>Ga0210391_10001266_pt1 | contig 23326 bp, 23 predicted proteins | sample IncBWC12OmetaG_FD_160573 | JGI IMG/M metagenome (GOLD analysis project Ga0210391, IMG submission 160573) | Forest soil microbial communities from Barre Woods Harvard Forest LTER site, Petersham, Massachusetts, United States - Inc-BW-C-12-O ...
GCGCGAGGTGCGGAGCGCGCTGAACCTCCCGGCGGCGGCGAGCTTCAAGCACGTATCGCCAGCCGGGGCGGCGGTCGCGACGCCGCTCGACGCGACGCTGCAGCGGCTCTACGAGGTCGAGGGCAAGGAGCTGAGCCCCGCGGCCTTGGCCTATGTGCGCGCGCGGGGGGCCGACCCGAAATGCTCCTTCGGCGACTTCGTGGCGCTCTCGGATGTCGTCGATCGCGCGACCGCCGAATTCCTGAAGGGCGTCGTTTCCGACGGGATCATTGCCCCCGGTTACGAACCATCCGCGCTCGAGATCCTGAAGGCGAAGAAATTCGGCTCCTTCATCGTGATCCAGGCCGACGCGAGCTTCGAGCCGCCGCCGCGCGAAACGCGCGAGCTCTTCGGACTGAAGCTCACGCAGGATCGCAACGATCACCTCGTGACCTCCGCGGATCTCCGCGACGTGAAGTGCGGGACGCTGACGGCCGACGCCGCGCGCGACCTGCTGCTCGGGCTCATCACGCTCAAATACACGCAGTCGAACTCGGTGGCGTATGCGCTCGGCGGCCAGATGTTCGGAATCGGCGCGGGCCAGCAATCGCGCGTCGATTGCACGAAGCTCGCCGGGGCGAAGGCCGATGTCTGGCAACTCGGCCGGCACCCGAAGGTGCTCGGGCTCGTGTTCAAGCCCGAGGTGAAGCGGCAGGATCGCATCAACTTCCGGATTCGGTACATCGAGGGCGATCTCACGCGCGAAGAAGAGGTACTGTTTTCGGCAGCACTCGCCGCGCCCACCGATCCGTTGACGGACGCGGAGAAGAAGGCGTTTCTGGCCGGCGTGAATGGCGTGTCGCTCGTGTCGGACGGCTTCATTCCGTTTCGCGACAACATCGATCACGCCGCCAAGCATGGCGTGCGCTTCATCGCCGAACCCGGCGGGTCGACCCGCGACGCGGACGTGGAAGCCGCTTGCCGCGAATACGGAATCACGCTCGTGCACACGCACGTGCGGCTCTTCCATCACTAGAGCCAATACGCGTGGGGGCAATCGTTCCCCCCTGCCCGCTCAACCGCGCCGGCGAGCCGTGCCGCGGCGGTTGGCTCAGGGGAGCTCGGCGACAAGGACCCGGTGCCCCAGGTCCAGCTCCGTCAGCGTCCGCAAATGGCCGTACGAGCCGTCACTGGCGACTTCCACTGGCCTGCGGATGCATCATGCTGCGTTGGCCTCGAGAAAGCCGCCGGACTGGCGCCGCCAGAGCGAAGCGTAGATACCGCCGCGGGCGAGCAATTCGTCATGCGTACCCATCTCCGCGATCGCGCCGTCTTCGAGCACGATCAGCCGATCCATCGCGGCGATCGTGGAGAGGCGGTGGGCGATCGCAATCACGGTTTTGCCTTGCATCAGCGCTTGGAAGTTCTCCTGGATCGCCGCTTCGACTTCGGAATCCAGAGCCGATGTCGCCTCATCGAGCACCAGGATCGGCGCGTTCTTCAGCAGCACGCGCGCGATGGCGATCCGCTGGCGCTGGCCGCCCGACAGTTTGACGCCCCGCTCTCCGACCATCGTGTCGTAGCCGCGCCGGCCCTCGGAATCCGTCAGACCCATCACGAACTCGTGGGCGTGCGCCTGTCGCGCGGCGCCAATCATGGCCTCGTCGCTCGCGTCGGGTCGCCCATAGCGAATGTTGTCGCCAATCGAGCGATGCAGCAGGGACGTGTCCTGCGTGACGAGGCCGATCTGCTGGCGCAGGCTGTCCTGCGTCGCGCCGGCAATGTCCTGCTCGTCGATCAGGATCTTGCCTCCTTCGATGTCGTAGAATCGGAGAAGCAAATTGACGAGTGTCGACTTGCCCGCGCCCGAACGTCCGACGAGCCCGATCTTCTCGCCGGGTGCGATCGAGAACGAGAGATTGTCGATCACCCCGCCACCCTTGCCGTAGTGAAAGCGCACGTTCTCGAAGCGGATCGCGCCGCGCGAGGGCGCGAGAGGCGGTGCGCCCTCGCGGTCCTGCAGCGACTGAGGGCGTGCGATCGTGCGCATGCCCTCCTGCACCTGGCCGATGTTGTCGAAAATACCGATCGCGGTCCACATCACCCACCCCGACATGGTGACGACGCGGAGCGCGAGGCCCGTCGCGATCGCGATGTCCCCGATCGAGACGGCGCCCAGCCCCCAGAGCCAGACCGCGACGACGCCGACGCCGACGAGCAGCGCACTGTTGCTGGTCGAGACCGTGAGGTTGAGCAAAGTGATGAGCCTAGTCTGGCGATGGAACGCGGCGGTGTGGTGCTCGATCGCCTCGCGCGCGTGCTCGTCTTCGCGCTCGAGGTGAGCGAACAGCTTCACGGTCTGGATGTTCGTGTAGCTGTCGACGATGCGGCCGGTCAGCGTCGCACGCTCGTGCGCGAGCGCCTCGGAGCGGCGCCGGATCCTCGGCACGAAGTACGCGAGCGCCGCGACGTAGCCCGCAATCCAGGCCGCAAGCGGGAGGACGAGGCGCCAGTCCATTTTCGCGAAAATCACGAGCGCGCTCGCCGCGAAGACCGTGACGAACCACAGCGCGTCGATGATTTGCGTCACCGAGTCGCGTAACGAGGCGGCGGCTTGAATGATGTTGGACGCGATGCGGCCGGCGAAGTCGTTGGCGAAATAGGTGACGGACTGGCGCAAGACGTAGCGGTGGGTCTGCCAGCGAATGAGATTGGTCATCCCCGGCGCGACCGCTTGCTGGACGACCAGATCATGGGTGAAGCTCGCCAGCGGGCGGCCGATCAGAATCAGCAGCCCAATGCCCAAAAACTGCAGGCCGTGCGCGCGCAGGAGCTCCTGCGCGCTCGTTTCGCGCAGAATATCGACGAGCGCGCCGACGAAGCGCAGCATCGTGACTTCGATCAGCGCGACGACGAGGCCGTTCGCCAACAAGGCGAGGAGAAACGGCCAGACCTGGCGGCAATAACGCGCATAATAGCCAGCGAGATTCGCCGGCGGCATGCTGGCGTCATGGTCACGAAACGGGTTGATGGCCGTTTCAAAGAAATGGAACATGGGGATTCCAATCCATCCTCATAGGAGACTCAGGTGCCGCAACCGTCAGAGGTTGGCGGTTGTGGCCAGCGCGTCCAGCGCCTCCGCGCCGGCCTCCGCCCAGCGCGCCTTGTTCCCATCGCGCTCCCACGCGAAGTTCAGCCCCGAGCTTGCGTTCACGAGGTGGCCCCACGGATCCGAGCCGCCGGCCCGAAGACGCGCGACCACCTCGTCGATGCCGCCGCCCTGTCCGCCCTTCGTGCCGGGAACGGAGACGCCCGGGATGAGAAACGGCGCTTTGCTCCGCCGTTCGGAAAACCAGCGCGCGATCGTCTCGAGCTCGCGTGGAGCGGTTGCACCCACGACGAACCCGAGCCGCTCGGCGCCCTTCCACGACAGCGCCTTGCGAGCGACGTGCAAGTAGAGAGGCTCGCCGTCGAGGGCCAGATCCTGGAAGTCGCTGGCCCCCGGGTTCGACGTGCGGAGAAGCAGGAAGGCCCCGCGGTCGTGCTCCGTCAAGAAGGGCTCCACCGAGTCGCGGCCCATGTACGGGGCGACCGTCACCACGTCGGCGTGGAACGGACCGTAGGCGGCCTGCGCGTACGCGCCCGACGAACGCCCGATGTCGCCGCGCTTGGCGTCGAGCACGACCAGCACGCCTGCGTCGCGCCAGGCCAGGCACACGCGCGCCAGGGCGGCCACGGCGGCGGGACCCAGGGCTTCATAGTAGGCGGCGTTGGGTTTCACGGCGGCCGGAAGCATGCCGCGCTTTCCGCAAGCCTCGAGGAATCCGAGGCCGAAGCGCTCCACGATCTGCGCTGGGTCCCCTTCGAGCGGAATGCGGTCGAGGACGGGGTCGATTCCGAAGCAGACGATGTTGCCCGCGGCGCGCGTGCGCGCGGAGACCCGGGCGAAGAGCGATTCCATCGAATCGAAACGCTACTTCGCTGCGCGCGCGAGCGGAAGATGCGCATGGCCCGAAGCGCGGAAGCCGTGGCCGCGCTCGGACTCAAGGCTCACTTGACGAAAACGCGATTGTCGAGACTTGCCGCGGGCGCTTAGCTCCTGGCCAAGACCATGGGCAAGCGACAACTCAAGCTCGGAGCCATCCTCGCCGGTGTCGGCACCACGCAAAACGGCTGGCGCGATCCGGCCCTGCCTGGCGACGCTAGCGTGGACATCGACTGGTACCGGGCACAGGCACGCAGGGCGGAGCTGGCCAAGTTCGACCTGGTCTTCATCGTCGACAGCCCGTTCATCACGCCCGACACGGCGCCCCACTTTCTGAATCGGCTCGAGCCGCTCACGTTGCTCTCCGCCCTCGCGGGCTTCACCTCGCACATCGGCCTGGTCGCCACGCTGACGGCGTCGTATTGGGAGCCGTACAACGTCGCTCGCCAGTTCGCTTCGCTCGATCTCATCAGCCGTGGGCGTGCGGGATGGAACGTGGTGACGACCGGCCTCGAAGGCGCCGCGCGCAACTACGGACGCGAAGACCACCTCGATCACTCGCTCCGGTACCGGAGGGCCCGTGAGCACGTGGCGGTCGTGCAAGGGCTTTGGGACTCCTACGAGGACGACGCCTTTCCGCGCGACAAGACGAGCGGCATCTTTCTCGACAAGAGCAAACAGCATCCACTCCACCATCGTGGCGAGTTCTTTCGCGTAGACGGTCCGCTCAACATCCAGCGTTCGCAGCAAGGACAGCCCGTGATCTTCCAGGCGGGCTCCTCCGACGAAGGGCGCGACTTCGCGGCCCACCTCGCAGAGGGCATTTACGCCAACGCCGAGAACCTCGAAGAGGCGCAGGAGTACTACCGGGATGTGAAGCGGCGGACGGCCGTCGCGGGACGCAATCCCGACCACGTCGTGATCCTCCCGGGCCTCACGCCCGTCATCGCGCCCACGGATGAAGAAGCGCGACGCACCGCCGAGGCCGAACACGGGAAGCTCGACTTGAAGAAGGCGCTGGTGCAGCTCGGCCGGCCCTTCAATTACCACGACTTCACGCAATACTCGCTCGACGCCCCCTTCCCCGAGCTCGGGGACCTCGGGTCCAACGGGTACCGCGGGGCCGCCGAGCGCATCAAGCGCGTCGCGAAAGACGAACGCCTCACCCTGCGCGAGACGGCCTGGCGCTTCGCCGCTCGACCATCGCCGTTCGTGGGGTCGCCGATCACCGTCGCCAACGAGATCGAGCGCTGGTTCCGCGAGGAGGCGGCGGACGGCTTCAACTTCCGCGTCTCGAACCCGGCGTCCTTCACGACCTTCGTGGAACAGGTGCTGCCCATCCTGCGCAAGCGGGGTCTCTTCCGCACCGAGTACGAGGCCGAGACATTGCGCGGGCACCTGGGACTGCCCGTGCCCGCCAACCGTCACAGCGCGGCGCGCGAACAAGAGCGGGCAGAGGATGGCGCCGCGGCGGACGCTAAGGCCCGCGCGACTCCGCTGTACGCCTCGGCTTGAGGCTCATTTCGGCGTGGCGGACGGCTCCCAGCGCAGCAGCGCCGGGCCGCTCGGCGCATCGCCCGAAGTGCCAGACTCACTTGTCACCACGATCTCCAGCGGAGCCGGCTCCCCGGGGCCGACCGGCGTCACGAGGAGCGATCGGCCGTCCGCGTCGATCGCGACCGGCCCGAGGCGGCGCCAGCCGGGCCCTCCACGCGCCCACGCGACGTAGGCCGCCGGCGCCCCCAGCGAGGGCAGGTGGTTCGTCGTGAGAACGGCGACCCGGGCTCCCGACCGTGCGCGGTAATTGCCGTGGGCCTCCGGTGGCGCGAGCGGCGTCGGCGCGAGGTATACAGGCACGACGTCACTAGCTGTCACCATCTTCAACGCATCCTTGCTCCGCGCGGCGTCTTCGTCGCGCTGCTCCGCATCCCGACGTCTCACGAGAATCAAGAGGACCGCCGCTCCGAGCGTGATCAGCAACGCGGGCGCCAGTCGCTTCATCGCCAACCGAATGCGCGTCTTGGCGGTGCCGACGGGAGTCCCGAGGACTTTCGCGATCTGCTCGTGGGTCAGCTCCTCGAAAAACGCGAGCGAGAGGGCCTGGCGTTGCGCTTCGGGAAGCGCGTCCACGGCCGCGCGAATCACCTCTTGCCGGTGGGAGCGCCATTGCGACTCGTCGGGAAGCGCGTCGTCGGATGCGAGCTCGTCGACGGCTTCGTCCTGGATTGACCCGAGCGCCTTGGCGGTGCGGAGCCGGTTGAGCGACTGCCTGCGTGCAATCTGCAGAAGCCATGGCTTGAACGGCCCGCGCGTCGGATCGAACGAGCCATGCTTGTTCCACACAGTGACGAAGACGTCCTGCACGACCTCCTCGGCCGACGCCGCGCCCACGAACCGCATCGCCACCGAGAACACGAGGGCCGCGTAGCGACCATGAAGCTCGCGCAAAGCGCTCTCGTCGCGCTGGGCGAGCCGGGCGACGACGGCCTCGTCCGACTCGCGCGATTCCGCGTGGGGGTGTGCAACGGGGTTCATGGTCGGATTCATGGTCGCGTCTTTCGAGGAAGTCGGCTTCGAGTGTCGCGCGAGAAGGAGCCGCGCGTCACGTCGCGATCGATTCGCCGCCGTGCACGCGCGGATCGCTCATCAAGCGCGCCTGCCATCGACGGCGCGAGAGCCACGCGTCCAACGAGAGAAGGCCCGCACCGGCGACCACGAGGAAGGCGCACGCGAAGAGCATGGTGACGTCGAGGCGCGCTTGATAGGCGAACGCCCAAAAGCCGATCTTCGGCGCCGCCGCCACCGGCTCGGGTCCCGCTCCGAAGAGTAGCGGCAGCTTGGTGGTCGCAATGGCGACGAGCATGTCCATGACGAGCGGCAGCGCGGCGACGCGCACGAAGAGGCCGACCAGGATCAGCGCGCCGCAAAGGACCTCGGTGGTCCCGATGAAGGCCGCGAGCGTCGACGCGTACGGGAAGCCGATCTTCGCAAAACGGCCGGCCCCCTGGTTGACGAAGAGGAACTTGACGAGCCCGGAAGACATGAAGACCGAACCGACCGCGAGGCGCACGAACAAGGTGGCGCCGGTGGGCTGACCGATGCTCGGCCGCGTGAGCAGCGTCACGAGGGTGGTTGCGCGTTCGACGAGAGATGAAGAGCGGGATGACGTGGTGGGGTTCATGATCGTCGATACACGCGAAGCCCCCGCGGCAGATTTGTTCGGAACGCAAAATCGAACGCGGCGTTGCCCACGCTCGGTCGGTGTAGGACGAACGGAAGGGGCGTTTGGTTCCGTGGCTCGCGCGCGAAGCCGCGTCGACGACTCCATTTGAGAGCCGCACAAATCCGACACGCCCGCCGCCGTGTACGGAGGTCATGAGCAACACCTCGTTCAAACGTTTCACGAGACTCTTCGCCCCTGTTCTTCTGGTGACGCTCGTTTCTGCATGCGAGGCGACGGTATCGGAACAAGCGGTGCAAACCGTGATGTCGCCGGCAGCGCCATTCGCACGCTATCGCACATTCGCCTTCGGATTCGCGGATGGTCCTCCGGCTGGGTCGCAGCTGTCGCCTGGTTCTCTCGACGTCGAGAACCGGTTGCGCGTCCTCGTTGCAGGCGCGCGTGCACGCAAGGGCTATGTCGAGAGCGCCGGCATGACCGACTTCGTGGTCCGGCTCGGGGCGGGGATGAGCGCGGCTCCCGACGTGAGCCTGGAGCGCTGTTCCGTCGATGACTACGACTGCGTCGGGCAGTGGGTGCAGAGGCTCGCCGTGTCCATCGACATGGTTGACACCGCCACGGGTGCCCATGTTTGGCATGGCGCCACCAACGTCGTGCGCGTGCGTCCCCAATTCGACGACGAGCTCCTAGGCAGCATCGTGACGAAGGCGTTCGCCCAGCTTCCTGGGCGCGTCTAGAAATCGGCGACAAGCGCGCAGCCATTCAGCGATGTAGATCGTTGCATGGTCACCGCCTTGCGGCGCTTCGAACACCGAGATCCCGGTTTGCCCGACCGCCAGGGAATCAACCCATTCACCCAACGAGCGCTCACTCTGAAGGGCCGGCCGCCGCGGACCGTCCGTTGCGACGTCGGGGTTGACGGCAACACCGTGGTGACCTGTTGGACCTGGTTCGAAGCGGGCGTGTGCACCGCAGGACCCCATCGCCAGATCGAGGGTTTCGCTGACACCACAGGCGCGGACGTCTATGCGAACGAGTTCGCGGAGGACCTGCTCACCGACGGTTTCCGCGAGGAGGGTGCTCCTCCGGTCGCGACCGAGGAGCGACGCGGGGCAAGCAACCCCTCCCCTCCGGTAAACGACCCACGACCGCTGACCGCAGCGATCGTGGAGCACTGCCGCGGGCGCGCATGGTTCGGTAGCGACATGATGCTTCGCTTCGCCGCACCCGACGCGACGGAGCGGAGGCGTTTCAAATACGAGACGGCGACAGCGGCCGAGATCGACGCGACCGAGCGCCAACTCGACTTCCCACTGCCACGTCTTCTTCGAGAACTCTATTCGACGGTCGCCAATGGCGGCTTCGGTCCTGGCTATGGTTTCGTCGGGGCGGTGGGCGGCGCGCCGGACGAATGGGCCAGGGACATCGCGCACGCGTATCGAATGGATCGCGATCTGTCGCCTCGGCCGGAGGAGAGCGACGCGGAACCGGGTGCGCCGGATGGGTCCCCGCCTCTCCACGACGAATGGCCGGGGCGCGTGGTGCGCCTCGTACATTGGGGATGCGCCATCTGGTCCTGCCTCAATCTACGCAGCGGGCGGGTGCTTCGATACGAGCCTCTGCATGCCAAGAGCACACGCGCAGCGATGGTGGTCGAGGCGGTGGCGTTCGAAGGATGGTTGGAGTCCTGGTTGCGGGGCGAGGACCTCTTCCGAATCGGCGGCTCGGGCTAACCCTCACCGGATTCGACTCGTTTCGCGCTTTACGAAAGAGCCCAACGCGCGACCCGATCGATGGCGACTCCGAGCAGGCCCGTGACGATGATCGTCGCGGCGAGTTCGGAGTAGTCGAGGCGATCGCGCGTGGATAGCGCGAAGTAGCCAAGCCCCGAGTCGACGCCGAGCATCTCGGCGGGCACGAGCACGACCCAGCCGAGACCCATGCTCAGACGAATGCCCGTCGCGACCTGCGGGCGAATGCTGGGCCAGACGACGGTACGCGCGACTTCGATCCCGGACCCGCCGAGGGATCGGCCCACGAGAAGGAGACGCCGGTCGAACGAGGCCACCGCAGCGGACGTCGAGAGAACGATCGGCCACATCCCCGCCATGGCGATGAGAAAGTACACGGGCGTGTCCCCCACGCCGAAAAGCATGATGGCGAGCGGCGTCCAGGAGAGCGGGGACACCATGCGCAGAAAGTGAAAGAGGGGCGCGCTCGCGGTCCCGAACCGGGGGAGCGTGCCGACGGCGAGGCCGAGCGGGAAGCCCAAGGCGACGCTGATGGCGAGACCGACGACGATTCGCCGGAGGCTCGCAGCAACGTGGGGCCAAAGCTCTCCCCCCAAGACCAGACGCTCGAGCGCGAGCAAGCTACGGCTCAACGCGAAGCGCCCCAGAAATCCCTCTGGATGCAGGACGTCGGTGAGAAGCCACCAGATCAGAAAGAATCCTGCGATCCCGGCCCACGGCAGGAGCAAGGGGCCCGCGCGCGCAGCGCGGGGGGAGGTCGCGCCCGCGGAGAGGCTCTCCGGAGCCGTCATGGCGAGAACGATTCGATGCGGGCCAACGTCGGGTCCACATCGAACTGCGCGGGACCGCCCGCTGCCGCGAGCGCGGCCCGCGCAAAGCGATCGTCGACGAGGGCCGCGTGGACCGATTTCGGATCCAGATTCTGAAGGAAAGTCGTGTCGCCCTCGACGAGGGTGTCCTTCAGGCGCGTGACGAGTTCTTCGGTGTAGGTAGGGAACGGAAAGGGCTCGAAGTCGATGCGCGCGCTCTGCCAGTCCGGGTGTTGAATTGCGCCCTTCGCTGCGTGATCCGACGTCGCGTGCTCGCCGAGCGCTCGTTCGATGACCTCGCGAGGCTGAGGCAAATATCCCTGGCCGTCCCGGGCGAGAACCGTGGCGACCTCGCTCCGGTGGGTCCGCACGTAGCGCTGCGCCTTGGCGACGGCGTTGAGGGCGCCTTGTGCCCAGCTGGGGCGTTGCGACAGATCGTCCTCGTGCATCGTGAGCACGCAGCACGCATGGCGGCGCCAGACGTCGCCCGTGAAGCGCAAGATTCGGCCGACGCCGTTCAACTCGGCGAGGGCATTGAACGGGTCCGCCACGGTGAAGGCCGCGATAGACCCATTGGCCAGCGCCGGAGGCATGTCGGGAGGCGCCATGACCGTGAGCTTGACCGTACGCGCCGCGCGGGATGCATCTCCGCGGAGGATCGGCATAAGGCCCGCCTTCCTGAGCAATTGCTGCACGATGACGTTGTGGATCGAGTACCAAAGCGGCACCGCCACCGTTTCTCCGGCTAGATCCTCCACGCGCTCGATGCGTGGGGCGGCCGTGAGTGCCGATCCATCGACATGGTCCCATCCGACCACTTTCAGGGGGAACGCCTGGCCGAATCGCAGCCAGATCGCCATCGGCATCAGGAGGTGCACCAGATCGACCTGCCTCGCCTGGAACGCCTCGGCCACCTGAGGCCAGCTGCGCAAGAGCGTCGGCCTCGGCACATCGAGGCCCTCGTCGGCGAAGAAACCGCGGGCGTGCGCAACGAGCAACGGGGCGGCGTCGGTGATTGGAAGGTACCCGACGCGCAGCGTCCTCGCGGGGCCCGTAGGGCTCGCATCGCCTCCTGCTGCGGCGTTCGCCTGCGGGGGAGAGGATCGAGAGCACCCCGTCGCGAGGTCGATGCCCGCAGCGAGGCTCCCCCATCCCAGCGAAGAAAGAAATACACGGCGCGAGGCCAACCCGGCTCGATGAAACGTCATGAATCGACTCCGTCACGCGATTCTGGGGGAGAGTTCGCCGGTGAGCCGCGCACGCTCGTTGCGCGCCGGCGTGGCCTGCTCCTCGTAGTGAGCCAAGATCTCGACGCCGAGGGCTCGTCCATCGAGCGCTGCGGCCGGATCCACCTCCCAGATCTTTCCGATAGTGGAGGGGCGAGGCGACAGCAAAGCGATCCGACTGCCGACGCGCACGGCCTCGGCCACGTCGTGCGTCACGAAGACCGCACCGAATCCGTGTTCGCCACGAAGCGCGAGCACCCAGTCCTGCAGGCGCGCGCGGGTCACCGGATCGAGAGCCGCGAACGGTTCGTCGAGGAGGAGCAGATCGGGCTCGGTAAGAACCGCGCGCGCCAGCCCGACGCGCTGCGCTTGCCCTCCCGAGAGCTCGCGCGGCATCGCCGTGGCGACCTCCGCCAACCCCAGGGTCTCGAACACGCGGTCGATCGCGCCCGCGCGCGCGGCGTCTCGGTTTCGCCGGTACTGGAGTCCGAGCGCTGCGTTGGCTCGAACATCGAGCCACGGCATCAGGAGCGGCTCTTGAAAAACGAACGCCGATCGCAGGCCGGAGCGCCGCGGCGGCCCGTGCACGAGCCTCCCGCCGGTCAGGGGTTCCAGGCCGGCGATGCACCGCAGAAGCGTCGACTTGCCGCACCCGCTCGGGCCGAGCAAAACGAGGATCTCACCGTGGTCGACGGTGAGGTCGATCGATCGGAACACCGGCGGTTCGCCAGGGCGGTAGCGCTTCTCGCCCCCTCTCAGATCGAACGCGAGAGTTCCCATCGGAGCTGCCCTTCGGTCGGAGATTGGATGGGCAAGAAGGCAGCCTCGCGCTGGCGGCGAGCGGTGGCGCTGTGAACGACGTAGCCGCGTCCTCCGACGACCTTCGCTTCGAGCCGGGTTGCTTCCCCTGCGAGCCGCGCGGCATCGAGGCGAAGCTTCACCACCGCCCGGATCGACGGCGGCGCGAGCGGGCTCGGACCGGCCCGGAGGACCGCGTCGTCGGCAAGCGCGTCCACGATGGCGTGCTCGATCCGATCGAGCTCCGTCGTCAGGTCCTGGTGGTCCGGCGCGAAGACCTCGTTGACTCCGCTGCGCGCCCGGGACGCCGCTTCCGACAGCGATTGCGCCGCAAGCCCCCAACAGAAGCTCGCTTGCCAGAGAAGAAATCGCGGGCGCACCCGATGGACGAAGCGCTCGAAGTCGACGGCGACCACGTCGTCAGGCCGAACGCGCGCCCCGTCCAGGCGGATCGACGAGCTGGCGGTGGCCTGCAGGTCGAGGAGATCTGGGAACGGAGCGATCTGAATTCGCGGGTCGCTCCCGCGGAGTGCGACAATCGCGCGGCCCTTTCCGGGCCGCTCGGTTGCCGTGACGAGCAGGAATTGGGGCCGGAAGAGGTTCGACGCCCACGCGATCGGTCCCGTGAGCTCGAGCTCACCGCCTCGCTCCGTAGCCTCGATCGGCAGAGCAGCTCCCGTCACGTGGCTCGTCATGGAAGCCGCCAGCGCCGTGGATCCCACGACCTCTACGGCGCGCAGGCGTTCACCCCACGCGCGGCGGAACGTCGCGTCGTCGGCCTCGGCGACGTAGGTGACGACCATCTGGTGGGCCCAATGCGAGAACGCGACGCTCATGTCGACGCCCGCAAGGCTCGCGATGACGCGGGCCTCGGCATCAGGCGCCTGTGCGTCCGGGATGCGCGCCAGAGGCCCGTCCGGCTGGCGTAGCCATCGCAGCGCTGCGAGGAGCTCGCTGCCCGAGCCGGTTCGCCGCGAAGCCTCGCGCCGGGCGCCGACCTCGCTCGCGAGGGACGCGTCGATGAGCCGCCGCTCAGTCCTCATCGGACGGCGGTGCTACGCGCGACAGACGGTCTACGGGAGCGCCCACCGCGTCTCGCGCGCGACGAACGGCTTCCTCGTCCGGCGCGTCGTATAGGCACACGCATTTGATCATGTCTTCACGAACGTACGTCCGCAGGAAGTGGACCTCGGGAACCTTGGCGTAGAGGGGCGTCTTCTCCGCTTTTCGCTTCAAGTACTGATCGATCTTCAGCTCGGCGGGGAGGTCCCACTCGACGAGGTGCGACGGCGCCGGAGCGTCCTCGCGCGGCGCTTCACCCACGAGGCGGACAGGCGCGATGTCCGCAACCCGCACGTCGGCGTCGCGCAGGCGAGCGGTGAGCACGTCCGCGTTCGCGCCCTCCACGATCACGTAAAGGCGGCTCCAGTCGGACGCGAACGTGGTCTCGACGACGCGGGCCGCCCCTTCCACCGCGGCGCGCGCCCGCCCCGCGAACGCGTCGGATTGCACACGGGACTCGGGAACGACGACCTCGACGAGCCATAGCGTCATGGGTAGGTACCGTTGGGCTTCGCGGGCGCGGAGTTGCCGAAGGAGGCGCGAGTCATGCTCTTCTCTGTCTAATATATAAGACGTCCACGAGCAAGGAACCGGCCCAATGCGACGCACGAATGCTCATGAGGGCGGCGGCGGCGCGTCCCCCATACAAGACACGCACTCGCCGTATGACCGCCGGTTCCCCGATGGGTCCCGCTTCTTCCACACGCTGGGACCTTCCCGATCGGCGCGGGTCAGTTCCTCCAAGAGCCAACACGCGACCCGACGAGTGATCGAGGTCCCCGAGCATCGCCGATTGAGTCAATCACTGGCTCGTTTAGGTCGTCTCTTGGGTCGATCGAGAGCCTTCGAGCGCCCGATCGCGTCCCTTCAGGGCCGATCCGGGTCGAATCTGCCGCCGGACAGCCTCCGAGCCGCCACAAAACAGACCATCGTTCCGCTCACAACGGACAATCCGCCGGCCGTCGCCTTACTTCCGCGCCGGGGGACGCTTCCGGCCGCGAATCTTGTAGACGAACGCCAGAATCCGCGCGACGGCCGCGAAATGCGCCATAGCGACGGGGTGGCCCACTTTCACCTCGGCGTCCAATGCGCGCGCGAGCGGGCGATTCTCGAGAATCGGAATCCCGTATTTCCTCGCTTCGGCGCGAATCCGGAGCGCCGCGTCGTCGTGGCCTTTGGCAATGACGACCGGCGCCGGATCCCCTTCGCCGTAGCGCAGGGCGACCGCGATGTGCGTCGGGTTGGTCACGACGACGTCGGCCTGCTTCACGTTCTGCATCATGCGCTTCTTCGCAAGGGCTCGCGCGCGCGCCCGCATGCGGCCTTTGACCTTCGCGTCGCCGTCGTTCTGGCGCATCTCCTCCATGAGCTCTTGCCGCGTCATCTTCATCTCCTGGGAGAGCTTGAAGCGGCTCTGCGCGTAATCGATGATCGCAATGACCGCGACCGCGCTGCCCGCGAAGATCACGACCCGCGAGGCGGCGGCGATGATGCGTTCCACGGAGACGTCCACGGGCACGCGCGACAGCGTCAGCAGATCGGGCACCTCCGTGCTCGCCGCGCGGTACGCGACGTATCCGACGACCCCCACGCGAAGAATGCTGAGGAGCACCTCCGTGATGGCCTGCCGGGGCGAGAACATCTGCTGGAGGCGCCCGACGACGTCGAGGCGACTCGCTTTGAACCCGATCGCGTCGATGTTGATCCGGAGGCCCGTCTGCGCGAGACCCGCTACCGCCGCGGCGAGGGCCGCGGCGAGGACCGGCGGCCCCACTATCGTGAGGAGCGCCTCCCCGCTCAGGCGCAGGACGTCGTCCGTCTGGCCGCGTGCCACCGCGGTTAGATCGCCGTGCGAGACCTGAAAGAGCCTGTGGCAGCTCTGGGCGATGGCCCCGCGGGTTCCCATGAGCGCGCCGATGACCGCGAACGTCGCCGCCACGCCCGACGCGTCACGGGCCCGCGCGAACCGGCCGTCTTTGCGGAACTGCTCGCGCCGCTGCTCGGTGGGGTCGAACTGCTTTTGACCGTCGTCGCCAGCCATCGCTCATCGCCTGAGAGCGGTGAACGCGTCGTCGATGAATTGGGCGAGCGACGCGAAGTGAGTCCCGATCCCGGCGGAGATGTCGTCGAGCGCGCTCATGAGCGACACGATCCCGGCGATGAAGATGACCGCGAACCCGACGCTGAAAATCTGGAGCGAAGGTGCCGCGCGCGCGATGACGGCGAGGACGAGCTGCACGAGGATCGACACCGCAATGAGCGGCGTCGCCAGGCGTACGCCGACGACGAACGCGTCGATCCCGAGCTCGACGAAATGGAGCAGCGGCCCGTCGAGTGCCATGGGCGATCCGACGGGCAGCGCCCGGAAGGACTCCATCACGGCGCCGATCGCCACGCGGTGAACGCCGACCGCGAGCGCGATGAGCATCGCGCCCAGGGAGACGATGCGGCCAATGACGGTGTCCTGCGCGTCGAGCGTCGGGTTGAGGACCGAGGCGGAGCTGAGGCCGGTGAACTGGCCCAGAAGGCCGCTGAGTACCTCGGCCGCGGCGAAGACGAAGAGAAATGCGGTGCCGACGAGCATGCCGCACCCGCCCTCCACGACCGCGAGACCCGCGAGCGAAAGGTCCAGCGAATGGGGCGCCGCGCCGTTCGGGGCGAACGACGTGGCCAGCACGGACAGCGCGAGGACGAGCGACGCCCTCTGCGTGGTGCTGACATTGGCGCCGGGGAACGGCGAGACGACCACGAAGCCGGTCACGCGCGCGCCGACGAGGGCGAACGTCGAGGCGTTCGCCATCACGAGCGCTTCGATGGGACTCACCGGACGACCTGGGCGATCGCTTCGAAGTTGGCGCGGGTATAGTCGAGCAGGTACGTCGCGAGATGCGATCCGATCGCAAGGCTCACGCCGAGGACCGCGGTGACCTTCACGAGAAAGCTGATGCTCGCTTCGTTGACCTGCGTCGCAGTTTGAATGATGCCGACGACGACGCCGGCGACGAGCGCGACGATCAGGAGCGGTCCGGCGACGAAGAGCGTTGTCCGCAACAGGTCCGAGATGATGACGACGGCTTGAGAGGGGTTCATCCGAAGCTCCGCAAGAGCGAGCCCACGAGCAGATGCCACCCGTCGACGACGACGAACAGCAGGAGCTTGATGGGGAGGCTTATCGTCGTGGGGGGGACCATCATCATGCCGAGGGACATCAGAATCGACGACACGGCGAGATCGATGACGAGAAATGGAAGGAGAACCAGAACGCCCATCTGGAAGGCCGTCGTGAGCTCGCTGACGACGAACGCAGGGACGCCGATGCGGAGCGGAACTTCTTCTTCGGTCTTGGGATGCGGAGCGCGCGCGGCCTCGTAGAAGAGCATCAAGTCGGCTTCGCGCGTCTGCCGGAGCATGAACGAGCGCAGGGGCGCGGAGGCGCGGTCGAGCGCTTCCATGTCGCTGATGCGGCCGTCGGCGTAGGGCTGGTACGCGTCGCGCGCGACCGTCGAAAGAACGGGCGCCATCGTGAACCCCGTCAGGAACAGCGCGAGGCCGATGAGGACCTGCGTCGGGGGCGTCTGCTGCGTACCGAGTCCCTGCCGCACGAAGCCGAGCACGATCACGATGCGCGTGAACGAGGTCATCGTGAGGACGATGGCCGGCAGGAACGAGAGAATCGTGAGGAACGCGAGGATCTTCAGCTGGGGCGAGAGCCCGGGCGGATCCATCAGATTGAAATTGGGCGGCGCCGCGACGGCGCGGCCGCTCGCGAGCGACAACCCCAGCCCCGCAGCGGCGGCCGTGAGTCGTCGCATCGCCTTCATCGCGGCCTCCGGAGCGCGAGCAGCCCGCGCGCCTGGCTGCCGACGTCCGGCTCTTCGTCCGCCGAGCGATCCGGCTCGGGGGGGCTCGCCGGGCTCTTCGCGGCGCTGGCGACGCTCGTCGCGCGCGGCTTGCGAGCGCGCGAGGCCGGCTTCTCGGCGGCAATGCCGCCCGTGGATGCGGCGATCGCAGGCATGCCTGCGCTCGGCACGCGGCTCGCGTTCGGGTTGGCGCTTTGGTTTTCCGCCGCGTTGAGCATGGCGGTGAATCGATCGCCGAAGGATTGCGGCGGCGCGGGCCGATCGAGGAGCGCCGGAGACGACTCGTCTGCGTCGAGGACCGCGAGGCTCTGGATCGAGTTGGGCGTCACGCCGAGAAGCAGGCGTTGACCCTCCACGTTGACGACGAGGAGCTCGCTGCGAAAGCCCACGGTCGCGCGCCGCACGATCGTGAGCTGCCCGTCCTCCGTCGGCTTCACCCACATCTTCTTGCGCGCGTAGAACACCGCGCCGCCGAGGATCGCCGCGAGGGCGACGAGCTTCCAACCCATCGACGACGGCGGGGGCTCGTGTGCGAGCTCGAGCGGCTTGTTCGGGCGCAGCGCGAGCGGGGTGCCGGTCTCGACCGCGGGGGCTTCGGGAAGCGACGTGTCCGCCGCAGGCGCCGCGATCGACGGCGGCACCATGTCCACCGGCGCCGCCGCGGTCGCCGCGGGGCGCGACTCGGCGCGCGCCGCGGGCGTCAACGCGATGACGGTGCCCGCCAAGGCGATGGCGTGGAGCGCGTTCGCTCGGATTCGCATCACGAATCGCCTCGGGTACCCGGGGCGACGATCTCCGTGATGCGTACGCCGTAGCGATCGCCCATGACGATGGCCTCGCCACGCCCAAGCAGGCGTCCGTTGACGAAGATGTCGAGCGGCTCCCCCGCCGCTTTCGACAGCTCGAGGGTCTGCCCGCGCGAGAGTTTGAGCACGTCGGCGATGCGCAGCCGCCGGCGGCCGATCTCCAACGTGATTTCGACTTCGACGTCCTTAAGCAGATCGAGCGAGCCGGTATTCGAGTCCGTCGGCTCGGTGGCGGGTCGATCGATCTTCGCGGGCGAGTTCATGGCGGTGGCCTCGGAGGGGGTTCGCCATTCTCTCTTTCAACTCGCGTGCCGGCCCTCGATGCGGACGGCGATCTGGCCGGCGTTGGTGGTCGGTTGTCCGCGGAGTACGACATGACCGTCTGCACGCACGTCGACGGCGCCGCCGACCGGAACGTCCAGGCGAATCGTGTCGCCCACCTTGAGCGCGGCGAGGTGGCCGAGCGACAGGCGAATGCGCGCGAGCTCGACGACGAGCTCGAGCTCGACTTCTTCGAGCACGCTCGCGACGCCCGCGTCGCGGGCAGAAGGCGCCGCGACGTGATCGTCGCCCGCGCCGACGAGCGCCTCTTTCGCGATGAGGAGCACGACCTTGCCGATCGTCTCGCCAGAGCCGAGCTCGAAGCTGCAGGCGATCGGTGCGCCCTCGGAGCTCGCAACGTCTCCGTCCGGCGGAGCGGCTTTCAGCTCGAACCCGAACTTCTTCGACAGGACGTCCGACAAGGAGCGCACGGCTCCGTCGATGACGCGCGCGATGAGCGCGACTTGCGGCGGCGACAGGCCCTCGGGATTGAGCTTCGGCGGGGACTTGCCGTCGCCGCCGAGGACGCCGTCGAGCACCATCGCGATGGCGCCGGCGTCGAGAATCAATGCGCCGTGGGCGCCCGACGCCGAGACGAGGTGCGTCGCGTGAATGGGCCGCGCGAGGTCGCCGACGATCTCGCCGAGCGGAAGGGCGCGCGCGAAGCACAGCGCGACTTGGGCGCCGCGCTTCGCGAGAAATGGCATCGAACGGCGGATCGCGGAGGCGAGCAGCGGGCTCGCCTGCTCGAGGCTCGTTGCCGCTTTGCGAACGCGCTCGCCTTCGAGCGCGAACCGAAGCAGCTGCGCCGATCCGCCGGCGCTCACTGGCAGACCAGGTCCGTGATGAGGACGCGCTCGGCGGGCGTGCCGGACGCCTTGAACCGATCGACCAGCTCCGTGCGTATCTTGTCGTTGGCCATCGGGTCGCTCACCGTCTCGTAGGACATCGTCCGGAAGTAGCTGAGCGCGGTGTCGCGCACGCGAGGTACGAGGCCCTTGAGCTCCTCTTCCTTGGGCGCCTTGGGACCGTCCCCGAACTCGAGGGCGATCGTCACCTTCATCGGGTGGTTCTTCTTGTTCGCGTCCGGGACCGTCACGAGGAACGGGTCGAGCGGCAACGTCGGCCCCGGTGGCTTCGCGACCGCGACTTCGGCCGCGGCCGCGACGGGCGCCGCGTGCGACGCGCCGGCGATCTTGGCGCCGCCGAACGCCGCGCCCGCGGCGAGCACCGCGGGGAGGATCAACCCGACAATCCCCGGGCCGCCCCCGGACGCCTTCGGTGCGGGGGCTTTTTCTTTGTCGTCGCTCATGGTCGTTGTCTTGGTGGCCGCTTTCTGGGCGTCGGCCCAGCGTGGGCCTACGCGTCAGGGCGCGAGAGGTAGGTGGTTATTGGACGACCTGCATCAGGTCTTGGAGCATCTGGTCGGCGGTCGTGATCGTCTTGGAGCTCGCCTGGAACGCGCGCTGGTGCGCGATGAGGTCGACGAACTGGCTCGCGATGTCGACGTTCGATTGCTCGAGCGAGCCCGACGAGATCGACCCGCGTCCACCCGAACCGGCGGCGGCGAGGGCCGCGTCGCCCGAAGCGGAGGTGGCTTCGAACAAGTTGTCGCCCGTCGCGGCGAGCCCGTTGTTCGACTGGAACTTGGCGATGGCGAGCTGGCCGACGGCGATCGTCTGCCCGTTCGAGTACGTGCCGCTGACCGTACCGTCGGCGCCGATCTGCACGCCGCTGAGCGAGCCGGGGCCATAGCCGTCCTGGCTCTGCGCGGAGACTGCGCTCGCGCTGCCGAACTGCGTGATGCCGTCGAGGCCCGTGCCGGCGGCGCCGGAGCCCGAGGGCGTGATGGGCGTGCCGAGGTTCATGTTGATCGTCTGCGCGGTCGCGCCGTTGAACGTGACGGTCGCCGGCAGGCTGACCGAGTCCGACTGCAACGCGCCGTTCGAGTCGAACGTGAGCGAGCCCGTGCCGATCTCCTGCGCGGTGCCGGCGGTGCCGCCCGAGACCTCGCTGCCGTTCGCCATGATGTGGTAGTCCCACTGGTTGGCGCCGGTGTTGGTGAAGTAGACGTCGAGCGCGTGCGCGTTGCCCAGCGAGTCGTAGACGTTGATCGTCGTCGAGAAGTTGCTGGTCGCCGTCGGGTTCGTGGGGTCCCAGGGATTGGCGGGCGGCGTGGCGTTCGCGTTCAGGTTCGCCGTGACGTTGACCTGGTCGGTGGGCTTCGGCGACAGTGCCGCGGTCGAGAGCGTAATGTTGCCGACCTGCGAGGACATCGTGCCGTTGGGGAGCGTCTGGTAGCCTTGCAGAGCCAGCCCGTCAGAGTTGACGAGCGTGCCGGTGTTGTCGATGTGCGTCTGCCCGTCGCGCGTGTAGAAGTTGCCGGTCACGCCGTTGACGTTGCCGTTCACGACGAAGAACCCGTCGCCCTGAAGCGCGAGGTCGGTCGGCTGCCCGGTGGTCGTGAGCGTCCCCTGCGTGAAATCGGTCTGCGTGGAGGTCATTTTCACGCCCGAGCCGATCGAGTCCGACGAACCCGGCGCTGCACCCATCACGCTCTCGAAGACGGCGCGCGACTCCTTGAAGCCGACGGTGTTCGAGTTCGAGACGTTGTTGCCGATGACGCCGAGCGCATCGCTTTCGGCGTCGAGGCCCGACGCACCCGAGTACATTGCATTGAGAATCGACATGGCATTTTCTCCGCTGAACAGGAGTCTTTTGGCCGGAACGGGCAAAAGACGGATGCGACCAAAACTTGGGGTCTATGGGTTTGACGTTGTGCTGCCGGCGCTCGATACGACTCCAGCGAGCTGCGATACCGGCGCCACCGCTCCATTGGCGAGCGTCAACGTCGGAGTTCCGTTGCTGATGGCCACTTGCTGCACGACGCCGGTCGACGTCGTCGTGATACCGACGCTCTGGCCGTTGTTGCCGGTCGCCGTGACTTGCGCGGTGTACGTACCGGCCGGAGCGCTCGAGCCGTTGTCTTCCTTGCCGTCCCAGGTGATCTGGTAGGCGCCGGCCGGCGCGGCGCCGGCGGTCATCGTGCGGACCGTGTTGCCGCTCGAATCCTGCACCGCAATCGAGACCCCGCTGGCCGCGCTGCCGAGCGTCACCGTCGCCGGCGACGCGAACGAGCCGTTTGACGTCATCATGTTGCTGTTGACCGTCACCGTCTTGCCGACCAGCGCGTACGCCTGCGAGTTGCCCATCGACTGGAGCTGGGTCTGGATGCTCGAGAGCGTCGACGTCTGCGCGCTCACCTGCTGCACTTCGGTGAACTGCGCGAGCTGCGTGACGAACGTCGTGCTGTCGGTTGGCGCGGTGGGATCCTGGTTCTGCATCTGCGCCATCAGGAGCTGCAAGAACGAGTTCTGATCGAGCGCGCCGGACGGGAGCTGGCTCGAGGCGCTCGTGGAGGCGCTCGAGGAGCCGGTCGTCGACGTCGTCGCCGTGCTCGTCGATCCGAACAGAGAGCTCGTCGAAGTGAGCGGTGAGGTCATGCCGTGCTGCTAAAGCACGATTCGGACCCGCCCCACCGGCTGCGCCTGCGGCTCCGGATCGTGTGGGGTCGTATCGTCCGCGTCGTGCGAAGCATCGCGCGACGACCCGTCGTTCTGGCGGTTCGACGACATCGCCCCCGATCCATCCGAGAGCGGCGCCTGCCCTGCTTTTCCGGCGCCGGCCGGCCCGTCGATCGTCATGCGGCCCACGCGGACGTCCGCCTCGCGCAAATCCGAGGTCATTGCGCCCGCGTGCTGGTGAAGCGCGGTGCGCGCGTCCGCACGGTCGGCCGTGATCTCCACGTCGACGGCGCCGCTCACCGTATGCGCGCGCACCGCGACGCGACCGAGCTCGGGCACGTCGATCTCCCCGGACGCGGCGTTGCGAAGGACCGCGTGATTCTGCACGGACGCGAGCGCGTCGCGAAGGCGATCCCCCGTGACATGGCTTTGGACTGCAGCCGCCGTCGGATCGCTGACGGTCGCCAGGGGCTTGACGGTCGCGTCGGAGGAGACCCCCGGCGCGAGGCCCGCGAGCGTCGTCCCGTCCGGAGAGACGTCGCCCTTCGTGAACGACTGCGCGTCGCCGGGCGAGCCCTGCGAACCGGAGTCGCCCTCGGACGCACCGCCACCCGCGGAGCCGCGCGACCGCAACGCGTGCGTGCTCGTGGCTACGTTGGCCCCCGCGCCGCTCGTGCGCACCCCTTCGCGAGACGGAGCGGCGCCGTGAGCGCCATGCCCACCGTGCGCGGCAGTCGCGTTCGTGGCAGCCGCGGGAGCTTGGGCTGCGGAAGGTCCGGTCGCAGTGGCCGCCGACGAAGCCGCGGCCCCCCCCATCGCCGCCGCCTGGGACGAAGCGGTCGCATCGGTCCCTGTCGCCACATCACCGGGCTGTCCCGCGCCGGTGGCCGATGCCGCAGACGCGGAGACGGACGACGGCGAAGCGTCGCTCGAAGAAGACGCAGCCCGCGAATCAGGCGAGGCCTGCATGGACGCGGCGCCGACGGGCTTGGCGTCCATTGGCGGCGCAGCCATGGTCGGGTCGGTGGCCGGCAGGGCCGGCACGCCGTACCCCGGGAGCCCAGTCGCGCCGAGAGACACGGCGGCTCCCGCGCTCTCGGCGGTCGCGCCGGTCGGGCCGGGGGTCGCGCTCGTGACGTCGTCCGCCGCGACAGCGGCCGCCGAATTGCCGGCCGGCAACGGCGCTTGCGCGACGGACGCCGCGGTCTGCGCCGCCGCGAACGCGCCGGCATCGAACGCACCGCCTTGGCCTTGGGCGCCGGACGCCGCACCGTCGGTGCTCGGCCCGCCCACGTTTCCCTTGGCCACCGCGGTCATCGTGGCGAAGTCGTGCGGCATCGGCACGAACGCGGGCAATACGCCCGCGGCCACGGCCGCGTCGCGCCGCAGCTTGTCGTCGTCGTCGTGCCCTCGCTCGCCTCGTCCGCCGGAGCCTTGCTTCGCGGCGTCCGAGGCGAGATACGCCTCGAATCCGGTCGCGCCGCTCCCCTGGCCGCCGGCCTGGGTTTGGCCGTTTTTCGACGAACCGGCGCCCGGCGATGCGTTCGCACCGGCCGTCGCGCCGGCGCCGGGCGTCATCGCCCCCGTACCGACAGGCAACCCGAGAGCAGCTCCACTCATGTTTCCCCCTGATTGGCGATGCGCGCGGCGAGCGCGTCGGAGGCCAAACGTTCGAGGCGTTGTTCTTCCGCGCGCGCCGCGTCCACGATGCGATCGCGCCAAAGTTCGAGTTTGCGCTTTTCGGTCGCCGCGCGAATGACTTCCGCGGCGCAGGCGCGCTCGTGCTCTTGCGCCTTCTCGACGCGCTTCACCGCGGCGTTGGCCCGGCGGCGCAGCGTCTCGAGATACGCCGCTTGTTGTTGCAGCTCGGTGACGGTCTTGACGCCCGTCGCGAAGTCCCGTGCCGCGTCGCTCCACGCTTGCTCTTCGCGCTGGGCGTCGCGCTTCGCGTCGCTGACCGCCTGCGCGGCGGCGGCGGCCTGCGCGCGCGCGGCGTTCTCGGCTTTCTCGGCCATCTCGACGAG
>Ga0210391_10001268_pt1 | contig 23316 bp, 27 predicted proteins | sample IncBWC12OmetaG_FD_160573 | JGI IMG/M metagenome (GOLD analysis project Ga0210391, IMG submission 160573) | Forest soil microbial communities from Barre Woods Harvard Forest LTER site, Petersham, Massachusetts, United States - Inc-BW-C-12-O ...
GCATAGGTACTTCACAAATGCCTCGTCGCCGCTTGTGATCACGCGCTCCAGATCGGATCGCTCGATAAGCTTAGCCTGCGTATCCCAGCATTGCGTTTTGAAAGTGCTCCGGCTGATGTGGTCGTCGCCGGCCGCGCTGGTGAAGGTAAAGTTGTCGGTCATCAGGGCCTCGAATTGACCCTCGTCCTTTTCCACCCACGCCTTATACCAAGTCAAAATTGGGTCTTGCAGAACTCACCGGGCCGTTTCTTACCTGGGGGACTCAGTTTATCGACTATGACAATGACGGGTGGAAAGACATAATGACGGTCAGCGGCCACGTCTTCCCCCAGGCCAATCAGTACGAGTGGGGCACCTCATGGGCGGAGCGTCCGCTGCTCTTCCGCAATGTGAATCGAGGGAAGAAGTTTGAGGTTGTGCCAGCGGTTGAGGGTACTGGCCTGGCTGACGTAATTCCGGCACGCGGCGCGGCATTTGGGGACCTGTTCAACGACGGAAAAATTGATGTGGTGATCAACTGTATCGACCACACGCCAGTCCTTCTACGCAATGTGAATGCCGACACTAATCACTGGGTCGGCATCAAGCTCATTGGCGGCCCCAAAGGTCCTCGCGATGCGATTGGAGCAACCGTCTTCCTCTCTTTGGGCGGACTTCGGCAGCGAGGGGATGTGATGAGTGGAGGCAGCTTCGAGTCGTCGAATGATCAACGGCTTCATTTTGGCCTTGGGCAATCCACAACAGTTGACACGTTGGAGATCCATTGGCCCGGCGGAGCCGTTGAGAACGTCAAACTTCCAGGCGTCGATCGTTTCTTTGTCATCGAGCAAGGTAAGGGAATCGTGCCGAGCGTCTACGATGGCGTGACCAAGATTCGCGTACCCACTAGTGATGCTAAGTTAGTCCCTGAAACAAAGTGATTCCTGTGCTTGTATCATCGTAGGCCACGATCAAGTCGCTAGAAGTACTTTGCTGGATTTGGCAACCTCGCACAGTTCTCCGGCCAGCGAGCCGGAGAACCCTGCAGGAAGGATGGCGGAGTAAGCCTGGCGAAAACTCCTTCGCTGTTAGAGTGCCGCGCTCCTCGCCGAATTTAATGAGGTCGCGGTAGGGACGATCATTGCTGATCGCCCCCCGCACAGATCCGCAGGAGCGCTCACTAGCGCATGCGGCTCTTATCTCGGATGAGTGGCGGCGAAGCGGTCAAGGGGCCGGGGATGAAAGCACACGAGGAGTAGGGAGCCATTGTGCGGCTAGTTTCAAGCGGCGCACCCAGGCGTATCGCCGCGTCTGACTACGGCGCTTGAGCGTGTGCCTCCAGTTGCGAAGCACCCGCTCTCGGAACAGCCCCAGACTATCGAGGTTCCCCGGAACAGCGTAGTAGTTGAAGTAGCCTTGCACGACTGATCCGAGCCAGGCACCGGATTCGGGCGCTGGATCGTGCATACGCATTCGAAGTTGCTGCTTGATTTCCTGCAGCTTCTTGCGCATGCGCTTGCGAACTGTCATGCGTCGCACAGCATAAGACCCGTTCCCGTTCTTTCCCGCTGATGTGCGTGAAGCCAAGGAGGTCGAAGGTCTCCGGTTTCCCTTCCCCTCTGCGCTCCCGATTCGACTGGGCATATCGCCCGAACTCGATTCGGCGCGTCTTGTCCGGATGCAGCCGGCGGTGCAGGTCGGCGAGCCGACCCTCCAGCCCGGCTTCATACTCCTGCCACGTCATGCCATCCACTCCGGGCGCTGCTTTGCGCTTCAACGAACCAAAGCTTCCCGCAGCAGATCGACGGTGACATGGTGGAGTAGAGCGGTGAACCTCATCTCCTTATGTTCCCTTGCTGCTTTCCGCACACCCGCCAGCCCCTGTGACACGCGTGCCCCGCTCTGTGTCGGGCGCGTGCTGGGCTGATGGATGTTCTCCTTGATCAGCGGCCTTCCCTCCTCACTCTCCGCCATCGACTGCTCGATTTTGTTCGAATGATTCATCTGTACTGTCCCACTGTCCGACTCCTCGGCAACACACATGCGGGTCGTACGGCCTGAGCCTTCACCCGCCGTCCTGCTGCTGGTTGGCCAGCAGGTGTCTCCGAGGTCTCCCGGTTCTCGTGCATGAAGCTCCCAGACGTGTCTGGGGTCTGCGACTACGCAGGGCTGCACGGGAGACTCGCGATATCGCCCCCGCTCATGTTGCCTTCCACCAAGTCAAAGCGTCGGCGCCCTGATTGCATCTTTTCGGAGCTCAATACCCAGCCCGCCTGTACCCCTGTTTACGCTTCGCCGTGCACCTCGCGATGCCCGACGCAAAACTCGGGGCCGAGTGGTTCGCTGCTCCTTTCTCGTAGGACTCTTGCATTCCCTGCTTCATGCCGGTTTAGCCCGGCGCACTGACTCGGCGATTTAGCGCCAACTGAGAAGAGGGCCGCAAACCCTTCCGGTTCGCCGAACAAGCCGGACGGACCGCAGAAGTTAATCCGACCCTCTCATCCAGGGAAAAATGCTCTACATCGACACCAGCTGTTGTCCGCCGTCGATGTCGTAGGTTGCGCCTGTTAGGGCCGTGTTCGTCATGATGTGAACCGCCAGGGCAGCCACATCAGCAGGCCCAACAACGCGGCGGATGGGAAGCTTCGTTCGCAGCTGATTGCGGCGGTCTTCGATCTTCTCCCCTAGTAGCCGCTCAGACAACGGTGTGTCGACGAAACCGGCAGCAATCACGTTAACCCGAACAGGCGCGAGTTCAAGCGCAAGATTCCTTGTCATAGCCGGAAGAGCAGCCGTTAGCGCCGAGATGAGGACCATTCCAGTTCCCGTGGACCGTCCGCCTGTGCCACCAATAAAAAGAAGGGTTCCACCCGGTCGAACCTTACTTCGAGCGTTCCTCGCAATCTGAATGGGGAGCAAAAGATGGGTTTCTAGGTCACGGCGGGCATTGTCTAAATCGAAGTCAGTCAGCGGCGCGTAATAAGGGCCGGGACCAGTAACCAACACATGGTCCACGAGAGAAAGGTTATCGAAAAAGTGCTCCAGGAGCTTGAAGTCGGTAGCATCGAACGCGGCGAAGCTAAGAGCGTCAAGCTCGCTCGCAGCCCGTTTGAGCGGCTCGGGATTTCGCGCTGTGAGAATTACTTTGGCTCCCTCGGCGCTTGCTCGCCGAGCAGTTTCGAGACCTATGCCGGCGCTGCCGCCAATCACAACAACGGTTTGACCACTCAGTGTCGACTTGACCGGACTGTGACGTGTAACAGCCTTCATCGTGGATTCTCCTTACTTGCGGCTGGCTAAAAGAGCCTTCCAGAAGGTCCGCTTCTCTTCTTCGTTTCGCGTACCTCTGCCTTCGGTAACGATAGTACCGTCCGGCATGGGTAGGTTCACAGTGAGTACTTGAGCTTCGAGCAAAGTCTTATCCGCTGAGGCCTTCAGAAACTTCCAAAGTGTAGGTCCGCACCAGATCAAGTTCTCGCCAAACAACTCTTCCGGGAAGGCAGCGCCAATGGCCAGCGCCCTTTCGAGCTTCGTCTCTGCCGCCGCATTGACCGGATCAGGGGCAGGTTTGTACTTAACGCCAGGAGGCATCTCCTGCTGAGTTTTTCCGGCAGCGGCGAAAGAAAACATCAGCGCAAAGATGACGAAGAAATGCGCTTCGGTCTTCATGGCAATCGCTCCCTTCTGTTCAGTGATTTTAGTCAGGATCGACTCTAACGATTATGGCGCTTTTACTTGGTCTTTCATAACTGTTGAAACCAGGCGATAGCACTCAAAACCCCTTGCCGTCCGAATGACCGGCAACACGGAAGTTTCGCGTCGGAATGTCCGTATTGCGGACCAGAAACGAAGCCGCAGGCGCCGCGGACGCTGCGGCATGGGCCTCCGAGTAGTCTTTTTGCCGAAATAAGGTGTGGGTCACAAGGAGGTTCTTGTGACCCATTTACGCAGGATCATGCTGGAGGAACTCAGCGCCGCAACTATTCTTATGCGACGACCTGGCACTATCTGCAGGTGGTCGAAGAGTTCGCCTGCCACTTCGGCAAGTCACCGGACAAGCTTGGTCTGGAGCATCTGCGCACCTATCAGGCCTATCTGCTCAAGCAGCGGAAGCTGGCCGTCGGAACCGTCGTAAGCTATGTTGCCGCATTACGTTTCTTCTTCGTGCGCACGCTGAAGCGCCCCGAGTTCCGCGAGTCTCTGCCGTACCCAAGAGAGCGTGAGCGACTGCCCGGCATTCTGAGCAAGGAAGAAGTCGCACGGCTGATCAACTCCAGCGGGAACCTCTTCCAGCGCACACTGCTGATGGTTCTCTACGCCACGGGCATTGCGGCGAACAGAGGTTTCCAGGCTGAAGGTTAGCGACATCGACAGCCCAGCGCATGATCATCCGCGTGGTCCAGGGTAAGGGCGGCAAGCACCGGGACCTGCTTCTGAATCCGGCGCTGCTGGAAGCACTGCGCGCCTACTGACACTGGCGTCGGCCGCGGGTCTACCTGTTTCCCTCGCGCTATTCTAAGACACTCGATCAACCCATCTCGGTACATTGCAGTTCACTAGGCACGCACTCCCGGTTCGAACTTATAACAGGAGGAGATTATTGGACGGGGGCACTGAGATGCCCTAGCTGCTGAAACATGCCCAAGTCGTCGCGAACCGCGAAATGCTTGACAATCTTCGACTCCTTCAGCCGGAAGCGATGAATGTGCTTGACCGTGAATTTTCTGCCATTGGGAGCAAGTGTCGGGCCCTGCAACGGAGGAATCATTAGAAAGTCGCCCAAGTGAGTGCCCGACAGTGTCACCTCGCACATGATCGTGTCGCCCTCTCCAACGAGTGAGTCAATTTGAACAGCAAATCAGGAAAGGCCTGGCGCCACGTGCGGATGATGTGCTGAATGATGCCGCGCACATCGGAATACGGAACGCCGAAATTGGAAAACTCTTGGGAAAAGAACTCGTCGATCTTTTCGACTTCTCCGTGATTCCAAAGCTCCTCAAAGTGGCGTTGGACGCAATCCTCGTTGGCACTTTCCTTCATGGATAGTCCTCTAATTACACAGAGCAGCATACACTCGTGCGCAGGCGTGGACATCGGTCAATAGGTAGCTGCCGTCCTATCTACGTCCCGATGTGTATCTGCAATTGTTTCTTTGTTCTGCCCGAATGGCCGCCCACTCGGAAGCTATCCGGCCATCCACTTCTAAATACATCGAGCAACGCTCTACTAATATGATCGGTGATGGGGGTTGGCGAAAATGCATATCGGCCTTATTGGAGGAATCGGCCCCGGTGCAACGGATTTTTACTACCGGCGATTGATTTCGAAGTTCTCCAGGAAGAACGCGATGCTGGAGCTGACCATTGTGCATGCCGACACGCCAACGCTCCTGAGCAATCTGGCCAGGAATGACGCCGCCGCACAAACCGCCATATACACCCGACTCACGAACCGCCTTGTTTCGGCAGCGGCCGAATGTGTCGGCGTGACATCTATTGCCGGACATTTCTGCATCGACGCCTTCAAAGCCGTATCCCCGCTTCCCGTCGTTGATATGATCGCCGAAGTGGGCCGCGCAGTCGAAACTCGCGGTCTCAAACGAATCGGAATTATTGGAACTCGCACAGTGATGGAGACGCGCTTTTATGGGCGCATCGCTAGTGCGGAGATCATTCCGCCAAGCGAACCGGACTTGGACGATGTGCATCAAGCATACATTTCGATGGCCGCGTCGGGCTTTGTGACGGAGGATCAGCGTTCGATCTTCAATGCCGTGAGCCACCGTTTGGTCGAGGACCAGGGCGCGGAGGCGATCATGCTTGGGGGTACCGATCTCGCGTTGGCCTTCAACGAACAGACTGCCGAATTTCCGCTGGTCGACTGTGCGGGCATTCATGCCGATGCGATTGCAAAGTTGGCGATCACTTGAGGAGTTTCAGCCGGAACCACCTGTTCTGGTTCCCGTAACCGGCTCCGCAACACACGGATCGCCAGCACGCCGGCGGAGAGCGGCATATTACTCGCGATTTTGGAACAATTAGTCTCGATTAGTCTCGATAAACGCCCCAGCCTTCCGTGATCGGCACATCCGAATTACGGGAGCCATGCCGACATATCAGTACTGATCCAACTCAAGCACGGAGAGAGAGCACTCAGCCCTCGACAGCCGCTTCTATCGAAGATGCAAAACGCTAGAACATCGAAAACCCGCCCGCGCTCGTGGCCGCAAACTCAAAGTGCTGCAGCGAAGAGGGCGAGCCGGTTAGCGGTGCTTGGCTTGGCGAAGCGCGGATGCCGGACCGGCCCTCTGTTCCGTATTTGCTCTCGATTCCTGCGTGGCTCAGTCTCTGTCCCCCGAATTCACGACCGGCTTGGCCAGGTAGGCGTGAGATTCACTGGGATTCCTTTTCAAAGCTGCAAATCCGATGATCTCGCCCTTGTGGTTGATGGAGCATGCGGTTTGTAGGTTCAAAGTGGAGTCTGCGGGTACGAGAGTATTCATGTCGGTTGGTGTTCCTCCATTGCGCCACAGGACGGCCGTCGGGATGAAGTTCGCGTCGATGGACGCCCCAAGCACGAGGCCGTTATTGCCGATGGCGAGGGCTACGCTATAAGAGTCCACTGCCCGGGGTTTGAGATCGGTGATGTGGCCTTGCTGCCAGAGAAAGCCATGAAAGCTGGCATCGTTTGTGGTGTCGGAACCTCCCACAACCTGCCCGTAATCGTTCAGGCTGGTAGCAAAGATCCCGAGGAACTTCCCGTCTCCGCCAAGGTTGCCCAGGTCAGTGGCCTTGCCGTTCTGCCAGAGAACAGCGTGAAGCGGAGTGAGATTGATCGGCTCAAAGCTGAAAGGCCCGCAAGGTCCGCTGGTGCCGGCCACCTGGCCCAGGTCATTGATTGCTAATGCGACACCATCAGGGTCGCCGTAAACGGTGGGAAACTCCTGAATGAGAACCTCAGACCATGGGAACTGCTTGGACCAGATGACCGGCTTGAACTCGATCCTCTGCGGTGAAATGGACGCGCCAGGACAGGTCGAGTCCACCTCGCCGTTTTCCGCCGTCCCGACCACCATGCCGAAGTCATTGTTCTTAAATACTGCTCCATTACTGCCCTCCGTGCCCGCGCTGTTCCGTAGTCTCGGGAGCGCGGCCATGGTGCCGTTTTGCCACAAAAATGGCACACAGGTGTTGCCGCTGTGGGTGAGACCAAGCGCCGTGGATCCGCAGAAGTCTTCGCCATTCGGATCCGGGGTTTGCGTGTCGGCTTGCCCTACTGCCTGCGCCCAGATGTTCACGCCGTAGGCAGCGCTGTTTGGCCCTCCGAGTCCCGGGCTGCTGATGTCCTTTATATTCCCTTGTTTCCAAAGAACGGCGTGCGCTACCCATTCGTCGGGGTTGTTGGGGTTCGGGAGAACAGTCTCCCCGCTGACCAGCCCATTGCCACTGACCGCATATGGCTGGCCTGGCGACGACGACGGGCCCACCGGCCCTAAGTCCACGACGGTGTATCGCGGGGAATCCGTCGATTGTGCGAGTGCGTAAACCGGCGCTGCCAGCGTGGCCAGGGCCAGACTTAGCCGCGCCAGGCGCGGCCACTTCGGTGCGAATTGAATGGATGTCATTTTTCTTCTCCTGTTTTCGGGACAGTAGGTTTCGGGGGAAGTCTGCGAGCGTCCTCTGATTCGAAGCATCGGAGGAGCGAGGTAAGGCAGATCTGAGCCGGACCGCCATCGGAACTCCAAAGGTGGAGCTTGCCGGCAGCCAGCCAGTTTCTTAAGAGGGTGGAAGGGATGTCTTCGCCAAGGCTGTTGCCCTCCAGCGCCATCGCTTCCGCTTCGGCGCAACAAACAGGGCACCAGGTCACGATGGTTTTGCCCCTGCTCACGACCAGCAGGCTTTCGGTTTCAATCGTGATCCTTGTCGTTTTCACCACCATGCCACTCTCCGGTCAGCCCATCGCTTCTGCGGCTGCTTCGTAATAAGCGCATCCTGAAGAAAACAGGCGGCAAAAGTCTTCAATTCGCGGTTCAATATTTCTCAATTCGTTTCAAGAGGCGCTTTGAGGCAACCGATGCAAGGAGTTACGACGGAGTGAGGGGCAATTGCCGGAGAAGGTTCAAGGAGTGCTAGAGGACTGTGCTAGATTGCGCTTACACTTAGTCGGCCCGCGGTGACGGGTGCGTTCTCGCCTCTTTGAGCTGCTGGCTCGTCAACTTATGGCTACGGAACCCAGGATCGTCTACGAATTCGGGCCGTTCTGCATGGATCCCGACAAGCAGACGCTGCTCCGGGAAAATGTCGTCGTTCCGGTCACACCCAAAGCCTTCGAGACGCTGCTCGTCCTGGTGCGCCGGAGCCGCGACGTGGTCTCGAAGGAAGAGCTCTTAAAGGAAGTCTGGCCGGACTCGTTTGTCGAAGAATCGAACCTGAGCCAGAACATCTTCCTTCTGCGCAAGGCGCTGGGAGATACCGCGGAAAACCGCCAGTACATCGTGACGCTGCCGGGCCGCGGCTATCGTTTTGCGGCGTCAGTTCGCACCGTGACGGAGCAAGGCGAAGCCCTGGTGGCCCAGGCACGGACACGCACACAAATTGTGATTGAAGAGAACGAAGCGGAGACGGACCAGGCGTTGAAGGCGCTTCCGGTTCCGCAAACGCCAAGAGCTAGCCGCAAATTCCTGCTCTCCGCGGCAGTCGTGGCCGTGCTGTTGGCGCTCGGCGCATTCCTTCTCATTCGAAATCGCCGGCCCGCAAACCTGGGCGAGAAGGACTCCATCCTGGTGGCTGATTTCGTGAATACGACCGGAGATCCTGTTTTTGATGACACTCTGCGCCAGGGTATTGAAGTCCAGTTGGAGCAGTCGCCTTCGCTCAGCCTGGTCTCGGAAGATAGCATCCGGCAGGCGCTGCGCCTTATGGGGCAGCCGCCGGATGCTCGCCTCACGGGGCAGACCGCTCGGGAAGTGTGCGAGCGCACCGGCAGCTCCGCCGTTCTCGAAGGCTCCATCAAGCCTCTCGGCAGCGAGTACGTATTGGACCTCCGGTCATTCAACTGCCGCACTGGAGAGAACATCGATGACGAGCAAGCCCAGGTTGCGCGGAAGGAAGACGCCCTGGACGCCGTCACCAGGATGGCGCGTGGCTTTCGCGCCCGAGCGGGCGAATCGGGTGCCGCGCTTATAAAGCACGACACCCCGCTGGCCGAGGCAACCACGCCATCGCTTGAGGCCTTGAAGGCATACAGCCTGGGCTGGAAGGTCGAGGCGTTGCAGGGAAGCGCGCCTGCCATACCGTTTTTTCAGCGTGCAGTAGAAATCGACCCGAGCTTCGCAATGGCTTACGCCTCACTGGGGTTGATGTATGGCGCTTCCGGGTCTTCGGAGCTGGGCACGGAGAATGTTACACGGGCATATGAGCTACGCGACCGGGCCAGCGACAAGGAGCGGTTTTTCATCACTGGCTACTACTTTGGACGAGCGACCGGAAACCAGGAAAAGGCGCAGCAGGTTTGCAACGAGTGGGCGCGGACCTACCCGCGCGAATATCTTCCCCATGCTTTTCTTGCTGGGTTTGTCGACCTCGTACTTGCCAATTACAAAGGGGCCGTCGAAGAGGCGCGAAAGACGATCGAGCTCAACCCGGACGACGGTGTTGGATATACCCTGCTTGGGTACGACTCGATGTACCTGAATGACCTTCAAGAGGCAGAGATTGCGGTCCACATGGCAGCGGAGCGCAATACCGACCAGGTGCAGATGGCAAGGCTCCGCTTTGACCTCGCATACATGAAAGGGGATGCGGCAGGAATGCGGCGCGAGGTGGAATTTGCCCGGGCCCACCCCGAAACGCAGGATCGGATGTTGGATCGCCAGGCCTTTGCGGAAGCATCAGAAGGGCGACTGAAGAATGCAATCAACCTGTCACGGCAAGCAGTCGCATTGGCGCTTCAAGGGGGTAGACGCGAGCAGGCGGCCGTCTTCGAAACCAGGCCAGCTCTGTGGGAGGCATTCTTCGAAAATCCCATCGAGGCAAAGCGAACTGCCACTACCGCCCTCGCTCTGGCCAGCAACCGCGAGGTGAATTATGGCGGGGCTCTTGCCCTGGCTCTTTCTGGCGACTCAACGCACGCAGAGAAGATCGGGAATGGTATGGAGAAACGCTATCCGGAAGACACCTCAGTCAGGTTCAGCTATCTGCCGGTGATCAGCGCCGCTGTGGCCGTGCAACACGGCGATCCCTTGAAGGCGATCGACGCGCTGCAGGCCAGCGTACCCTACGAAATGGGTTCGCCGCGCAGCAGCCAAACCGCATACTTCGGCTCTCTCTACCCTGTCTTCTTCCGCGGCGAGGCGCTATTGGCGGCGCACCAAGGTGCGGAGGCGGCGAACGAGTTTCAAAAGATCCTCAGCCATGCGGCATCATGATCGGCGATCCTGTTTTCGTTTTGGCGCACCTTGGCTTGGCTCGGTCCTATGCCCTCTCGGGGGAATCCGCGAAGGCTCGAGCCCAATACGAGGAGTTCTTCGCGCTTTGGAACAGAGCGGATTCCGATATCCCCGTCCTCAAACAAGCAAGAGCAGAATTCGGGAACCTCCGCTGATTCAGTCCTTATCCGGTCTTGAGAACTATCTGCAGAGCCGTGAGATCCTGCCTGATGTATGCGAGCACCCTGCTGGTTCCACTGCGCGATATCAAGGCCAAATCCGCGCCAATCAAGACCAGGTCTAAGCAAATGGCCGTCGATCTCAAGGATCGCCTTGACACCGCGAGAGCCTACGGAGCAGGATTTCTGCGAATTGAATCGTTTGAATAGCAAGTTGACGAAAGAGGATCACTATGCCAGCTACTGACTCACGCCGCTCAATCCATCTTCCGCTGATCTTGCTTGCCGGCATGCTCCTTGTGCACTTCGCCTGCCCGCCTGTAGCCCTCGCGCAATCTGCCTATGTCCGTGTCAGTCAAGTCGGATATGAAACGGGGAAAGGACCTTTTCGTGCATACCTCATGTCCAAAGTGGCGGCGAATGGGGCGACCTTCAAGGTGCTCAATTCGAAAGGCGCCTCTGCGTATACAGGCGCCGTCGGGGTTTCGCTTGGCATCTGGAGCCACAGCAAGAAAGTAAGTTATTCCGTCTATGCGATCGACTTCACGGTTCCGGAAGGCGATCTATACAAAATCTCAATCTCCGGACCGGTCGCGGCAACCTCGCCAAGTTTCGCCGTCGACTGTCCGAACAGACTCTACTCGGGCTTGCTTTTGAACACCTTATTTTTCTATGAGACAGAACGCGACGGCGCACACTTCATCCCCAATGCGTTGCGCGATGCGCCGGGACATCTCAAGGACGTTCACGCAAGTGTTTATCAGACCCCTCCACTCGACACTAACGATTTCGTCGATAATGTCCCACCCGTCGCGCCACTAACAGCCGCGAATTCTCCGAGCATTGACGCATCGGGTGGATGGTGGGACGCCGGCGATTACATGAAGTACGTCGAGACAACCAGCTACACTGCAGCCCTGATGCAGATAGGGATTCGTGATTTCCCGGACCAGATGGGTGGAGGTGCTTCGCCGTATCCGTCTGCACCGCCGGTTTCTATTTCTTTCGCAGGCGATAGCGGTCAGGGATCGCCCGTATCCTCGGATTTCACTGCAGAGGCAAAATTTGGAATCGACTGGTTGTTGAAGATGTGGAATGACGAGACGAAAACGCTGTATTACCAGGTCGACAATTCACAGGATTGGGATTACTACGGCGAAGGAGATCCCAGTTCGGCCATGGGAAACTGTGGAGGAACTTATGCCACGCCCTACTGCCTGATCACGGAGTACGACATCTGGACACTGCCCCAAGCAGCCGATAACTACCAGCAAGCCGGAGACCCTGATCCTTGCGACCCATTTACTACTTTCTTCATCTGCAATCGGCCGGTGTTCGTCGCAGGGCCCGCCGGTTCGCAAATCAGTCCGAATCTGGCGGGCCGTCTGGCTGCGGATTTTGCGCTCTGCTATCAGCTCAACCACACGTCAGATCACTCCCTGGCGATCCGGTGTCTTAAGAATGCAGAGGACATCTTTGCACTCGCCAACACGTCGTATCCGGACCCCGCGCCCTCGGTGGGCGCTGGCACCTGCCCCACCTGTCTGCTCACCATTGTCCCGTTCGACGGATATCCAGAGGATGTGTGGGAGGATGACATGGAACTCGGCGCAACCGAGCTTTACTTCGCACTGCAATCCGCAAGCAATGCCAACGACCTGCCTTCCGGACTGCCGCATACGGATCCGCTGGACTATGTTCGCCAGGCCGCTCACTTTGCCAGTGGCTATGTGACCAACATCTACAACGCTGGATATGCAGACACGCTCAACCTCTATGACGTGAGCGGACTTGCCCATTATGAACTCTACCGGGCTCTGGAATCTGCGGGGAATCCGACTGGCTTTGCAGTCTCGCAATCGAGCATTCGTAAGCAGTTGCTTAAGCAGGTTGACGACGCGATTACACAGGCGGGCACCGATGTATGGGGATTCGGCGATGCGTGGAATTCGGGCGACATCACCTCGCATGGAACTGGTCTGTCGGTCATGGCAAGTGAAGCATACTCTGTGTCTCAATCGCAGAAATACGACACGTACTCTCAACGATGGCTCGCCAATATCCTCGGCGCGAATGCCTGGGGCTCTGCGTTCATCGTTGGCGCCGGAAGTACGTTCCCAAATTGCATCCAACACCAGGTGGCCAACCTCGCGGGAGTGTTGGATGGAACTTCCGGAGGAACACCGATACTCTGGGGCGCGTCAGTTGAGGGCCCAGCCACAAGCGCCACTTCAGGTGTTATCAATGGCATGAATTTGTGTCCGGCCAATGGAGCGGACACATTCGGAGAGTTTAATGGCAACGACGGTGTGTTTGATCCCTCGCAAGTTACCGTTTATCGAGACAACATGCAGTCGTACAGCACAACGGAACCGGCGATTGACCTGACGGCAACCTCGTTCCTAATGTGGTCGTGGAGACTGGCAGCCCAAAATCAGCAATAGTGCACTTCGGCGGATCAAGCCGGAACCCTACTCGTATCTCAAGGCCACAATAGGATCGGCCTTCGTCGCACGCCGTGCTGGAATGTAGCAGGCGAGCAGCGCGACTCCGGTCAGGACCAAAGAGACGACGACGAAGGTCAGCGGGTCGGTGGGCTTGACGCCGTAGAGCAAGCTGGACAAGAAACGCGTCAGAGCCAGGGCGGCTACAACTCCAACGCCCACACCGATCACTGTCAAAGCCAAGCCTACGTTGACGACAAGTTTAAGTACATCGCGCTTCTGCGCTCCCAGCGCCATGCGGATGCCGATCTCGTGCGTGCGTTGCGAAACCGAGTAGGCGATAACGCCATACAGGCCAACGATGCCGAGTAACAGCGCCATACCGCCCGCCAAAGCCAGCATCACCAATGTGAACGAAGTGCGCGCCATAGACTTAGAGTAGAAATAGTTCAGCGTGTGAACCTCGTTCAGTGGAAGATTCGGGTCTACGGACCATACTGCTCGCTGGACCTCGTTGATCAAGCTCTGCGTGCCCACGCGCGGGCTGCGAAGTGCGAAGGCCGGGCCTCCCAGAAAAACATCGGCGTCCGTTATCGGCCAATAAACTGTCACCGGAGCTTCCTGGCTGGTCCCATCATCGTGGACGTTCCCCACGACGCCCACAATCTGCCGCCAGTCCTTGGGGCTTCCGCCAATTTGTTTCCCAAGTGCATCTGGCGGATTGTTCCAGTACCCACGCGCGAGATTCTCCGAGACGATCGCCACGGGGCGCTTGCTCAAGATGTCGTCCCAGGTTAAATCTCGGCCGGCAACGATGGGAACGCCCATGGTCCTGAAAAAGCCTGGCGAAACCCAATAGCACCGGAGTGCCGGCGGGGCCTGACCCTCAAGTATGTGGTCCTTGACGAGCACGGGATCGCTCTCCGCGCCGGCATCCATCGGCACGGCCCCACTGAAATCGGCAGAAGAGACGCCAGGTATCGCTCCGATATTGTCGAGAATTGCGTGATCCATACGGACCAGCCGCTCGGGAGTCTTCATCATCTCCGGTGGAAAATGGACATGGAACGTTTCGACTTCGGCTGGCGTCGTGAATCCGGGCTGAACGTGTGTCAAGGCCAGAAAGGTGCGGATCATGAGGCCCGAGCTCACGAGCAAGACCAGAGCCAGGCCTACCTGGACGATCACAAACGCGTTACGCGCCCGATGCCGCTCCCGGCTGGCGCTGACAGAGCGGCCCGCATCGCGCAAGCCAGTCGCCACGCGAGCACCAGCATACCTGAGAGCCGGCATCGTTCCGAACAGGAGAGCTGCCACAATCGTTACGCTCAGGGTGAAGAGCAAGACGAGCCCATCGATGCCGATGTCATGAAGCCGAGGCAAATTGCCCGGCGCTAAAGCGATCAGGGCGCGCAAGCCACCATAAGCAAACAGCAAACCGAGCGCGCCACCGATCACCGCCAGCAAGAGGCTTTCAAGCAACAAACCGCCGGCGATACGTCCGGGGCTGCCGCCCAAAGCCGCTCGAATAGCCAACTCCTGTTGCCGCCCATCAACTCTGACCAAAACAAGGCTGGCCACGTTTGCGCAGGCGATCAGCAGCACCAGGCCTATTCCGCCCATCAAAACCCACAGGACCTTGCCGATGTCGCCTACGATGTATTGCTTCAGCGGCTGCAGATTCGGCCTTATCTGCGTTTCCTTGAAGAACTGGGCCGCCTCGGGAAAACGCTCAACTTGCATTCGTAACATGCGAGCCACGTCTGCATTGGCTTCGGCCAGTGTCACCCCCGGCTTGAGCCGAGCAATCGCAAAGTAGTTATAGCCTCGCTGTGTTTTAGGCCTCAGAGGCAGCAGTATGTCCAGATTGGTCATGTCCAGGAAGCGAAAGCGTTGCGGCAACACGCCGATGATCGTGCTCGGCTTACCATCCACGTCGATCGTTTTCCCGATCACTGAACGGTCGCCGCCGAACTTGCTGTGCCAGTAGCCATGGGTGATCATCATTACGTCAGAACTGCCCGGCGCATCGTCCGCCCGCGTGAAGGAGCGCCCCAACATAGGTGTGACTTCCAGAATTGGGAGAACCCCGTCGCTCACGCCGAGAGCTGGCACGTGTTCGGGCCGTCCGGCGCCGGTGACGTTGGCCGAGTAGAGCGCGGCACCGAAACCCGTATAGTAGAGACCGATGTCCTCAAAAGTGCGGCTCTGCTCGCGAAAGGTAAAGTATTCCGGTGGGGATAAAGGCCAGTTGAACTGGTTGATGCCAGGAAGGTCGAGCCCTACTTCTACAAGTCTTTCTGGGTGCGAATAGGGCAAAGGTTGGATGAGGATGCCGTTAACCACGCTGAAAATAGCTGTCGTCCCCCCGATGCCAAGTGCCAGCGTAAGTGTGGCGGCGGCGGTGAAGCTCCGATTGCGCCGCAACCGGCGCAGGCCATAGCCGATGTCGCTGGCAACGACCTCTGCAAAGTGCCCAGCGCGTGCTCCGCGAACCCCACTCTTCACCTGCTCTATACCACCAATTTCGATAAGGGCTTCTCGTCGGGCTTCCGAGTGCGAAAGCCCTTCCTGCATCTTCTCCTCGATCAGCGCTTCCAGCGTTGAACGGAGTTCATCATCCAGCGCCTGCTCAATCGCGCGCTTGCGAAAGAGATTCCGAAATAAACTTAGAATTCGCTTGGGCATGATGCGACCCATCTGGATTCACGAAGACTGAACGGCGGCCGCCATGATCTGCACCACCTGGTTCCATTGCCGCTCTTCATGCTTGAGCTGAGCGCGCCCCGCGGAAGTCAACCGGTAATATTTCGCGCGGCGGTTGTTGTCGGACGAGCGCCACTCGGCTTCTGCCCAGCCCCTTTCCTCCATGCGGTGTAGCACTGGAAAAAGCGAACCGAAACTTACCTGATAAGCGCCCTTGGTGATTTGCGTGATACGTCGAGAGATTCCAACTCCGTGCAGGGGCTCCAGGGACAGTGCTTTCAGCACCAGCAGGTCGAGAGTTCCACGTAGAAGATCAGTCTGTTTTTGCTCCATGCCGTTCTCTTATCGGAATCCGATAGGAATGATCACATAGTCTCCAGGAATTTGCAACGTGCGATTTCCACTCTTGAGAAGTCCAGCCTCTGCCCCCTAAGCGCGGAGGAAGCAAGGGGGACACCCCCGCTGCGGAATAAGGGCCACACTGAAAGTATTGAACGCAATCGCACAGCTAGTCACCAGTGGTGTGGGGGACATCGGAGGGATAACCGTAACCTCAGATGGGAAGCGGCTGGTTCTATGGAGAATGAACACCGAGGAGCAGGCTTTCATCTCCGAATTTGATGCCAGTACGCGAAAGTGGAAAACGCCGCGGCGCCTGACACTCGATGCGAATGGGAATATGGCGACAGCCTGGCTGTCTGACAGCAGGACGGTCCTGTTTGCTTCCAATCGTAATGGCACGTGGACACTTTTTAGGCAGGCGATCGATGAAACAACGGCGGATGTCCTGGTCGGGGTACACAGCGTATACCTTCCCTGGCTGAGCGCCGACGGTTCCCAGGTGCTTTACCTCTCGCAAACTGATCCCGCCAACCCCTCGGTTCCAATATCCCTGATGCGACTGCCGGTCACTGGCGGGCCGCCCCAGTTAGTCCTGCGGGATATCGGCCTTGCAATTATCAGTGCGCCCGTCTGCCGTCAACCTTGTGCATCGCTACCAAATTCGAAAAAGACGAAGTCATTTTTTTCGCCTTCGACCCCGGGCGCGGAATCGGCCGCGAACTCTTGAAAATCCGCGGCCTAGTTCACCAATGGAGTCTTTCTCCCGATGGCAGAACGCTCGCCGATCTTCCTCATGGTCACAGCATCCGATTTTTTTCCCTAGAGAATGGAGTCGCCAGAGAAGATAAAACCGTCACGCTGAATGAATGGCTGATGGATAACGGCAACTGGAATGCGGATGGCAGTGGCCTTCTGATCCCAAGCATTACTCCGACGGGAACGCCCGTCATTCTGGAGGTCAACAGAGCCGGGAAAGCGTCTATTGTCCTGGAGGGCGCCGCGAACACACCATTCGAGTTCATGATTCAGGCCCCCGATGGTCATCATGGGATTCTTGGGGAGATAGTTCCCGGCGACAACAACGCCTGGATGATCAACAATTTCTAGACCACTACCTAGCTTCTGGATCGCTCGAGTTTGATCACCGTCAAATCAATAGTGGAGCGCTCGATTCGACGGCTCTGGCGCTTGCACAATAAACCCTTGCGATATATGAGCAGGTCCTCCACGAACTGGAGATCTTCTTCGCGCTGAATCAAGAGTGAGGCGTAGACTCTGTGCTATACCCGATATGTAAATTCGGCAATGCCAGATCGGGATATGGGTGCACCTCCGCGTTTCAATGGAAGTGCGCTGAGGACAGGTTCTGCCAAACGCATATCTCCACTTGCGCGAAGATTTTAGGCCGCGGAGCCCCTTTTACACAACTTACAGATGTAGCCCCCATCGGAAACCCGGGATGGCGGTTTTCAGAACCCCTGTTGCATCTAACAGTAGTCAGGCCGTCCTCGCCGACCGATCCTGTAAGTTCAGCGTTTACCCACGCTCCGAGGAGAGTGCCGCGATGAAATCCCCCCGTTTCTCCAGAGTCATCCTCACAGCGGTCGTGTTCAGCCAACTCTTGATCCTCTCCGGCTGCGAGGAACTGCTTCATAACACCCAAAGCCTTCTTCTGCCTAACTTCCAGCGGTCCGATGTCTTCGGCTTCATCGCCGGACTGGGGACGACCTTTGCTGTTTTGCCAGACCTGATCGTAATGTTCAGGCGGAGATCAAGTTCCGGCATGAATCCGAGGATGGCCGCCATCATCGGGTGTTTTCAGGTCCTCTGGGTCTACTACGGAATATTGATCATTTCGCGCCCCGTGGTCATCTGGAACGTCATCGGCGTCCTGATCAACTTCACCACCGTCTTCGCCTACCGCTACTTCGTCAAAAAAGAAAGACTGGCCTCCGGACTCCCCAGCGAAAGCGCCTGAACCTTGGCGTGGCGAAATACCTCACTTCAGGCCGAACGTCCAGCTCAGCCCCGAACTGGTGCCGTAGTCACTGCCGTTGAGTCCCGGCGGCGGCTCGTTGTCCCAGTTGCCGTAGAACGATATGTTCCACTTCAGGTCACTGATTATCTTGATGTAATAAGACATGTTGGTGTCAATGCGAATTCGCCCTGGTTCCCAAAAGGGCCGGCAGCAATATCGCATTAGCCTCAAAACTCGTCTTGCTGAACTTGAAAAAGCTGGCATTGGCGTAAACCAGCGCTGCTACTGCTCTCTGGTTCGCAATGGGCACTTTCGTCTGCGCATAGCTCGTATCCGTCCACGCCATGCCGCCCAGCAACTGAAAAGTTGCCCGGTTTGTGTTCTTCACAAATCTCCCCACGCCGCCCCCAAGGAGCGTTTGCAGCGAGATGTCCTGCTCTGAGCTTTGCAGAAAGCCACCGACTCCACCGTAGAACCAGTTCTTGGGAGGCAGGAGGTGGAAAGCCGTCAGGGCCACCGAGTTTCGCGTGGTCGCCGAGGCCCCTGTGCTTGAGGACAGGTTTGAATCAAAGCTGGCTCCCGCATTCCAGCGCTCCCGCACATAAAGGGTATTGGCATTCAAAGAGTATTGAGTGGATTGGTTGCCCTTGGAATAAATGGCTCCGAAGCCCACCTCACCGTTAAACCGCTCCCAGAACTTGTCGGATGTGGCTACCATCCGGACAATCTTCGACCGGTCCGTGGTGTATGTATGCTCGGGAGTTTCGAGGATCTGAATCTGCACCGGACGGTTCGCCGAGTTCTCCATCGTTTTCAGAGCACCGGTGTATACCGAGCCATCTTCCGTTTTCACCACAAATAGTTGCGTGCTCTCCAGCCTCGCTACTTTCGACCAGTCGACCGACGCGGTTCCATCGATGTAGTCGAAGCTTACATAGAGCACACCTGCGTCGAGGCCTTTCACCTTGCAGGTCATGCGGTCGCCATTCTTCATGACGAGGATATCCGTCTGGTCGCGCGCAAAAAGCTGGCAGGTGAGAAACAGAACGACTAAGAGGGGAATTAGACGATGGAGGTTCATCACGGTCCCTTAATGAGGATGCTTTGCTCCTGATTGCGTCACCACAGAAAGTTCCCTGACTGCGGCTCACTTCGGCCCGACCGAACTTGGTGAAGTTCAGTTTCCGTGCGACGTACTCGATAACCTTCTGTGCTTTCACGCTGTTTCCCGCCTCATCCAGCGGAGTCGCAAACACGGCGATAGCGCCCTTGCCGAGAGACAGCGGAGTGAGCTGAGACAGGAGCGGGTAAGCAACCACGAGAGCAAAAACGAGCGCGGCTGAGAATCGCCGGAACATGATGGCTTTCAGCATAGCGCTGTTCTCGGCGGTTCCTGTCCACTTCCAGGCACTGTCATTTCTAACAGTTTATGCAAGGATCGCTTAGGTGATGATTGATCGGGCAACGCCCTGCTCACTAAACGACCCTTGAGTCTCTCACGGTCGAAAATGGAAAGAGGGCACCCCAAGTATCTCTGGCTGACGGAGCGATGCAAGCTTGATGCCGACAATCGTGCTGACGGGTTGGCGTTGTGGCTGTTGGCTCTCATGATCCTCTTCAACATGGCGTCACCTTCCCGGGCACAGACGGGTAGTGTTGCAAGTTTCAAATGCAGACAAGTTTGTCGCCGAGCGTCTGTCGTGTGTTCTTAGGCTGCCAAGTCGAAAAGGCTGTCGATGAACTGAATCTGACGAAGAAGATCATCTCCTGCCACCCATCGAACTTGCCCCTTGCGGATCATGTGGACTGCTTCGTAGCCTTGAATCGTTCGCCGAGCCGCCCGGAATTCTCGGAAGCCCTTCCTGAAATACCGCTCCGCCTATCTTCCGAATTAGCTTGCGCGAAGCGCTGCGGGTTTGCCTACTGTCACATGTGTCAGTTACCGGTGAAAACGTTACTATCACCGGGCCGTGTTTCTCGGTTTTTGATCAGCCGCCCAACCTCGCTGGCACCTTTTATTGTCGCAACGTAGAGGTTATATCCGGCTAGACGTGGGGAAAATGAATCCTCAGCTTGTAGCAAATGAAGAGAACCAGGATCGCGCCGAGCGTGGAAAAAATGAGTCCGGCAGGATGGTATCGCTCGTTTCGCGGGCGGGAAAACATGTGAGTAATGGCACCGCCGAGGATCGATCCGATGATGCCCAGCACAATCGTCCAGAAGATCGTTATATGGACGTGCATCACCGATTTCGCGATGACACCAGACAGTAACCCGATGAGGATGTACCAGATTATGTGAAACATGCTTTCCTCCAGCGCCTTACTTCAGAATGTCATCGAGTTTATATGGCTTTGTGCAGGGCGGCGCGGATTTTCACGACCTGGGTTCCTTGCGCTCGTATGGCCTCGTGAGCTGGCCGCCTGTAACGCCGAACTCCTTAGACCAATACGCGATGTCGGAGGCCATCTTGGGGTTGATCACTTTGGGATCGTGAAGGCCGGAACTCACCGAGCGGTCTGATAAATTCGTGGGCAGGTTCCTGGGATCTTCGAATCCAGGCTAGAACGTATCTCATAAATCAATTTCAGCCGGTTTGCTCACCTTCGGCATAACTTCCGGTTGGCCGGTCATCCGCCCGCAATCCAAGTAGCGTCTTTCAATGGATCGAAAAACTCTAAATGAGTGCATTGGTCACATTGCGCCTATTACTTCCTTCAAGGCTTCCCGCTAACCTATCCATCAGCGCCTTCGTTCCCCAAATAGCGGTAGTCGAAGAAGGTATGCCCATCTGGCCTGCCTCGGCCTCCTCGTCTCGGCTTTCTACGCTCCGACTGGATGTCGTCCTGCGTCCAAAATCCCTCAGTGTAGTCGTCTTCCGCCAAGCCCTCGAATTGAGACAGGAGTTTGTACACAAAATCTCTAACTTGCTCGTCACCGGGATGACGACCTGAGACGTCAGCACTCACGCTCACTGTCAGTGCGCCTCCTAGCTGCTTGAGCAGGCTGGCAAGCTCTTCTGGTTCGAAGTAAAGTGCCATGTCACGAGAGATGTTTATGTATAAGCAGGCATCGCCATCAACATCGCAGATCCAAGGAGGTCCGAATTGGCGGGGGTATGTGTGCGTGAGAAAACTCTTGACCTGCTCTTCCGTGGCACTTCGAAGATGGACCAAAACCGTTCTCATTCGAAAGGGTACCGGGCTTGTATTACAAAAGCGGTGCTTAGGGGAACGGACTTCGTCTGCCAATCGCCTAGGTGTCGAAATCACGGCGAGAGCACTTACGACGGGGGAGCTAATCGGAATTCTAGTCGTGTCACAGTCAATACAGCAGTATTTCTCAATTGCCGCCGTCAGGCCAATGCGCTCACTGACCGCGTCGGCGGACGGTTGGTCTGGCATATGGAAGTTTCGGCTCCATGCAGGGGCGATGACAACCACCGGCCATCGTCATTTCCGTATTGCCGGTGATGCGGGAATAATCGAGGAAGGCCCTATATTCCCCTCTCATGCCACCGCTCAAATGCGGCGATCCAGCTTTGTGTTCGAGGATTGAGGTGCCCGTGCTGGACCTGAATCTTGCCAAGCTGAATTAGGAGTCTTTTCGAGTTCCCTCCGTCACGAACTCTCCCCGGCTAGCCTGCGAAGCGAAGTGGATGCTTGGGAATGGCGACGCTAAAATAGCATGTCTCTGCCTTCGCGTAATGTCTCGGTGTCAAAGGAGAACAGTCCCCGATCCGCGATTGCAAACAAAGCTATGTAGGCACCGTTCGCTATGGTGCCGTGAGGCGAGGTGTTCGTCGATTTCATGCCCATTAGGACAGCGATTAGCGTGCTGAAGAAATCGTGCAGAACCTTCAATTCCTCAGCGGATTCTGCAACGGACGGCGGTATCCGCTTGAACCCTGCTGGTGCAAAGTGACCCACGCGGCCTTCGCTATCTACGCAAATACTTAATCGGGGTTATGTGTACAACCCTTGTTTTTCGCCAAGCATTTCTCAATTATTGAGGTTTCCAGAAACGATATATGTTCTCTCTAACGACGGATGTCCATTCGCTTTCCTCGATTCCACTTATCTCACCCAGTACCGTCTCGGGCTCGAGCTCACGACGAAGGGCGAGATAGTTCAAAGCGATCAAAGCCCCCTTCTGCAAATCCTTGGACGCCCTAAGCCGCTTCAGGCACTCCGCTTGTACCCAATGCCAATCCTCCTCATAGTTAGCGGCATCCCAGAGCGCCACGCAGATCGTGCGTTCATCAGGGCTTTCAAGCATTTGCTCCAGTTCCTCCCGACTTCTGTCGGTTGGAAGGAAGAGCTTAGGCGGTTTCCAGTCACTTGGCCGGAAGGCGGGGAATTCCTGATAAATCATGTTCAGAATTGAAGACGCATCTGGCTCTCGAGTCTGCAGTTTCTTGAGTATGGGAACGACGATTGTGGGCTGCAGTTTCCTGAGGTTAGCAAGACACTTTAGTCCGCAGAATGCACCCTTTCGGATCTCTTCTGTCGGTGAATTCAAATCCGTTAAACACTCTTGCTGTATCCACCGCCAGTGACGACATAAGAAGGGAATTCCCAAACGAGCATCAGAGAAAAATGCGTCGACATCTGCGAAAAGGATGTCCAGCGCGGCTCGACGCGTTAGTTTTCGTTTCTTCATCCCAGCCTTCCTCGGATTTGGCGAAAATTGTACTCTAGACAGCCGCCATCTTTGGCGGGCAACAAGACGGAAGCACCTAACGAAAATGCAACGACTTACCTCTGCGGGCTGTCATAGTTGGTGATAAGTCGCCCTTCACTAGCGCCGAAGCCGTTCGTAAGCGGGCCTGACAAAAGTAAAGGTTGGAATGCCGGAGGTTTTGAGGACTTCTTCGAGCTTCGGGCCTGCCATAGAAGGGTCCGTACAGCATCCTACAAGTTTCAATCTTGGTTGCGAAGATTACGTCAGGCACAGGGGTGAATGAGACTTTCGCGGCTGGACCGCAAAAGTACTCATCCTGCGCTTGCATTTGCCGCACCAGCCGGTTGCCACTATCCTGTTTCTTCCGCAAAATGTATGACCACGAATTGCGAAGTAGAGACCAAGAGAATTGAGCCAAAGGTTCTGGCGAGCTTCCGCGCATTCTGAGTAATCGGATTGTTCATTTGGTTTGAATGGTTTCAGATGAGGGGCGTGTTGTCCTAACCGGAAGTTATGCCCGTTGTTTCCGGTTAGCCGGCGACTTTCACGTCGAGCAAGCCGCCTCCACGGCCGCCGCCT
>Ga0210391_10001269_pt1 | contig 23301 bp, 25 predicted proteins | sample IncBWC12OmetaG_FD_160573 | JGI IMG/M metagenome (GOLD analysis project Ga0210391, IMG submission 160573) | Forest soil microbial communities from Barre Woods Harvard Forest LTER site, Petersham, Massachusetts, United States - Inc-BW-C-12-O ...
AGGCCGACCTGCAGACTCGTTACCAAAAATTCGTGGTGGATTCCCCTTCGATGACACAGGCCAAGAAGGACCTGGTTAGGAAAGAGATCCAGGACCTCCTGACCCAGGTACAATCATCTACCCAGGACGCCCAGGCAGCCTTCCAGAAAAAACAGCAGGACCTTTATGGCCCCATTCAGCAGAAGGCCCTCGACGCCATCCAGACCGTGGCCAAGGAAGGAGGATACGGATATGTAATGTCCAAGGAGAACCTGATCGTGTCACCCCCGGGAGATGACTTGCTTCCCCTGGTGAAAAAGAAGCTGGGGATTAAATAATTTTCCTTACTTTTGCACTCCCTAAAAAGCAGTTATGAAACGGACATTTCAACCCCATAGGCGTCGTAGGAAATCGGTACATGGGTTTCGCAAGCGGATGCAGACGGCTAATGGGCGTAAAGTATTGGCTTCCCGCCGTGCAAAGGGTCGCAAAAGGCTTACCGTCTCCGACGATTCCAGGCTGAAATAGGCCCGACAACATATTTTTGTGGAAGCTCCGCCCAAACGCGGGGCTTTTTTTCATGAATCTCCGAAACACATTCCCCAAAGCTGAAAGGTTGAAGAGCCGCAAGCAAATCGATGCACTCTTCCACTCGGGGAAGTCGTTTGCGGCATTCCCCATAAAAGTATTTTACCGTTGGGAAGGGGCCGACCCCCCCAAGGTGGGCGTAGGCGCTCCCAAGCGCGCCTTCCGCAGGGCGGTGGATCGGAACCGGATCAAGCGCCTCCTCCGGGAGGGGTATCGCCTGCAAAAACAGACGTTGCTGGAATCCCCGGCGGCCCCGGGTTTACAGGTCTTCCTGGTATTCACGGGAAAAGAGCTGCCTACCCTACCTCTGGTGATGGACAAGATCGGTGTAATTTTGAATAAACTTTCCGCCCTGCAGCGCCCGTGAATTGGATCCGCATCATATTGTCCCTGCCTTTCATTGGCCTCATCAAGCTCTATCAATGGATCATTTCGCCCGTCCTGGGTCCCAAGTGCCGCTATACCCCCTCTTGCTCTCAATACGCCCTGGAAGCGCTTAAAAAGTACGGACCCCTCAAAGGGGGCTGGCTCGCCCTCCGGCGCATTTCGCGTTGCCACCCTTGGGGAGGGCATGGCTATGACCCCGTCCCTTAGATGTTGGGTTGTTTCGCCAGAAAGGCCTCCAGGTCGTCCAGCTTATCCGACCAGAATTGCCGGTATTGTTCCGCCCAATCGATCACTTCCTTCAGGCGTTGCAGGTTGGCCTGGCAATACCTTTCCCTGCCCTGCTGACGGATATCCACCAGCCCGCACTCGCTAAGGATCTTCATGTGCTTGGAAATGGCAGGCCGGCTGATGGGGAAATTTTCCGCCACCCCATTCATCGTGAGGGTCCGGCGCGCCAGCAAGCCTATGATCTCCCGGCGGGTAGGGTCGGCGATGGCCTGGAATACGTCCCTTCTTAAATCCATTGCGTAACTATTCGGTTACAAACATAGATGAAATTTCCCGGTGCGCCTAGAGTTTTGCGAGGACGGTGACGCCGCCTTGTACCTTTTGTCCGATAGTAACGGCAATCTTCGTCCCCAGTGGAAGCAATACATCCACCCTGGACCCGAACTTGATAAACCCCATTTCCGCGTCCTGCTCCACTTTTTGCCCGACGCTCAGGTAATTGACGATGCGCCTGGCCAGGGCCCCCGCGATCTGTTTTACCAGGATGGAGACCCTGTCATTGGCCAATACGACCGAATGCCTTTCGTTTTCGGTGGAGGATTTGGGATGCCAGGCCACCAGGTATTTCCCCTTGTGGTATTGGCTGTATTTTACTTCGCCGCCAATGGGATTGCGGTTCACGTGGACGTTGGCGGGGCTCATGAAAATGCTGACCTGGATTCGCTTGTCTTTGTAGTATTCGGTTTCTTCCGTTTCCTCGATCACGACGACTTTCCCGTCGGCGGGACAAATCACGGCGCGCTCATCCAGGGTGAGCCGCCGGTTGGGGATCCGGAAAAACGATATCATGAATAACAGGAGGAACAGGGTAACGAGGAAGATCAGCCACGCGAGAAGGGGTAGCGGCGCACTGATGAACGAAAAAGACAGGAGGTTGATGATGATGAACACCACGGCACTGATGGCAATAGATGGATAACCTTCCCGGTGGATCGTCATGCTTTTCGGATTTGGGCACTAAATTAGGACAATCCCCCCAACAGTAAAAAGACATACACGAAGGGTGTGGCCAGCAACATGGAGTCGAAGCGGTCCAGGAATCCACCGTGGCCCGGAAGGATATGCCCGCTATCCTTGATTCCGGCCATGCGTTTCAGTTTGCTTTCCAACAAATCTCCGGCGGTACCGGCAATGGCGCAGATGGCGGAGATGCCGATAAAAGTTTTCGTGGCGTATAAACCAACCTCAGGGCCATAGTAGTAGCCAAGGAGAGTCATCGTCCCCACGCACAGGATGGCCCCTCCCAGGGTCCCTTCCCAGGTCTTCTTGGGAGAGATAGGGGAGAAAGGAGTCTTGCCAATGAAGGAGCCCACGATATACGCCATCGTGTCGTTGATCCAAATGGAAAACACCAAGGTGCAGGGCAGCGCCGCGGGGATGACGATGCGTTGGTACAGGGAGGGCTCACCCATCAAAGAGGCGATCGATAGCACCGATTCTCCGATGCCCCTGATGAGGATCATCACGGACCACGGGAGCGAAATGTACAACAGTCCGGCGAGGGCGTACCAAAGGTTATGTCGCGCATCGCGCTTGGTGGCGCCGGCAAGGATCAGGATCAACCCTGCGCCCATAATGCCACCCCCCGCATACGCCGAAATGCTCCACCACATCCCTCCCCACCCAAATAGGGGAAATCCAAACCGCCACAGGGCCGGTATCCGTGAATAGGTAGGATCTATCTTTCCCATCAGCCGCTGGTATTCCCACCAGCACCCGAAATGGATGAGACTGAATAGGGCCAGGAAGGACCAAAAATTCCACAATAACCCCACCCCCATGACCACCACGAAGATCAGGGCGGACAAGGTGCGGGTTCGGAAGGTAGCGAGGTTCAGGGCCATGTGGCAGGTTTAAGGCGCTTCATCCAAAGCAGACCGACGACGACCAGGAAGGTGCTTGTCAGGCCCCACGAAAGGGGCATATGCGCATTGCTTGCGAATAATGGGTTGGGGTGGGCGCTGTTTAGGTGTTGTTGGATGTAGAAGTAAACGACCTGGCTTCCGTTGTATACAAAATGCCCGAGAATAGACGGCCAAAGGCTGCCGCCATAGGCACACAGGTACCCCAGGATTATGCTGAGCACTACCCTGGAAAAAAATCCAAGGAATTGTAAATGCATGGCTGAAAAGATTATGGAAGTCAACAGGACCCCGACTAAAATACTACGCGTACCCCGGATCAGGATCTTTTGCATCACACCCCTGAAAAAAGCCTCTTCGCAAACGGCCGGCACCAGGGCCATGACGAATAGGTTCTGGAACATATAGGGCAAACTGGGCATGTTCAATTCTCCGGCGATGGCATCATCCTGGACCTTTTCCAACTTCGTCATGACGGTCGGCACGCTCAGCCCCGCGTTCCATTCCGCCAGGATTTGGACCAATGGAATGGCTGCCAGCGCAATGAGAAAGGCGATGAGATAAAAAATGGGATTGGAGACAGCCCTGAAGCCCCCTTCCTTCAAAGGCTCCACATACACAAGGCTCGCAAAAAGGAGGGAGGGCAATAAAAATTGGCCAATCTCGCCAACGGTGAACTTTGCGGGACTTGTCCCGGCAGGCATGATCAAAATCAGGTATCCCGTAATAATAGTACAACATAACAACAGCAAAGCCAACAAAATAAACTGGAACCAGAGGGGTCTGTCCTTGAACAGGGGGTGCATAGCCATAATTTTGTAAATTTACACCCTATTTGATACACATAGGCCCCATATCGCTACCGGATTGTCCACTGCTCCTGGCACCCATGGAAGACGTGAGTGACCCTCCCTTCCGTGCGGTCTGCAAAGAGAACGGTGCCGACCTGATGTATACCGAATTTATTTCCAGCGAAGGGCTCATCCGGGATGCCATTAAAAGCCGGCGTAAACTGGAATTTTTCGAGTTCGAGCGCCCCGTGGGCATTCAGATTTTTGGAGGGGATGAGGAAGCCATGGCGCTCTCCGCGCGCATCGTGGATGCCACGTGCCCGGACCTGCTGGACATCAATTTCGGATGCCCCGTTAAAAAGGTGGTCTGCAAGGGAGCCGGCGCAGGCGTGCTGAAGGATATAGACCTGATGGTCCGCCTGACCTCGGCCGTCGTGCGTAATACGCACCTGCCCGTAACCGTCAAGACCCGCCTGGGTTGGGACGAGGCGTCCATGAATATCGAAACGGTTGCCGAACGCCTGCAGGATGTGGGCATCCGGGCCCTGACCATCCACGGCCGTACGCGCGCCCAGATGTATAAGGGGGAAGCCGATTGGAGCTTGATCGCCAAAGTCAAAGAAAACCCACGCATCCACATACCCATCTTCGGCAACGGGGACATCGATTCTCCCGAAAAGGCCCTGGAATATAGGAACCGTTATGGCGTGGACGGAATCATGATCGGAAGGGCCGCCATCGGATACCCCTGGATCTTCAGGGAAATCAAGCACTATTTCGCCACGGGCGAACACCTGGCCCCGCCCACGGTGGAAGAGCGCGTAAACGTAGTCCTGCGCCACCTTGAAAAGTCAGTTGAATGGAAAGGGCCGGTGCTTGGCATCCTTGAAATGCGCCCCCATTATTCAAATTACCTGAAAGGACTTCCCTACATCAAAGAATTTCGCACTCGCCTCGTGATGGCGCCCAACGCCGAGGCCGTCGCCGAGATTCTGTACGAGCTGCGGGACCACTACGAGTCCCGGATGGCCGAAAGGGCTTAGCCCCCGCTCGCCGAACGGGCTTAGCCCAGGCTCGCCGGGTGGGCTTAGCGAAAGAAAAATCGAAAAATTTTCATTTTTCCTTTATACGGCGGGTACTTGACCTTAGGATCTATCCACGTTCCAGAGCGCGTCACTGACTTCAAATGCGAAAAGGTGCGGAAGCTTTCGCGACCATGATACCGGCCCATGCCGCTATATCCGATCCCGCCCACGGGCAGCGCCGGGTTTCCGAAGTGTACCAGGGTATTGTTGATGCAGCCGCCCCCGAAGGATATTGAACGCACGAGTTCTTCCACCCAACGACGGTCTTCGCTGAAGACATACAGGGCCAGGGGCTGGGGATGCCGGCCAATCATAGTGGACAGTTCTTCGCGGTCTTCGAAAGTCATGATCGGTAGGAGCGGTCCAAAGATCTCCTCCTGCATGATGGGCGAATCGGCCGGAACTTCATCGAGCAACGTCGGTGCGATGTACAATGCCTGCTCGTCAGTTTGGCCTCCTTGGATGATACGACCCGCCGAAAGGAAGCCTTTCAACTTTCTGAACCGCCCTGCATTTATGATGCGTCCATAATCCGGGGAGGCCGCCGGATTCTCCCCAAAAAAATCGACAATGGCCGCACGCAGGGCCTCGATGAGCTGCTCCCGCAGGGAGGCATGCACCAATAAATAATCCGGCGCCACGCACGTTTGGCCCGCATTGATGAATTTCCCCTGTACGATCCTGCGCGCGGTTACGCCCAGGTCCGCGGTCCCGTCCACGATGGCGGGACTCTTCCCACCCAGCTCGAGGGTCACGGGGACGAGCCCCGGTGCGGCCAATTTGAGTATTTCCCTGCCTACGGGTATGGACCCGGTGAAGAGTATGTGGTCGGGCCGCTCAAGGGCCAATAGGGCGGGGATCACTTCAGCACCGTCCCCCTCCAGCACCTGTATAAAGGATGAAGGAAAGGTATCTCCCAGGAGGGAAGCCAGGGCCGCCGAGGTGGCAGGAGCGTGTTCGGATGGTTTACATACCATACAATTGCCCGCTGCGATGGCGCCCACGAGGGGAGACAACAAGAGCATGAGGGGATAGTTCCAGGGTGCGATGATCAGGACTATGCCCAGGGGCTCTTTCAGGATGGTGCTCCTCGAAGGAAAATACGCCAGGGGTGTCGGGATCCTTTCGGGTTTCATCCAGGAATCCAGGTGACGGAGCGCGTAAGATATTTCGTGTAGTACCTGTCCGATTTCGGTCACGTAAGCTTCTTCGGGAGATTTCCCCAAATCTTCATGCAGGGCGGACAGCAAAGCGCTTTCTCGCAGTACGATGGCGGCTTTTAATTTACGGAGCTGCTCTTTGCGAAAGGCGGCCGGCCTCGTGACCCCAGACTCGAAATAAGCGCGCATCTCGGACATGGATCAAATGTAAGACGCATTTGGCTTAACTTGCGACAATTGGACGCCGAAAACGACATACGGTTCATGCGCCAGGCCCTGGTGGAGGCGCAAAAGGCCTTCGCGGAAGGAGAGATTCCCGTGGGGGCTGTGGTGACCATCGGGGACAAGCTGATTGCCAGGGGACACAACCAGGTGGAGTTGCTCAACGACGCCACGGCCCATGCCGAAATCATCGCCTTGACTTCAGCCTTTCACTACCTGGGCAGTAAGTACCTGCCCGAGGCCACCTTGTACGTGACCCTGGAGCCCTGCCTGATGTGCGCGGGAGCGCTGTATTGGAGTAAGGTAGCCCGCGTGGTGTATGGAGCGGAGGACCCCAAAAATGGGTACCGGCATACTTGCGGGGATCGGGTCCCCTTTCATCCACGGACCGTATTGGACCGGGGCGTTTTGGCAGAAGATTGTGCGGCCTTAATGAAGACTTTTTTTCAGGGTAAGCGTTGAGGCCCTAAATTTGAGGTCCCTAACAAAAATACCATCTATATGTCGTTCACATTACCGCCTTTGCCCTACGCATACAATGCGTTGGAGCCCCACATCGACGAGCTGACCATGCAAATCCACCACGACAAGCATCATCAGGCCTACGTAGATAACCTAAACAAAGCCATCGCCGGCACCCCCAACGAGGGAAAATCCCTGGAAGAGCTGGTGAAGCATGCCGGCACCATCAGTCCCGCCGTACGCAACAATGGCGGTGGGCATTGGAACCACAGCTTTTTCTGGGAAATACTCGGCCCTGGTAAAGGTGGCGCTCCCTCAGGTAAGTTAGGAGACGCGATCAAAAGCACTTTTGGTTCCTTCGACGATTTCAAGGAAAAGCTGAACACCGCCGGAGTCGGGCGTTTCGGTAGCGGATGGGCGTGGTTGATTGTAAAGGACGGGAAACTGGAGATATCCTCCACTCCAAACCAGGACAACCCCCTGATGGACGTGGCCGAAGTGAAGGGCACCCCCATCTTCGGTATAGACGTTTGGGAACACGCCTATTACCTGAAATACCAAAATAAAAGGGCTGATTACCTGAAGGCCGTCTGGAACGTGGTCAATTGGGATAAGGTGGCCGAGCACTTTGCCAAGGCCGCGCATGCGGTAGCCTGACACTTCACCAGTGCCGCGCACGCCGATGCCTAAAGTATGCTCTCAAGCTCCCGGAGGTTTCTTACGGAATAAGTAGCAGGAGAAGGCACCTCGTCGGGCCCATGGTTGACGAAGATGCAATCCATCCCCATGTTCAGGGCGCCTTCTATGTCCGCATCGGGATTGTCCCCGATCATGATACTTTCCCGTAATGATGCCCCCGTGCGCTTCAGGGCATATTCAAATATGCCGGGGTTGGGCTTTACGCTTCCGGACCTTTCCGACGTGATCACTTCCGCAAAATAACCGTCCAGGCGGCTGTTTCGCAATTTGCGCCATTGCGTTTCCTCGAATCCGTTGGTGATCAGGTGAAGACCGTAGCCTTTTTCCCTCAGGTAGGTCAATATTTCAGGCGCGTACGGAAAAAGGTGTTGTTTTTCGGGCAAAAGCTGAAGGAAGGTAGCGCTCATATTCCGGGCCAGGGGTTCGCTCCCGATCTTGAAATCGAGGAGCGTCCTCCACATGCGCTTCCACTTCAGTTCCTCGGTGCTGATGTATCCGTGGTGGTACCTGTCCCAAAGGATTTTGTTGTGGTGGAGGTAGGATGTGTAAAAGATTTCGAAATCAGTGACGCCCTCATCCTTCAACCCCAATACTTCATACAAATCCAGGAGGGCTTCCCGCGCATTGAGGTCAAAATCCCACAAGGTATGATCCAGGTCAAAAAAAATGTGCCGGTATTGCATGACCATTTGTAGATTGCGAATCTACTATGCAAAACGCACATAACCCGCGCGGTGGCACCGCGGGCGCACAAAACCGGCACGTCGTCATCACAGGTGCTTCCAAGGGCCTGGGTTTTGCTTTTGCGGAAGCCTTCGCCGCCGGGGGATATTCCCTCACCCTTTGTGCACGCAATGCCGCCGGCCTGGTGCGCGCCGCAAACGTGCTACAACGCCCGGGCATTACCGTGCGGACACGGCCCGCGGACTTGTCCACCGCGGAAGGCGCCAAAGCATTTGGTTCCTGGGTGCTGGAACAAGCCCAACCCGTGGATATCCTGATCAACAATGCGGGCCGCTACGTAAGCGGTAGCGTGTATAACGAAAAGGAAGGCAACCTCGAGGAGATGATTCAAACGAATCTGTACAGCGCTTACCACCTGACAAGGACCCTTTTACCGCATATGATGGCGCGCAAATCGGGCCATATCTTCAATATTTGTTCCGTGGCCAGCCTTAAGGCTTACCCGAACGGAGGGGCTTACGGTATCAGCAAATTTGCCTTGCTGGGGTTTTCCAGGAACCTGAGGGAGGAAATGAAGCCCTTCGGTATCAAGGTCACGGCGGTTTTGCCAGGGGCGGCTTATTCCGCTTCGTGGGAAGGTTCGGGCGTCGATCCCGAACGCATCATGACTGCGGAAGACGTAGCCCGGATGGTGTACGCGGCAGCAATCCTTTCCCCTCAGGCGACGGTCGAGGATATTGTCCTGAGGCCCCAGCTGGGGGACCTGTAACACCGCCCCGCGAGCGCATGTTTAACACCATTTTACGTCGTTGTTGCGTACATTTGTTTCCCCATGAAATTGCTCAGGTTCTCCTTGTTTGTAGTGCTGACTTTGGCGGCCCGGCAGGTGTTCGCCCAGGTTACTTTTACCGCCAAGGCTTCGCAGAAAGTGGTCGGGCAGTCGGATCTTCTGGAAGTGGAATTCGTGCTCAATGGAGTATCGGAAGTGGACCAGTTCACGCCTCCTCCCTTTAGTCCTTTCGAAGTGGCCCAGGGACCCTCTTACACGAGCGGATTCAACCTCATCAACGGAAACGCCAGCAGCTACTATTCGGTGAGTTTTTACCTCCGGCCCGGCGCTACGGGGAAGTTTAGCATACCACCCGCCTCCGTCCGCGTGAACGGCCACCTCGTGCAGTCCAATGCAATGAATGTGGAAGTGGTCAAGGGAAGTACGGGTGCGGGTGCGCCGCCTCCCGCAAATCCCTTTCAGGGTATGATGGACCCCTTTGCGTCTTCCCGGGAAGCCTACGGAGATCAAATGTTAAGGAGAGGCGAAAATGCCGAGGAGAAGATTCGAAAGAATATGATCATCCGGATGAACGTCAATAAGAATTCCTGTTACGTGGGGGAACCCGTTGTGGCGACGTGCAAGCTGTACTCCCGTCTCGAATCGGAATCCAAGGTGGCCGAAAGGCCCTCCTTCAGCGGGTTTTCAGTCGTGGAGATGGCCCAGCCCCAGCAGAGTAGTGTAAACAGGGAAACCCTGGGGGGACGGCCATTTAACGCGTACCTGATCCGGAAAGCCCAATTGTATCCGCTGCGTAGCGGGGACCTGGCCATCGAACCGGTAGAGTTGGACAATTCGGTCACCCTTTACCGGCCGGGGAAAGCAGCGCATGCACAGCCTTCCGCCGGGGGCTCGGTGTTCGATCAGATGATGCGGGATTTCTGGGGAGAAGAGGGGACCGGCGCGATACCTGAAAAACACACCCTCAACCTGACCACCGATCCCATTACCATCCACGTGAAGCCATTGCCCGAAGAGGGCAAACCGGCCGATTTTACGGGGGCAGTAGGTCAATTCACCTTACAGTCCAGCCTCGCCAATACCAACCCCAGGGCAAACGAAACGGACACACTGGTCCTGATGCTTAAGGGAAGCGGGAACCTTCCCCTCATCAATGCACCCGCCCTGCATTTTCCAAAAGGGATAGAAACGTACGATCCTTCTGCCAGGGACCAGGTCGATCCGACCGTCTCCCCTATCAAGGGAAGTAAGATTTTTTCCTACACATTTACGGTGGATAAGGAGGGGAATTACACCCTTCCCCCCATCAGCTTTTCTTACTTCGATCCGCAAACGGCCAGGTACAAGACCCTAACCTCGGAACCCCTTTTGATGCAGGTATTGCCCGGAAAAAAGAGCAACCCGAAAAGCGCTCCCCCCGCCGGGCAGGCGCATCCCTATATGCAATGGATCGCCCTTGCCCTGGGGCTGCTGGTCGCGGGAAGCATCGCACTGGTCGTCCTGAAAAAGAAACCGAAAGCCGTCCCGCCGCCTGCGCCCGAGGAATCCTATGCTCCCCAGGTCCTGGCAGCCATGACCACTTTCAAGGAAAAGGATTGGCTCGAAGACGCGCACGTCTGCCTCAAGGAAAACAACAGCACCTCGTACTTCAAAGCACTCAACGCCGGTATCTGGGGTCTCCTGTCGGACCGCCTGGATTTGGGAGGGGAAAGGAACAAGGACCAGGTCCTGGAAAAAATGGAGCAAAGGGGATTCAGCCCCTATGTCCGCGAAGAAGTCCGGACCCTCCTGGAAGAATGCGAATTGGCTTTATATGCGCCTGTGCACACGGGGCATGACATGCAAAGGGCTATGGAGGTAGCAGAGCGCGTGCGCAAGCGCTTCGAGCACGACCTGCGGGACTAATCCACGGCCGTCAGGCCCGCAACATGATCAATCGGTGAATTTGTAACCGACTCCCCGCGCGGAGTGAAAGTGCTTGGGATTCCGCGAATCCGCCTCGAAATATTTACGGAAGTTGAGGATGAAATTGTCGATGGTCCGGGTGGTCGGGTACACATTGTAGCCCCAGACCGCCTGGAGGATCTTCTCCCGCGTCACGACTTCGTTGCGGTTCTCGATCAACAGCCTCAGCAGCATCGTTTCCTTTTTGCTCAGGGGCAGCTTTTCCCCCCTGAAATTGGTGGCCTCCTGGGCTTTGAAATCGACCGTGTTCTTTCCAAAAGTAACGACAGCGGGAAGGCTTCCCTTTTCCTGGATTTTTTTGTTCTTTTCGATCATCTTCTGCACACGCAGGAGCAGTTCCTCCAGGTTGAAGGGTTTGGTGATGTAATCGTCCGCCCCCTTTTTCAATCCCAGCACCCTGTCGGCTGTGGTATTCCGGGCGCTGACCATGAGGATCGGCACGTCGTTGTTTTGCAGGCGGATGGTTTCAGCCACGCTGATCCCATCCAGCTCAGGCAGCATGACGTCCAGCAGGATGAGGTCGAAATATTCATTTTCCACGGCCTTCAGGGCCCCGATCCCATCGGAGACCGTGGTGACCTCGTAGCCCTCCAGTTCGAGGTTTAACTTCAATGCATCCTGCAGGTTTTCTTCGTCTTCGACGAGGAGAATGGATCCGTTTGTCATGGTTCAGCCCTCCTTAAAGGTAACCGTAAAGATACTCCCGCGCGGGTGATTATCCGTCACGGAAATATGGCCCCCATGCTTGGCGACGATGGCCCGGCTAAGGTAAAGCCCCAGGCCCGTGCCCTTGGTCTTTCGCGTTTGCTCATCACCCCTCCTGTAAAACTTGCGAAAAACGAGTGATTTTTGATCATCGGGTATGCCCTCTCCCTGGTCTACTACCTGCAACCTCAGCATCCGGCCTTCCCTGAAAAGGCGTATGGAAACGGGTTCCTCTTTGGGAGAATACTTCAAGGCATTTTCGATAAGGTTGCTGATCGCCAATTCGAGGAGCAAAGGGTCTCCCCTCAACGTAAGGCCAGGCTTGATTTCCGGGTTCGTCAAACGCCCCGGAAAGCGCCGTGAAAATGATTGTATGAGGTCCTCCAGCTTATCGGAGAGGTGGATGATTTCTTCCACGGGTGTAAACCGGCCGTCTTCCAGTTGGGCCGCCAGTAGGATGTTCCCCGAAAGTTGGTTGAGGCGTTCGGTTTCTTCCAGCGCGCTGTGGATTAGCTTTGCCTGCTGCTCTTCGGTGAGTTTTCGTTTGGCCAGGGTTTCCAGGCTGAGCTTGGCAACCGCAATGGGCGTCTTGAGCTCGTGGGTGACAGCCATGAGAAAATTCTGCTGCTGCCCCGAAAGTTGCATTTCCCTTCTGATCACCCGGTAAACGAAGAGGGCTAACACCAGGATCAGGCCCAAAAACGTCCCTCCTTCACCCGTATATTCCACGTTGCGCATGTGCTCGTGGTCCTTCACCTCGCTGAGGGCACTCCGGAAGGCATCCGGCTTGGCGGCGCTGTCCAATGTCGCATGGACCTGCGCCAGCTCATAGGCGGCCATGCGCCGGCTTTGCTGCCCGAGGGCGATGTACCACCAGACGAGCGCGGCAATGATATACAGCAACAGGAACCAGTACACGATATTGACGGTCAACAGCCGGTATCGTCTGTACACTTTCAGCATCAGGGGGTTTTTTCCACGCGCAGCCCAATGTCCAGGATACCCTTCAGGGGGTTATCCCTCATGTTTTGTTCGAATTGGACGATATAGGTACCCGTTTTGCTGAAATGGATGGGGTCGGTATACAGGGGGATCCTTTGCTCCCAGATATCGTCCATACCGGTACCGTACCAATGCCCCGAGTTGTCCTGCAGGGTGAGTTCAAAGCGATCCCTGCGGAACGCTGAATCCCCCGGCTTGCGGGTAGCGATCAAGACCCATAGGTTTTTATAGGCGTAGGCGTCCGTATGCCTGCAAACCACCGATACCGAATAGGCTGCATTCGTATCCGTGACGTTGAACTGGACCGAAGGCCTCAGGTCGTAATGCCAGGTCTGCCCGGGAATGGTTACATTTTTTTCAAAGACGTTCAGGTTGGGGGAAGTGCACGCCGCTAACCCCAGGAGGAATCCGCAAAAAAGCTTTGGGAACCTCATAACACGTTCAGGATTTGTTCTTTGGCTTTCTCCAACTCGTCCTTCATGATGACCACGCATTTCTGGATATTGGAGTCGTAAGCTTTGGAACCTGTCGTATTGATTTCCCTTCCGATTTCCTGGAGGATGAAGGATAGCTTTTTGCCCTTGGCGGCCTCTCCCTTTTCGAGCAGGATGGAGACGAAGTATTCACAGTGATTTTTCAACCGAACCTGCTCTTCGCTGATGTCCATCTTCTCGATATAATAGATCAATTCCTGTTCCAGGCGGTTGGTATCGAAATTGCCGGCCCCCACATGCTCGTCCATTAGTTTGGTCAGCCCCTCCCGGGTCTTTTGCTTACGCAGGGGTTCGAGCAGGATGATCTGGTCCTGTTGGACCCGGATTTGCGCAATGCGCTCCAGCAGGTCCCTTTCAGTGACCGCTCCCTCGTCCAGGCGATGCTTGTCCAATTCCGTTATGGCATCACTGAGGATGCGTTTCAGCCCTTCCCATTCCTTGTCCGTAAGCAAATCGGACGAAGGGGTAATGACCTCGGGTAGCTTCAACAGGGCGCTCAGGGTATATGCGGTATCCAGATTGAGTTCTTTGGCCAGGGACTCCAGAGGTTTGAAATACGTTTTGGCCAGTTCGGTATTGATCGTGACGGGCTTGGTGCCCCCGTTCTGCTTCAGGGTGATCATACAATCGACGGTGCCCCGGAGGAGGCGCTCGCTCAAAAGGTTCCGGATATTGAATTCAAAGGGCTTGAGAAGGGCGGGTATCTTCAACTGCAACTCGAATTGCTTACCGTTCAGGGAACGGACGTCGATCAGGAAGGTTTTGTCTCCGATGCTTTGTTCCGTCCGTCCGAAACCCGTCATTGATTTCAACATAATGTAGGGGGATGTGTGTTAGTTCTGCAATATAGGGTAATTCACCCGAAAAGGGCGTTGTACAGCGTTTCGCGGCTCACGCTACGGCAATCTCCCGGTTGCAGCCCATCCAGGCGCAAGCCCCCAATGCGATAGCGGATCAACCGAAGGGTAGGAAATCCCACTGCGGCCGTCATACGCCTCACCTGCCTGTTTTTTCCTTCGGTCAGCATCAACCGTATCCACGAGGTGGGGATATGCTTTCGAAAGCGAATGGGCGGAACCCGCTCAGGGACGGTTGGCGCTTCGGAGAAGTCCAGCGCCACGGACGGCTTGGTCCGGTATGGCTTCCCATCCAACGAAATGGTTACCCCCACGGACAGCTCCCGCAACACAGCGGGCGTGACCTGCCCCTCTACCTGGACCCAATATTCCCTTTCGTGTCCAAAGGAAGGATCCAGGAGGCGGTGGTTCAATCCGGGGTCGTTAGACAGGATAAGCAGGCCTTCGCTGTCATAGTCCAGGCGCCCGATCGGATAAATATCCCCCGGTACCTTGCAGTACTCAGAGAGGGTATTTTTCCCCTGCGAAGGAGAGAATTGAGAGAGGACCTGAAATGGCTTGTACGTGATGAAATATTGATGGGACATGTGTTTCAGCGAGACGCTGTATAAAAAGAGAAACCCGACCAGGAGGTCGGGCTTCTATTCAAATGGGTTAGTAAGTACCAGGAAACAAAATTCCCAACACAATATTAAAAAGAATTTTTACTAACTGTAACATTTTTGTCAAAAAATTATTCACATTTTTTTTGGTGCTGTGGATAAGGCGCCCTAACCCCACGTTACCTTTGACGAAATTTTTCAGGTATGAAATTTCCATCTCCCGTCTCTATACAATGGGTGGCAACATACATAGGTGCGGAATTAATAGGCGACAGGCAAGGCTTTGCAACAGGGATAAATGAATTGCACAAGGTAGAGCCCGGAGACCTGGCCTTCGTGGATCACCCCAAATACTACCAGCAAAGCCTTCATTCCTCGGCTACCTTCATCATCATCAATCAGGAGGTAACGCCTCCCGAAGGCAAAACACTGCTCGTGGTCAAGGAACCCTTTGAAGCATATCTCTCCATTGTACGCCACTTCCGGCCCTTCCAACCCGCATCCACGCCGATAAGTGAAACCGCAGTGATCGGCGAAGCCACGATCCTTATGCCGGGTGTATTCATCGGGAACCACGTCCGTATCGGAAAGCATTGCCTCATCCATCCCGGGGTTTCGATTTATGACCATTGTGAGATCGGAGACAATGTGGTCATTCACGCCGGAACGGTGATCGGAGGGGATGCTTTCTATTTCAACAAGAAAGCGGATCGTGCCGTTTGGTACAAGAAAATGGAAAGTTGTGGCAGGGTACTCATCGAAGGGGACGTTGAAATTGGCTGTTCCTGTACGATCGATCGCGGCGTTACACACGATACGGTGATCGGCCGGGGCACCAAGATGGATAACATGGTCCATATCGGGCACGACGTCGTGGTAGGAAAGAACTGCCTCTTCGCCGCCCAGGTGGGTGTCGCCGGAGGAACGACTATCGGAAACGGTGTCATCTTATGGGGACAGGTAGGCGTTAACAAGACCATTACAATCGGAGATAATACGGTGATCATGGCTCAAAGCGGGGTTAAGGATAACCTTGAGGGGAATAAGTCCTGGTTCGGGTCCCCCGTCCAGGAGGCCCGGGAGGCGCATAAGACCCTCATCTGGGTCAGGCGCATCCCCGAACTTTGGGAAAAGGTCAAACGCCTGGAGTCGCGGTTATAGACCGCTCCAGCTTGTAGTATTCCGTCAGTTGCGCGGCGTGGTAGCGTATGCTTTCCTCCAGAGGCGTAAACGAAAATCCATCCAGGGTCGCAGTGATTTTCCCTGCATCGTAGTAACTCAGCGCCTGGGCTGTCCTGGCCGTTTCCTTGGTTATGAGGGGATCTTTTCCCGTTACAAGACCACGGACTTTTTCCGCCCTCCAGATGAGCCCCGCCAGGAAGGGGGTCACCTTTTTGTGAGGAATCCGCTTCCCGAAGGCCGTAGCCATCTCCGAGAACAGACGTAGGAAGGTCCAGTTGTCGGCGCTCAGGATGAACCTTTCGGCGTTGATTGGGCTATTCATAAGGAGGATCATCGCCCGGACTACATCGCGCACGTCCACCATTCCGTTGATCCCATCGGTGTACCAGCCGAACTCATCGTAAGCCGTTTTGAAAAGCTCGGCCGAACTCTTTTCCCAGTCTCCCGCGCCCAGCACCAGAGCCGGGTTGACGATCACTGCGTGCAAACCTTCGGCAATGCCCCTCCAAACCTCCATTTCCCCGTGGAATTTGCTTTTTCCATACCTGGAGTTGTCCGATTCCTCATTCCATGACATGGACTCGTCGATCCTTCCGTTTCCCCCGCCCAAGGCTGCCACGGAACTGACGTGAACCATCTTTTGGACACCTTTTTCCAGCGCCGCATTGACTACATTGGCCGTGCCCTCGATGTTCACCTGAAAGAGGATGTGCTGCCGGCGGGGATTGAAGCTGACCATGGCGGCGCAATGATAGACCTGGGTAACGCCCTCCATGGCGTTTTCGAGACAGGCGGCGTCGAGGATATCTCCCTGGATCCATTCCACGCGCTCCAGTTCGGCGGGGGTCAGAACAGGGCCCTCATATGGATGCCGGCACAGCGCCCGTACGGGAGCCCCTTCTTGTACAAGGGCTTTGATCAGGTAGCTGCCGACAAGGCCGGTTCCGCCCGTAACGAAGATCATGGATGCGTTGGATTCGTGTATGAATAATATCCTTTTCCGCTTTTCCTGCCGAATTCGCCGCGCGCGACCATCCCCTCCTGAATAGACGATGGCCTGAATCTTGCCGCCTTGGGAAAGGCTGAGTAAAGAGATCGGCTCACGGCCAGGTTGATATCGTTCCCGATAAGGTCCATGAGTCGGAAAGGTCCCATCCGGAATCCCGTGGCTTCAGCCAGGCGGTCTATATCCTCATACCCTGCCGCCCCGGTAGCCACCATATGCAGCGCTTCCAGGTAATAAGGGCGGGCCACCCGGTTCACGATGAATCCGGGCGCATCCGCGCAATGCACGGGAATTTTTCCCCAGCTTCGGACGAGCGCCTCCAGGGTTGCGGTGACCGGGGCGGACGTTTTCGCACCGCGCACGATCTCGACCAACTTCATGAGCGGAGCGGGGTTGAAGAAATGCATACCGGCTACCCGTTCGGGGTAAGGCAACGCCTCCTGTAATGCATTGATTGATAAAGAAGAGGTATTGCTGGCGAAGATAGCCCCTGGCGGCAGGCTCCGGAAAAGTGCAACCTTAGCCTCCAGGTTTTCCACGATAGCCTCGATGACCAGGTCGGCTTCTACATCGGCCAGGTCTGCCGTGGCGTGCAGCCTGCCGATCGCGGCGGACATCTCCGGCTCGCTCATTCGACCCTTCTCGACCATGCTCTTCCATGCCGCTCGTATGCGCGCTTCCGCTGCGTGAAGCGCTTCGGTAGACTCATCGAACAGGTAGGTCTCCTGCCCCGCCTGGGCGGTGACCTGCGCGATCCCGCTGCCCATGGTGCCCGCCCCGCATACGATGACTTGTTGGATGGACATGACTATATTCCGCTGGTAAATTGCTTTAGGAAACGAAGGTCGTTCTGCGCGTACAGACGCAGGTCATTCACCCGGTAGGTCAGTTGGCTGATGCGCTCGATGCCCATACCGAAGGCAAAACCCGAATACTTGCCCGGGTCGATGCCCAGGTTCTCCAGGAGCTGGGGATGGACCATACCGCAGCCCAGGATTTCAACCCAGCCCGTGTGCTTGCACAGAGAGCATCCACTGCCTCCGCAAACGGTACAACTGATGTCCATTTCGGCGCTGGGTTCTGTGAAGGGGAAATAGCTGGGGCGGAAACGGACGCGGGTGTGTTCCCCGAACATTTCGCGGACAAAGAAATAAAGGGTCTGCTTCAAGTCCGCGAAAGAAACGCCTTCGTCCACATAAAGCCCTTCCACCTGGTGGAAAAAGCAATTGGCCCTGGCCGAAACGGTTTCATTCCTGTATACGCGTCCGGGACAAATGATTCGCACGGGCAGGGGGCTCGTCTCGAGGACTCTCGCCTGTACGGACGAGGTATGTGTGCGCAATACCCAATCCGGATTCCTTTGCACGTAAAAGGTATCCTGCATATCGCGGGCAGGGTGATTCTCCGGCATGTTCAGGGCCGAGAAGTTGTGCCAGTCGTCTTCGATTTCGGGACCTTCGGCCACGGCAAACCCGAGGCGGTGATATATCGAAATGATGCGATTGCGGACCAGGCTTAAGGGATGGCGCGTCCCCACCTGGATGGCATTTCCTGGCAGCGTCGCGTCCAGGGACGTTGCAGGTCCCGCGGACGAAGTCAGGTTTTTGTGGAGGTCGTATTTGGCTTCGGCCATTTGCTTGAAATCATTCAAAACCTGCCCCATGGATCGCTTCTGTGCCACGGGGACGCTTTTCATCTCTCCAAACAGTGATTTTACGATTCCTTTTGTACCCAGAAACCGTATCCTGTAGTTCTCCAGGTCTTCCGCGGAATCGATGACCCATTGATCTATTTCCTTTTTGTACGTCTCGATTTTTTGCAGCACCTCTTCCATGAGGCGAAGATACTATCTTTGCCTTCAAAGTACCGATATGTCCCTTCAGGATTTCCTTCATCCAGTCAGCACCTACACCCTGAGCCATGACCGTGGATTTCTCGATGGGCAGATCGGCTGCAACATCACCGTTTGGGACGGACCGGACCCTGACCTGGATGAGGCAGATGTCGTTCTTGTCGGCGTGGGAGAGGAAAGGGGTGCGGGCAGGCGCGAAAGCGATGCTTCGGCGCCGGATAAGATCCGGGAATATTTCTATGCTTCGTATTACTGGCACCCCGAGGTGCGCCTGGCGGATGCCGGCAATGTTCGAAGGGGTGCTACGCTCGCGGATACGTACGCCGCCCTCAGGCAAGTCCTGATGGATTTGACGGGGGCGGGTAAGACCGTGATTATTCTGGGGGGTAGCCACGACCTGACTCTCGCCCAATATCAGTCTTACCGGGAACGGAAAAAGGTGATCGAGGCTACGGGGGTGGACGCGCTCATCGACCTCAATACGGACTCTCCCCTGAGGCAGGATCAATTTTTGCTCAGCATGCTCACGGAAGACCCCAATTTCATCCGTCACTACAACCATATCGGATTTCAAAGTTACTTCGTCCATCCCCGTATGCTGGAAACCCTGGACAAGCTCCACTTCGATTGTTTCCGCGTGGGTAGCGTAAGGGAACAAATGGAGGAAATGGAGCCCGTCCTGAGGTATTCGGATATGGTCAGCATCGATATTTGCGCCATGGCCAACGGAGCATCCCCTGCGAGCCGGGTCAGCCCCAACGGATTCAATGGAGAGGAAATGTGCCAACTGACGCGTTATGCGGGGTTGAGCAGTCGCCTGAGCACCTTAGGAATTTACGGCTACAAACCTTCCCTGGATAAGGATGACCTGACGGCCCGTCAAATCGCCCAAATGCTTTGGTACTTTCTGGACGGAAGGCAAAAAAGTATGCAGGAAGCCCCCTTGGAGGAAAGGGACAACTTCAATGTGTTCCATACCGTTTTCGGAGACATGGAGAGTACCTTCCTGCAGAGTAAAAGGACGGGGCGTTGGTGGATGCAGTTGCCCGACCTGAGCTTTATCGCCTGCAGCCACTCGGATTACGTAAAAGCCAGCCATAACCATATTCCCGAGCGCTGGTTCAGGGCCCAGGAAAGAACCTGAGGTGCGGCCCGTTTTTTGCAGCTCGGGAAGCCGCTGATGCGCCACAGGCGGCCGCGCAAGCGGCGGACCGAGACGACCGCCAGTGGCGGTCGGCGAAAGTCGGCGTCAACACACACATAATATGCGACCTTATCTTTTACTTCTTTGCTGTTGCTTCTTTCATGCGGCCCGTTCACAAGGCCCGGCAGGGTATTGGCTGAGTGAAGAGAAATCGGGCTTTTTCGAGGGACTGGATGGGATGGAAATGCGTCTGGATCCCCAGGAGGGAGGATTGCAGGGAAATGTATACTATATCTGGGAACACGGGGTCTATTACCAACAGATCAGTCTGGAAGGACACGTACTTCCGGGGGATTCTGTGGTGATCAGGGAGGTCGCCCTGGTTGCCAACCGAAACGGCATCTTCGCGGGCGATTGCCGGGGCATTTTCCACCTGCAATATTCCCACGACACGCACAACGAATACCTGACGGGTATATGGAAAAAGCCTCCGGGGAGCCTCACCCGCTTTCCCGATACGCGGGTCACCTTTTACCGCTCCATTTCTCCGGATGCCGCCTGGAACAAACAGCCCACGTCTTCCCCCGTGAGAAGCGGCTCGAAGCGGTTGACCAAAGCCATCGAACGGGCGGAGGCGAACGGGATGGCCGTGGCGCCCATGACCGCGCCCGCAGTGGCGGTGGCACCTCCAAATCCGGACTCCTTACGACTGGTGGCCTTCAAGACCCGCAAGGATTCGGTGGAAATGACCATACCGCATCACGGGGATACGGCCCATGTGGAGTTGTACGACGACGCCATCATAGATGGAGACCGGGTGTCCCTTTTCATGGGAGACAGCATTATCCTGAAGAACTATGAGCTTCTGGCCCAGGCCAAAAAACTCGATTTACCCCTTTCGAACGGCGACCAATTGCTGTACCTGTACGCCGAAAATCTGGGTGACATTCCGCCCAATACGGCGTTGATGATTATCTATGTGGATGATCAACGCTATGAGGTGCGCCTTTCCTCCGACCTGAGGACCAACGCGCTCGTCAAATTCACGAAGCTCCCTTAGCAGGCCAGGGAGCAGGCCAGGGGCCGGTCCGGGGGCGCTCTTAACGCGCAAACAACTTTTCCAGCGACGCATGATCCAGCACTGCGTACACCGGCTGCCCTGTAGGCGACACGTTGGGTTGCCGGCATTCCATCAGGGCTCCGGCAAGGTGCCGCATCTCTTCGATGCTCAAGGCCGTACCCGTTTTGACGGCCTGTTGGCGAGCCACGCTGCGCAGCAGCTTTTCGCGGGGGTTCACCTGGAAGGAACTACTGGAATGTTTGAACTGTTCCAGGACCTGCTCGATGACCTGTTGCTCGGTTCCGGGCTCAAGGTCTGCAGGGGTTCCCTGGATGGCAAAAGTATCCCTTCCAAAGGGCTCGATCTGGTACCCCAACCGACCCAGGTCTTCCAGTAAAGAATCCAGTAGTACGCTGTCCGAGGGAGACAAGGACAATACCGAGGGGAAAAGGCACCTTTGGGTGGGAAGCGACTTTTCCTGGAAGGCCCGGAGGAAGCGTTCGTACAGGACGCGTTCGTGGGCGGCCTGCTGATGGATCAGGAGCAATCCCCTGGAGTGGGAAACCAGGATATAGGTATTCAATACCTGGAGGTATTGCTGGTCGCTCCCGAAGAGGAGAGGCAGTTCCCGCGGTTCCTCTACCACGGGGGAGGAATCCAAATCCTGCCGCCAGTCCCTCAATTCGCTCTTTTCGATCTTATGGGCCTGGTGTTGACGACTGAACGTCTGATACAGGGAAGAGCCGGCAGCCGCCGCCTGTTGGGTGGGTGTAAAGGGCTTGGACACGGCATCCAGGTGTTGGATGGAGGCGTCCAGGTCGAAATCCAGGGCCGGAGTGACACTGAATTGGGCTAGTGCGTGCTTGACGGCCGCCTGAACAAAAGCGTACACGACCTTTTCATCCCCGAATTTGATTTCCTGTTTGGTAGGGTGCACATTGATATCCAACTGGGCGGGATCGATGTCTATGTACAAGGCATAAGCGGGAAAACTATCCGATGGGATCAGTTCCTGGTAAGCGCTCATGACCGCATGATGCAGGTAAGGGCTTTTGATGAAGCGCCGGTTGACAAAGAAAAATTGCTCCCCCCTCGTTTTTTTCGCCGTGTCGGGTTTTCCGGCAAAGCCATAGATGTTCAGGTAGTCGGTATTTTCCTGGACGGGAATCAGCCGGGCATTGAATGCGTTGCCCAGGACCTGCACCAGGCGCTGTTTCAGGGATCCCTTCTCGAGATGGAAAAGCTCTTCTTTCCCTGCCGTGAGTGAAAAGAATATATCGGGCGCAGCCAGGGCAATCCTCAGGAATTCTTCCACGATATGTCTCATCTCCGAGGCATTGCTCTTCAGGAAATTCCTTCGCGCGGGTACGGAAAAAAAGAGGTTTTTCATGGCAATGCTGGTGCCCCTGGGACTGGCTACGGGTTCCTCCTTTCTCAGCACCGAATTGTCGATCTCGATACAGGTGCCCCATTCATCCTCCTCCCTGCGTGTTTTCAGAACCACTTCGGCTACAGCGGCGATAGAGGCCAGGGCTTCCCCCCTGAACCCCATGGTCCTGATCCGGAACAGGTCGTCTATGGTACGTATCTTGGAGGTAGCATGGCGCTCGAAGGATTTGCGTGCATCGGCGCTGCTCATGCCCGAACCGTTGTCGGTTACTTGCACCAGCGCTTTACCCGCATCCTGTACGACCACGCGTATATCGGTGGCTCCGGCATCAATGGCATTTTCCATCAGTTCCTTGATGGCGCTCGAGGGCCTCTGAATGACTTCTCCCGCCGCTATCTGGTTGGCGATCCCGTCGGGTAATAAATGAATGATGTCGGGCAAATCAATTAAATTACAACCTGTAAATTAGCACAATCCGATGATCAGACTAGCCTGTGCGACCGCAATTTCCCTCATTTTCTTCACCAGCCCCCCGGGCATTCACCTGGAACGCCTGGGCGTCATCGATTCCCTGGCAGAAGACGCCATTGCCCGGGGCGCGACGCCCGGCTGCGTGGTCCTGGTGGCGCGGAACGGTCGCGTCCTGTGGGACAAGGCATATGGATATACGACCTACGACAAGACCGAACGTGTAACCCCCGATCTATTGTATGACCTGGCGTCGGTGACCAAGATTTGCGCCACCACCGTCTCGGTCATGAAACTATACGATGAGGGAAAGATCGACCTGAATAAGACGCTGGGCGACTACCTGCCCTGGTTGCAGGGAACAGACAAGGCGGGCCTCAAACTTTGGGACGTCATGCTCCACCAGGCCGGACTGAAGGCGTGGATCCCCTTCTACAAGAACGTGACCGATTCGCCTGGCTATCCGCTGCCCGGGTATTTTATGGATCGGCTTTACCCTGGTTATGATGTGCGGGTAGCGGAAGGGATGTATATGCGTGACGATTACGTGGACACCATGTACCGGCAAATCGCCACG
>Ga0210391_10001271_pt1 | contig 23285 bp, 20 predicted proteins | sample IncBWC12OmetaG_FD_160573 | JGI IMG/M metagenome (GOLD analysis project Ga0210391, IMG submission 160573) | Forest soil microbial communities from Barre Woods Harvard Forest LTER site, Petersham, Massachusetts, United States - Inc-BW-C-12-O ...
GTCACGCGACCGCCGAAGAGGCTGCATCGAGCGGCGACGACGGCGCGCGCAAGCTGACAGAACGCTCGAAGGAAAAAATGCGCGGCGCGGCCGCAGGTCTGCGCGCGATGGGCGTGAAGCTCAACGTCATCCTCACCAGCCCGCTGGTGCGCGCGGCAGAAACCGCCGAGATCGTCTCGTCTGTCTACGAGAATACTCCGCCGCCACAGGTGCTCCCCGCCCTCGCGACAGGAGTCGCCGCCACCGAAGCTGTCACCGCACTGCGCGCATTCGCGAAGCATGAGGACGTGATGATCGTCGGCCACGAGCCGCAACTGAGCGCGATCGCGTCGATCCTGCTGACGGGAGCCAGCGACGTCGTTCATCTCAAATTGAAAACCGGCGGATGCATTACGATCGACCTCCCGGCCCGCTTCGAACGCGGCGGCGGCGAACTCCGCTGCTTACTGACCCACAAGCAACTCCGCACGATGCGCAAGTAGCTCGGTCTGCTCACTCCCAAATCATTCTCACCGGAATTTTCTCCGGCACGGCTCCCTGCGTTCCGATCGCGCTCTCGGGAAATTTCTCCGCCATCCAGATTTTTCCCGGCGTGAGGGCCGTCACCAATCCTCGGGGCCTTACCTGGTCGCGAACGTGAATCGCGCAGGTCCACCGGCCGGGTTCGCCATTCACCGGCGATAGCGTCCCCGTCATCGCCTCGCAAATCGATCCGTCCGACAGCTGAAAGATCCAGGGCTCTGCTTTCCGATCGTGATGCGGCGCTTTCGGCAGCGGCTTGGTCAATTTCAAAATGAAGCCGTCCGCTCTCAGAGCGGGATCGGCGCCGCAGACCAACTGCTCGGGATTTCCCGCCACCGCGAAACACGGATCGCTGATTGCGTTTCCTACCGAGCATCGCCACGCGCCCGCTCGCGGTGCGGCGATCGATTCCGTCCAGCACGAACCCTCTTTAGTATCGCCGCCACTGGGCAGCGTCGGCGCAAACCGAACTATCTTCGTCGTCCCAATCGACAAAGGACTAGCCGGCATCTGCGCGCGCACGGTACTCGCGAAGAAAATCAGCACACCGGACAGCAACACTATGAGGCTCGGTCGCATTTTATTCTCCATCACTCAGAAGATCGGCAGCTTAAGTCCCGCCGTGACCATCGCGCCGCTTGCGACGCCCATCAGCGCCTCGCCGGCGACCAGTCCGGCCGCCAGCAGAATTCCTGGGCCGCTCTCGGCCGCATCTTGCGATCCGAAAATCGAATGCGCCAGCGCGCCGATAAAAATCGCGACGCTGAGTCCGAATGGAAGATAGAGACCGATGGCGGCCGGCATGATCGGCGTGCGCCACTTCGATCCCTTCTTTTCCAGATACCGATCGCTGATGCCGAGAATCGCCGCTAGCGCCGCGCCGGCTGCGATCGTGCCGAGCGGCAGGCCGCCATGAAAAACTCCCTGCGTCACTTTCGCCATCAGGAACGCCTGCGGTGCAGCCAGCGCTCCCGCTCGCGCGGTCGCAGTCCCTGCGATTCCATAGCCGGCGATCAGCAGGTTCAGTACCGGTGCCATCACGAAGGCCGACGCGATCGCGCCCACCAGCACTCCGATTTCGAGCGAGCGCGGCGTTGCGCCGACATGAAAACCGGTCGCGAGGTCATGCGTGGAATCGCCGGCCATAGCAGCCGCCGTGCACACGATCGCGCCTGACAGAATCGCCAGTTGCGGCCCGACGCTATTCGACACGCCAACCAATTTCAGAAATAGCGCTACGGCCAGTAGTACGATCACCGTCACGCCAGAGACCGGATTATTCGACGCGCCGACTATTCCGGTCAGGTAGCCGGCGATCGCCGTCGCGAAAAAACAAATCAACGTGAGCAGCACTGCCAGCGCCGCGCTCAACGCGATTTGCCCGCTCAGCCCCAGGCAGATCGCGAAGATTACCGGTACGCACAGCGCCACCGCAGTCAGCACTGCGCGCGCCGAAAGATCGGTGTCCTCGCGCGCCGTGGCGACGGATGCCTGCTCCGCGCGCACAATGCGTATGCTGTCGCCGATCGCCGACGCGATTCGCGTGCGCAACTTCCACAGCGTCACGATGCCGCCGGTGAGCATCGCGCCGACGCCAAGATAGCGCACTTGGCCGCTCCATAGTTGCGACGCGGTCGTCGCGGCGTCTCCGGTTCCGGCGCCATGCAACGCGGTGAGCACGGGAATCGCGACCAGCCACGCGAATGCGCCGCCGGCGAACACCAGCGCGGCGATCCTGATTCCTATGATGTAGCCGACACCTATCAGCGCCGCCGAAATATCCAGCGACCCGGCTACGGCCGCACCGCCGATCCATCGGGCGCCCGAGACCGCGCCCGGAATAATTCCAGCAACGTCCTGGAGCCCTTTCAGAGCCGCCGAGATCAAACCGCCCACCACCAGCGGACGCACATTCGCTTGCGCATCTCCCGCCCGCAGCACCTGCGCGCACGCTACGCCCTCGGGGAACGGCAGCCGCTCCTCGACGATATAGGCGCGACGGAGAAACACGACGAGCAACGCGCCCATCGTGGCGCCCACGACGCACAGCGCAGTCACCTCGACGTATGGCAGCGTTTTGACACCGCCGAGGATGATCAGTGCCGGGAAGGTGAAGATCGCGCCGGCCGCGACCGCCTCGCCCGCCGACGCGATCGTCTGCACGACATTGTTCTCGAGAATCGTCGAGCCGCCGAGAATCCGCAGAATCGCCATCGAGATGACGGCGGCCGGGATACTCGCCGACACCGTGAGACCGGCGTACAAACCGAGATACGCATTCGCCGCACCGAGAAGCAGCGCGAGCGCGATTCCAAGGGCGATACTTCGCGGCGTCAGTTCACGAATCGGTTCCGCAGTTGAAGTAGAAACGTCGCGCTGCACGCCGCCACTATAGTCATAGCGGCGATGCGACTACACAGAACCGAAATCTAGCTGTTGTTCGACGCGTCGAGCTTCGGATAATCCACCGGCTGGCCGGCTTCTTTCCAACCCTGAATCCCGTCGCTCATCACGCTCACGTCGGTGTATCCCGCTGCAACCGCCCGCCGGGCGGCTTCATGCGAGGCCGTTCAATGGAGGTCGGCGCAGTAAAAAACCAGCATCGCATTTTTGTTGGCAGGCAACTCTTTCGCGACATCGTACTTGTCGTCGCTGGTAAGAAGGTGCGCCCCCGGAATGACGCCGGCGGTCGACCGCAGTCCCCATCCGTTCGCATCATAGATGTTCACGTGCGAATTCGGATCGTTCATCAACGACTGCAATTTATCGACGCGGATAACTGCGAACTTGTCCGGTTCTTTTTGCGGGTTGTCGAGCAGCTTGCCGATATCAAAAGCAAACGCCGCCGCAGTCATCGACAAAACAACCGCGCCAACAATCGCAGCTAAAAAAGAGCGCCGCGCTCTAACGTGCATACTCATTCAACCAGCGTACCAAAGCGCTGCACGCCCGCAAAGATAAAACATTGGGTGCAGGGGTCATCCTGCCGAGGAAGGGTGAAACCACCGCGGTTTCACATTCAATAAAGTGACTACCTGTGCACGAATCCCGAAATATCGCGCACGAGCTCGCCGCCCTCGATCGGGATGCACTCGTCCGGGAACTCACGCGTGATGCGATGCCCCGCGTCACCGAGCGTGCCAATGAACCGATCGAGATGGCTCATCGCGCGCGGCAAAATATCGTGCATGACGACCAGCGTATGCGCCTGCTGCGACGCCTCCGCAAGCGCGCGATCGACCCACGCATCCTGATCGATCCAATCCTCCGGCACGCAATTCCACAGCACGCAGGTGTAGCGATTGGCGACCAGGTGATCGACGGCGGCGCGGCTCAACAGATGCGGCCCGATTTTGCCGCCGCCGCCGAACGGACGAAACAGCTTCGGACTCTCGGCAATCGCGCCGATCAATTGCTCAGTTTTTGTGATTTCCGAATCGACCGCATCCGTCGCCGGATCGTCGCCAAGCGGTATCCGATGCGTATACGAATGATTACCAATCCGATGCCCCTCGGCCGCCGCCCGCTGCGCCAGCTTCATCTTCTCCGGCGCCGCCAGATTTTTGCCGAGCACGAAGAACGACGCCTTGACGCCGCGACGTGCGAGCACGTCCAACACCATCGGCGTCACCGCCGGGTCGGGTCCGTTGTCGAACGAAAGCGCGACGTCACCCATAACTTTGCCGTTACTTGGCCGCGGTGAACGTGAACGAGTCGCCCTTCTTCGAAATCCTCCCCGCAGACGGCGTCGCGAAATGCGTGCCGAAGACGACGACGTTGCCGTCAGCGTATTTCTCGCAGAATGCGCGCCGCGTCTTCTTCGCCATCGCGCCGTCGGAATCGAACCCGTCGTCCCACTCCGGATACTTGCATTGAATCGGGTGATGCATCAGGTCGCCGGTGATCACCGCCTCGTTGCCCTTCGACGAAATCCGCACGCTGTGATGGCCGGGAGTATGCCCGGGCGACGGCTCGAGCCATACTTCGTCGGTAACGCGAAAGTTCGACTCGACTAAATCCGCCATCCCGACGTCGACGATCGGCCGCACCGAATCCTCGACCGGGTCGCGCATATCCTTGCCGTCGAACTTCGACCAGAAATCCCACTCGGTGCCGCCAATCAGGTAACGCGCGTTGGGAAACGTCGGCACCCACTTGCCGTCCTTGAGCATCGTGTTCCACCCGACATGGTCGACGTGCAGATGCGTACAGACGACGCGATCGATGTTCTCGCGCGTGTGCCCCGCCTTTTCCAGGTCGCTCAGAAACGGCAGCTTCAGATTGCTCCAGGCCGGATTCGAGCGCACCTTCTCGTTGCCGATACATGTGTCCACGATGATGCGCTTGCCCTGTGACTCGATAATGAGCGCGTGGATGCTCATGCGGAGCTTGCCCTTCTCGTCGGAGAAAGTCGGATAGAGCCAGTCGGCTTCCTTCTTCACATTTTCGGGCGTGGCGTCGGGCATGATGAAGGTGCCGGGCCACGGCGCCTCGCTCTCGATAATGCGGGTGATCTTCACGTCGCCGACTTTGAACTGGTTCATCATGACCCTCCTGTCTCACCGCCAACTTAGTCCGAACTTCGGAAATTCGCCAAGTGCCGCGCGAGCGGTCTGCCTACGCGGACCATTCGCTTTCAGTCGGGGACTTGATGTAACAGAACTGAGATATCGCTACTCGCACACGAACGCGCTGACGGAGGAATCGACATGGCAGAGATTCACGGCGAAGGCCCGAAGGCAGATATCGACGAGATCGTTCGCCTGCACAATATCTGGATCAAGGCGAATCGCACGGGCAGCATCCCGATGATGCGCGAGGCGTTCGTCGGCGGCGACAAGTTCTTCGGATGGAACCTCAACGGCTTCGCCTACGACGGCATCGAGGAATGGGCGACGCTGTGGGAATTCCTCGCCACGGTGAAAGCGAAGGCCACGCTCGGCGAAGACGAAGACCTGCGCGTGCGCGTCCGCGGCGACATGGGTTATCTGTCGTGCAGCGCCGACTTCACTATCTTCCTCGCTGACGGCAAGCCGTTGCCCGGCAGCGGCAAGTTCCGCAGCACCGAGGTCTACGTTCGCGAAGACGACAAGGGCAAGCCGGTTTGGAAGATGTGGCATTGCCATTTTTCCTGGTACTCGACGGGCCCGCGGATGGCATTCGAGAACGAGCAGAAGGCTTAGGGCGGCGACGATGACGAAAGTTCGCGAATTCGGAATGGCTTGCGAAAGCCCGCACGCGCGCGGGTTCGTCGCACTCGGCAAACGCGCCGAAGAACTCGGCTTCGGCACCTTCTGGGTGCCCGAGGATCCCTTCTGGCGCGGGGCGTTCGCGCTCGCCTCGGCAATCGCGTGCGGCACTTCGAAGATCAAGATTGGACTCGGCATCGTAAATCCGTACACGCGGCATCCCGCGCTTACCGCGATGGAATTCGCCGCGCTCGACGAAATCTCCGATGGCCGCGCAATCCTCGGCATCGGCGCCGGCCTGAAGGACTGGATCGAAGGCCGCCTGAAAATTCCGTGGACGCGCCCAACCGCGGCGATGCGCGAGACGATCGAGATCATCCGACGCATCTTCCGCGGCGAAGATCTCACCTACGCCGGCCGCGTCTTCCATTCCGAACGAATCAAGCTGAGTTTCAAGCCGGTGCGCGCCGAGATTCCAATCTATCTCGGCATCCTCGGCCCCAAAAACTGCGAGCTCACCGGTGAAATAGCCGACGGCCTGTTGCTGAGCGTGATGTCGTCGCCGGCTTACGTGAAGTTCGCGATGGACCATGTGCGGCGCGGCCTCGCGAAGTCGGACCGCGATGCGCAGGCCTTCAACGTCAGCGCGTACATCCTGTCGTCGATATCGGAAGACGAGCGCGCCGCGCGCGATCGCCTGCGCCCGCTGGTCGCGTTCATGATTTCGCTGATGGCGCCGCAGCCGGAGACGCCAATCTTTGCCGCTGCGGGATTGCCGGCCGACACGATTCGCGCTTTTGGCGAAAGCTTCGCCCGCGGCAAAGTCCCGGTCGACATGGTGACCGACGAGATGATCGATACGTTCGCGATCGCCGGCAGCCCCGCGCGATGCCGCGAGAACATGTCGCGTCTGATTGAAGCGGGAATGACCGCGCCCGTGTTCTTCGAAGTGCCGGGCGTGCCGCCGCAGCAGACGATGGACGATGTGCATCGTCACTTGGTGCCGCACTTCACCTGAAAGACGGCGGCGTCAACGGAGGAATGAGTATGGCTTTTCAAACTCCCAGCGCCGACGAGCTGAAGCGGATCGCGCGCGCGAATCATATCGAGCTGACCGCCGCCGAGCTCACCGCGCTCGAGCACATGATGCCGGGGCAGATGAAGATCCTCGAGCAGCTCGACGCGCTTGCGCCGGCATCGCAGGATTCCGTTACCCGCTATCGCGATCGCAAGGCCGGCGTGCGGCCGTCGCCAAAGGACGATCCGCTGAATGCGATCGTCACGCGATGCAGCGTGAAAGGCGCGGCCAGTGGTCCGCTCAAGGGCAAGCGCGTCGGGGTGAAGGACAGCGTGTGCGTCGCCGGCATTCCGGCCAGCGGCGGATCGTCGGTGCTGAAAGGTCACGTGGCGGCAAGCGACGCGACAATCGTGTCGCGCATGCTCGACGCGGGCGCGGAAATCGTCGCGACGCTGAACATGGATGACTTCGCGCTGTCCGGTGACGGCCGCACCAGCTTTTACGGACCGGCGCGCAATCCGCACAATCCCGAGTACTGCACCGGCGGCTCGTCGTGCGGTTCGGGCGCGGCGCTCTACTATGACGATATCCATCTGACTATCGGCACCGACCAGGGCGGCTCGATCCGGATTCCCGCGTCGTGGTCGGGCGTCGTCGGGATCAAGCCGACCTACGGACTGGTGCCTTACACGGGCGTCATGAGTATCGACCCGTCTCTAGATCACGTCGGGCCGATGGCTCGCAGCGTGAGCGATGTTGCGCTGCTGCTCGAAGTGTTGGCGGGCAAGGACCCGCTCGATCCGCGCCAACGCGAGGTGCCGACTGCGCCGTATCGCGAGGCGCTTGGCAAATCGCTGGGCGGTCTCAAGCTGGGCGTCGTGCGCGAGGGCTTCACGCAGGCGGGCGCCGAGGATGACGTGAACGCGGCGGTGAATCGCGCCGTCGCGGCGCTCGGCAAACTGGGCGCGCGTGCGACCGAGATTTCCATCCCGGCGCATCGCAATGCCTCCGATCTGCTCTACGCGATCGTGCCGGAAGGGATGGCGATGCTGGCGCGGACCAACCTGCAGGGAGCGCATCACGCGGGAGCGTACATGCCGGAGCTGGCCGAGCATTTCGGACAACACTTCCCGAAGCGCGCCAACGATGTCGCGCTGACCGTCAAGTTCATGCTGGTGTTCGGCAATCTCATGCGCGAGCGCTATCACGGAAAGTTTTATGCGAAGGTGCAGGCCTATCGATCCGTCGTGACGGCGAAGTACGACGCCGCGCTCGCCGAGTACGACGCGCTGGTGATGCCCTCGACGCCCATGAAGGCGCATCGCCTCGATTCGCAAGCGCCTTACTCGATGATCACAAACACCGCGCCGTTCGATCTTACCGGTCATCCGGCGATAAGCGTGCCGTGCGCGAAGTCGAACGGGCTGCCGGTGGGGATGATGATCATCGGAAAGCATTTCGATGATTCGACGCCGCTGAAGATCGCATCCGCGTACGAGCAGAGCGTCGACTGGTTGAAGGCGTAGCGCAAGGCACACGGGCGCTTGACACATCTGGTTGTCACGCGGCAGGCTCGATGGGGAGCTAAATCCGGCATGGGGAAATTAGGCCGGAAGATCCCGAACGATCCGATGCTATCGAGGTTTCAGAGAAGCGGCAGGACGGCGGCGCGCGCCATTTCAGTATTCGGCGCGGTGCTGATGCTGGTCTCGCAGCTGATTGGCGTCGCTCATTTTCATGAGGGCGCCGTCACTCGCGACGGTATTGCGGCTGCACAGGTCGGCGGTGACCAGGGACTCTGTCCTGTTTGCCAGCTGGCGCTGCATTCGCCGGGGACAGTATCCGCGGCAACGACGGTTGCGCGTGGACCCGCGATCGCCGAGACGGTATTTCTCGTCGCGCCGCTGCGAGTCGAATCGCCGGTGTTCTCGGATGCGCGCGTGCGCGCTCCACCCGTATCGCTCTAAGCCCCCTTTTCGACACATTCGATTGGTACTGGCGCGCGCGATTGATTCGCGCGGCGCCGCTCGCGTCTGAAAGGCGCGGGAGAGCTTGAAAGAATGGGAGCTTGAGATGCGACGGAATTTATTTGCGAGGATTTCGCTTGCGGGGATCCTGATTCAGCTGGCTGTGTGCATGCCGGCAATAGCGGCTAACGTGAAGAGTTCGACAACAACGAAACATCGAGTGACTGGCGTGGTCAAAGACGCGCTCGGCCGACCGATCAAAAATGCGGCGCTGTCGATCCAGAACGCGGCCGGGCGCGTGGTGACTCACGCGTCGAGCAACGACGCAGGCGAGTTCTCGTTCAGCGCATCGCGCGGCACTTATGCAATCGTCGCGACCAATCCGGGATTCAAGACGGCGACCGCGATCGTGACGGTCTCGGCCAAGGGCGCCGCGCCGGTCGTCGTCTCGATGGAAGCCGAGGCGGCGGTCAGCCTCAAAGTTGCAGCCACGCGGCTGGACAAGGCACGCAACACGCTGTCGCCTGACACGGGCGGCAGCAAATATACGTTCACCCAGCAGGCGATCCAGGATTTGCCGCAGGGGAACAACACGCCGCTCAACCAAGTGATACTGCAGGCGCCCGGCGTCGCTCAGGATTCGTTCGGACAGCTCCACGTGCGTGGCGACCACGCCAATCTTCAGTACCGGGTAAACGGCGTCCAGCTCCCCGAGGGCATCACCGGCTTCGGCCAGGTGCTGAGTCCGCGCTTCGCCCAATCGATCAGCCTGCTCACGGGTGCGCTGCCGGCTGAATACGGCCTGCGCACGGCGGGAGTCATCGATATCAAGACCAAGGACGGCTCGCTCGACAACGTGGCCGACGTCGATTTCTACGGCGGGCAGCGCGGGACCACGCAGCCGAGCTTCGAATACGGCGGATCGAAGGGGAACTTCAGCTATTTCATGACGGGGCAATACCTGGGTACCGATCGCGGTGTCGAGCCGCCCACGTCGGGGCCCACGGCGATTCACGACACCAGCAACCAGGGCAACTTCTTTGGATACTTCTCCTATTTCATTAATCCGACGACGCGGCTGAGTCTGATTACCGGAACAGCGATCAATCATTTTCAGATTCCCGCGAACCCCAATCAGCCGCAGATGTTCGCGCTGGAAGGCGTGCCGGTCTATCCGTCGGCGAAAGTGCGCGAGAACCAGTTCGAGCAGAACTACTTCAATGTGCTCGCGCTGCAGGGCACAATCGGGGAAAATATCGATTACCAGTTCGCGCCCTTCAGCCGATACTCCGCGGTTACTTTCAATCCCGATCACACCGGCGATCTGATCTACAACGGCGCCGCGGCGAAGGTTTTCCGCAGCGACTGGGGCAACGGCTTTCAGCTCGATACCGCCTATCATGGAATCGCCGATCATACGTTTCGGCTCGGTGGATATTTCGACGCCGAGCGCGCCGAGATCGACAATCATGAGTCGACGTTTCCGGCAGTGGGTGGTGTCCAATCGTCTGATGTCCCGATTTCGTTCGTGAACGACATCGGGCTGCAGACCTGGATTTACAGCGGCTACATGCAGGACGAATGGAAGCTAACGAAGAAGCTGACGTTGAACTACGGCGTCCGCTTCGATCTGTACGACGGTCTAGTGCGAGCGGACCAGGCCAGTCCGCGCATCGCGTTCGAGTACAAGCTGTTCAAGCACACCACGCTGCACGCCGGCTATGCGCGCCAGATGACGCCGCCCGAGACCGAGCTAGTGTCAATCGGCAATATCAAGCAGCTCAAAGGCACCACGGGCGCGCCGCCTTCGAATGGCAACGGCACGCCGACTGTAGAGCGAGATCATTTGTTCGACGCGGGCGTGACGCAGGACGTCATCCCCGGCCTGAACGTCGGGATCGATTCGTATTACAAGAAAGCGTCCGATCTGATTGACGAAGGCCAGTTCGGCCCGGCGCTTATCTTCGAGACCTTCAACTACAACAAGGGCCGCGTTTGGGGAGTCGAGTTCACCAGCTCTTACACGCACGAAAACGTCTACGTGTACGACAACTTCGCCTATAGCGTCGCACAGGGCACGCAGGTGGAATCGGGGCAATTCAACTTCGCGCCGGACGAACTGAAGTTCATCAACAGTCATTATATTTTTCTGGATCACGATCAGACGTTCACAAACTCCGCCGGCGCATCGTACAATCTGCGCGGCTGGATGTTCAGCATCGACGGGATCTACGGCAGCGGACTTCGATCCGGCTTCGCCAACACGGGAAACCTGCCATTCTATATCCAGGTCGACGCCGGCATCACGAGGCGCGTGCCGATACCCAACAATGGTGGCGTGCTCGAATTTCGCGGCGCGATCGTGAACCTCGCCGATCACACGTACCTGGTTCGAAACGGCACCGGTATTGGCGTGTTCGCCGATCAATTCGGTCCGCGCCGCGCAATATACGGCGGAATAAAATGGGAACTTCCGTTTACCAAGACCGCGAGCGCGCAGACGCCATGAAACGCCACCCGCGCATCGGGCGTCAGTTAGTAAGGAGAACCGAGTAATGCAGGAAATAGGAGTAGCATGGCAGGCGCTCAAGTACGGCGGCGCGATGGTGTATCCGCTGCTGGCGTTGGGCGTGCTCGCGATGGCGATCATTATCGACCGGGCCGTGCTATACGCGCGATGCCTGCGGTTGCCGGCGGCGCTCGCGGACCTGGTAGAGACGTTCGGATTTTCGTGGGCCGAGCTCGAGAAGCAGTTGAAGGAACTCGGGCCGCGCAACGCGTACGGGCGGTTCCTGCAAGTGATCGACGACAATCGCCACCAGCCCGCGTGGTGGGTCGAATCGCGCGCCGGCGACGAAGCTGGCCGAATCGAAAAGACGCTCGCGCGCGGATTATGGGTGCTCGAGACGATCGTCACGGGGGCGCCGCTGCTCGGACTGCTCGGCACCATCACGGGCATGATGCAGTCGTTCAACGTGATTGGATCGTCGACGCTCGTCGCGCCGACGCAAGTGACGGCCGGTGTGGCGCAGGCTCTGATCGCGACGGCGCTCGGCCTGCTGATCGCGGTGCTCTCGCTGTTCGCGTTCAACCTGTTTTCGCGGATGCAATCGCATTCGCTCGACACGATGGAGCGACTCGGTTCGCGGCTGGTCGATCACATCCGGCTCGACCAAGAAGGCGGTGAAGCCGAGCCCGCAGCGCGTCCGGCGGCGGTCGCCCGATGAAAATTCAGCGGGCGCGTCACTTTAGACACGGACGAATCGAGATCATCCCGATGATCGACGTGATGTTCTTTCTGCTGGTGACGTTCATGCTGGCGTCGCTCTCGATGCAGACGCTCAACTCGATAGCCGTCAACCTGCCCAAGGGCAACGCCGAATCGATGGAGCATCAGGAGCCGATCACGCTGACCGTCACGCGCGACAGCAAGATTTTTCTCGACAAGACTCCGACCACGCTCGACCAACTGGCGTTCGTGCTCAAGCCGATGCTCAAGACCAATGACCTGGGCGTGGTGGTGAACGCGGACACGGATTCGCCCGAGGGCACGGTGGTCGAGGCGATGATCCAGGCGCGGCGCGCGGGCGTCGAGAAATTTCTGATAGCCGTGAAGCACTGACCAGTGAGCGACGTAGCCCGCATCGCCATTCGACCGCCGGAGCTCGACGAACCGACGCGCCGCCTGCTGTGGATCATCCCGGCGGCGATCGCTATCTGGGCAGCTCTGTTGAGCGTATTTTCGATGATCCTCACGCGGACGGCCGTTGTCCCGCAGGAGGAGCAAAAGCCGGTCGAGGCGCGGCTGGTCGAGATGCCGCCGGTGATGGGCGGGCTGCAAGGTAATCCGGCGGCGCCGGCAATTCCTCATCCGAAGGCCGCGCCGGTCGTCAAGCCGCACCCCGCCGCTCACGTGAGGAAGGCCGCGCCGCTGCCTCCGGTGATCCGTTCTCCCTACGGCACCGCGAAGACCACCGCTGCCCCCAGCGTCGAGGAGAATCCGGGCGCGAGTTCCGCAAGCGCGCCGGCGAGCGGCGAGAGCGATACCGAGGAGGGTGGAGGATCGGGCGGAATCGGCACCGACACGGTGGGAGCGCGCGCGATTTATGCGCCGACGCCGGTGATACCCGACGATCTGCGCGAGGACGTGATGCAGGCCGAGGCGGTCGCGCGTTTCAACGTGTCGTTCGACGGCACCAGCGAGGTCACGCTGGAAAAACCGACTTCGAGCACGCGCCTCAACCAGGTGCTGCTCGACGCGCTCAAGCAGTGGAAATTTTTTCCGGCGGTGAAGAACGGCGTGGCGATCGGATCGACCTTCGAAGTTCGAATACCAATTTCAGTTCAGTAAATCAGGCCGCACAGCAGAGGCGTTCGATCACCTTGGCGATCATCGCTGGGCCGCGATCGAACGCGTCGCGCCGGACGTGCTCGTTGGGCTGATGCGCCTGCTCGAGATCGCCGGGCCCGCAGATGAGCGACGTGATTCCCGAGCGCGTGAACCATGAGCCGTCGGTGCCGTAGAGCGCGCCACCCGAGGTCTTTTCCCCGGTGACCTCGAACAGTGCGCCCTCCAGCGCTGTTCCTCGCGGCGAGTTCAGCGGCGGCACGATGTTCAAAAGCGAGGTCTCGATTTTCGCGCGATGTTCGCCGCCCGCAAAGTCGTGCCCGTCGAGCGTGGCGAGCCGGCGCTCGATCTCGTGGAGAACTTCCAGCGGTTCGGCGTCGGGCAGTGTGCGATAACTGACGCGTAGCTTGCATTCCTCAGTGATCATGTTGAGGGCGATGCCGCCGTGGATCGTTCCGAAATTCAGCACGTCGCACGGAGCGTCGGGAAATATCTCGAGATATTCGGCCGGCCGTCGGGCAGTAAGCTCTTGTTGATAGCGGCCGATGGTGTCCATCACGCGCGCCATCACGGCGATCGCGTTGACGCCTCTCGCCGGTGCGCCACTGTGTCCGCCGGCGCCGCGGACGGTCACCTGGAACGACACGATGCTCTTGTGCGCGTGGCTGACTCCCCACGAAGTCGGCTCGCCGATCCAGGCCAGGCGCGGGACCGGAGTTTCGCCAAGGATCTGCTTGAGCGCGGGCCCGACGCTGTGCGCGCCGAGGCATCCGATTTCCTCGCTGGCGGTGAACACGAATACCAGCGGACGCTTGAGGCGGGTTGAATCGAGAGCGTGCGCCGCGTCGAGGCATTGGGCGATGAACCCTTTCATGTCGGTGGTGCCGCGGCCGTAGATTCGCTCGCCCGCGATTTCGAGCGTGAGCGGCTCGCGCTCCCATCCGGGCTGGCCGTCGAAGGGGACGGTGTCGACGTGACCGGAAATTATCAGGCCATCGGCGCGCGGCGGTCCGAGCCACGCGACCAGGTTGACCTGCGCGACGCCGGAGAGCTCGACCGGTTGCAGCGCGGTTTTGAATCCCCGCGGCGCGAGCTCGCCGGCGATGTAATCCATTGCGTCGCGATCGCTTTTCGAGCTGACGGTGTCGAACGCGACGAGTCGCTTGGCGACGTCATACAGATAATCACTCATGGTGGCACCGGGTCGAAAATTCTGTCAGGAGAGTCGCATAAACGGCAGGTGTAGAACAAATCGACAGCTTATAACATGCCGGAAATACTCACGTATTGGGAATTGCAGAGTTGGGATAGGCAACTGGCCGCGCGGGCGGCTAGAATGCCGGGGGTAGGATGGGTGGAGGGGTCAGGATGGAACTGGATGAGCAGATGGCGAATCAGCTGGACAATCACGGAATAGTTGTTTCGACGGTCGCGGACGCGCCCGCGCCGCAGAACGGAGCGGTGGTCGATTCACCGGCTATCGCGCCGGCGGCCGTCGCGGCGACTGTCGATGGAGTCGCTTCGGCGGTCGAGAAGGCGCCGGCACCTCGAATCGACAAGGACCTCGTCTCGCCTGATCTGTACCTCAATCGCGAGCTCACCTGGCTGGCGTTTAATCGGCGGGTTCTGCGCGAAGCGGAAGACGAAAGAAATCCGCTGCTCGAGCAGCTCAAGTTCCTGGCGATCACCGCGTCCAATCTCGACGAATTTTTCATGAAGCGCATCGGCGGCCTGAAACAGCAGGTCGTCGCGGGGATGCATGAGCTGACGGTTGACGGGCGCACTCCGCAGCAACAGATCGACGAGTGCTACCTGGTGGTGCGCGACCAGGAGCAGCGCCAGCGCGAGGTCGGTCCGCATATTCTCCGCCAGCTGGAAGATCACGGCATCCGCGTACGGCTCTACGCCAGCCTGTCGGATGACGAGTGCAAATCGGTTCGCGAGTACTACTACAAGAATATTTTCCCGCTGGTGACGCCGCAGGCGATGGACCCTGCGCATCCGTTCCCATTCGTGTCGAACCTATCGCTCAATCTGCTGGTCACGGCGCGGTATCAGAACGACTCGGACCCGCTGATGGCGCGGGTGAAAGTGCCGATCGGGTTCGGTATCCCGCGCTTTATACGGGTCGGCAAGAAAAACGACTTCGTGCGGCTCGAGGACGTGGTCGCGAACAATCTCGATCTGCTATTTCCCTCGATGCTGATCGATTCGTACGAGCTGTTCCGGGTCACGCGCAACGCCAATACCGAGCGCGACGAGGACGAGGCCGACGATTTGCTGGCGCTGATCGAATCCGAGCTGCGCGACCGCCGTTTTGCGCCAATCGTGCGGCTCGAAGTGATGACCGGCATCAATCCGGTGCATCGCGGGATGCTCGCCGCCGAACTAGGACTGGACGAGCGTGCCGACGTGTTCGAAGTCGACGGGATGCTGTCGATGCGCGACCTGGCCGAGCTGGCGTCGCTCGATGTGCCCGAGTTGCACGATCCTCCGCACCATCCTGTAGATCATCCGCGGCTCACCGTCGGGCGCAGTATCTTCCACGTCATTCGCGATGCGGGCTCGCTCCTGCTGCTGCATCCGTATGAATCGTTCTCGACCTCGGTCGAGCGGTTTTTGCGCGAAGCCGCGGACGATCCGAAAGTTCGCGCGATCAAGATGACGCTCTACCGCACCTCGGCGGACTCTAAAATCATCGGCTACCTGTGCGACGCGGCGCGCAACGGAAAGCAAGTGGCGGTAGTCGTCGAGTTGAAGGCGCGCTTCGACGAAGCGGCAAACATTCAATTTGCGACCAAGCTCGAGGAATTCGGAATTCACGTAACCTACGGCGTCGTGGGGCTTAAGACTCACAGCAAGGTGATTCTGGTCATTCGGCAGGACTACAACGGACTGCGCCGCTACGCACATATCGGCACCGGCAACTATCATCCCGTAACGGCGAGATTCTATGCCGACTTCGGACTGCTCACCTGCGACGGCGTGATCGGCGAAGACCTGACGGAGCTGTTCAACTACCTGACGACCGGCTACATGCCGAATCGTCCGTATCGCAAGATTCTGCCGGCGCCGACTGTGTTGAAGCGTGCGCTACTGGCGCGAATCGAGCGCGAAATCAAAGCGAGCACGGCCGCGGCTCCCGGATTGATCCAGTTCAAGATGAATGCGCTCGAGGACGTTGATATCACGCGAGCGCTCTATCGGGCGTCGCAGGCAGGAGTGAAAATTGAGCTGATAGTCCGCGACACGTGCAGGCTGCGGCCGGGAATCCAGGGGTTGTCGGAAACCGTGCGCGTCGTGAGCATCGTCGGCAGATTCCTCGAACATGGGCGCATCTACTACTTCCGCAACGGCGGCGCAGAGGAATTTTTCATCGGCTCCGCCGATTGCATGAAGCGCAATCTGGAAAGTCGCGTCGAGGTCGTCGCACCGGTCGAGGATCCGCAGCTACGCAAGGAATTGCGCACGGTGCTCGACATCCAGCTGCGGCCGAATCGATGCCAGTGGGAAATGCAGTCAGACGGCACCTACGTGAAGAGCGCCGTCGCCGACGCAGCGCCGGCATGCCAACAGGCGATGATAGATTTCGCCGAGACGCGGCAGACCGAAGCGACCAAGGTCAAGAGGCGCCGCGCCAAGGGCTTCGCTCGTCGCGCAATCCGGGAAAGAAACGAAGAGTGACGCGGCGGGCCGCCGAAGTAAGCTGAGCCTGAAGGCTGGCGCCCTCAGGCTCACGCTCACGAATCAAATTACAGATCTGACGCGGCTATTCGCCGGGACGCGGCGGAATCGCGACGTAGTTGCCGGGATTCGCGGCCATCGCCTCGCGAATCTCGGGATGCTGAGAAAAGAACGCGCCGAGCGCAGGATGCTTCTTCGCGTAGGCATCGTCATTGATCAGCGCCGGCTTGTAAGCGAGCTGCTTCGCGACGTTCGGGTGCTCGCTCGCGAAGGCGTTCCAGGTCGCCAGCTTTTGCGTGTCGATATCGCGGCTGTCGGCAGCCTTGAATACGGTCGTAGTGTTTCCGCTGACGGCGGTACCGAGAGTCTTTCCGTCCTGCGCGAATGCAGGAGCAGCGAACGCGACGGGAAGTGCAACGGCGACAAGCAGCGTTGATATACGGTTCATGTTTTTCTTCATCCTCGATCAGCACCTGTCAGTCTAGTGCGTCTCGTTTTACATGCGAAAGTTTCGCGCGTGCTGACGGGAACACAAACGGCCGGTTGGCCCAAGTGAGCTGACGCCCCGCCTGATTCGCATGCGTTGCTATTCGCCGGGACGCGGCGGAATCGCGTTGTAGTTGCCGGGATTCTCGGCCATCGCTTCACGGATATCCGGATGCGCCGAGAAGAACGACGCTAGCTCGGGATGCTGATTCGCGTAGGCATCGTTATCGACCAGCGCGGGGTTGTAAGCTAGCTGACGCGCGATATTCGGGTGCTCGCTGGCAAAGGCGCCCCAGGTTTGCAGCTTTTGCTGATCGATGTCCCTCGAGTCAGCGGCCTGGAATTCGATGGTTGTGTTTCCTGTAACTACGGTACCGAGGGTCCTTCCGTCCTGCGCGAATGCGGGAGCTGCGAACGCGACCGGCAGCGCAACGGCGACAATCAGAGTTGATAAACGGTTCATTTTTTTCACCTCTCGTAGGTCTTCCGAAATTGACGAACCAATCCTCTTGAATGATCAGCAAGTCTCGTACCGGAAAATTTTACAAATAAGCCTATGCCACTATTAGGAAGCAGGACGGCAGTACTTACACGGTTCTCTGCTTTTGCCTGATTTTCGCGTCTCAAATGGCAAATAGCGATCGGCTCACGTAGCTGAAGCTCGAGCGCTCTTGGAATAGTTCAGCTTGGGAGGGGCAGCGGCGCCACCCGACATGATGAACGTCATCGCTTCGTTGATTGTCCAATCCATCATCACCAGCTTGCTGACCGGCACCAACTCCATGTAGCCCGAAGTGGGATTGGGCGTGGTGGGGACGTATACGGCGGCGATTTCCTCGCCGGTGTCGGCGTCGTTAAAAATCCTCGTCACGAGCCCGATGGTCTTCATTTCGTTCGACGGAAATTCGATCAAGACGACGCGTTGAGAGCCGCCCGGCTTTGTCTGAAAACTGGTGACCAGTTGGCGCGCCGCGCCGTAGATCGATTGAACGACCGGAATTTTCGCCATCAGGTAGTCGAACGCGGCCAGCAATCGCCGCCCCGCGACCGCGGTCGCAATTTCGCCGAGCAGGTATAGTCCGGCGAGTACGATCGCGACCGAGACCGTGCCTTGAAACCATTGTGCGGAGCGTCCTTCGGCCAGCGTCGGCGAATGAATCCCTAGCGACGATACGCACCAACTCACCAATGGACTGCCGAGCGCGACCAGCACGCCGACCAGGAAACTGATCACCCAGAAGGTGATCCAGATCGGAATGAACGTCAGGATTCCCGCCACGACGTTGCGACGGATCTTTGTGAGCATCGATCGAGTCCTCCCGCTTTGCGCTTCGCCGAACAATCTATGTCATGACAATGCGCTGTTGCGACGGACGCATTCAGTGCGACTGCGTTGTCGAAGCTGCGCGGACCCCGGCGGCCGCCTTCGCGAGCGCCTCGCGCGAGAAGACCATCACGAATCTGCGCTGGAAGAGGTTGCCCGACGGTGCCGACTCAAGCGTGCGGGGATACGGGAAGTAGGTCTCCGCTGCGTCGGCGCCAAAATTCGCGACTATCCGCTGAACGCATGCATAGGAAGCGCGCACGCCGACGCCGACGCGATCATGGTTCCACGGCGCCAGGAACAAACCCTCCGACGACGACGGCCCCTCGTCGCTGCGCACCCAACCCGGCGGCAGCAGGCCAAGCTGTTGCACGCGAAATGGAGAGAGCGCGGCGGCAGGTTGCCCCGCCGCGATATATCGATCTGCCGCGTCGAGCAGCGCGGCGAATCGAGCGTTGTCGAGCCTGCATTCCATGTCGAGGCCAGTCGCGTTCCGCAGCCGCGCGAGCGCGGCCGCGTCGGGGCGTGCGAACACAACGTCGTCGATCGCTTGTACCTGGGCGCCGCTCGCCTCGAGCATGGTGCGCCACGCAGCCGCCGACGGATCGTCCTGCCTGAACAGCACGGCGGTTACACCGTGCGTAGCGAGGAACGCGTTGAGTTGATCCGACTCCTCGAGGATTTTGCCGCCGTCGAGGAATGAGCCGACGATCGGCCACGCGAGAAACGATTGCGGCGTCGGGAAATGTCCTTCGGCCATCGCAAAATACATCCCGGCCTCGGCCTGCCAGTACATCGAATTTCCGCTCTCGCCGTAGGGCAGCACGAGAATCGTGTCACCCGGCGCAATTTGATTGCGGTACGTGCCCGAGCGGAAAAATTCGGGCGTGTCGAGTTCATGAACCCATCGCGAGCCATGCAGATTGGGAATTGTGAACAGCACGATCAACGCGACCGCGACGGCTTTCAGAGCGAGACTCGCGCGCCACTCCGAGATCCACTGCGCCGTGACCAGCGCAACGATCAGATAAACGTAAAGGGAGAAGCGGGCGGGAAACGCGCTGTCGATCAGCGGCATGCGCGACAACAGCTTCCACGGCATGCCGAACAGCTCGTGACCGGCGACGTGGATTCGCGAGCCATACGACATCACGTAAACGATCGCGAGCATCACTGCGAGAAAGCGCGCGTCGGCGCGATGCCATCGCGATTTGAAGAACCAGAGCACGACCAGCAGTATCGGCAAGCCGAGGTACGCGCCGGTCTCGACCGGCCCATGCGAGTAGCGGCCGCCAATCGCGGCGAGCGGCGCAAGCGTCCCCAACATCATTGTGCCGGTTGGAATCAGCAACTCGAGCAGGTCGGTCCCCTGCGCCGTCGTATTCCACACCGGATGCGATGAGAACCCGCTCGCGATGACGACGCGATACAAATAAGGCGTCAGCACGACGGCCGCCGCGCCCAGTGCGAGCGCACACAGTATTGCGAGACTACGAATGCGATCGGCATAGTCGGGAATCATCAGCCATGCCAGCGCCAGCGCGGTCGCGCCGAACATCACGATCGTTGCGAAGATTTCCTGGCCGATCAGAAACTGGCAAACCAGCGTCGCCGCGAGTGCGACCACGAATCCCGCACGGCCGATCGCTTCATCGAGCCGCAGAAGAGCGAGATACACGACCAGCGGCACCAGGAACGCCGCGGTCAAATTCAGATGCCCGCCCGACTGATGGCCGGCCATGTACGCCGAGAAACCGTAGATGAATCCGCCGAGCATGGCGGGCAACGTGCGCCCGACAATTCGGCGCGTCAGCACGAAGGCACTGGTGGCGGTCAACGGCGGCATCAGCAGGTTGGCGAGATTGAACGAGACGATCGGTCCGAAGCGCATCGTGATCGGCGCCGCGATCAGGCTGAGCAGCGGCACGCTGGTCGCACCCCACGCCAGGTTCATCCCTTCGGGCGCCCACATGATGCGCGGCTCGAAAGCGCTGAGGCGGTGCGTGATTGCAAACGGCCACCACTCGAAACACCACACGTAAATCTGCGGACCGAACCGATTGCCCGCATTGAGCTCGGTCATGCGGAAAATCAGGTCGCGGCCGTAGAACAGAATCGATAGAGCAAGGTAGGCGAGGAACGCGCCAATCGTGCGTAGGAGTTCGACACGCCCGCTTCGAGCGATCGGCGCCTCGTCAGCTCCCGGCACGCGCAGTTTCCGTTCGGCGGCGCAGCGCAGTCGCAGCGAACACTGCAATCGCCAGAGCGACGATCGCGATCGCCAAAAGCGCCCAGATATACGCTTCGACTTCGGTTCCGATTACGGCGGCGAACACCAGCGCGACGCTGACCCAATAGAAGGCGTGGTCCATGTGCACGCCTGCCAGGAAGCAGGTCACCGCGAGAATCACCAGCGTCACCAGCGCCACCGCATCAGCGTCCATTTGCCCGCGCGCGAGTTGCAGAAAAATTATCTGCACGGCAACGATCGGTCCGAGCCAGTGAAGCGCCTGCACGAGGATTAGCTTCCACACCGGTCCGGGAACGCTGCGCGGCCGTTTTAGTTCATGCCAGAGGCTCAGGATGCCGAAGACCGGAAACATCGCGCTCCAGTAGTAGCGCGCGTGGAGATGACTGATGTTGGTCAGGAACAGGCCGATCATCACGAGCACCCAGAGCGCTCCGACAATCAGCAGTCGTCGCAACAGCAGCTCGCCGAGCCGATGGCCCCACGACGGCGGTGCTACCTGCGACACGCTGGGCGCTGGATCGGGCGTGCGTTGCGCGGCAGGGTTTGATTCTTCGTCAGTCACACTCAACTCCGAACTCTCACCAGGTATCGATGTTCGGCCGTTTCTTGACGGTGCGCGGCGCATTCGACGGCGTCGAGCGAAGGCCGGCGACGATCCACTTGCGCGAGTCGAGCGGATCGATGACGTCGTCGATCTCGAAGTGCGACGCGGTGTTCACCGCCTTGCCGTGCCGATACATCCGCTCGACCATCTCGTCGAACATTTCTTTGCGCTTCTCCGGATCCTCGACGGCGGCCAGCTCGTTGCGATAGCCCAGCTTCACCGCGCCTTCCAATCCCATGCCGCCGAACTCGCCCGTCGGCCATGCGACGGTGAAAATCGGCGCCTTGAAACTTCCGCCTGCCATCGCCTGCGCGCCAAGGCCGTAGCCCTTGCGCAGTATGATCGTAAACACCGGCACGCTCACGTTCGCGCCCGTGACGAACATCCGCGATGCGTGCCGGACCAGCGCAGTCTTCTCGACCTCCGGGCCGACCATGATGCCGGGAGTATCGCACAGAAACAGTAGCGGGATGTCGAAGGCGTCGCACAGCTGCATGAAGCGCGCGGCCTTGTCAGCGCCGTTACTGTCGATCGCTCCCGCGAGGTGCACGGGATTGTTGGCGATCAATCCGACGGGACGTCCTTCGATCCTGATCAACGAGGTCACCATGCCGGGACCGAAATGTCGCCGCACTTCCAGCACCGAGCCGGTATCCGCGACCGTCTCGATCACTGCGCGCACATCGTAAATACGAAGTCTATTTTCTGGAATGATCGTGCGCAGCAGACGCTGATCGGCGCATAGCCAGTCGCTAACATCTCCCTGAAAGTACGATAGGTACTTCTTCGCAACCACTACTGCTTCGGCTTCGTCGGCGACCGGAATGTCTACTACGCCATTAGCTACTTGCACATCCATCGGCCCTACTTCTTCCGGCCGGAATATACCTAGTCCGCCGCCTTCAATCATCGCGGGGCCGCCCATTCCTATATTCGATCCCTTGGTCGCGATTACTACATCGCAGCATCCCAGCAATGCTGCGTTGCCGGCGAAACACCTGCCCGAGTTGATACCCACCAGCGGCACCAGTCCGCTCAGCTTGCCCCAGTAGTTGAAGGCCATGCAGTCGAGGCCCGCGACGCCCAGCCCGTCGGTATCTCCGGGGCGTCCGCCGCCTCCCTCGGTGAAGAACACGACCGGCAGGCGCGACTTCTCCGCGATTTCGAACATGCGATCTTTCTTGCGATGGTTCTGTTGTCCCTGCGTGCCGGCTAGCACAGTGTAGTCGTACGACATCAGGATGCATTGCGCTTTGGATTCCTTGAACAGGTCACCGTTGACGCGTCCGATCCCCGCGACCATGCCGTCGGCCGGCGTGTTCTTGACCAGGTCTTCGATCGTGCGCCGCCGCCGCTGCGCTGCGATCACGAGCGCGCCGTACTCGACGAAGGTTCCCGGATCGCACAGGTCGTCGATGTTTTCTCGAGTCGTGCGTTGCCCGGTTTTGCGCCGGCGCGCGACCGCCTCGGGCCGCGCGGCGTCGAGTCCAAGCCCATGCCGCTCGACTACTTCCGCAAGATCAGGACGCACGCGATCCAGGTTCACCTCGCCGGCCTCTGCACTTTGCGTCGTCTCGACTTCGGCCTCCTCGATAAACGCAAGTGGATGCCCTTCGAAGATCGCGTCGCCCTTGGCAACCGTGATGAGCCGCACGATTCCGCTCTTGTCTGCCGCGATGACGTGTTCCATCTTCATCGCTTCCATCACGAACAGTTGCTGGCCGCGATGCACGCGGTCGCCTTCGCTGACGTCGACGGAAACGATCGTGCCCTGCATGGGGGCCTCGATCGCCACCGTGTTTTCAGGCGCCGCGATGTCGTGTACTTGCGGCGTCACGACGGTGGTAGTCGCCGTAATCGGCGACGGCGCATTGCTCTCCGATTTCCCGTGA
>Ga0210391_10001272_pt1 | contig 23284 bp, 23 predicted proteins | sample IncBWC12OmetaG_FD_160573 | JGI IMG/M metagenome (GOLD analysis project Ga0210391, IMG submission 160573) | Forest soil microbial communities from Barre Woods Harvard Forest LTER site, Petersham, Massachusetts, United States - Inc-BW-C-12-O ...
CCTGTCCCGCTTTCACCGATTATCAGCACGGAGGCCTCTGTGGAGGCCACGCGGCCAATGGTTTCCAGGATATGGAGCATTTTGGGATCTTCCCCAATGATGTGCTGGAAATGGAAATGGGCGTCCAGTTGTTTGCGCGTTCGTTGGGGCGGCCGCTCCGGGGTCTGGAGGTCCAATAGGGTCCTGACGGCCCCCAGGAGGTAATCGTTGTCCCAGGGTTTATTGATAAAATCACCCGCGCCCATTTTCATACCCCGGACGGCAAGTCCAATGCTGCCCCATCCGGTAATCAGGATGACAGGGATGCCGGGGTGGTCCCACTTGATTTGTCCCAGGAGGGTCAGACCTTCTTCTCCACTCGTTCCGATGGAAAAATTCAGGTCCAGCAGGATGAGATCCGGGACGGTGTGCGACAGGTACTCCAGCGCCTCGGCGGGCGTGGATGCTTCGGCGACCGCATACTTATGGGTGCGCAGGAGGAGCACCAGGGAAGCCCTGACCGCAATATCGTCGTCGATGATCAGTATCATGCATCAATCTTCATGGAGTGCCTCCGCAGGAAAAATAGCCGCGGCTTGTCTGCCTGGGTACAGGGAACAGATCGTAGCCAGGGCATAGATGAACAATATAGCAAAAAATAGGGCTTCGATATACACACGCGTGGGAAGATCGAAGACGTGGAGCAACGGGAACTGGATGGCAAAAAAAGTTCCCAGGATCAGGGCAAACGTCGCCAGGATCATCGTTTCCAACCAGAGTTGCCCCGTTACGGACCAGCCGCTGGCGCCCACGGCCCGGCGAAGTCCGATCTCGCCTTTACGGCGGTTGATGTTGTACCAGAGTACGCCGAACAATCCAAAGGCCACGTTGAGCACCAGGAAGGCGGCAATAATCCCGAATATGATCAGGGGAACCAGGGACGCGTTGTTTTTATTCGCTCGGTCGTTACTCATGTGACGGATGCCGATATTGGAATTCCGGATGGCGCCCGAGAGCAATTTGTAGATACGGCCTTCGGAAGCGGCATCCGCGTCGGGGCTGACCTTGACCAGCATCGTTCCCATCCAGCGGAAACCATCTGTGTCAATGGGGACGTACATGGAGGGCGTGGAGGGATGGTAGTCCCCCTCGACCTTGACGTCCGCTATGACCCCAATGATCCTTTGTGGGTGGGGATCCTGTTTATTTCCCACCAGGCGTCCGACCACCGGGACGTGTCCAAAGGCAGCATCGCGCAGGGACTCGTTGATGACGATGGGGGGATGGGCATCGGCGAGATCCTGCCTGGAAAACCATCGCCCTTCCAGGAGGTGCAACCCCAGGACCTTAGGGTAATATTCGTCCGAGGTATAGTAATAGACACGATCGACCGCCTCCTTCCCCGAGCCAAAGCTGGTAATACTCATACCGGTTCCAAAAGGTGTATTGTTGCTGGCGTAGCTGGCTTCCATGACTTGGGGCTCGCTGGTGACCGCCTTCCGGACATTTTCGTAGAACAGGGCCAGGGAGTCGTTACGGTTCGTTTGGTTAGGATTATTGTAATTCACGATCCAGACGTCCTGGTCATCGAGGTCCATGGGCAGGCGGTAGTTCCGGTAGTAATAAGCTGCTATGGAGGCAAGGGCGAATATCACCAGGAAGGAAAAGAATATCTCGATCACCAATAGGAGGTTCTGCTTCTTCTTGTTCCACATGAGCTTGAATAAATGTTTGAGCATGAGGGGTGGTTTTAGGCCTTAAGGGCGGTGACGATGGGCAACCGGGACATGCGCCAGGCAGGGTAAACCCCCGAGAGGAGGCCGAAGAACAGGGCATAGCCCAGCCCGTAGGCCAGCACCCGCGGTTGCAGGGAGAGGTACATATTGGAGATCGGCTGGGCCCGGTTAATGAGGGCAATGGCGCCCAGGGAAAGCGCTACCGCGATAAGCGCTCCCAGGAGCGTCAAAAAAATATTTTCAATGATGAACTGGATGACCAGGGTGCGCGAAGAAGCCCCGAAAGATTTCCGGACCCCGATTTCCGAAGAACGCTCCATGATGCGCGTGATGTTGATATTGATCAGGTTCAGGGTGGGGATGAGCATGAACAACAGGACCAGCAATGTAAGAGACAGGTAGAACCAGCCCAACCCATCGGAACCGCGTTCGAGATTGGCAAAGAAGTCCTTGGTTCCCAGGCCGCCGAACGCATTGCGCGAATAGGAGGCGATGTAAGAGTCAGCCCAGGAGATTTGATGGTCGTAGTCTTTATCCATCAAAGGGACCTTGGCAAACATATCGTTGAACTCCCGGCGCATTCGGGGGACGTCCGAACTGGCGGGCGCCAGCAGGAAACCTGTATAGTCCCCGGCCAGGTCCCTGGAATCCAGGCTTACCTTGGACAGGGAATAGGGGAGATAAATGTCTGCCGCGGTCAAATTATTGGCGACCTGTTCGTCACGAACGACCCCCACCACACGATAGGTGACGTTGTCTGCTACTATGTATTTGCCCAGGGCGCTGGCTCCCCTCCCGAAATAGTCATCCCGCGTCTTTGCGCCGATGACGACGACCCGGTCCCCATGATCGATTTGCGCCTGGCTGTACGGTTTACCCTCCAGGAAGTCGTACCTCAGGATGTCCCAAAAATGCGCGTCTGTCTGGCGCATTTCCAGGGAAAACTTCTTGTCTCCCAGGTAGGTATTGGTTAGGTGGGAATTGCTGGCGAAACCGATGGCCTCCGGGACCTTGAGGGTGTTCAGGTAATGCGTGATGAAATAATAACCCAGGTTGCCCCCGTTGATGGAACCGTGCGTCCGGCTCCATTTGAAAAAGCGGGTCACATACAAAATGCGGTCCCTTTGCGTATCGGGATAATGTGCGTTGGCGACCTGGTCTAAGAAGGCGGTGGCCACCAGCAGGACGGTCAGGGTAATGCTGATGCCGAAGAGGCTGATGAAGGTGAAGAATTTACGCCTGCCGAGTACCGCGAGGGCTATTTTGAAATAATTCTTTAGCATATTTGAAAGATTTTATTGCACCTGGGATCCATCGAACAACCTGACCAGGCGATGCGTGCGCCGGGCCATCGATTCATCGTGGGTGACCATGATGATCGTCGTGCCTTCGGTCTTGTTGAGGTGGGTGAGGATATCCATGATCTCGCCTCCCATGAAAGAGTCCAGGTTCCCCGTGGGCTCGTCCGCCAGGATGATTTCGGGATTGCCTACGATGGCCCTGGCAATGGCCACGCGCTGCTTTTGCCCACCGGAAAGTTGCGTCGGGAAGTGACGCACGCGGTTGGCCAGTCCTACCTTCTCCAGGGCCTCGGTAGCCAGGCGCTTGCGTTCGCGGGCGCTCATAGTGCGGTACAACAGGGGCAGCTCGGCGTTGTCCAGGACCTTCAGCTCTCCGATGAGGTGGTAGCTTTGAAAGATGAAGCCGATGGATTTGTTGCGGAAGTGGGCCAGGTCCTTGTCGGACATGCGGGCCGTAGACTGTCCGTCGATGCGGACCTCTCCCCGCGAGGGGCCGTCCAGGAGACCCATGATGTTCAACAGGGTGCTTTTACCACACCCCGAAGGGCCCATGACGGAGAGGAATTCCCCTTTTGCAACGTCCAGGTTGATGTTTTTCAGGGCCAGGGTTTCCACCGTATCGGTGCGGTATACTTTTTCTATGTTCTGTAAGTGCAGCATACGCGTTTATTTATACGTGATTTTTTCATTTCTTTCAAAATCGAACAGGGACAGGTAGCGGAGCTGGTAGTACGCTCCCCAGAAATCCCTGAGCGCCCCAATATAGTCCCTTTGGGCCTGATCGTTTTCCGTGAAGGCCACGCTCAGGTCGGTGATGCTGAGGTCTCCCAGGACATAGCGTTGGCGGGCGATTTCGTATTTCGCCCCGGCAATGCTGTCCGCCTGGGCGGTCAAACTCACCTGGTCTTTCATGACGTTGAAGAGGGTCACCTGGGTAACGATCTGTTGCTTGAACGTCTGTTTGTCCTGCTCCACGGTATATTCCACCAGTTGCTCGTTGGCTTCCGCCGTCCGGACCCTGGCTTTGGACCGGCCCCAGTCGAGGATAGGCACATTGAATTGGAGGGTGAGGAGTTGCTGGTCCTGGGGCGATCTATACAGATCAGGAATATTGGGACCTGTATTGGAATACCCCAGGTTGGCGGTCAAAGTTGCCGTCACGCCGTTCTCCCCCCGGGCCAGTGCGACATCCCTGCGGGCTTCGTTGACGCGGCGCACGAAAGCGATGGCATCCGAACGGTTGGCGTAGGCCTCCTGAAGGACCTTGTCCGCGTCGATACTTACCTGGGTGATCAGGTCGGGAACCTGGAGTTGAAAAGCCGCTACCGCCTCTTCGCCGGTGTACGTGCGTAAGTTTAGGGTGGCGATTTCCCTGTCGCGCCGTGCCGTGCCTATGGCTTTTTCCGCGTTGAGCTCTTCAAGCTGCAACTGGAGGATTTCGTTTTTGGAGACCTTCCCCAGGTCGAACTTGAGGCGCGCCACCTTCAGGATCTTTTCCGTATTGTCCAGGTTGGTTTCGGCGATGTGCAGGTTGGCCTGAGCCAGGAGCAGGTCGAAGAAATATCCCTCGGCCGTGATGGCGATCTTTTCCTGGGCTTCGATATAGGCTTGCTTGCTTTCATCGTATTTCAGCGGTTGGATGCGTTTATCCCATTTCAATTGATTGTATTGGAAAAGGGGTTGACTGTACCCGATGGCATAGGGCACGCCGTTATACGAGACGTCCTTACTATGGAAATCTTCGTAACGCTGTATCGAGGTCGTGCCGTAAATGGACCCTCCCGTCGCAGCGATGCTTTGACTGAAGTTCATGGTTACGGAAGAATTGTCATTATAAATGGACTGGAAAACGTAGGTGCCGTTGGGTTGCTCCACCGGGGTAGTGGTTTTGCTGTAGGCGGGCAGATATCCTACCATGGACAACTGGGGCTGGTAGTTGGACCGGTAAGTCCGGTATTGCCAATACTTAGTCTTCCGGACCGTGACGGCCTGCTTGGCATCGATGGAATTGTGTTTCGCCAGCTCCACCGTTTGTTGCAGTGTCAGTCGAAGCGTATCCTGGGCCTGAAGGCGTGTAGCGACGAAAAGTAAGATCAAGAGTCTCATGGCTTGATCATTATTTTGGGTGTCGTCTTATAGTCGCTCATATCCGAAGTAATGACGGTATCTCCATGGCTCAGACCCCGGGTGACTTCCACGAAATCGAAGTTGGTCAACCCGATGTCGACAGCCCTGCGCCGGGCCACACCGTCGCGAAGCACGAATATATCCTGGGTCTTGCTTCCTTTGAAGGCCGGCCCGTTTGCAATCCGTACGACCTGGTTGTGAATGGCGGTCACCAGGAAAACATCCACCTTCAGGTTGGACCGGAGCTGCCCGTTGCTGGGCTGATCCAAACGGATGTCAAAGGTCACGAGCCCCCCTGAAACCTCCGGGTGGACGTTGACCACGCGGCCCCTCAGAAGGGTATCGTTGATCCGGATGATGGCGCCCATCCCTCCCCTGAGCTGGTCAAGGTAATTATCGCTCAGCGTGCCGCTGACCTTGAAACTGCTCAGGTCTGCGATTCGCGCCAGGGTTTGACCTTCGTGAATGGATTCGCCGATGTTCTTGTCCAGGTAAGTGATGACTCCCGCCCTGGTTGCGGTGGCCTCAGCCAGACGCAGCTTCCGCTCAAATGCCCGGAGGTCGCTTTCCAGCACATCAGCAGCCAGCTCCGCCTCCTGGATATCCAGTTTCATGGTCTGCTGCTTGTTGGTGATCTGGTTTTCCAACTGTTTCTTTTCCTCCTGGGCTACCTTCAGGTTGAGCTCTGCATCTTCGATGGATTCCCGGGTGCCCCCACCCGCTTCAAACAGGCGCTTGGCGCTTTCCACCGCGTCCTGGAGGTTCCCGATGTGGAGCTGCTTGATGGCGTTGTTGGATTGGATATCCGAATAACTTTCGGACAGGTCCAGCTTCAGCTTATCTATGTCCCCCCTTTTGGAGGCCAGCTGAAACTTCATTTTTTCCCAATCGGTTTGGGTCTTGGACTTGTCCAGGGTCAGGAGCGATTCTCCGGGGCGGACCCTGGCTCCTTCATTGGCCAGCACCTTTTGAATGGAGCCGTCGATAGAGCTGGTGATGGTTTCTTCAAACTCGGGCAGGATCTCCCCCGAAGCACTGATGGTATTTTCAATATCACCGACTTGTGCGACGGCTGTGGTGATTTCGGAGCGATGCAGGCTGGGGGTGAGGAAGCTCCACGTCGTCCAGGCGGCGCCCCCCAAAAGGAGGAGAGCCAGGAGGCCCAGCAGGATGCGTCCGTTTCGTTTGCGGTGCTGAAGGCGGATGGGAATTTCGGTATCCATTGCCGTCAAACGTTGCAAGGGAGGTGCCACAGCCAAACGGCTGAATTATAAACTTTTACGCAAAAATGGTTTCGAAAAAGTGCTCGATTCCGGACAGATTTTCCGGAAACGCTCAGGGCGTTATTGCGTCCTTCACCTTTTGCGGAATCGCATTGATCTTCCGCCGGGTCCGCGCGTTCAACCCAAACCGCCGTGCAACGGTCAACCGATAAAGTCCCGTCTTCACCTGATAAGCCGAGGCTGCGTTTGCTCCCGTAAAGAAAGCCTGACTATTCACCCAGGAGACGTTCACGTTCCAAAGGGAACCATTGTATCCTACTGCAGCGCGGTATGCCACATTGGGCGTAAACCCGAAACGGTCGTACTGCCCGACCCCGTATTCCCGGGTGTACCCCAGGGCGCCCGCCAGGGTGGCTCCTCCCGTGAGGAAGTAATGCCGGTTCCAAACCAGGGTATAGGCATACCCGACGCCCGGGCCCGTTTTGAAGAAGTGCGCGGCGTGGATGAAACGGCCGGATGAATCAGCGGCGATCAGCGAAGGCGCCAGGGCGCTGTCCGCGCCGAGCGCCCCATAATACACCTCGAATCCAAGCAGGGGTGACCCGGCGGAATGGGTCTGCCATTCGTCTTCGACCAGGGAGGCCCGGTAGGAGAAGCGCCGGTAATTGAAGACATAATAGGCCGAGGCGCCCACGAAGCTGACGTGCAAATCGGGACGGGTATAATCCAGGTCGGGCTTTCCGGAAAAAGCGGAGTTCGGCAGATAGTAGCCGTGGTAGAACTGCCCGAAAAGGTCCACCGAAACCTTTCGGAAATATAAATGGGACTGGAGGTCCAGAGAATGCGTTTTCCCATTGTCGGAAGGGGTGAAGAAGCCCAGGCCCGCAGCCACGTTAAGGGTCAGGACGCGGTAGGTGACGCCGATCCCGATATTCGGCGGGGTATTGGGGCGGTATTTGAGCGTCCCCCCGGGCTCGGCGATCGATAGGCTGGTGTACTTCCGCGACAGAAATACCCTACCCGTAACCTTCCGGACATAAGAGCGATAGTACGCCGAATCGAAGGGCGCCGAATGAGGCAGGGGCAGGTGGGATGAATCTTGCTGAACCTGGGCCTGGCTCACCAGACACACGATGCCCAAAATCAAATTCATAAGGTTGTAGCGGCAATAGTCAGGCCGGACTTCCTGACTTCAGGAGATCATGCGCATGCCGCCTCCGGATGCGAATGTACGCCCCCAGGAGCCAGATTCCAGCCACGACAGAGTAAACGCCTACGATCCAAATGAAAGTCCAGGCGCTGGCGATGGGGAAAACAAAGAACAATATGCCCATCAATATGCTCAGTATGCCCCCGATAATGTACCAACCTTCTCCTTTCAGCTTTTTCCCCAGGCGGATCGACACGATGATTTCGAGGATACCGATGAAGAGGAGCCAGCCTCCCACATACCACACCAGGACCAGGCCCGTGACAAAGGGGGCCCAAAGGGTCACGGCGCCCAGGAAGATGCTGAGGATACCCCGGATGAGCTGGTACCACCAATCATTGTCATGCTTCACATGACCGAAGGAGGCGGCTACGTGGAGGATCCCGTCGGCAAACAGAAAGGCGCCGAAAATGATCAGCAGGATGCTTAGCGTAATACCCGGCCATAGCAGGGCCAGCAAACCGAATATGATGGCGGAGATGCCCCTCCAAAGAAGGAGATTGGCGAAACGAGGTGCGAAAGGTTGCATAGCTATAAAGTTTAGAACAATCCGTCGAAATCGAAAATGAATTTGCCGGGCTTGGGCAGTGGCTTGCGGGGCATCATATCCGGCCTCATAGCCGCATCATACACGAAAGCAGCCATGATAATGGCGGCCTGTTTCAAATCCGGAATGGAAAGGTGATCGTACACATCCATATTCGTGTGGTGCGTCCGGGATTCGTAATCCAGGGGATCCTGGATGAACTGGAAGCCGGGGATTCCCACGGCATCGAACGAGAGGTGATCCGTAGACCCCGTATTGCTGGGGGTCACGCCCGTAGCACCCAGGTCGGCGAAGGGCGCCAGCCAGCTTCTAAAGATGTCCGCCACCGCGGAATTGTTTTGGGTATAAATGCCCCGGATCTTCCCCGTACCGTTGTCCAGGTTGAAGTAAACGGAGACTTTTTTCTGTTCGGGGGTCAGGTGCATGTCGGTGGCGCTCCCGAAGTGTTTTTTGACGTACCCATAGGAACCCAGGAGGCCTTCCTCCTCGCCACCCCACAGGGCGACCCGGATCGTGCGTTTGGGATGTGCGCCCAGGGTTTGCAGGAGGCGTACCGCTTCCATGGCGATGATGCATCCGGCCCCGTTGTCGGTGGCGCCGGTGCCCGATTGCCAGCAATCCAGGTGCCCTCCCAGCATGACGACCTGGCTGCCCAGGCTGGGGTCGGTGCCCGGAATTTCGGCGACGACGTTATAGCCCTCCACAAGCCCGTCGGGTATTTCGTTTTGTATCTCTATGTCCAGGGTCGTCCCGACATGCCGTTGGGCGAGTCTTTGCAGCCGCAGGTAGTCCTCGGTAGCCAGGGAAAGCTCAGGCACGACGGAGGGGTACTTACCCGTGGCCTCCAGCCAGTCCCCGTCCGCATAGACGGTACCGTCCTCGAAATTCCCTATGTTGAGCAAGGCCAGGGCTCCTTCATCGTGCAGGTATTGCTTGACATGGTTTTCATTCTTCAGGTAGTTCGCATAAAACGCGATCAGACCGGGTTCGATCATATAAGCATCCGGTAACGTATTCAGACTGTCGGCATCCAGGCGCGTGGCATCGGGTTTCAGGGGAACGGGAAGGGTGTCTTTACGGTTAAGGATCATTACGATCGCGCCTTTCAGAGAGCTCCCCGCGCGTGCTACGTTTGCGGAATCCAGCGCATCCAAAAGGACCACCTTTCCCGAGATCTTTCCCCCCGTGCCCGGGGACCATGCCCTGGCATAGGCAATGAGGGAATGGTAATAAGGAACGGTCATGGCGGCGTATACGTAATGGTTTGTCCAGGACTTGCCGAAGGTTCCCCAGGATTCCTTCGCGGCGTTTTTCAAACCCCAACGCTGGAAGGTTTGGACGGCCCAGGCGCAGGCCTGGTCGAACCCCGGAGAGCCGGTCAGGCGGGGACCCACCCCATCGGTAAGCTCCTGGGCGATTTGGGTCACTCCGGAGTGGTTCATTTCCTCATTCCGGATTTTTTGCATCATATCCAGGTCCACGTTTTCGGTTTGGGCCCGTAAAGCAAGGCCCAGGGCCAGGCAGGTAAGAGATAGCAGCGTTTTCTTCATGGTGAGCCAAGATAGGTGTTTGGATCGGATTTTAAAAACGGGCGTACCTTTACGGCATGTCTGAAGATTTACAAATTGCAGGAGGTACGAAGGAAGATCAATATGAATCCCTCCTTCCCCAAATCCGTGGCCTCCTCCAGGGCGAAACCGACATGGTCGCCAACCTGGCCAACGTGGCGGCGGCGCTGAAAGAGCAATTCGGATGGCTTTGGGTGGGGTTCTACCTTATAAAAGGGGACACGCTTGTCCTTGGCCCCTTTCAGGGACCCGTGGCCTGCACCCGGATCCGCCATGGACGAGGCGTTTGCGGTACCGCCTGGGCGAAGGCGGAAACGCTGATCGTTCCCGACGTAGAAGCCTTTCCCGGGCACATTGCCTGCAGCAGCCTCTCCCGGTCCGAAATCGTCGTGCCGCTGCTTCAAAATGGAACCGTATGGGGTGTTTTGGATGTGGACAGCGAGGCCCTGGAAGCGTTCGATTCGACAGACCAGGTATACCTGGAACGCGTGACGGCCCTGCTGGCGGATTCTGGCACGGTTCTTTCCAATTAAATAGAAAATATAAGACCTATGGCATCCAGAAACTCCACTTTTCTCATCGGCCTGATGGCCGCCGCGGCCGTAGGCGCCGCCCTGGGACTTTTACTGGCCCCCAAGAAAGGAAGCGAAACCAGAAAGGACATCCAGGATAAGATCAACGATCTGTCCGACCAGGTCAAGCGTATATCGAAGAAGGCCAGGCATCAGGTGAACAACCTGCACGACGATTACGTCACAGGGTCTTCAGGTATTCAATAATGTCGCGCCTTTCTTTTTCAGAAAGCTTGTCACCGAAAGTGTGTCCGTAGTTACCATAACCCGGCAGTGTGGTATTATACACGGTACTCCCCCCGGGCTCTTTGAAGGTCTTGAACCGGAAGCCCACCGAAAGGAAGTCGTACGCCGTTTTTGTACCGGAAAAGCGACTCCAGTAGGTGGGCCTTTTTTTGCTATCCAGTACCCCCTCCAGCGTGGGAACCGAGCCGTTATGGAAATACGGCGCCGTGATCCAGATGCCATCCAGGGGAGGGGCAATGTACCCGTCGAAGGGCACGAGGCAGGCAGGGTAAGGTCCCTGGCTAAACCAACTGCGGTTGAACCAATCGATGAACTGGGGATACTGGAAATTGCTGATATACAATAAGGAGTCCGTTCGAATGATGGATTCAGGGATGAGCAGGTTGGGATAAGATTCATCGGAACCATAAGTTCCGTGGCAGCGGGCGCAAGCCGTATTGAAGAGGACTTTACCCTTAGCGGCCATTTCGGTATCGACTGGATAAGGGTATTTGGGGGGCTCCAGGGTGAGGAGCCACGCCAGGATATCGGGCGTGTGCCGGTCCACCTCGTTCGCTTCTGCCGAATCCATGGTGGTCAACAAGTTGCTGGCCATAAGGAACTTTCCGAAGTCGCCACGTCCAAACCCATTATAGAACATCGCGTGTTTCTTTTTCAGGAGCCACCAGGCCGGTACGTCCGTGGGGATAACACGGTCCGGAATGGAAAGCACGGGTGTATCCCTCCAGTTCAGGGTAACAGGATCCCGATGGGCTGCCAAAACTGCCGCCAGGCGATCGGCAATATTTACGCCCCTGATCGGAACGGTAATGGATGGGTAGACGGCAGCGGTTACCCGGATGAAATCCTTGGCGGCCTCATATTTGGCGGAATTTTTCCCCGAAAAGGTTTTGAGAATGGTCTTGAGTTGTTCGGCGTTCGCGCGTTTGTTGAGGGTGAAATCATTGTCCGTGTTTCCAAGGCCGATGATGAGGCTGTCACCGAATACCTGGGCGTGGCACTGGAGGCAGTTGGGGACTACCACGGTCACCCCGTTAAAAGCCTTTACGGCAGTATAGTTATAAGGAATGTCATGGTTGAGGCTGTCCCTTTTGAGAAGGTGTTGCTTGTCGCGACCCAGTGCCATCCGGAATATATCGTAGGGTATACCGCTTCTTAGATAGTCCCCGGATACCACATACTGGTACCCAAGCGCCGGATCTCCCTGACGCTGAGGACTTGGGGGTATGTATACGGGCTTGGATTGGGGTAGCTCCACGGCCCACACGTATAAAACCACGCTGATGAGCAAACCTATGCCGACGGACCTTTTCATTATGAATTTTAAATGTGTATATTTATTTATAGTCTCTGGTTACGTTTTAATGCAATTTACTTTTATTCCGATGTATAACACCTACAGTTTCTCCAAATCGGACTATGCTGCCATGTTGCAGCATATGGTCGACCTCCTGCCGGAATGGATGTTCTTGTACGATCCATCCGGGGACATGGTGGTTTACCACAATCAAAAGAAGGGAAGATTATTCGATGACCTGGCGCCTGCTCCCGTTACCCTTCGGCAATTGCTGGGACACAGGGTCCTCGAGGAGGACTGGCCCATCCTGGAGAAGAATGCCCGCCAGTTGCTCAGCCTGGGGGAAGGAGATATTCACGAGATACGCTTCCGGGTTCATGCCCGCGACCTGGTCCCTGCGTATCGTTGGTTTTCCTTTCGTCAAAAAGTATTTTTCCAGGACGAAGGTTCGGGCGTCAAGATGATCCTATGCCTTACTTCGGAAGTGAAACATCAATATCCCATTTATCTGCAGTGACTTTGGGCGTCTGGAGGCAAATAGCGGAGTATTTATATTTGAAAAAGCGCGATCCTAACGCGCCTCGTAATTCCTACATCCGTATGATGCACGGGATGAACCGGATTTCCATTTTCGTTTTCCTGGGTTGCCTGTTGTTCATGCTGTACAAACTGATCAGGCATTTTTTCCACTAAATGCTACGATTTGCCGCGCTGCCTGTGCGGATGCATCTCCATCCTGCTGCAACAACGTTTTCAGGCTTGCATAGTCCTCTTTGATTCGCGCGCGATAGGCCTCGTTGTTCAACAGCCTTTCCAACTCGTCACCCACCGTCGTGGGATTCATATCATCTTGTATCAACTCGCGCACCACGGGCTTGTCCATGATGAGGTTGACCAGCGAAATATATTTCACCTTGATGAGGCGCCTGGCAATCTGGTACGAAATGGGGTCCCCTTTGTAACAAACGGCCTCGGGGACGCCGAACAGGGCCGTTTCCAGGGTGGCCGTTCCCGAGGTGACCAGCGCCGCCTCCGACTGCAGCAACAGACCATAGGTATTGCCCCGGATCGATTGCACCCCGGGATAGCCTTGTAAAAATTCCTTGTAGAAATCCTCGTCCAACCCGGGAGCCTTGGCCACAATGAATTGATGGGAGGGAAAGCGGGTGCTTACGGCTAACATAACCGGAAGTTGTACAGACACTTCTTGTTTACGGCTGCCCGGCAACAAGGCGACGATCGGCTTATCCCCGAGGGGCTTGCCGGCTTTTGCCGCGGCCACCACTTCCACCAGCGGATGCCCCACATAATCGACCTCATAATCCCAACGCCGGTAAAAGTCCTTTTCAAAGGGCAGGATCACCAGCATCTTATCCACCGAGGTCTTGATCGATTTGACACGGTTTTCCTTCCAGGCCCAGACTTGGGGGGAGATATAGTAGATCACCTTCAGGCCCTGGTCGTGAGCCCACCGCGTCAGGCGCAGGTTGAAACCGGGATAGTCGATGAGGATGAGGGCGTCGGGGCGAAAAGCCAGCATATCTTCGCGGGCGAAACGGAGGTTCCTGAAAATGGTCGGCAGGTTCCGGATGATTTTTACGAAGCCCATAAAGGCAAGGTCCCTGTAATGCTTGACAAGATGGACGCCGGCAGCCGCCATAAGGTCCCCTCCCCAGCCCCGGAATTCGGCATCGGGATCCAGCGCCTTGATGGCCTTCACCAGGTTGCTCCCGTGCAGATCGCCGGACGCTTCCCCGGCAATGAGATAGTAGCGCATTAAAGGAGTTTGATGAGCAGGGCTGCGATGACGTACAGGCAGGTCGTCAGGAAAATGCCCTTGGCCGTGCGGTCCCGGCCCGTATTGACGTATAACGTAAAGAGGATCGCATTGGCCAGGAGGGAAAGGCTCGTTACCACCGTCAGGAGGCTGTGCTGGGTCATGAGCTGGTTCAGGAATTCCCGGAAGGTTATGTAGGACATCTTGATCCAGTAATAGATGCAACATCCCAGACAGGGAGCCAATAACCCCAGCACCATTCCATATCCCACGTGGTCCTGCTTGAAAAATCTGAACCGGTCCTTTTTGACGCTTACAATTGCCACGTTTTTTCCAATTGTTGTTTTATGGTATAATTGGTCATGTCGAACTGAACGGGGACCACGCTCACGTAATTGTTTTGCAAGGCCCATACGTCGGTATCTTTCCCTTCGTCAAAGTTTACGAATTCTCCCGTTAACCAATAATATTTTTTCCCACGGGGATCCATGCGTTCGTTGAAATCTTCTTCATATTTCGCATAGGCCTGGCGGCAGACCTTCACACCCTGGATCTGATCCATCGGGACCGCGGGGATATTGACGTTCAGGGAAAGGTGGCGATGGACCTTATCCTTCATCACCTTTTCGACCAGCATGTGGGCATAATACCGGGCGGCCGTAAAGTCCGCTTCGAGGCTATAGTCCAGGAGGGAAAAACCCAGGGAGGGAATACCCTCGATGGCGGCTTCGATGGCGGCGCTCATGGTCCCGGAATAAATAACGTTGATGGAATGGTTGGGTCCGTGGTTGATGCCCGACAGGCAAATATCCGGCTTTCGGTGCAGTACCTTATCCACGGCCAGCTTGACACAATCCACGGGGGTGCCGCTGCATTGCCAGGCCTCGATGCCATCCATCATCAGGTTCACGGGATCCAGGCGGAGAGGATATCCGATGGTAATGGCGTGCCCCATTCCCGATTGGGGCTTGTCGGGGGCTACGATGACGATATGTCCCAAATCCTGTACAGCTTCGACCAGGTTACGGATGCCGGGTGCGGTCACTCCATCGTCGTTGGTCACCAGGATGACCGGTTTTTCTTGCTTCGATTGTGCCATAGTGCAGTTCCTTAGGTTGCGGCGCCCCTTTTGGGGGTCCGCGCCCCGGGCGCATTACGTTGCTAAGATCTTACATTGTTGGGGGTCAGCCAAATAAATTTGTTTTGTAACTAAAAAAATTAGTATTTTAGCTCCAAATTTCTTAGCAGTATGGCTATCGCCGGAAAAAACCTGAAATTCCTGCGCAAATTGCGGGGCTGGACCCAGGAAGAATTCGCCACCCGACTTGGCATCAAACGCTCCTTGCTGGGGGCATATGAAGAAGAAAGGGCCGAACCCAGGACAGACGTCCTGGAAGTGGTTTCGGACATTTTCAAGGTCACCCTGGACGACCTGCTTCGCAGTGATATCAGCGAGCAATCCGGAGGGAACTACTTGTCCAAGCGGAGGCAGCTCAAACTGACCACCGGAACCGAGGCCGTCATCCCTTTCATCCCCGTCAAAGCCGCCGCCGGTTACCTCAGCGGGTACGGAGATCCGGAATTCGTGGACGAGCTCAATACCTTTACCCTCCCCATGCTGGCCTCCGGAAATTACCGGGCCTTCGAAATCGTCGGAGACTCCATGCTGCCTACCCCCAGCGGTTCGGTGATCGTGGGAGAAAAGGTAGATGATCCCGAAACGATGCGAAACAACCAGGCCTACATAGTAGTTTCGCGGACCGAAGGGATCGTCTACAAGCGCGTCATGAAGAACAACCGCTCCAGGACCAAGGTGACTTTGGTGAGCGACAATCCCGTTTACGAGCCCTACCAGGTGAGCGTAGAAGATATCATGGAAATTTGGCAGGCTCAGGTGGTCATCACCAAGGTGAGCCCGCAACAACGCTACGACGTCACCTCCCTGAGCAACCTGGTCAGCAACCTCCAGGAGCAGGTCAGCGCCCTCAAGAAGAAATTGCCTTAAAGCGGGTCCGCGTCCCCAAGAAGAATTTGCTTTAGTGACAGGATTTTAATTATCTTGGCGGAAATCCTCTGCAATATGGCCGCCAACGATCTCCAGGAATCCGAACAAAAGAAACTCACCAGCACGCTGAACGTCACTACTATTTTGACTTTTATCGGCTGTGGTGTAGCCGTGTTGTCCCAACTCGTTGCCTTTTTCGGCGCACAAAGCAATTATGACAAAGCCATACAGGCAAGTGCGGATGTGAACAACAATTCGAGCTCGTCCAATTTGGCGAAGTCATTGATCGGACCCAAGGTGATTGAAATGTTTCATCGCGAGTTGATTCACAAGACCCCGATCCTGCTCATTGGTTTGGCCGGGGTTGTCTTGTGCCTGATCGGTGCCATCCTGATGCGCTCCCTGAAAAAAAGAGGATTCCCGATATACGCCGTGGGAGAGTTACTGCCATTTGCGGCATATTACTTTATCCAACCCACAGGATTGTCCGCCATGATCGGCATGATGGTTACTGTGGTGGTCGTGATCGTGTTCCTTGGCCTTTACGTTTCCCAACTGAGGTACATGAAATAACGTCGTCGTTAACGATGGCGAATAACTGGTCTCCGGGACGGCTCTCTACGCGGGCCGTGCCGGTAAAGCGCCCGAATGCGGGCAAAATGGCATAGTCTTTTCCAAAATAAAAGCATGGAAAACGTAAAGCCTGTTTACCCGCGCCCACCATGGTTATTGCGGGGTGCAGGTGGCCGGTGAACAAATAGTTCCCGGCCGGCGCCTCATCCACTGGTGGCTCATGTGTGAATGAGAGTCCTCCCCTTTCCCAAACCCCTTCGTGCACCTCGATACCCGCGTTTACGTACCATTCATCCGTGAGAATATCGTGATTCCCCCGCACGAGATGTATGTTCAGGTGGGCCAGGTCGTCCCTCCACTTGCGAAAAAGATTCAGCTCCATATTGTCATGGCTGTGAAAGAGGTCCCCCACGACGAGGAGGTCCCGGGCTCCGAAAAACTGCAGGAGGTGCACGAGCCTCGTCAAATCTTCCTTATATACTTCCTGGGGAACGGCAATACCTGATTTGCGGAAATGGCCCGTTTTACCAAGGTGGCAGTCGGAGACCAGTAGCGTGTTACTTGATTCCCAGTATATGGCGCGGTGCGGCGTAAGCCAGAGTTGTTCTCCGGCGATCTTCAATGGCGTCAGTCCCTTCATCCGGCGACAAATATCGGAAATTGCCGTGGCTCCGCGCGGTGCTATTTTTCCAACTGTGTTTGCATACGCTTGACTCGGTCTTCTAACTTTTCGGAAGATAAATTTTCGCGCATACTGTCTACCTTGACGGGGAAACAGAAAGGCGTCAGTTGTGAGGGCCACGTCAACACGATCTTGCTCTCCGCGATGCGCTGTAGCGCCGCCCTGAGGCGCGCCTCCTCCATTTGCTGTTCCATCACCTCCTGGTACGCCTGCTTCAGCAGCAGGTTATCCGGATCGTATTCGGTAAAAACATTGAACAATAGACCGGCCGAAGATTGCAGGTGCCTGGCTTTTTTGTGTTCCCCGGGATACCCCTGGAAAATCAACCCCCCGATCACAGCGATGTCCCTGAATTTTCGCCTGGCCATCTCTACCGAATTCACACTTTTCTGGATGTCCGCGAAAAGGTTTTCCAGGGAAAACAACTCGTACACGTTACTGTCATCCACGGGAATGGGCTGATCGCTCAGCAGCTCGAAACCGTAGTCGTTCATGGCGATGGAAAAGGTGATCGGGGTGATCCTGGAGATGCGGTAAGCCAACAGGGCGGACATGGCTTCGTGCACCAGCCGGCCCTCGAAGGGAAAGACGAAGAGGTGGAAGCCATCCTTGGTTTCGATCTGCTCGATCAGCAGCTCGTTTTCCCCAGGGATATGCGAAAGTTGGGCCTGCAACTCGAACAAGGGTTTCAGCGCATCGAGTTCCGGGGACGGCTCCGCCGGTTCCCCCGGCACCGTGCCCTGACCATGTTCCCGCAGTCTTCGCGCAGCTTCATGGAACGTCCTGCGCAGCATGATCCCCAGATTGGCCGACAAAGGCATCCGCCCCCCGTTCCAGCTGGGCACGATGGCCTTCTTGGCCTTGGATTTCCGCACCAGGGCGCTCATATCCTTGATCATCACGAATTCCAGGGTATGCCCCGCGAGGGTGAATACGTCTCCCGGACTCAGGCGTGAAATGAAATATTCCTCGATGACACCCACGTAACCCCCGCTCACGAAGCGCACGCGCAGCATGGCGTCGCTGACGATGGTGCCGATGTGCAGGCGGTGGCGCATCGCGATCCTCCTCGAAGTGATGCGGTACACCCCATCTTCTCCGATCGTCACCTTATTGAATTCGTCGTAACTCCTCAGGGCCTTTCCCCCTGTCGTCAGGGAGCTCAATAGTTGTTCCCATTCCTGTTTGGTCAGGTCCTTGAAACAGTGCGTGGATTTGACCTCCGGCCACAATTCTTCCGGTTTGAAACCTTCTCCCACCGCAAGTGTGCCCAAATACTGCGTGAGCACATCATAACAAAGCATCATGGGATCGCGGCTCTCGATCAGGTTCTCTTTTACAGCCTGTTTCAACGCCGCAGCTTCCACCAATTCCAGCGAATGCGTGGGCAGGAAATAAATAAGGCTCGTAGCGCCCGGCTGATGCCCGCTGCGGCCTGCCCTTTGGAGAAAGCGCGCCACCCCTTTGGGCGATCCCACTTGCACGACCGTATCCACGGGACGAAAATCCACCCCCAGGTCCAGGCTGGCCGTCGTGACCACGGCCTTTAGCTTCCCAGTATGCAGCGACGCCTCAACCCAGTTCCGCAACTCCTGCTCGATACTTCCGTGGTGAAGGGCCAGGACCCCGGCCAGGTCCGGGTTCGCTTCCAGGAGGACCTGGTACCAGCGCTCACTCATCCCCCGCGTGTTGATAAAGATCAGGGTAGTGCCGCTGCCCTCGATGATGGGGAGCACCTTATCCACCATGCGGATGCCCAGGTGGCCCGCCCAGGGATATTTTTCGATTTCATCGGGGATGACGCTGATGATTTCCACCGCCTTAGGCAGGTTCGATCGGACCATCACCCCCGGCGTGCCCGCCAGCAAGACCTCCCGGGCCTCTTCCAGGTTGCCGATGGTCGCGCTGATGCCCCAGACTTGCGGTTTCGATATCCCCCGCAACCGCGACAACGCCAGCTCCACGAGCACCCCCCTTTTGCTGCCCATCAATTCATGCCACTCATCCACCGCTACGATTTGCAGGGAACGAAATATCTCCGGATAACCCTTTTGACTCAATAAAATATGAAGACTCTCGGGCGTGATCACGAGTATCTCCGGCAACCGCCTTTTCTGCCGCGCGCGTTCCGCAGGATCCGTATCCCCGTTGCGGATGCCCACCTTCCATGGGATATCCAATTCTTCCAGCGCCTCCTGCATCGCCCGGGCGATGTCGGCGGCAAGCGCGCGTAGTGGTGAAATCCACAGCAATTGCAGGTTCCCGGGCGCTTTGCCCTTCGGATGGTCGTGCAAATACTTTATCAGCGCCCCGATAAACACCGAATACGTTTTCCCATACCCCGTCGGCGCGTTTACCAACCCCGAGCGTCCCTCCAGGATGTGTTCCCACGTTTCTTCCTGAAAAGCAAAGGGCTTCCTCCCTGCGGCTGTGAGCCAGTCGAGGATGAGGCGATACCCGGGTGAATCTTTCAATGACATCGGACGGCAAAGGTACGATCACTATTTGTTAATGTTGTTTCGATATTGCGACCGTTAGTTCCTATGTGTCACTATATCAATGTTTTATGCTCAAATTTAACACAGAGACGTCATTAATAATTGTAGATTTGCTTCATGACAAGAGAGCATAGTTATTCGATTGCGTGGCTGGACAGGCTTATTAATAAAAGCATTGCGGTTGTCTTTTATAATCGGCTCAATTTTGTTTTTCTGGCCGTGATAGTGCTTGCAACGTATGGTTGGCATGTTTACAATACTACTGGAAAGGAGGATGGACTAAAAAACTTATGCTTTATCCTTACGGCGGGATCGATCATAATCGGAATTTTTTATAGCATTCTGAATTATGAGCACAACCACAGGAAATCAAAAGATGACGCTAATTTTTCCAAGTTGCTAGCATCTTTCAATGTATCCTGCGAATGGTCCAAGCCTACGATGGTTGAAAATTTAAAGATTACAAAAAAACTACACAACCAGCATAAGCACCTTTGTGATGAGAATAGAGCGAAAGACTTCTTTGAAATTCTAGAGAAGGATGAAGAGGCGAGGTCCGCACTTGTTTCAATATTGAATTACTTAGAACTCCTGGCGGTTGGTATAGAAGAAGGTATTTTAGATGAAACAATGATCAAAAAGTACTTTAAAACAATGTTTTACAGATATTTAAGCAACTACGGTTTCTATATTGATTATCGGCGGAAAATTTACAATAACCCGACAGCCTGGGAATATTTTACAGCTATGGCAACCAAATGGAATAAATCGAATTAACTTTAACTTGGAAAATCTTTTTATATATTTGTTCTAATAAATATCATATACATATGTGTAGTGAACTAATAAAAGACGCAAGCGATTGGTAAATTTTTGAGGGCCTGTTTCGGGTCCTTTTTTATTTATTGTCTTTCGCAGACCCATATTGTCTAAGTAACGTACGGAGGTCCTCCAACGTATTGATCTCCCCCACCGGTTTATCCTTTCTCCACCGAAGAATCCGCGGAAACCGCAACGCCACCCCTGACTTATGCCGGTTACTCGCCGCAATACCCTCGAAACCGATTTCAAAGACGAGCTCAGGAGGCACCGTTCGGACCGGACCGAATTTTTCCTGGGCATTTTTCTTGACCCAGGCATCCACGGAAGCAATCTCCGCATCGGTAAGGCCGGAATAGGCTTTGGTGAAGGTGACCAGTTGATCGCCGTCCCGGACCGCGAAAGTATAATCCGTATACAGGTTGCTCCGCCGGCCATGGCCTTTCATGGCATACACCATGACGGCGTCGATGGTAAGAGGATCGATTTTCCACTTCCACCAGTCCCCGCGCCGACGTCCGGCCTGGTAAGTTGATTGCTTGTGCTTGAGCATAATTCCCTCGGCGTGCTCGGCGCGCGAATGGGACCGAAGTGCGGCCAGGTCTTCCCAGGAATGGAAGTCGATGACGGGAGAAAGGCGCAAGGCGGGATGATTGACCCCGGATACAATATCTTCAAGCAATGCGCGGCGCCGCTCCATGGGTTTTACACGCAGGTCTTCGCCATGGTATTCGAGGAGGTCGTATGCCACGAAAACGACGGGCGCTTCCTGGAGTTGCTTCTTGGTAACGTTCTTCCGACCGATGCGTGTTTGAAGGCTGGAAAAGGGTAGGGGGTGCCCCCCCTCGAAGGCCAGGATCTCCCCGTCAAGCACGGTGGAAGGTGGAAGTTTGCCGAGTAAGGGCTCATACTCGGGGAACTTTCCGTTCAGCAGTTCTTCTCCCCGGCTCCACACGAAGAGTTGGTCACCCCGGTGTATGAGCTGACCCCGGATTCCATCCCATTTCCATTCCGCCTGCCAGTCTTCGGGATTGCCCAGGGCGTCCGGGGGCCCCTCCAGGGCATAGGCCAGGTAAAAGGGGTAGGGTTTGGACACGTCTTCCCGCGCCGCGCTTTCATGGACCAGTTCATCCCAGGACGTGCTCGAAGGATCCCAGTTTCCACTGATCAGGTGCAACAGTTTGTCGGGCTCCGATTCCAGGGAGGCCGCCAGGGCGTTGACCATGAGGCGTTGGGAAACCCCGATCCGGAAGCCTCCCGTGATGAGCTTGTTGAATACGAAGCGTTCCTCGCGGTTGAAGACCCTCCAGGCGTCCAGGACGAAGGCCTTTTTTTCGGCATCCGCGGCCGTCTGAAGGGAAGCCAGCTTTTCGATATAGGAGAACAAAGGTTGGGAACCGCTGTCCGCCGGAGGAGGATCGGGGATCAGGAGGGCTATCGTTTCGGCCAGGTCTCCTACCGTGTGGTAACATTCGGTGAAGAGCCAGGTGGGCAGGCGCAGCCACTCGCAACACCATTCGATCAGCAATCCTGACGAGATTGCCCGCCGGGGCCTCCGGCCGCTGAACAGGGCAATGACCCATACCTTGTCCTTATCCCCCGCCGTTCGGAAATAGCGCGAAAGGGCATCCAGCTTATCGTTGGTTTTCGTGGCGCTGCCAAGCTCGGTGACCAGGGTGGCGAACAAACGCATGGCTCAGGTGGTTGTGGGGGTTTCGTCGATCGCGGGGGCGCCCCCGGCCGCGTCCGGCGCCGCGAGGGCCTCGTCTTCGTCTCCAAATGCCGTCCTCACTTCCGAGGCTTCGAGGCCCTCCATCTCCGTTAGGTACCTGCTGAAAGCCGCCTGGAACCCGTGCGTCACCAGCACCCGCTGTGCCCCCGTCGCCTTCACCACCGTGAGAAGCCCTGCCCAATCCGCGTGATCGCTCAGGGCAAACCCGGCATCCGCATTCCGGCGCCGGACATTCCCCCGGACCTGCATCCAACCGCTGCACACGCCGAGGGAGTAGGGGAGGAAGCGTTTGAGCCAGGGAGAATCATCCGCCGACGGCGGGGCGATGACAATCTGCCCCAAATAAGCCGAACGCGGCATATCGGGGGTGACCAGTTGAACGGAGGGAAAGTCCCAGCCCACGGCCCTGAGCGCCTCCTGGACATTCCATACGGCGCCGTGAACGAAAATGGGAATTCCCAGGCCCCCCAGTTGCCGGATGAGGCGTTGGGCCTTCCCAAGGCTATATGCGAATAAAACCGAAGTCAGCCCCGCCGAGCGATTTGAATGAATCCACCGTTCCATGTCCGCGAATATAGAAGCCTGGGGCTTCCAGCGATAAATGGGCAAACCGAAGGTCGATTCGGTGATGAAGCAGTGGCAGGGCACGACCTCGAAAGCCCCCGAAAGGCCGTCGTCCTCGGTTTTGTAATCCCCGCTGGCGACCCACACCTCGCCGTTCAGAGACACCCTTACCTGGGACGACCCGATGATATGCCCCGCGGGAAACAGAGTAAGGGTAACCCCACCCAAAATCAGTGGCTCATTCCAGGCCAGAGACTGGATAGAAATATCCGCGTCCAGACGTAGCCGCAACATTGGTACGGAATCCGTATGACATAGGTAAGCCCCATGACCCGGTCGCGCATGGTCGCTGTGGGCGTGTGTAATGACGGCCCTGGGCACGGGCTTCCAGGGGTCGATGTAAAAATCGCCCCCGGGGCAATACAGGCCCTGCTCCCTGAGTTCGATGACGGGCATGGTTTGAAGTTACTGTAAGCGGGTGACAAACCCGTTCTGCAACCTCAGGACATAGAGGAATTTGTTTTCGAAGTAATCCGGAACCTGGGAAGCGGAACCCGCGAAAACGGGTTTGATGTCCAGGGGCGTATAGGTCTGGAAGCCCTTGTCATCCAGGTGGGACATCAGGCCTTCATGGTATTTCAGCAGCAAATTGACAAAGTAATAAACGCTCTCATAACCCCGGAAGGCCATGTCCCCGGGATGCGTATGGGAAAGGTTGATGAACTTCTGGGGCATGCTCAGGGGGGCCAGGTTGCTGTCCGTTTGCGGTGCCATAAAAGAAGTGGTGACCAGGAAAGGCATTTGCCTCAGTTCGGGGGTTTGAAGGGC
>Ga0210391_10001273_pt1 | contig 23271 bp, 21 predicted proteins | sample IncBWC12OmetaG_FD_160573 | JGI IMG/M metagenome (GOLD analysis project Ga0210391, IMG submission 160573) | Forest soil microbial communities from Barre Woods Harvard Forest LTER site, Petersham, Massachusetts, United States - Inc-BW-C-12-O ...
AGCCTCGGCCTACTTTGGGTTCACGATCTCGAAGGCAGGCTGGTGCTCGTGAATCCGGCCGCGCATCAGGCGCTCGGCTATCGCGAGGACGAACTCATTGGCAAGAACATGGGCGACTTGCTCACGCCTACGTCGCGTCCGCTATTTCCCGGTTATCTCGAGCGCATACGCAACGCGCATTCGGACACCGGCCTGATGCAGGTGCTCACGAAAAGCGGCGAAGAGCGCGTTTGGATGTACCGCAACGTGCTGCGCCTCGAGGAAGACTTCGAGCCGCGAGTGATCGGTCACGCGCAGGACGTCACCGACAGCCAGAAGATGGAAGAGACGCTGCATATGCAAGTGGCGCAGGATCCGCTCACGAAACTTTTCAACCGCCGCTACCTGGAAGACGCGATGACGCGCGAGATTCGCAAAGCCGTGCGCCGCAAACGCTCCGTCGCAGTGCTGATGATCGACGTCGACCACTACAAGCGCTACAACGATTCGTACGGACACGCCGTGGGCGACCAGGTGCTCGTGATGCTGGCCAATTTTCTGAAGAACGGGATTCGCGCCGAAGATATGGCGTGCCGAATCGGTGGCGATGAATTTGCGCTGGTGCTGAATGAAGCGACGGCGGAAGGTGCGCGCGTCCGCGCTGAAGTGCTATGCGAGAAGGTCCGCGAGCTCAGCATTCTCGACAGCGGACGCGTGATCGCCGGTTTCAGCTTCTCGATCGGCGTCGCCTCCTACCCGGAAAACGGCAGGACGCTCGCAGAATTACTGGAATCCGCCGACAAAGCTCTCTACCGCGCCAAAGAAACCGGCCGCAACCGCGTCTGCGTAGCAGACAGGGTGACGGAAGTCACCTCCGCCGACGATTAGGTTCGCGCTCCGTGACGCCGAAACTCTTCGCAAGTAGCACATGCAATCCTGCCTGTGTGCGCGGGTACCGCGCACTTTTTTAAACGATCAACTCCGAACCGACAGGTGCGAATGCTGTCGTTGTCGCCGGCGCTCTCTGCGGCAACTACGCACACCGCCAATTCCGTACTTCTACGAATTGATCCGCCCTCACGATTGATTCATCCTGCGCCTATGTATCGTCGTTCGTACCGGCGCAACCTCCCACATTTCCACCCGCCCGGCGCAGCTCTTTTTCTGACGTGGAGACTCTTCGGGTCTATCCCCAAAGAGCGCATCGCTGAGATTGAACTCGCCCGCCTGATTTCAGAGCGCGAAGAGTTCCGCACTGTAGAGTCAATCCTTGATTCCGATTCGCACGCAGATGCGAGGCTGCGCGATCCCAGCGTCGCGCGAATGATCTGCGAGTGCATCGAGATGGGAGCGTCCTCATTTCAACGCTATGCATTACACGAATACGTGGTAATGCCCAATCACGTCCATCTGTTTGCCACGCCTTTCGTTGACGTACCGGTGATCACACGATCGCTGAAAGGCGTGACGGCTAACTTTGCAAACAAGATTCTGGGAACCACCGGCAAGCCGGTTTGGCAGGACGAATGTTTCGACAGGTGGTCGAGAGATGAAAATGAATTTCAAAAGACTCGTGCGTACATCGTGCGAAATCCAGTGAAGGCGGGGTTGGCGGCGCGGCCGGAGGATTATCCGTGGTCGAGCGCGTCCAGGCGAATCGCGCTGTCGAAATGAAGGCCTGAGCCACGGCGGGGCCTTTGTACACTTAGTGCCGCGGGCTGGTCGTATAAAAAAGTGCGCGGTACCCGCGCACACAGGCAGGATTGCCTGTGCTACTTGGCGCTGGCTGCGCGACCATTCGCGCGTACCGCGCGCACTTCAACAGACGCTAGAACTGTAGCCCGAGCAAGCCTGTGTTCGTGCGCGTCGTGTCCGAACCGAGCAGCAGCGACAAGTTTGGATTCACCACGTAGTAGACCAGGCCGAACGCGACGTTAGGATTCTGCCCCGACAGCGTCGCGATGCCTCGCCCATAGGTGGAGTCCGGCGTTCCGATACTCGAGGGCGTCGCCGACGTCGAAGACGTGTTCACCGGGTCGCTCGGATACGTTGCGTTGAAATTATTGATGTCGATGGCTCCCGCGTTGCCCACGGTCACGAGGAAAGTCACTGACGCATCGAGCACCTGCCCATACTTCGCCGGCGAGCTGTAGAAAATCCCCTGCGCGCCCAGGCCAACCGCAAGCGAGCCGGACGGAGTCGCTGGTGTCCCCGACTGCTGATACGCCACGCCGCCGGCCACCGCCGCCGGATCCAGCTCCAGCAGCAGCGCCGACCCCGTGCTGGTCGGGTACGCCGCAAATTCCGTGGTGCACGCGCCCGCTGAGCCAAACGTGAGATCGATGCGGCTGTTCGTGGTATTCACTGTGTAGGGACACGGGCCCACCGTCGCGGCCGAAGTCGTTGAGGTTGCGGCCGTAGTCGTGAACGTGCCCGCATTATTCAAGTCGAGCACTCCGCTGGAAATCGTTCCCGTGCCGCTTGACTTAAGCACGCCGCCCAGCGCGTATCCGCCCGCCGAACTCGTTCCGCCTGCGGTGAACGCATAGTTCCCCGACGCCAGATTGCCTGGGCCGTACGGCGCCGCGGCGCCGCTGAAAATGTCGCCCGCAAGATAGTCCGTCGTGTCGGTCTCCACCGCGCGGAAGTGCGTGTTGTCGACGGTGTAGAAAGCGAAGTGCAGCGTGCCGATTGCGGTGCTGGTCAGGGTCATCGTGCCGCGGCCAGTGTTCGGTTGCGATACGTCAAACGCGTACGTCCCCTGCAGCGTGTTGTCGTTCGCCGTCACCGTGCCGTTGTCGTTGAAGTCCACCACCGTCGAGATATTCGGAATCGTGCCCGCGCCGTTCGCGGTAAACCGTCCCGCCGCGCCCAGCCGCTGGAACGCCGCATCCGAGCCCGAGAACTGGAACACATAGGGTCCACTCATCACGCTTGGCGACGTGGTCAAGTCGTTCAAATTTTGCTGATCCATTTGACCCGTGCCGGTGAACTGCGGGTCGAAGCGCGTCAGGTAGGCGTGTTGATTGGTCGTCAGTACGAATGCGAATTTGCTGCTAGTGCCTCCGCCCGGTCCTCCGGCGATCGAGATCATGCCTCGCCCATCGGTCTGAACCGCGTACGTACCGGTGAACGCAATCGCGCCCGATGGGCCGCCGAGGAATCCGTTCGAATCGAAAAGGCCGCTGGTGATGTTGCCGTTGCCATCGGCGACTAAGCTGCCCGCCACGGCGAAAAAGCCCAGCGCGTTGTTGCCGACGTAAGAAAACGCGAAAGGTCCGGTGAGCGACGCATCCGAATAAGTGATCTGTGCGGTGGCCGTCGCGGTCTGCGTGCCGAGCGTCGACGTCACTGTGATTTGCCCACCGGGAGGCGGATAGAGCGGCGCTGTGTAAAGCCCGGTGTTCGGATCGATCGAGCCGATATTGCCACCATTGGCCGAAGAAACCGAATAGGTGGCTGCCGTCGTCGTAACGCTGTTCAACGACGAAGAGAATTGGAACGTGCCGCCCGCGGGAACGGTCGCAGCGAGCGGAGAAATTGCGAGGCCCTGGCCGGCGCCGATGGTGATCGCCGCGGTATTTGAAGTGATCGTAGTGGTGTTCGTGGTTGTGCCGGGGAATTGCGGCGCTTCGGCGGTGATGTTCACCACGCCGTTGTTGGAACTCGGCGCAGCAGCCGGAGCCGTGTATATGCCAACCTGCACCGACAGCGTCGACGAAATGATCGTGCCGAGTTGCGGGCTTCCGCCCGCGACGCCGTTCACGTACCAGGTCACCGCGGTGTTCGTCGTGGAGGTGCTCGTCGTGTTCGCCAGGTTCACCGTGGCGTTAAACTGCAGCGTAGTGTTCAGCGCCACCGTCGCCGTCGTCGGCGTGATATCGATCGAAGTGACGTTGATCTGTCCGCTTCCGCCGCCGCACGACGTCAACGCGCCCGATGCCACCACGAGCAGCGCAGCGCACAGTATTCCCAACCAACCCGACTTACGAATCCGCTTATTCATCAGACCCCTTCGATCGATTGCTTCAAATTGGCACCGCGCTGAAGGCGAGCCGCTCAAATTTCTTTCACCGTGCGCCGAAATCAGCCGCCGCGCACACGTTTGTATTTGTCTCGCGCTCACAGGCGCGCCCACTCTGGCTTTATTCGTAATTCCGGCACAGGGGGAAAAGTTCCAAATTCTTTTGATTCAGCTTCATGCCCGAGGGTTGTCAGCCGCCCAGCGCCTGTGCGGCTTGATATCCGCGACGCGCCCTATATAAGGACCACGCGCCAAAAGCCCGGTATCGCATCCCGCGGCGTGGCCGATACGGAAAATGACGCGCGGCGGGCGAATCCCACCCCGCTTCCCGGGCATCTCAACCCTAAAAGGACCACCAAGTATAACCAAGATTTTGCAAAAACGTTTCAACCGTTCCTTGCGACCGCGGGCTAGAATCGGCACAGCCGTTCCAGGGCCCGAAGCGTTAAGGGGCGCAACCTACTGAGGAGAGTTCGTCACCATGAAAAAGTCCGTTCGCGGTAATCGCGTGCTGCTGGCCGCGCTGGCCGTTGTGTTCACGTCCGCTGTGTTTGCCGCACCGAGCGGCGCGCAGACTTCCACCTGGCAGATCGATCCGGCGCACGCCAACGCGCAGTTCACCGTGCGGCACTTGAGCATTTCGAACGTCTCCGGCCAGTTCAACAAAATGAGCGGCACGGTGCAGCTCGACGATAAGGACATCACCAAGTCCAGCGTGAACGCGACCATCGACGTTTCGTCGGTCGACACTCGCGATAACAGCCGCGACGGCGACCTGAAGAGCGACCACTTCTTCGACGTAGCAAAGTATCCGACGATGACCTTCACTTCGACGCAGATTGAAAGCGCCGGCCCGGGCAAGCTAAAGATGACCGGCAACCTGACGCTGCACGGCGTCACAAAGGTTGTGACGTTTGACGTCGACGGCCCCAGCGACGCGATCACCGATCCGTGGAAGAATCAGCGCCGCGGCGCCAGCGCCACCACCACAATTAACCGCCGCGACTTCGGCATCACCACGTACCCCGCCGCCGCCATCGGCGACGACGTAAAGATCACCCTCGACATCGAATTCATCAAGAAGTAGCGATACGCTACACGCGGCGCGGGCCCACACCCGCGCCGCGCTTTCTTGCCTTCGGCGGTACCGAAGGCCTTGTCAAGGGTGGCCTCATACTAATTCTCCCCCGCCGAGCAACGCCGCCGAGCACTCCTCATTCCACGCCTAGACGCCACGTCGCCCTTGCTGGTCACAAGCACCACGCCGCCACAATTCCGCCGCGACCTACAAGCGATTCTGGTCCCCCGGCAACCGCCACTATGGGAGTGCGGCGGCTCCTAACTTCGCCTTTCCAGAACTCAACGCGACTACAAGCCGCTCACGGCCGAAGGCCGCCTACAAAACGCCGTGGCGGCACTATCAATAGCGCCCGGCTTTCAGCCGTGCTCATTGGCCCTCCGTGTGTGCTTTCGGAAAAGCGGCGTTAGGAGCCGCCGCACTCCCATAGACTCTTGTAGCGGCCTGAAATCGGTTTCCGCGGATCGCCCGTCCATGAGGCAAATCCGTGCCGTGACCAGCTAATTCAACTCAATCTGACGGCGCTTCAACCTCGAACGAATCAGCGATTCGAATTGCATCGCACGGCACAGAGAGCACAGTCTTTCGAAACGACGCCGGCGCTTCCGTTTCAAACCAAGCGGCAGAACACCAAGGATACGCAGTGGCGGCACGGACTAGACCGTGGTGCACTGGGTTGCGGTGCACGTAGTGCAGCCGAGCAAAAACGATTTCTCGTACGTGAGGCGCGTCTCCCAATACTGATACCAAACGCGCCGCTCGGGCGTTCCGTCGATGTCGTTCATCTTCCTGCTCGAAAACGAGTGAAGGCGGTTGACGAATGTCGCGAGCTTCGCCGGCTGCGGCAGCCGCGCAACAAGGTGATAGTGATTCGAGAAAACCGCCCATGCCTCAAGGGCGACCCCATTCCTCTCCGCGAAATCGAAAATGGCTTGTTGCAACAGATCGAGTTTCGCGCGCGAATTGAAGTGGTGTTGCTTCCGGTACGTTGCGCTCGTCACGACGTACGTGCCACCGCTAGCATCAAAGAAATGCGCAGGCGCATGCGGCCATCGAGTTAGCCCGTTAGCCATATAAGCGGCACGATACTACAAATCCGCTCCGCACAGCTCTTACGCTGATCCCGAGTCGACCCAACCACAACGGAACTCGATTAGACCGAGCAAGGTCGTGGTCCGGCAACTAACACTATGGGAGTGCGGCGGCTCCTAACGCCGCTTTTCCAGAACACAGCACCCAGCAAAAGTGATCACGGCCGAAGGCCGCACACGGCACGCCGCCGCAACACCTTCCGCCGCGCTCGGCTTTCAGCCGTGCGTGGTGGTGCCACGTGCATACTTTCGGAAAAGCGGCGTTAGGAGCCGCCGCACTCCCATAGGCTTTGGTTGCCGGCGCTCGCGGCGTGGACGCAGCTCACGTGTGCGAGGCGTAAGCCTTGTGCTTGTCACCAGCACAATCGAAGCCGCATTAGAAGCTGCGGTTGGTATAGATCAGGTAGGCGATAAGCACAGCGCCGAAGGCGCCGGCCACGAACGACAGTGCAGTCACTACGCGATTCGCCGGGCGAAATTCGCCGGCGTCGAGCATCGCGCGAGTGCGCTGGTAGCGGATGCACGAAACCACGCTAATGAAAATTCCCATGGCCATGAAGCCGATGCCGATCGCGAGCGACAAGCCGCTTGTGTGCTCGTCCCCGCCCCGCAGCTGAAGAAACTCGCGCAGCGTAATTCCGAATTTCGCCACCACAAACCCGAACACGATCACGCTGATGCTGGTTCGTATCCACGCGAGGTACGTTCGCTCGTTTGCGAGATGATCGCTGGCTTTGCCGGCATTCGGATTGGAATCTGCGTTGGTCATAAATCTTGCTCGACGCAGCGACTACTGTAGTAGAGCGCACCTTTCCGCCGCAAGATCCGGACGCCTCGCGCATTTTGCAGTTTTCCACGCCGTCCCATGATAAATACAGGAAGGGCCGGATGGCCGGGGCTACCAAAACCGCTAGAGTGGAGACTCGGTGAGACCACGCCGAAATTCCTAGCGACATCGACAGGAGGAACAAATGAACGATTCCAAAGGCAAGAAGTGCGCGCATCCCATCTGTTCGTGCACGGTGACATCCGGAAATTTCTGCAGCCCGCAGTGCGAGGCCATGGAAAAAACTCCAGATATCGATTGCAAGTGCCCTCACGCCGTCTGCAAGGGCAGAACCGAACGATAAAGCCCCCACACGGCAAGCAGCGCGTTAGCCGAGGCTGCGTATCGCATCCAAAAATCTACGGAATGGGTTGGAGTGATGTGTCGCGGCGGGTGGATCGAGTTTGTCTTCCAGCTTGTAGTCCCGATCCGAACTGGCGTACTGGTGCGCGCGAGCCCCTCCTAGCCACTTTTCACGCCTTGCGTGCGTTCAGCGTTTCCGGAACCGTGACGTAGAGCAGCCCCACCGCCGCGGCCGCAATCGCGGCCAGCCCCAGAAAACTCGCACTGAAGTTGAAGCGGCCAACCAGCCAGCCGCCAACGGCGTTGCTCGACGCCGCTCCGATCCCCACCATGGTCGCCAGCGCACCCGCCGCCACGTTGAACCGCCCCGTCCCGTCTGTGCGGTCCTTGATCACGAGGATCGAGACGATGCCGAAAATCGCGTTCGCGATCCCGTCCAGCACCTGAATCGCCACGAGCGCCGCGACCGCGTGCGTCAGCGTGTACAGCACGCCGCGAAGCGGCAACACGCCGAAGCCCACCAGCAGCAGCGGCTTGCGCCCCTTCACCGCCGCGCGCTTTGCGATCCACACCGCCGTCACCGCGATCACCAGCTGCGTGACGATGATGCACGCGCTCATGAACGGCGCAGCCTCGCGCGGCTTCCCTTTCGCCAGCATCTCGCCCAGCTCGGGCAGCATCGCTGCGTTGGCCAGGTGAAAAAGGAATGCGGCCGCAAGGAATGCGAGCAGCACACGGTCTTTCGCGAGCGCGGCGATTCCTTCCGCGTCGCGCCGCGCGGCTGCCGGATTCGCGTCATCCTTCGCCGCTGCGCCGCGTGCCCGCGCGTAGTCGATTTCGTTTTTGTCGATGGAGAAAAGGCACAGCGCCGTAGGAATCGCGAGCGCGGCCGCCACGATGAAAATCGCGCGATAGCCGAAGCGATAGGCGACCCACGCGACGAGCAGCGCGGCCGCTACATTGCCCGCGGCGTTGAACGACTGGTTGCGCCCGAATTGCCTGTCAAACGCGCGCGCGCCGACAAGGCCTAGCGTAATCGCCGCAACCGTAGGCGCGAGAAGCGGTCCGGCGCCTCCGATCAAGAATTGCGCCGCGTAAATTCGGATCGCGCCCGTGCCCCCCATCAGCAGAATCGCGCCGGCCACGAGCACCACCAGCGCCGCGGCCAGCAGCAGCCGCTTGCGGCGAATCGCGTCGATCGCCGCGCCCGCCGGGGTTTGCAGCGCCACGGTGACCAGGCCGCCGAACGTCAGCGCGTAGCCAACGCGGTCCGGCGCCCAGCCGCCCGCCGCGAGATACGCTGCAAGGAACGGCCCGAGCCCGGTCTGCACATCGGCGAGAAAAAAGTTCAGGCCTTCGAGCGCGTGGATACTTCGCTTCGAGGGATGGCACTCCGCACCGCTGGCGTCGTTGGCGTGTTGTGCGTCGCCCGCGCCCGGTGCGATGGGATTCTGCTGCGGCGCGGCGTGCGCCGCGTTCGGAACGTTGGCGCGCGCGATGGGTTGGGCCTCAGGCGGCATCCACCGTTTGATTCTCTGGTGGGTGCCCCGGTCGGCGCACGCTGTGATTTGTTTGCCGGGGGTTAGTGCGTGGCGGAATCTTTTGTTGGCGCCGGCGTGTTTTGCGACGTGGCCTGCGATGATGGAGTGGAGGGCAGATGCTCGGCGGGTCGCGGCTTCTTTGCGCGCTTCTGTGACGCCGGCGGCTTTGGCGGGTCGAGCTGCGTGGCTATGGGAGAATCCACCGTCTCGATCTTCGTAGCGACGGCGCCTCCCATTACGACGACGTCCGGTCGAACTTGCATCTCAACCGAAGCCGGCAAAGAAACGTGCTCGAGAGTCTTCGTGAAGAATCCCGTGGCTTGGATTTCGAGGCGATACTTCCCCGTCGCAACCCCGTCGAACCGGTATACGCCGTCCGCGTCCGTGAGCCCGCGCTCTTCGGCGTTCGTCGATTCACTCACGACGCGAACGCGCGCATGGGGAATCCCGGCGCCACTCGGGTCGACAACCTGTACAGTTACGCCCTTCGGCGCCGCCTGAATTTGCAGCAGCGCAAGACCGGCGCCTCGCGATGTACGCGTCGGGTATGCAGGTGCGACTGACGCGCATGCCAGGCCCGGAATGAAACCTATAATCGTCGCGAGTGCGGCGCTGGTGAGTTTGGTCGCGCGCAGTAGGCCCGCACGAAACGCCGTCGGGCAATTTTTGGTGAGCATCGTGCCGTCGGGCCGCTGGTAGAAACGCGCGCACAGCCGGCCTTGGCGCTCCTCGACAAGCCGGTCGATCTCGCGTTCCGACATTTCGGAGAAGTTGTAAACGTCGAGGTTGCACTCGGCGCAGTGGCGCACGCGCGCGTCGCCGGACATCGCGTTCCAGTCGGCGTGGCAGGGCGAAGCGATGCGCACTTCGTACTTCATAGTCGGACTATATACCCGGACGGTAACGCCACTCAATAGCTAGAGTTTGCAGAACGTCAACTGTACACCGGCAAACTTGCCATGCTACTCCCCGTCCGAGTGCGCCGCGACAATTGGACGATTTCTTTCTGACGCAAACTTTCCTAACGGCAAAAGCGTTGAGCTATGCACGCTCGCTCCCACAGGTAGTAGCATCGGCGTTCTTGCCGGTGTGTTTTAGGCGCGCGTCAAAGTGCGCGCTGTAACGTAGACTATCAGTCTGTGGAGAGGTTCAGTGCCAGCCGCGCGCAAAATTGTCGCGTTTCATCGGGACGACGGAGGCGATTGGGTCGCCGACCTCGACTGCGGCCACACGCTGCACGTGCCCCACAATCCGCCGTGGCAGAATCGCGAGTGGGTCACGCGCGACGACGGCCGCCGCGAACACATCGGCCGCGAGTTACCATGCGCTAAGTGCGACGCTGACTCAAAGTAGTGCGCCACTGTTCGCCACACTGCGGCGGCGTGCAAAGCTGCGAAAGGGACCGCCCGCGTTCGGCGGGTTGTGTGGCATAGACAATTGTCTATGCCACGGACACCTCCGTAACGATTGGTTCCGTGGGAATTGAAAGAGTGCTGACCTTACGTCGACCGGAAATTCAGTAATACGCGGTCGCTATCCGGGATAGTGCTGATGCAACGATCACTTCTCAAGCGAATGGCCTGTTACTCGACATGTCTCGCCACAGCCGCGGCTTCCCTGCTCGTCGTTCCCCGCGCGCACGCCCAAGTCGCGCCACAAGAACAAGCGCGCGGCGCGGCCGTACCCACTGCCGACCTACAAAAGAAACTCGACGCCATCGCCGCGGCGCACCACGGCCACGTCGCGCTCTACGCGAAAAATCTCACCACCGGCGAAACTGTCGCGATCGACGCGCATACGCCCGTCCAAACCGCGTCCGTCATAAAAATGACGCTGATGCTCCAGGCCTTCGAGCAAGTAAAAGCCGGCGAGCTGAAGCTCTCGCAGCCTGTCGTGCTCACGAAGGAAAATCAGGTCGGCGGCTCGGGCATCCTCTACCTGATGGATCCCGGCCTCTCGCTCACGCTAAAAGACGTGATTGCGCTGATGATGACGCTCAGCGACAACACCGCGACCAACATGACGATCGACATCGTCGGCCTCGCGCCCACCAACGCGATGCTCGCGCGCATGGGCCTCGCCAACACCTATTTCTACAAAAAAGTCTTCAAGGCCGCCGACGGCCCGATGCCGGCCGATCAGAAAAAGTTTGGCGTCGGGAAAACCACCGCGGAAGAAATGGCGCGCGTGATGGAGTCGATCTACCGCTGCGATCTGGGCGACCGCGACCTCTGCACGCAGATGATGGTCATCATGCGCAACCAGCAGGATCGCGACATGCTCCCTCGTTACTTCCGCAACGACTCGATTGACGGCGGCTACGCCACCGCCGATAAAATCGGCGCGCTCGACGCAGTGCGCGCAGACGTCGCGCTCGTTTACACCGTGCGCGCCCCCGTGGTGATTTCGATTTTCACCTACGACAACGCCGACACCGAGTGGACGCCCGACAACGAAGGCGAGCGCACCATCGGCCGCCTCGCCGAGACCATCGTCGATGCGTGGTCGCCCGAAGGCCTCCTCACTAAAGTGACCGACCCGATCGCGCCGACCGCCAGCGCGACGTCAGCACCCGCGCCAGCCACGACCAACAAGTAGACGTTGCAGGTCCCGAGGCGCCTGATCATTTCTGCGCCCCGTCCCGCCTGCTCGCCTCACGCGAACCGAGCCCATTATGGGAGTGCGGCGGCTCCTAACGCCGCTTTTCCGAAAGAATCCGCCGATACACAATCACGCTACGCCGAAGGCGAGGCACGATCGATACGGGTAGGCGCGCCACTTGTATCCGGCCTTCGGCCGTGACGGTCGTGTAGTCGTGTAGAGTTTCGGCAAAGCGGCGTTAGGAGCCGCCGCACTCCCACAGTGTTGTTCGCCACGCAGCAAACGTGCTCGATCTCATCGAGCGTAGGCATGTATTCGCCGCCTCACGACCAGCCAATTCGCGACCAGTCCCACACCACGCAGACGTCCGCTATACTATTTGCCCATGAGCGTCATCGACGAAGTTCTCGCCGCCAATGAAAAGTATGCGCGCACGCACGAGCTGCGCAGCCTCACGCCGCGCCCCGAGCGCAAGCTCGCCGTGCTCACCTGCATGGACACGCGCCTATCGATCATCACACTCGGCTTGAAAGCCGCCGACGCGCACATCATCCGCAATGCGGGCGGCATCGTCACCGAAGATGCGCTGCGCTCGCTGATCGTCTCGCACTACCTGCTCGGCACCGAAGAAATCATGGTGATCAACCATACCGACTGCGGCCTGACGCACACGTCCGAGGAAGACCTGCGCCGCCGCATCCAGAATCGCGCCGGAACCGCCGCCGTCTCGCCTGCATTTTTTTACGCGTTTCAGAACATTGAGGAGAACGTCCGCCACCAGCTCGAAAAACTGCGCAATCACCCATGGATTCCGAAGACCATGATCGTTCGCGGCTTCGTCTACGACGTGACAACCGGCCGCCTCCGCGAAGTCCAAATGACCGGCGCCTCTTCCCGCGCCAACACCGCGGGCGCCACCGACTCCGACGGCTCGAAGCCGTAACGCGAGTCCTTAAGTAGCACAGGCAATTCTGCCTGTGTGCCCGCGCGAGCGGGCACGGCCGTTGTTTTCTCTTCCCATTGTTCATACGCAGAGCCGGCAAGCAACGCGGGGGATACCCCGCGCCGCTCGCACACAGGCATGATTGCCTGTGCTACCTACTGCCACTGCAAAAACACATAGAAAATATTTCTATGCCACGAACGGCTCCCTAACATGCATGCTCGGTCCGTTTGATCTTCCGTGGCTTTGGAGCGATCCCTCGAACGAACCAAGGCCACTCATTTCACACGAATGACGCGGCAATCGTTATGGTGAAGTGTGTGGCATAGAAATATTTTCTGTGGGCCTTTTGTAGCGTGGACACGAGACGCCCAACCCGACCTCGCTAAACGCTGAAGCGCACGGATCGCTCGCCTCACTACAACCAACATCGTCCAAACAAACGTGCGAAACGGCTGGCGCGCATCCCGCCCCGGTCGCATCCGTCAGCCGTTCGCCCCTACTTCATTCCGGGCCAGGGGCGCGCAGCGTACTGCACCGCGGCACGCCCCTGCCCGGACCGTCCTGCGCGAGCGTCGCGTCCCCCGACGCCGCCCGCGCACGACACCGCGCAAATCTATGCTTCGAAATCCGTCTCCGGATCGGGCAACTTGTCACCCGGCCGCGCGAGCCACACATACAGCGTCGGCAGCAGAAAAATGCTCGTCGCCAAATTCACCACCAGTCCACCGACGATCACGATAGCGAACGGCCGTTGCGAATCGCTTCCGATCGCGTGCGACAGCGCCGCCGGCAACAAACCGAACGTCGCCACCAGCATCGTCATCATGATCGGCCGCAACCGCAGCACAGCGCCTTCGATCGCCGAATCCTCCACGGCGTGGCCGCGCGCGCGAAGTTGGTTGATGTACTCCAGCATGATCACGCCCGTCTGCACCGACACGCCGAACAGCGCCAGAAATCCCACGCCTGACGACACGCTGAAGTGCGTCCCGGTCACCAGCAGCGCCAGCAAGCCGCCCACGCTTCCCGCCGCCACGGTCGCCAAAATCAGCGCGCCCCATTTCGGCGAGCGGAACATCATGTAAAGAATTCCGAAAATCACCACCACGGTGAGCGGCACGATGATCGCCAGGCGCGCCGCAGCGCGTTTCTGCGATTCGTACTCGCCTTCCCACAACAAGTGGTACCCGCGCGGGATCTGCACCTGCTGGTTCACTTTCTTGATCGCTTCTTCCACCGCGCCGCCCAGGTCGCGCCCGCGCACGCTGTACTTGATCGCGACGTAGCGTTCATTTCCTTCGCGGTAGATTTCAGACGCGCCGTCCTTTTCCTCGATATTGCAAAGCTGCGCGAGCGAAACTTTTTCACCCGATGGCGCGGAAAGCCGGACGTTCTCGATGGCATCCTTGGTCGAACGGAATTGCGGCTGATAACGCAGCACCAGGTCGTACCGCGCCTCGCCTTGCAGCACTTGCGTTAGCGCGTTGCCGCCCACGGCCGTCTGAATCGCGTCCTGCACGTCAGCCACATTGATCTGGTAACGCGCGGCCTTGTCGCGATCGACCGTGAAATTGATATTCGGCTGCCCGAGCGCGCGGAACACGCCGAGGTCTTCAATGCCCTTCACGGACTGCAGCACTTTCACGATCTGGTCGGCCTTGTCTTCGAGCACGTGCAAGTCGTCGCCGTAAACTTTCGTGGCCAGCTCGCCCTTCACGCCGCTGACGGCTTCTTCCATGTTGTCTTCGATCGGCTGCGAGAAGCCCCACGCCGCGCCCGGAATTTTCTCCAGCTCGTGGCTCATCGCTGCGATCAACGCGTCCTTGTTCTCGTGGAACACCGGGCGCCACTGCTCTTTGGGCTTCAGGTTGACGAAGTACTCGACGTTGAAGAATCCCGTGGTGTCCGTGCCGTCGTCCGGCCGGCCTACCTGGCTCCAGCAATCCGGAACTTCGGGAAACGCGCACAGCGCCACGCGCCCCGCGTTCATCACGCGAATGCCCTCGGTCGGACCGGTGCTCGGCGCAAGGGTGCCACGCACCCACAGCGCGCCTTCATCCAGGTGCGGCAAAAATTCCGAACCGATCACGCCGCTGAACATCAAGAACATCGACAAGCACAGCGCAAAAGCCGCGCCGCCCAGCGTGACTTTGCGATGTTCGATCGCCCATTTCACGCCGAGGCGATACTTCTGGTTCAGAAACTCCATCACCGGATTGCGCCACTCGGTCATGTTCCGCGACAGCATGAAACTGGAAAGCACCGGCGCGATCAGAAGCGAGTACAGCAGCGCGCCGAGCAGCGCAAACGCCACCGTCCACGCCATCGGCTTAAACAGGCGCCCTTCCACGCGCTGCAGCGTGAAAATCGGCATGTACGCGGTGATGATGATGGCGATCGCGTAAAACACCGGCCGCTGCACTTCGTGCGTCGCCTCGCGAATCACTTCCATTGTGGACTTGGTGTCGCCGCCGTCGCGCCGCCGCATCATGTGGCGGACGATGTTCTCCACCATCACCACCGAGCCATCGACTACCATGCCGAAGTCCAGCGCGCCGAGCGACAGTAGGTTCGCGGGAATGCCGTAAATGTTCAGGCAGTTCGCCGCGAAGAGCAGCGAGAACGGGACGGTGAGCGCCACGATGATCGCCGCGCGCGTGTTACCGAGGAAAAGAAACAGAATCACCACCACCAGCACGATGCCTTCAGTGAGGTTGTGCAGCACCGTGTGCGTGGTGAAGTGCACCAGGTCGCTGCGGTCGATGAACGGGATCAGCTTCACGCCCGAGGGCAGGATGTGGTCGTTCATCTCCTGCACTTTTTTGTGCAGGCCCGCCAGCGCCTCATCCGCGTTCGCGCCCTTGCGCAGCAGCACGATGCCGCTCACCACGTCGTCATCGTCCAGAATTTTTCCGTCTTCGCGGTGAATCGCGCGCCCGGTCTGCCCGAGGCGCACCTTCGGACCTTCTCCGACTTCCGCGATGTCTCCGATCCGAACGGGCGTGCCCGTCTTCGCCGTAATCACCGTCTTCTGAATGTCGGTGACGTCGCGCACCAGGCCCACTTCACGCAGGTTCACCTGTTGCAGGCCCTGTTCGATAAAGCCACCGCCGGCGTTCGTGTTATTCAGCGTGAGCTGCTGCTCGATTTGTTGCAGCGTCAAACCGTACGCGATCAGTTTGTTGGGATCGGCGCGAACCTGGTATTCCTTCGTCGGCCCGCCGAAGCTCGAGACGTCGACAATGTCCGGCACCGCCTTCAGATTTTTCTCGACGACCCAGTCTTCGATCGACTTCAGCTCCATCACGTCGATCGAAGGATTCGAGCTGCGCAGCGTGTAAAAGTAAATCTGCCCGACAGGGCTCCAGTCCGTACCCATCTGCGGCTGCAGGTTGGCCGGCAGCGTCACCTGCGATAGGCGTTCCAGCACGCGCTCGCGGTCCCACGCGTTCGATTCCTGATCGTCGAAGATCAATTTCAGGTCGGAAAGTCCGAACAGCGAGAAGGACCGCAAGTGCGTGACGTGCGGAATTCCGTTCATCACGATCTCGAGCGGAATCGTCACCTGCTGCTCCACCTGCTCCGCCGAAATTCCCGGCCACTGGGTGATGATCTCGACGTAGTTGTCCGCCACGTCCGGATACGCTTCCACCGGCAACTGATGGAACGAAATTGCGCCCCAGCAGAACAGCAGGACCGTCGCCGCCAGCATCAGGAAGCGGTTCTCGAGCGCAAAATCGACTAACTTCGGAATCATTCCTCGGCCTCAGATCTGGTTCGCTTGGCGCTGCTCGCAAGCTGGCGGCACAGACGGCTGCGCAACTGGGCGCAGATGTCGGGAAGACTTCTCCGCGCGCGTTACGGTGTGAGTCGGTCGATAAACCTCAAGCGTTCGATTACAGTGCGAGCGTTTACCGGATGGAAAGCTTTAGGCGGATTGGTGACACGAGGCGGGCGGAGCGCGGCCGGAGAATCCTGCAAGAAAAGGCCCGGCGCGGAATCCTGTCGATGGCGAAACGAAACTGCGCGCGGCTGGCGCCAATTGGTACGAAGGCGCCTGCGCCGTGGCGAGTGCAAAATCGGATTGCGTAGTAATGGCGAACGGAATGAAAACGTCGGGAAACGTAGCCGTCAGCGTGGATGTCGGGCGATCGAACGCGTTCGGATATGTGGTCGGCGCTGTGGTTGAAAAGTTTCCGTGGCCGTCATTCAGCAGGATCGCTACAGGCTCGCGAAACCACGCCGTCGTAAGGACCAGGTCGATGGCGTTGTCGCCGTTCACGTCGCGCGCTTCGATGCGCAGCCCACCGCGCGGCGCAACCACGTTCATCGACGTAGGCGCCTCGGTCGAAGAAAACCGGAAATCGATCGCGTAGCTCTCGCCGCCCGAGGCCGCGCGCCCATGCTGCACGCGCGCCGAGTCAGTCCGCATGTCGCCATCAAAATCCGCGAACGCCACATCCAGCCCGGGCCCGGCGTGATTGGCTACCGGCGCCGTCGCAGACTCATTGGCCATCGGAGGGGCCGCCGCCTGCGCATGGTTCGCGCGCACAGCCGGTGGCACACACAACACCGCGCCAAGCAACACGAACACCATCGCAGCGACGCTCGCGCACCCGCGCGCCTTGCCTCTTCCGAATTGGCTCACAAACTCAAGCACAGCCCAGCCACTATAACATTCGACGCGCACAACTCAGAAGCGTCGTCCCATACAGTATCCGCAGTCACATAAAGATTGTGTTAAGCCGCTCGCGCAATCTGCTCGCTGCCGACCGCACCTACACGGTTCTGACACATTCGCGGTGCTTGCCGCGACCACACTCGGCGAGCCCGCTCGTGGAATAGGCAGACTTGCCTGTGGTTTTGACGCTATGTGTTTGCCCGCCACAAACCCACAGGCAAGTCTGCCTATTCCACAAGCATTCGCGGCAAGTGTGATGGCGCTTGGCCTCGCGACTTGCCAGTATCGCGATTCGAATGTCGGGGACCGACCCCAACCCGCTACGCCCACCAGCAATCGAGCCGGTTCATTCCAACGTGTTTCCCGCACAACCGCGGGGCACGCGCGCGCTGAAATTATTTGGGTTTTACACCGGTCAGGAACGACACCCGCATGGCGATGCTCTTTCGATCAAATGCGATCGGCAGCGAGTGAAACGGAGCAGCGTCGCGGATGGATTGCAGCAGCGCGTCGCGCGCCGCATCGTCGCCGGAGCCGCTCGTGAACGACACGCTGCCGGGAGCGAGCGTGCCATCCTTCATCACCGTAAATCGCGCCGTGAAATCGGCCTTCAGACTTGGATTCGTCTGTTGCGATAGCGCGAGTTGCGCTGATCGCAGCACGCGTCGCGTCACGTCTGAAATCACGCTGTCGAAATCGATCCCGTCGGTTCCCGCATCGAGCGTTACATGTAATTCGAGTTGCCGCAGCGACGTCGCCGCCGGTCGCACCGGGGCTGGGGGCTTCACCGCGATCACCACCTCCGGAATCTCGATCCCAATCGGACCTGCCTCGCTCGTGAAGTTCAAGAACGTCCATTCGCTTTTGTACGAGCATTCGTCCGACTTGAGCGAGCGACGCGCTTGATGGAAGGTCGCACCCAGTTTCCACTTCCCTGGCGTCACCGGATACAAGTCGTTGTCGATCATCGTCCGGATCTTGAAGCCCACGCGAATCGTGGCGGAATCGCCAGGCGCGAGCGTCGTATAGCTCTCCGGCTTGGATGCAATTCCGTACAGCTCGCGCGCCGCGCTCTCGGGAGTCACGGTCGATTTCGGTGACTGCAGCATCACATCGATCTCGCCGACGCTCCACCTGACCGTCGCACCCGGCTCGACCGGAACGATATGCGGGTCGGCGCTCCACGCAATGGTGACGGGGTTGCTCCCAGTGTTCGTGACGCTAACGTCCGCGGTGACATCGTCATCTAGATGTGGTCTAGGGTTCGAGATTTTTGTGATCTCTAATCGCAACTTTCGCGCCGCTGTATCGCCCGCGTCCGGCATTCCAAAGCCCGTCCCGCCGCCCGAGTCGGGTGGGCAAGTCGGAGGATCCTTCAACGCTGAAGGCGGTGCGGCCGGTGACCGCGCAGCAGTCAGATCAACAAAATTGCCGTTCGTTTGGGTTGGCGTCTGCGCCGAAGCGCACGTACACGCATAAATAGCGAGGACCACTACGCTGCGGAGAATTTTGGTCATGGAAGCAGGTTCCTGCCCCCATGTTTAACATGGAAGGACGAAAGCTCGGAGCCAACCTGGCGAGCCGTTGCGTATACGGAAAAACGTCGCGCTAGTTGCCGGGGCTTTTAATCGCCGGATCGGCCTGGAGGATGCTGCCTTCCTCGAGGTTGGTCTTCACCGTAATTTTCTGCTTCGGCAGCAGCGTCACATCCGTGGTGAACGGGCGATACCCGGCGAGGCCAATCTTAATATTGTGTTTCCCGGGCTCGACGAGCATTCCATGCCCGAGCCCTTTGAAATCGCTCACGCTGCCCGCGTAAGCGTCATCGAGAAACACGGCCGCGCGGTCCGGCGTCACATCAAGTTTGATCTCGCTGGTCGTCGACGGCATCTCGACGTTTGGATCGCGCTCCAGGCGCACCGTGATCGATGTCACGTGGCCCGGCTCGACCACCACTTTCTGGTCCTGATTCTTGTACGCCGCCTGCCGGATCGAAATCTCGTGTTCGCCCGGGAGCAGCAGGATTTTCTTTTCGCCGTGAAGCTCTTTCACGTAGCCGACGTATTGCCCATCGACCCACACGCCCGCCGCGCGGTCGGGCTTGGTCACCGGTTTCAAGTCGACTTCTCCCGTGATGTACGACGTGGTCGGATTCCGCGGCAAGTTTTGCGCGTTCGCCGCCAACGCCGCGACAAGCATCAGCGCCATTGCCAGCAGCACAAACGCAACGCCGCGCGACAAGCCACGAAACGTCCAATCGCCCAATAAACTCATTGCTCTTCCTCCTACGGAAGCAAGAATGCTCCAGCGCGGCGCGTCACTCCACCGGCGCCAGCTCCCGCACGTGCTGCATCAGCGAAACCAGATCCGTTTTCGATACCACTCGATCCGCCGGCACATCCTCAAACATCATCTTCAAATCCGAGTGTTGTGTGAAAAGCAGAATCGGCACGTGCGGCATGATCTGCTTCAGCTTTTTCGAGGCGCGCAACCCGTCCATCACCGGCATCGACACATCCAGGATGATCAGGTCCGGCTTGTGAATTACCGCCAGCGCGATCGCTTCTTCGCCGTTCCTGGCCTGCGCGCATAGCTCGTAGTTCGCGTCCGTCTCGAACAAACGGCACAAAAGCTTGCGAATCATGTCGCTGTCGTCGGCAACCAGAACGGTTTTGGGCATGGGCTCGGGCAAATCGTAGTGAGCGATTGCGCGGCCCCCAGGCAAGCTACGCATAACTTATGGATAACAGATCGCAGAGAGGGTTAGCGATACCGCGAATGCGGTACTAGGCCCCAGCGACAGGAAGAAAATCGATTTAGTACGAATTGCGTACAGGCGCTCCGCCACGTAAAGGAATCGTAGCGGAGCGTATGCGTAACGTATTCGTAGCGCGGAACTTACTCGGTAGAGATGTTCCAGACGTAGAGGAATTCTTCGTCGCTGGCCGTGGCCACTTTGCGGCCGGCCTTGCGCGTCGCGCGATTCAGCGCCGAACGCACTTTCTGCATGGTCTCGTCCAAACCCGCGATCGGAATTTTCATCGCCGATCCGGGCTTCAGATCGTCGAGGTCGCTGAGGATCTCGTGGACGATACCGTTGTGCTTGCCCTTGCGGCCCTGGGGCACGTCGGTCTGCAGCATGATTTTGAAGTGAGGCGGTTTCTTTTCGGCCGAGTGCTTCATCTTCCAATCTCCTACCGTGAACTTAACGTAGCGCTATCGTAGCGCTAAACTGAACATCGTGTCAAGTAGAATTTCCGGCGCACTCTATGGGCCGCACCGCAGAAACACCCTTGCACTCCGCTAAGTCGGGGCCTAAGAAATCTTTAAAGAGTTGACCCGTATCGATTGCTTCGCTGTAGCTTTGTCTCGTGGCGAAAGGACCTCACTCAGTGAAACGCAGACCACGCTTCGAACAAGTTCCTATCGCCTCGATCAGTCCGTCCGCCGTCCACGATCCGGTGATTCCAGCCCCACCGCGAAAACAGGGCAGCACAAAAAAAAAAGCTTCTGCGAGCAATCGACGGACATACCGAGGACGGCCAGGGCGGAGGAAGATAATGGCTTCATATGACGTTTTTAAGATGGAACCGGATGGCGCAGTTCTATGGGTCACCGCGGCGGCAACGTGGGCCGAAGCGGAAGCAGTTGCCCGTCACCACGCTTCGAAAACAGCGAGCCCACACATCATTTTCGACCATGTGACACGAACTCGCACTGTTGTGGAGAAGGCCGGAACGCTTTAAAGGCTGCGGAAGTCCGGCCCGTTTCAGATTCCGGCACGATGCGGTATCCGAAATTGGGCCGCGTACGTCAAAGCCCCTGGGAGACCGAATGGCCATCGAAGTACTGCTCGCCGATGATCGCGACATCATCCGCGCCGGAATGCGCCGCCTGCTCGGCCTCGATCCGGAGATCGCCGTGGTGGGCGAAGCCGAGACGCTTGCCGATACCATTCGCCTCGCGGAAGAGCTGAAGCCGCACCTGGTCGTCATGGACCTTTACATGACGCAGTCCGACCGCGCTACCCGCCAGCTCGCCGAACAACTCTCTAAGGCCATTCCACGTTGGATTGCCGTATCGTTCGCGAATGACGAAGCGGCGCAACAGCTAGCCGCGAGCGTCGGCGCGTTAAAGCTCCTCGACAAGATTCGCCTAGGCGACGACCTGATTCCCGCCATCCGCTCCCACGCCACTCCCATCATTTCTCCGGCGTAAGCTCGCGCTACGGAGCCCACGCGACCTCGCACGTTGCCGCCTTACCTCTCGCGCAGTATCATCACGTATGAAGACTCGAAGACCCGTCAAGGTAACCGCTCCGTTTGCGACGATGGACGATGTCATCAAGACGTACGGCATTTCGCAACGACGCGTTAAGCGCATCCTGAAACTCTTCGAGGACGTGAAGCCTCAAAAATCCCCGAACAGTCAAAACGGAAAGGTTTACAAAGAAGTCGCAAAAAAGGCCCTGAAAAACGGAAACGCTTCGACGCGAATCGGTCCACAACCGTCTCGTGGAAGGAAGCTCAAGAGTGGCAATAAAGGCCGCTAGGGTCTTTCTCAGCGTTCCTTACGATCGAAAGTTCGAGGACCTCTTCCTCGCATATATCGTCGGCATTACCGCACTCGGTTTTCTACCGCACGCCACACTCGAGATTCCGGGCGGAACGCGCCGACTCGACAAAATCTTCGCACTTATTGGCAAATGCCAGTACTCCATCCACGACCTTTCACGCGTCGAATTGGACCGCACCGCGCCACGCGTGCCGCGTTTCAACATGCCGTTCGAACTCGGACTAACCGTCGCTCGCCACTGGAAGGTAAGGCCAAACGAACACACGTGGTTCGTTTGCGAATCGATGGACCGCCGGCTTCTGAAATCGCTGAGTGACTTGAACGGAACCGATCCGTACGTCCACGGAGGGAACAGCGCGGGGGTATTGCGGGAACTGCTCAACATGTTTCGACGAAGCACTACGCAGCCAACTCTCGATGCGATGACGCGAGCTTATCGCGAGCTAAGCAGGAGAAAATTCGCGGTGCTAGCGGCGTCTGGCTCCAGAACGCCTTTCACCAAACAGGCCTTCGAAGACCTCCGCCTCGCCGCGCAAGAAAGTATCCGGCACTTGGCGAATCAACGCGCCGTTTCGCGACCGCATGAAGCGGACAGCCAGCGAACATCGCGCGCGCCGCAAGCACACCAGCTCACGGCGCGCGCAACTTACGTCAAGCGATCGTTACATCTGTTCATCCGCGCTGGGCCCGTACAAGCCCGGCACGGGAATCCCATTCAGCCTGTAGTACACCGTCAACTGCCCGCGGTGGTGCACCACGTGATTAAAGTAAAAGCTGCGCAACGCATCGAGGCGCGGCTCGTCCACATAGACCTTCCCCTGGTACGCGAAGATCCAGTGCTTGTTCATATCCGCATCGCCCACCTTCGCGATTGCCGTCCGCGCCTTCGCCGTCTCCTCATCGAAGCGCTTCAGCGCCTCGGCCGGCGACGTCGGATTGAACGGCTTGTAGTCGCCCGGATTCATGTCCATCCGGTCGGTGCTGGCCACCTGCGTGGCAAAATTCGGCAGCGTCGAGATGTGTCCCGCGAGCTGCGTCATGGTCATCGATTTATCGTGCGGCTTCCAGCTATCTTTCCCGGTCGGGTAGCGCTCCAGCATCCTGCGCGTGCTGGCAGCTTCCCGGTCAAACTCTATGATCAACATGTCTGCGATGGGCATGAGTGCCTCCTCAAGCGAAATTGTGCTTTCCAGGGTCGGCGTGAAGCGTAGGCGAACAAAAGGCGAAGTGTCAAGCCCGAAGTGACGGCCTCACGCAAACGCGCTCCGGGCGTACCGGTCTCGCATATTCCCGCGCAGGCCTCTCAGTTCGCTTTGAGCGACGTAACTGTGATCACCGCCAAAGGCCCGCTGGTGGATTTCGGCGTGAACACCTCGATCTTCCGCGCCACCTTCTTCCCGTTCCAATCCACAAAGTCTGAATTCACCGCCGTGACGTTCGTGCCATCGAAGCTGGCGCGCAAGAATCCGTCCGCATCGAACCAGTAGGCCTGTCCCGATGTCGGGTGATTATTCTGGTCCACCGCACCGCGCGCGGGACGAATCAGTACCGGCTCGCCTGTGCCCGCCCCGGCCGTCGGATTCATATTGCTCACCGCAACGGCGGAATTCCCCCAGTCCCCTTCCT
>Ga0210391_10001274_pt1 | contig 23270 bp, 17 predicted proteins | sample IncBWC12OmetaG_FD_160573 | JGI IMG/M metagenome (GOLD analysis project Ga0210391, IMG submission 160573) | Forest soil microbial communities from Barre Woods Harvard Forest LTER site, Petersham, Massachusetts, United States - Inc-BW-C-12-O ...
GTCCTTGACCAGGGTGCTATACTGCGCGACTACTGTAGCGACATGACCCGTACCGTCTTCCTGGGGCAGTCTTCCGCCGCAGCGCGTGCTAAAGTGCGTGCTCTTTACGACGCGGTACTGCAAGCCCAGGAAGCCGCGATCGCCGCCATACGGCCGGGAATTTCGGCCGCAACCGTGGACGCTGCAGCGCGCAAAGTTTTGAAGCAATCGGGCCTGGAGCGTTACTTCACTCATAGCACCGGGCACGGCTTGGGCCTCGAAATTCACGAGATGCCCCGGCTCGGCCACGGCGAAGAAACATCGCTCGAAGCTGGGATGGTCGTAACCGTTGAGCCGGGCATCTATATTGATCGCCTCGGCGGCATTCGCATCGAAGATGAAGTGCTGGTAACCTCGCGGGGCGGGGAAGTCCTGACCAGCGCTTCCCGGGAATTTCTAGAACTCTAAATGGCGAAAAAACAGACTCCCAAGGCAGCATCTGGCTCGCCCGCGCACGGCGTGGACCTCCCCGAAATCGAAAAGCTACTGGACTTCATGCGCAAGCATGGCCTGGAGGAATTCGAATACGAGCGCCAGGGCTTCCGCATCCGACTGAAAAAACCGTCGTCGCCGTCGTACGCATTTCCGTCGGGCCACGCACCGGAGATCGTAGTGGCTTCTGCCGCCCCGCACGCCAGCCATGCGTCGTCAGCAGCGCCAGCCGCGGGATCCGCCGTCGCGCCAGCCGCCGCACCGCACGCGCCGTCCCCGGACACCATGCGCGCCGAAGACCTGCACATCGTGAAGTCCCCGATCGTCGGCACGTTCTACGTAGCCGCCGGTCCCGACGCCGATCCCTTTGTGAGCATCGGCTCCAAAGTCGAAACTGGCCAGGTCCTGTGCATCATCGAAGCCATGAAATTAATGAACGAAATCGAATCCGACGCAGCCGGCGAAGTAGTCCGCATCTTCGTCGAAAACGGTCACCCGGTAGAATACGGCGAAGCCCTATTCGGCGTCCGCCCCCACCGGAAAAAATAAATACTCCGTCGCCTTTGAATTTGTAGCGCCGGCGTCTCGCCGACTCTTTGCCTTTGAATTTGGTTTTGAATTCGTAGGGGCACGGTACGCCGTGCCCGCTGTTCGTACCGGCAGTTTGAATTTTCTCCGAGGCCCATGTTCCGAAAAATCCTAATCGCCAATCGCGGCGAAATCGCCCTCCGCATCCTCTCCGCCTGCCGTGAACTCGGCGTCAAAACCGTCGCCGTCTATTCCGAGGCGGACCGCAACTCCCTCCACGTCCGCTTCGCAGACGAAGCGATCTGCATCGGCCCGCCCCGCAGCAGCGAAAGCTACCTCAACATCCCGCAAGTAATCAGCGCCGCGGAAATCGCCAATGTAGACGCCATCCATCCCGGCTACGGTTTCCTCTCCGAGAACGCCAACTTCGCCGAGGTCTGCGAAGCGTCCCACATCACCTTCATCGGCCCCGCGCCGGACGCCATCCGTCTGATGGGCGAAAAAGACAAAGCCCGCGAAGCCATGGCTGCCGCCGGCCTCCCCATCATTCCCGGCAGCGCCGGAGTCGTCCCCGACGAAGACGCCGCCAAAAAAATCGCCGCAGAAATCGGCTATCCCGTGATGATCAAAGCCGCCGAAGGCGGGGGCGGACGCGGCATGAGAATCGTGCGCAACGGCCGCGAACTGATCCCTCTGTTTCAAACTGCCAAAGCCGAAGCCCAGCAAGCCTTCGGCAGCCCCAACGTCTACATCGAAAAATTAATTGAGCATCCGCGCCACATCGAATTCCAGGTTCTCGGCGACAAGCATGGCAACGTAGTCCATCTCGGCGAACGCGAATGCTCGCTCCAGCGACGTCACCAGAAAGTTCTCGAGGAATCCCCCTCCGTCGCCATGGACGCCGCCACGCGTAAGCGCGTCGGCAAACAAGTAGTCGACGCGCTCAAGAAGTTCGGCTATTCCAGCGCCGGCACCATCGAATTCCTGCGCGAAGAATCCGGCGACCTCTACTTTATCGAAATGAACGCGCGCATCCAGGTCGAGCATCCCGTAACGGAAATGGTCACCGGCGTGGACTTGGTTAAATCGCAAATCCGCGTAGCCGCCGGCGAAAAACTCACCGACATCCTCGGCCCCATCGAATTTCGCGGCCACGCCATCGAATGCCGCGTCAACGCCGAAGATCCGGAAACTTTTGTCCCCAGCGCCGGACGCATCACCGCCTTCCGCGTTCCCGGCGGCCCCGGAATCCGTGTGGACACGGCGAGCTATTCCGACGCGGTAATCCCTCCGTATTATGATTCGCTGATCGCCAAAATAATCGCCCACGGCAACGATCGCGCCGAAGCCATAGCAAGAATGAACGGCGCCCTAGACGGCTTCGTGGTCGAAGGCATTAAAACCACCATCCCGCTCCACAAAAAAATCCTGGCCGACCCCGACTTCCTAGCCGGCAAATTCGACACCCATTTTCTGGATCGTGCATTAGCCGTCGCAGTCAAGTAGCAGCGCATGGGAGCGCCAATCTCCTGGTTGGCGCTCCGCGCCAAGCTCGCCCACTGCATCTCATCGCTTCTGGGCAGTTGATCCTGCATTTGATTTCGTAGCGGCGGTCTTCAGAACTCCAGCCGTTGCCGTCGGTGTTGAAGTTGTAGCGGTACGGCACGCCGTGCCCGGCCTTGGCGGGACAGTCATTGTTGGCTGCACGGCGCGCCTTCCGCCGCGGGAACATTGCAGTTGACGTGGTAAAGGCGGTTCCGCGTCGCAGGACCGCCAGCCGTCGCTGTTGCATTAGCCTAAACAGCTCGTGCAAAAAAGACAGGGCGTATCATACCGAACGCCGTCCCGCGCTTTTTCGCTCCCGTCCTGCGACTGCGGGACGGGAGCGCGACGCGGAAAGGGATATGTTTTTCGCGCGTATCCAAAGCAACGGAGGCAGCAATGTTCCCCGCTCTTTACGCCGTTCTCGACACCACTACCGCACAATCCGCCGCACCACTCGTATCCCTCGCCAATAAACTCGCCGCCGCCGGCGTTGAACTAATCCAACTGCGCGCCAAACGCCTCCCCCCGCGCCAAATCCACGAAATCGCAATCGCCCTAATCACGGCCGTTCCCGCGAAGGTCAAAATCATAATCAACGACCGCCCCGACCTTGCCAGCATCGCCAACGCCGCCGGCGTCCACGTAGGCCAGGAAGATCTCACCGCAACCGCCGCTCGCCAATTCTGTCCGCCTCCTCAATGGGTTGGAATTTCGACACATAATCTTGAACAACTTCGCGCCGCCAACCACACTTCGGCGGACTATATAGCCGTGGGCCCAATCTACCAGACCACCACCAAAGAGAATCCCGACCCGGTAGTAGGCTTGGACCTGATCCGCGCAGCCAGAAAACTAACGCGCAAGCCCCTGGTAGCGATTGGTGGCATCACCATAAATTCCGTCGCCGAAGTCATCCGCGCCGGTGCCGATTCCGTAGCCATAATCAGCGATCTGCTAAACGCTCCGGACCCGGCCCAACGCGCCCGAGAATATTTATCGAGCGCAGCGCAAGCCATTGCCGCGCGCAGCAACCAAGGCGAAAGAGGGCTTTGAAGCTGTGGCGGCGGCCTTGCGGCTGGGGCCATTATAGTTGCTTTTGAGTTTGTAGCGGTCGCCTGCCCTGTAGGCGGGCATCGTTGAATGAGTCTTTGAATTTGCATCAGTCCGTCGCGGATGCTTTTGCCTTCGCAGTGGCGCGCTGCGCGCCATCTGCTGCACAACAACAACCGAGGGCAATGAGTGCGGGCCAGATTCCGTGAGCTTGGTGGGTCGCGGGCCCCAGCCAAGGCATTAGAATTCGAGCATCGATCCGGCTTTAAGCCGCTGAAGTACCGATTTTGCCGTTGCTACCGAGCGCCACTGTGTTATTTTTCATCCGCGCTTCCCGCAGGCCATATTGGTCTGCATTTGAAATCGCAAGGCTCTTATCAGTCTGAAGCAGATTTGACCTGTGGTGTCCTGGCTTTCTGCCAAAACGCCACAGCGACGGAGGCCTTACCGCATGAGCAACGCGCTGTTCAAAAAGAAGCCCATGGACTGGCTGCTCAACGAAGCGAAAGCCACAGGCGAACACACCCTGAAGCGCACGCTCGGCCCGATCTCTCTCACGGCCCTGGGCGTCGGCGCGGTGATCGGCGCCGGCATCTTCGTCCTCTCCGGCCTAGGCGCGCACTACGCCGGTCCCGGCCTCATGCTTTCCTTCATAATCTCCGGCCTGGGCTGCGCTTTCGCCGGCCTCTGCTACGCAGAGTTCGCAGCGCTGATTCCGCTAGCAGGCAGCGCCTACACTTACGCCTACGCCGCGCTCGGCGAATTAATCGCCTGGATCATCGGCTGGGACCTCACCCTGGAATACGCCATGGGCGCCAGCACCGTTTCCTCCGGTTGGTCAAACCACTTCATCGAATTTCTCAAAATTTTTCATCTGAAGATGCCGCTTTGGCTCGCCTACGACCACTGGACCGCTCTCATCACCGCCGAAAACGTCATCGCCCGCCAAATGGCGCACGCTTCCGATCCCTCTCTCGTCATGGGCTCCCAAGCCTTCCTCTTGCGCGTGGGTGACATCATCGCTGCGCAGTCTCCCGAACTCCTGCAGCGCGCCCACGATCTGGTCGCCGCGCCTTCGCTCTTCGGCGTCGAAATCGGTTTCAATCTTCCCGCATTTCTTATCGCCCTCATCATCACCGCCGTCCTGGTAATCGGCATCAAGGAAAGCGCCTCCTTCAACGCAACCATCGTCATCGTCAAAGTCGCCGTCGTGCTCTTCGTCATCCTGCTGGGCATGCGTTACGTCAGCCCCTCCAATTGGGGCACCGATTGGTCCAGCTTCGCGCCCATGGGTTTTGGCGGCATCGGCAGGGGAGCGGCCTACATATTTTTTGCCTACATCGGTTTTGACGCCGTCTCCACCACCGCGCAGGAAGCAAAAAATCCGCAACGCGACTTGCCCATCGGCATCATCGCCTCGCTCGTGATGTGCACGATCCTTTACATCCTGGTCGCCGCGGTCCTCACCGGCATGGTGCCCTGGAAAGAAATCAATATCGAAGCGCCCCTCGCCGTCGCCTTCCTCGATCGCGGCTTGACCAAAGCTTCTTACCTGATCACCGCAGGCGCACTCGCCGGACTCACCAGCGTCATGCTCGTCATGCTCCTCGGCCAGACCCGCGTGCTCTATTCCATGGCCAATGACGGACTGCTGCCGCGCAAATTTTTCGCCGCGATCCATCCCAAATTCCGCACGCCCTACAAAAACACAATTCTCGTCGGCCTCATCGCCGCTATCATCGGCAGCATCACTCCCATCAACATCATCGGAGAAATGGTCAACATCGGCACCATCTTTGCTTTCATCATCGTCTGCATCTCCATCATGGTTCTGCGCAAAACAAACCCCGGCCAGCCCCGCCCTTTCCGCACGCCCTGGGTCCCGCTCGTCCCCATCCTCGGCATCCTGTTCAACGGTTACATGATGTACAAATTAGGCTGGGTCAACTGGGCCCGCTTGATCATCTGGCTAGTGATCGGTCTGTTCGTCTATTTCGGCTACAGCCGCCACCACAGCCGAGTGCAACAGAACGATCGCAGCGCCTTATAATTTATTTCGAGCATATTCGGCGCGTCGTCATCCTTCGCCTTCCTCGCCACACCGCCCGCTTTCGTGGCTCAGCCGCTCTCATGCTCCTGGCTGGGCGGCAACCAATCCGGCGCCGCTACTGTTCTCGGTTTTGCGCGCTGCGCCACCTTCCCTAACTCCCGCAGCTCAGCTATTCTTCTAACCTGCAAAACGAATCAAAGTGAATCGACTCTCCCCTCGCCGCCTAATCATCTTCCTACGGCGCACCTCGCCGTTGGACATAATCGCCGCTGCAATCATCGCGATCTACGTCCTAACCCACATCGCGCTAGCCTTCCGCCCCACAATCCCATTCACCGGCTTCCTGAGCTTCCTCGCCTTTCTCGCGGCGGTCTACCTCTTCGTCCGCCTGATCCCCTGGCTACGCAACCGCTTCATGTGGACTCTGCGCAATCGCCTAATCGTCACCTACGTTTTCATAGCGGTCGTCCCAGTGATCCTGCTCCTCTCCATGGCGGGCCTGGCGACCTACGGCCTCTACCTCCAACTAGGCGCCCACCTCTTCCACGACGACTTGCAACAACGCATCAGCACCATCGCCGCCGATGCCGACGCCCTGGCAGGCGCAGTGGAAATGGAAGCCGCCCACGGCGCCGAGCCCACCAACGATACGATTCTGCAGCGGCCAGGCGTCTTGAATCTAATTGAAGCTGAACGCCGCGAATGGCCCGACCTCCGCGTCTTCCCCAATCGCGGTCAGCGCCTAATCCAATCGCAATCCGAAGACGCCCAACACTTCTCCGGCCTCGTCGAAATTGACAAAAGAATCTGGATCGCAGCAGCTGTCAGCAAAACCGGCCCGGCAGGGCCATTCAACCTCGTTGTAGCCACCCCACTAAATTCCGCATTCCTTGACAGCTTCGCCTCCGAGTTCGGTCCCATAGCAATAATCCCACTCCGTCCTGGCAGCGAAAATAATCCTCCCAACATCTCACTCAATTTCAACGGCCACGTTTTCATCCCCGGCGAACAAATCGCCAGCCGTCGTCGCACTCTAGGCCCGCCGCAAAATTGGGCAGACATCCGCATCAACGGCGTTTCCACCATCGAACTAGCCCACGTCGGCGCCCAACCTCCCGACGCCCCCGCCGCAGTCTTCGCCTCCTTCGGCATCCGTGCTTCAGCGCTCAGCCGCCGCCTCTTCACTTCCGTAGGCGACGTCGGCCCCGTTCTCGAAATCCTGCTAATCGCCGCCGCTGTAATTTTCCTGCTTCTAGGCATCGCCGGTCTCGCCACCGGATTCGTCCTAACCCGCACCATCACCACTTCGGTTGACGATCTCTACAAAGCCACGCTCCACGTCCGCCGCGGCGATTTCACCCAGCGCGTTCGCGTCCACCAACGCGACCAACTCGGCGCCCTCGGCGAATCTTTCAACGAAATGACCAGCTCCATCGCCGAACTAATCGAAGAACAAAGCAAGCGCCAAAAGCTAGAAAACGAAATCGTCATCGCCCGCGAAGTGCAATCCCAACTCTTCCCGCAAGTCCTGCCCGCGCTTCCCGGCCTGGAACTAGCCGCCATCTGCCGCCCAGCTCGCGTGGTCAGCGGCGATTACTACGATTTTATCCGCACCGGCACCAACACGGTGGGCATCGCGCTAGCCGACATCAGCGGCAAAGGCATTTTCGCGGCTCTGCTGATGGCCAGCCTGCAAGCCACCCTCCGCAGCCACGCCGGATTCGATGGCCTTACTGGCACAGCCGAACTCGTCGCCCGCCTCAATCGCCATCTCTTCCGCAACACTTCCGACGATCGCTACGCCACCTTCTTCTACGCCGTGTACGACGTGGCAGCCCGCACGCTGACCTACACCAACGCGGGCCACCTAGCCCCATTTTTCGTAAACGGCTCAAACGTGCAAGAACTAAGCCAAGGCGGCACAGTAGTCGGCCTGATCGAAGACTGCAAATTCACCCAAGGCACAATCAAAGTAGAGCCCGGCAGCCTCTTCGTAGCCTTCAGCGACGGCCTGACCGAACCCGAAAATGTCTACGGAGAAGAATTCGGCGTGCAACGCCTCCGCGAAGAAGTCCTCCGCCAGCGCAGCCTGCATCCCCAACCAATCGCTGAAAACCTAATAGCCGCTGCCGAACAATGGGCCGGCACAGCCGAACAAGCCGACGACATAACAGTAGTAGTAGCCCGCATGGGCTAAGGGTTTCATCCGCCGCGACGCATCGTCTCGCGGGCTCTTCGCCGTAGAATTGTTTCTGGATTGGTGGCGGCGCTTCCTGCTGCGCCCGCTGTTCGACATTGCCGTTGAACTTGTTGCGGTCGCCTGCTTTTTAGGCGGGCATCTTTGCCGTCGGTTTTCTCTTCAATTGTTCCTTCCGCGCCACCGCGCAGTACCACGCCACGCCGCGCATTGCCGCCCGGAGCGAAGCAAAGGATCTCGCTTCATTGTTCCCATCGCGCGCCTCTCTCTGTGACTCTGTGCCTCGGTGGCCAATCCTTTTTCGCCCGCCCCCACCCCAAATCCGAAAAAATTCATTATACTTAGCGCATCCGAATTCCCAGGAGCCCCAGTGCCACTTCGCAATCGCACCGCTCTAATCACCGGCGGCAGCCGAGGCATCGGCAAAGGCATCGCCCAAGGACTAGCTCAAGAGGGCGTCCGCATAGCCATCTCCTATCGCACAAATAAAACCGCAGCCCAAGCCACCCTCCGCACGTTGCAGGCACAAGGCGCCGAATGTTTCGCGGTAGAAGCCGACGCCACCAACCCAGAAAAAGTTCAATTCCTCCTGGACGCCGTCCTAGAACGATTCGGCCGCCTCGACATCCTAGTCAACAACGTAGGCGAATTTAACTGGAAGCTGGTAGCCGACACCTCCGCCGAGGAATGGCAAAAAGTAATCGCCTCCAATCTCTACAGCGTCTTCCACGCCAGCAAAGCCGCCCTCCCCGCCATGCGCCGCCAGCACTGGGGCCGCATCATCAATCTAGGCGCGGTAGGCGCCGAACGAGCCTTCGGCCAAGGCACAATCTCAGCCTACGCCGCCGCCAAAGCCGCCGTCGTTTCCTTCTCCCGCTCCCTGGCAATCGAAGAAGCCAAGAGCGGCATAACCGTCAACGTAATCAACCCTTCCAACATAGACGAACGCGAACTCACCGCCGACGAAGCCCGCCGCATCCGCGACGCACGCTCCCCCATGGGCCGCCCCCCCAGCTCCGAAGACGTCACCGCCGCCGTGAAATTCTTCGCCTCCGACACCGCCGACTACATCACAGGCCAAGTAATCAACGTAACCGGCGGCTGGATGCTCTAGCGGGGCAACATAGGCACAATCCCGCCTGTGCTCTTTCTTTTGAATCGGTAGCTATGAGGCGCTTCGCCGCGGGCGAATATCCGATTGCTCGCCACGTTCGATCTTCTACGGTGAGGGCTGACCTCGCGTCGCTATCAGTGGTGTGAAATTCGGGTAGACTTCTGTGGGCAAACCAATTGCCGTCGTATGGACCAATAAAATGGTGTGACGCAAAGAGTGAATCAGGAATCTGAGTCTCGCCGTCCCGAGTGCGCGCCGCTGCTAGCACCCTCTGTGATGCTACGCACGCCAATCGAATAACCGCATGGCACAACTACCTCAACTAAGCTTTTCCAAAATGGACTCGGAGGAAATCTCCCCTTCAATTTTCGGCATCGGTTCTGCCGCCTGCCCAACCGGCGCCGCAACAGTCTGCACAGGTGGCGCCACGTAAGCCGCCTCACCCTCAAACGCGAATTCCTTGCGATCCAGCCCGCGCAACATTCGCCCGTGGGCACATTCGACGGTGAGGGTGAGCACATCCCCGATGGTTTCCACGGCCGTCACCACGCCATGCGTGCCCGACGCGCGGTGCATCACTTTGTCACCAGGCTGCGCAACGGTTGGCATCGATTCGGTCTTTTCGGGCGACGCGTTCTGCCCCATCGTCGAAATCTTCTCCCAAAGTTTGCTCATGACTCGTGCTCCTTGGTCCCCGATTCAACTTTCGAATTCATTTGTTACGTGCCGAGCGCGAGCCACCAGTACACCTCATCGCGACCGTCGCCTACCAGCTTGAGCTTGAGCCGCTCTCTGCCCAGAATACGTGCTTTTATCGCGGCGCCCCATGTTTTCGCGTCACCTCGTCCGTAACAAGCAACCACCGCAACTCGTCGCCACAATCGGTGTAGAGATTCTCGCAACGTGTCGTAAGCGACCGATCGCATGGCAGACGCTGTAGAGGCACACGAATGAGACGCTGCAGCACACACGTCTTCATCCGGCTTCTAACGCTTCTGTCCATACATACAGCTGTTACCGCACCTGCTTCGTGTTATTTTCAATGGGAACTAAAATATGAAATCGTACTCACGATCGCGCCGTTCTCGCCGCCCTCGCGCGCAGGTCTGCTGCACTCGTCACTCATCACTTGTCACGAATTTTGCAACGCTAATCACCTACCCAATCCATCGCGAACGAAACATAATCGAAAGCCAGTGCAGATTACTGACAACAAACAACGGCGACCCCAATCCATCGCTAGTCTTTGCCGTGTTTTTCGGGTTCAAGCCGACCCCAGACGGCACTGCGAAGCAGGGAAAGGGAGTTAGACGTGGTGTAAGTCGATTCGACGAAGATGCGCAAGGCGACGAGGTGCGCCGAAATTATGAAGACCTGGACCGGTGGCACGAAATTTCTGGCGATGGGCGTGATGCTTTTTTCTGGTGCGCTGGCTACGGCGCAAACGGCGCCTTCGCCGCACATTTATCACGTGGAAGGAGACATCGAAGGCGTCCACGACCCCTCAATCATCTCCCAAAACGGCACCTGGTATCTGTTCGGCACAGCCACCGAGAAGGGTCCACACGCCCAGCTTCCTATGCGCTGCTCAAACGATCTGGAACATTGGAAACGCTGTGGCGCCGTCTTCGCCGCCATCCCCGACTGGATCCAGAAGGAAAGTCCGGAAACGAAAGACCTCTGGGCGCCCGATATTTCCTACTTCAACGGAAAATATCACGTCTACTACGCATATTCAGCCTTCGGAAAAAATACTTCCGGCATCGCTCTAGTGACCAACAAGACGCTAGACCAATCCAGTCCTGATTTTCATTGGCTGGACGAAGGTCTGGTCCTGAAATCTCTGGCCGGCGACGATTTCAACGCGATTGATCCAAACATCGTGTTCGATTCCGCCGGCACCCCGTGGCTCAGCTTCGGCAGTTTCTGGAGCGGGATTAAAATGCGCCGCCTGGATTCCGCCTTCGGAAAACTTTCACCTAAGGACGGAACGCTCTACTCACTAGCCAGCCGCGAACGCCCCGAAAACCCCGCCCCCGCGCCGCCAGGATTGCCCGCGGATTGGCAGGCGATCGAAGCTCCCTTCATCGTGCACCACGATGATTATTACTATCTTTTCGTGTCTTTCGATCTCTGCTGCCGCGGCGTAAAAAGCAATTACCGCACCATGGTAGGCCGCTCGCGCGACGTAGCCGGCCCCTACCTGGACGCCGACGGAAAACCCATGCTGCACGGCGGCGGCACGGCTCTGTTAACAGGCAACGCCCGCTGGTTCGGTCCAGGTGGCGAATCAATCCTGCAGCAACCCGGCGGCGATATCGTCGTTTTCCACGCCTACGACGGCAAAACCGGCCACCCCTTCCTGCAAATCTCGACAATCAACTGGACCACCGGTTGGCCCCGCGCCACCCTCGAAGGAGATTCGCCTGCGGTAAAATAGTGCGGCGGCCACAGGACGCGAACGACGCTGTGAAGCAATGCACTCACGCCAACGCGAACGACGCCTGCGAGTTCTTGCGCACGATTTCTTGCCCGCGTCTGTAACGCACGTTTTCGATACGCCTCTGCGTCGGGCGCGCCGCGGTCCTCAGTTTGCGAAATGCAAAAACGCCCATCCTCCCCGGGAGGAGCTTTGGGGAGGATGGGCGTTTTGTCCTGCTGTATGCTATTGCAGCGTTGCCGTTAGGCTGGCGGATTACCGATGTCCGCCACCGTGGCCACCGCTACCGTGGCCACCGCCGCCGTGGAACCCGCCACCACCGTGGAGGCTGCCGCCGCGCACCGCTCCGCCACGGACTGCTACATGTCCAGCGCCGCCGCGGAATCCGCCGCCAACTGCACCGCGTCCTGCGAACCCACGACCGGCAAATCCACGACCATCGAAGCCGCGACCAAAGCCGCGTCCGCCAAAGCCGGGACGTCCGCCGAAGCCGCCACGGAACCACGGGCCAGCTCCGATGAACAAACCGCCGGAGAACCAGCTAGGGCCGTAGTAACCGTAAGGCGCGCAGGCATATGGGTAATATCCATAGTAGCCGTAGGCGCAAACGGGAGCTGGCCCAACGTAGCCCGGTCCGACACCCACGCCAACCACAACGCGCTGGGCGCTGGCGTTCGGTGCCAGGGCCAAGGCAGTTCCAAGTACCGATAAAACCAAGAGATATTTGACGAGATGTTTCATTTTTGGGCCCCTTCTGAGCCCGTAAAGCCTTTCTGGCTATGACTGCATTTCGACGCCCCGGGTGCTTTCGTTGGCGTCTGATAGTGAAACACGACGGCTACCGGAAAGTTGCGGTGGGGCGAAGAGGAGGCAAACGATGGCGGGCGTGGGGTTTAGCCGCGAATCGGGGCGAAGTGAGCAATGATTCGTGATGCGGTCATAGCCCTAGAACGCCAATCGGCAGATGGGCGGTCCCAGTCGTGGTTGTGCGACCAGAATCGCGCGTCGACAACGTCACGAATCCCGCTGTGCGTTGACGGGGTGCGCGGGGGCTTGCTACTCTGAATCTGCGGAAATTGTGCTGCATCGAATACTGATACCGAAAAAATTGCGGTTGGGGATATCGAACGTACGGAGGAATGCGCATGGCGACGCCAGCTAGGCCCAAGGTTTTCAAGAACTTCATCAATGGTGAGTGGGTGGAGGCGCGCAGCGGCAAGGCCATTGAAAATCGCAACCCTGCGAATACGGGAGAGATGGTGGGGATGTTCCCGGCGTCCACGGAAGAGGACGTGAACCTGGCGATTGACGCCGCCAAGGGTGCGTACGAAAAATGGCGGCTGACGCCCGCGCCGAAGCGCGCTGAAATTTTGTACCGCGCGGCGGAAATTCTGATCGAGCGCAAGGAAGATTATTCGCGCGACATGACGCGCGAGATGGGCAAGGTGCTGGCGGAAACGCGTGGTGACGTGCAGGAAGCGATCGATATGACCTACCTGATGGCCGGGGAGGGAAGACGGCAATTTGGGCAAACCACGCCGTCGGAGCTGCCGAACAAATTCGCGATGTCCGTGCGCACGCCCGTGGGAGTGGCTGGGCTGATCTGTCCTTGGAATTTTCCGATGGCGATTCCGTCGTGGAAGGCCATGCCGGCGCTAGTGACGGGCAATACCGTTGTGATCAAGCCGGCGGAAGATACGCCGCTCTCGACTTACAATTTGATGCAGGTGCTGAGCGAAGCCGGGTTGCCGCGCGGAGTGATGAACGTGGTTTTCGGCGATGGTCCGGAGGCGGGCGCGCCACTTCTCAATCATAAAGATGTAGGCCTGGTGAGTTTCACTGGGTCCACCGAAGTGGGGCGCATTGTGAGCCAGGCTTGCGCGCCTTCGTTCAAGAAATGCCATCTGGAGATGGGCGGCAAGAACATCATCATCGTGATGGACGACGCGAACTTGGATCTGGCGGTGGACGGCGCGGTGTGGGGCGGGTTCGGCACCAGCGGGCAGCGTTGTACGGCGGCCAGCCGCGTGGCGGTACACAAGAAAGTGTACGGCGAGTTCGTCGAGAAATTTGTGGCTCGCGTGAAGGCGCTGAAAGTTGGCGACGGCCTGGATCCTGCGACGGACATGGGGCCGTGCATCAACGAGCAGCAGCTGAATACCGTGATGAAGTATGTGCAGATCGGCAAGGACGAAACCGCGAAGCTCGCGACGGGCGGGAATCGGCTGGAAAGCGGAGCGTGGGGACGCGGCTGGTTCCACGAGCCGACCGTGTTCACGGATTGCGCCCCGAAGATGCGCATCGCTCAGGAAGAAATTTTCGGACCGGTAGTTGCAGTGATCCCGTTTGAAGATTTTGATGAAGCCCTGGATATCGCGAACGGCGTGAAGTACGGATTGTCTGCGGCGATTTACACACGGAATGTGAACAACGCGTTCCGCGCGCAACGCGATTTGCAGACCGGCATCGTTTACGTGAATGCGCCTACGATTGGCGCCGAGACACATTTGCCGTTTGGCGGGATTAAGAATACCGGGAATGGGCATCGCGAATCGGGCGAAGCGGCGCTGGATTTTTATTCGGAGTGGAAGACGGTTTATATTGATTATTCGGATCGGTTGCAGCGCGCGCAGATTGACAATGCGTAAGTGACGTAGGGGCGGGTAAAAGCTGGGGGTCGAAAGACCGCCGCTATACTTTCAGGCCAATTAGGCGCATCAGTTCCAGGGCGTTGCTTTTGGCCACTACTCCTTCGCGCAATTTGTGATCGAAGCGCATTTTTCCTTCCTCGACGTAATCCTGGAAATGAGCATTGCGGACGGCGTGGGGCAATGCCTGTGCGATATCGGTTAGCGCGAGATCGTGGGTGGTGACGATGCCGAGCGCGCCGCGTTCGAGTAGGGCGCGCAGCAGACCATCAGAGCCAATCCGGCGGTCGTTCGAATTTGTGCCTTCCAGCAGTTCATCGAACAAAAACAACACGCGCGCGTTGCCTTCTGTTAATTCAAACACATCGCGGATGCGCAGGATTTCGGTGTAAAAACTCGAGCGATGCTCCTGCAGCGAATCCATACGGCGAATGCTGGTGCCGAGCAGGACGGGCGTCATGCGGAGAGATTTGCCACGAATGGGTGCGCCGGCGAGCGCGAGCACCGCATTGATTCCGGCCGTGCGCAGATATGTGCTTTTTCCGGACATGTTCGAGCCGCTGACGAGGAGCACGCGCGTCTGCGGATCGAGTCGGAAGTCGTTGCGCACGCATTCCACCGTAGGAATCAAGGGATGGCCAAGCTCAACACCGAGGAAAATCGCGGGCGTGTTGGGGTTTTCTTCCGCGAAATCCGGGAAGGGATCTTGCGGACGCTCATAAGAGTAGCTAGCGAGCGAGAGCAGCGCCTCCATTTCCGCGGCAATATCCACCCAGACGCGCAGTATGCCGCCGTAATGCTTGCGCCACGCTTCTGCCGCGAAGGCGCATTGCACGGTGTAGAGCATGGGCAATTCCAGCAGGCGGCCGAGCAAGTCTTCGCGCGCGTCAATCCAATAGACGATGTTCGCGAGCTGGCGTACCGAGTGCGAGGCGGTATGGTGGCCCGACTTTAGTTCCGTTGCGAAGTTTTGCAGGCGAGGCGAAGCGAACGGCTCCTGTTCGAGGCGCCGCAGCACGTCCGCGAACAGGCCCAGGCCCTCGGCATTGCATGCGAGAGTCGAGGTCAGTTTTTCGGCGCGCACGCGCAGCCACAGCAGGACGATTACTTCGAGCAGCAGCACGATGGCCAGCGGCCAGAGTCTCAGCGTAGCCAATAAATATATTGTGGTGGCCGCGGCGGAAATTGCGAGAAGCGCGGTGACGATTCGCCACGGGCCTGCAGGCAGCTGCGGCGGCGCTTCCGCCCAGTTTTCGACCGAGCGCGGGTCCAGGCGGGCTTTCAAATCTTCGCCCAGCAGCGCGAGCGCTTCGCGCAAATCGAGTTTGTCGCGCAGCTCGATGATCACTTTTTGCCTTTCGTGGATTTGCGGCACAGGGGACGCGGTGGTGAGCCATTGCGCCAGGCGCTCTTCGCCCATCGGTAGGCGCGCGGTGGAGAGCAACTCGAAAAGGCAACCCGTCCCGAAGATGTCGAGGTCGTCGGCGTAGACGTGTTTGGGATTGCGGAAGCGTTCGCCGGATGCGCCCATACCGGACCAGCGGTCTTCGAGGCGCGCGAGGCCGCGTCGGTAGAAAGCGACGGCGGTGCGTGCGTGGGCTAGCGCGCGCAGAGCGAATTCGTGCACGATTGCCAGGGCTGCGTAAATTAGGACAGGTAGCGCGAGCCAGTATGTGGAGATTACTTCGTCTTTCAATGACAGCCACAGGAGGGCGATTGCGATGATGACCGTTGCCAGCTTCGCATTTCCCATCTGTTTGTGCAGAGCGTCTTTCGCGGCCACGGTTTGCTCGCGAGCGGCGAGGCGTTGTGCGTAATCGGCCTGGGGTTGCGGCAAGAGCTGCCTCCGTGTGGCGCGAGTTAGTTTACTACTCGAATGGGTGCAAATTGGCGTGGGGAGTGGGAGGGGTTCTAGATCGCAATTTTGCGAGTCCGAAGAAAAAGGAGACGAGCTTCTTGTAGCCGAGGACCGCAGGATTACTGCTGCGGTTCTGCGGCGGTTGGCATGTACATCGGAGCAGGCGGGGGAGTCCAGGCTGGTTCCGGGACCTGGTTGGCCTGGTAATTGCGATACCAGAGGGATTCGCCGGCTCTTTGCCACAGGCGCGTGCCGAGCCAAATCAGAATCATTAGTTGGCTCAGCAGAAACGCAGCTACGTTCGATTGCGGACTCAGGCGGAACATCCATAAGTACAGGCCGAACGCGAACAGTGCCCAAGCGATGATGCTGACGCGCAGGTAGAGCCAAAAGAGCGAGAGAAAGTTACGGCGCAGCAATCCGAAAGCGCGGCGAAGGGCGCGATGCATTTTCTTCTCGTCTTCGGCGACGGCAATGACTTGTGCCATGTCAAACCACAATCGCACGATGATTAAGAGCAGCAAAATCACGACAGCGGCAGCCTCCAGGAAATGATCGGCGGTGTAGGGAGAAATGGATTGCTCGTCAATGTGCGTGCGGATGGCGCTGGTGGCCGCGGCAAGCCCGGCGATCGGCAGCAGTACGATTGCTAGGTAGATCAGCAGGCGGAAAAAGCGCCAGAAGTGATGGCCGGCGGCTTCGAAAAAGGCCGTGGTGGTGGGTTTTTCATCGAGCACGTAGGCGGCGAGGATTCCGCCCGTCGCAAATAGCATGAAGACCACGAACAGCATCGAGAAATGAACGATGTTGTGGCCCTGAATTTCCAAGGGCGAATCGGGCAACTGCTGCAGCAAGACGATCGCCGAGATGTCGAAACCCTTTAGCAGACGCTGCGCGGCCATGTTGTGATCGAGCAGTGAATTGGCGCGTTCCGTCATTTCCTGCGTCGAGAAAAGCCCAAAAATCAGGCAGACGAAGAAAACCCACCAGACCAGACGCTGCCATTTCCAGACGAGCCCGGCGGCCGACAAAAATGTGCCCCGATTCGTTGCTGCCATTCGCGTTGCTCCTTCGAAAGCGTTAGGTGAGCCAGGCCAGCAATTGCGAAAGCCATTCGCTGGCGAAGACCCAGATGGTTCTGAGTTTGTGAGCCGCGCGCGGATCCGAATCTTCCGTAAAACTGTTGTTGAAGGGGTCGCGATCCATGTTGATTTGATTGTGCGCGTCAATTTGCGCGGACTGAATCTTGGCCTTGCGATCGTATTGGTAGCGCACCCAGCGATCCTGGCCGTCCCAGTGTTCGATGGCGGTCGAGCCATCGTCGAATTTGACATCCACGTCCACCGGGAAAACGAACTCGCCCTTGCGCTCGACGACGACGTAGGTGCGGTAGACTTCGTCCTTTTCACTGACTTTTGCGCCGCGCGCCGAAGTGTCCCACCACTTCCGCGGATCGGAGTGCGCATCGGCGAGCGAATAATCCAGGATTTGCGTGCCATAGATTGCTTGATTGAAATACCAGCGCAGATTTTTGCCGGAAACTTCCTCGATGGTTTTCAGAAAATCTTCGCCGGTGGGATGCGTGAAGCGGTAACGCATAAAATAGGTGTGCAAGGCCTGGCGCAAGGTGTCTTCGCCGATAACTTTTTCCAGTGTGAGCAGGACGGTGGCGGTCTTGCCGTAGGTGATACCGCCGTAGGAATTGCTGTTGATAAATAGCCAGGCATAGCGGGCGATGGGGTCGCTGTCCGGGTCGCCAAGATAGCTGATCTTCTGCAAACCGGATTCGCTCATTTGCGCGAACGGAAAATTAACCGCCGAAGTATTGCTGCCATACAGCGCATCCATGACTTTCACTTCGGTGTAGCTGTTGATGCCCTCGTCGAGCCAGGCTTCTTCGAATTCGTTGGTGGCGACCATGCCGTACCAATATTGGTGGCCGAATTCATGTTCGGTGACAACTTCCGGGGCGAGCACGCCCTGAGGCATGTGCACGGCGGTGCCCAGAGTGATCAGCGTAGGATATTCCATACCGCCGGCGTCGGCGCCTCCATGGGGAGGGTCAACCATGGTGATGCGGTCGTAGGGGTAGGGGCCATACCATTGGTCGAAGAGGCGGAGCGTTCCTTTTTCCGCGTCCAGGTAACGCTGCGTTGAGGCCATGTGTCCGGGGGACATCAGCAGATGAATTTTTACGGGGCCCTGGCTGCCGGTCCAGGAGTCTTCGACGACGGTGAAGCTGGGACTGGCGGTCCAGGAAAAATCGTGGACGTCTTCGGAATGATAGCTGAGCGTTTTTGTGCCGTCGGAGTTATTTACGCTGGATACCAGGTCGCCGCCGGCGCCGACGATTTCATTTTGCGGGACGGTGACCTTTACGTCGAAGGTGCCGAAGTCCGCGAAAAATTCGCTGTTGGCGTGGAACTGATGGCAGTTCCAGGCGTTTTTCCACCAGACGCCGACTTTGGGGAACCATTGACCGACCATGTCGAAGTCATGGGCGTAGCCGGTGCGCTCGACAACTCTGGGAAGCACGTCGTGGAAGACGATGTGAAATTCGACGGAGGCGCCGGGGGCGACTGGTTTCGGCAGCGTGACTTGGAAGACGGTGTGGTCGTCAGTGTTGTGATCGTCGGGCTGAATGAATTCCATTGTGTTAGTGAGGTCGCCGGCGTTTGCGACCTCGAGTTTGTCCACGCTGATCGAGCCGAAATGTTTGGCGTCCCAATCGGAGTCCGGGCCATTGCCGCGTGTGCCGGAGCGACGGACCTCGGTCATGAAGGTGGATTGCGGCTGGAAGGCGTTGAGGTAGAGGTGGAAGGGAAACGTTTGCTGCGGTAGCCCAGTCAGATTTTTATAAGTGAGAGTCTCGCTGGCGGCTATGGTGTGTTTGGTGGCGTCGAGCTTGGCTTCGATCTGGTAGGCGACCACGCGGGTGGATAGTGGTTTCGATGCCGTGCCGGCCGATGCGATGGTGGCGGTCGCTTGAGAAAAAGCGGGGCCGCAGGATAGGGCTACGGCTGCGGCGAGCACAAACACTTTCGTCAATCTCATCCATCCTCCCACACGAAATACGCTTTGAGGGGAACGCACTGGGGTCAACCGCCCGTACACAATATGATACGAGGCTAAGGGCGCGCAAGTTTCGTTTCAGGGAGAATCACGGTCCGGTCATTGCTGGCCAGGCTGCGTCGCGAAAATCGCCTCGCGGGAGATTGGCGTTCGCAGGCGCCGTCACCGAGTCGTCCTTGCGCAGCGGGCGCCATACTAAGGATGTGCGCATTCCGCGACGGCGGTGCGGCGGTCAAGTTGACGGGTTGCGGCGCAGCGTCTACACTAAAATCAGCACGGTAGTGTATCGGCGCGCGTGCAAGCGTCGGCGCCGGCTTGGTTTCGGCGGAAACTCATGAGTCCAACGGTTTTACAACAGAAACGCCACCAGCAAATTTTGACAGACGTAGTGCGTGCGTACATCGAGACGGGCGAGCCGGTCTCTTCGCGCAGCATTGTGCACCGGCATATTGAGCCGCTCAGTTCGGCAACGGTGCGCAACGTGATGGCGGACCTGGAAGATGCGGGCTTGCTTTTTCAGCCACACACTTCGGCGGGGCGAGTGCCGACCGCCGCGGCGTATCGTTTTTTTGTGGAGCAGGTAGCCGCGCAGGCGACGGCTAGTCCCGCGGATTTGTTGTGGATTCGGCGCGAATTGGCGGCCGCGCAGACTCCGGAGGCGGTGATGGAGCGCGCCAGCCATGTGCTGGCCGCGGTTTCGCGCGGGTTGGGAATTTTTATCGCGCCGCCGCTGGCGCGCAGCGTCGTGGAACATTTGCGTTTTCTGCTGCTGCCCGATGGACGCGTGCTGGTGATTCTGATTTCCGGCGGCGGAGTGACGCGCGACAAATTGATACGTCCGGAGAAGCCATTTCTGCAGGAGCAGCTGGATCGCACGTCGGAATATTTGAACCGGCACTATATTGGCTGGACGCTGGAAGCGATGCGCGGGGATTTGCGAAAGCAATTGGAGCGGGATCGCGAGCAGTACGGGCAACTGGCGGGTACGGCGTTGATTTTGTGCGACCCGAGCATTTTGGGGGACGTGGCGGACCGCAAAATTTATGTGGATGGGGCGGCGCAGATTGCTTCTTCGCCGGATTTCACGAACCCCGAGCAACTGCGCGAACTGCTGGAAGCGATTGAAGAGAAGGACCGCTTGATCGCGCTGTTGAGCGGTTGCATTGAATCGCCGGAGCCGGTGCACGTGGAGCTGGGTCTGGACAAGATTTCGAATGCGGGAAAACATCTTGCCATTGTTTCCGCGTCGTATTCTTCCAAGGATCAGGTGCAGGGGACGCTGGGAATTCTGGCGCCCATGCGTATGCACTACGAACGAGTGATTACCGCGGTAGCCTTTATGGCGCAATTTTTCTCGGAAGCGCAAGAAGGGAGCTGAATTCTTTGGCCTCACATAAACAGCATAAAGATAGAGATTTTGCGGAGAAGGGTTTCGCGGCTGCAGCCGGTGCGGCGGAGGAGAACGTGGAGAACCAGTCTGCGCCGGATTCTTTGCCGGCCGATGATGGCTCGAGTGCGGATCAGATTCAGAAACTGGTCGCCGAGAAACAGGATTTGCAGAATACGTTGGTGCGGCGGCAGGCCGATTTTGAAAATTACCGCAAGCGTGTGGAAAAGGAACGGCAACAGGAACGGCATCGCGGCGCAGAACAGTTGATCGAGCAGGTGCTGCCGGTGCTGGATGCTCTTGACCTGGCGCTTTCCGGCCAGTCGGGCGCGGCCAGTCCGGAATACCGGAAGGGATTCGAGATTATCCGCGCGCAGTTGTGGAATGCGTTGGCGAAGCAGGGGCTGCAGCCGATTGATGCGGTGGGGAAGCCGTTTGATCCGCGCCTGCATCATGCGATTGAAAATGTGCCCACGGCGGAGCAGCCGGAAGGTACGGTGGTGGGAGAGATGCAGACGGGATATATGTTTCACGATCGCGTGCTGCGTCCAGCGATGGTGCGCGTGGCGACGGCGCCTGCGAATTAGCGCGAACGGCGCGACGCTGCGTGATGCGCACGATTCTTGCAGGATTTCAACTTGAATAATCCGGAGACATGGAAACGATGGGGGCCAGCAATCCAAATGACTTTTACGAGGTTTTGGGCGTAGAGCGTGGCGCTACGCCTGAGCAGATCAAGTCCGCTTATCGCAAAGCGGCGCTGAAGTGGCATCCCGATCGAAATCCTGAAAAGAAAGAAGAGGCCGAGCACAACTTCCGCGCGGCTTCCGAGGCATACGCGGTGCTTTCGGATGACCAGAAGCGTTCGGTGTACGACCGCTATGGCGCGGCGGGGCTGGGTAATCGCGGCTTTGATTCCGGATTCAACTCGACGATCTTCGAGGAATTTCAGGATATTCTGGGCGATCTTTTTGGATTCGACGAAGTGCTCGGCGGCGGGCGTCGGCGCGGTGGACGTGGGGGGGCGCGCGGGCAGCGTGGCGCGGATTTGCGTTACGACATGTCGTTGAGTTTCGAAGAAGCTGCGGCGGGCGTCACCAGCAAAATTCAGCTGACTCGCCATGAAGTTTGCGAAGCCTGCAAGGGCACGGGTGCGAAACCGGGTACGGGCATGTCCACCTGCGTGACATGCGGCGGGCGCGGGCAGATGTCCTACTCGCAGGGATTTTTTTCCATCACGCGTACTTGCCCGGCGTGCCAGGGAGCGGGGCAGACGATCAAGGATGCTTGCGCGAGTTGCCGCGGCGTGGGGCGCATCGAGCGCGAACGCACGCTGGAAGTGGGAGTGCCGGCGGGAGTGGATTCCGGGACGCGTCTGCGTATGACGGGGCAGGGCGAGCCGGGAACCAACGGCGGCGGGCCGGGCGACCTTTATATATTTCTGGAAGTGAAGGAGCACGCGTTCTTCGAACGGCGCGGATCGGATCTGATCTGCGAAATTCCCATCAGTTTTTCGCAGGCCACGCTAGGCGACAAGATTAAAGTGCAGACGCTGAAGGGCGAAGAAGAGCTGGAAATTCCAGAAGGCACGCAGTCCGGGCAGATTTTCCGCAAGAAGGGTAAAGGCTTGCCGAATCCGCACGGCGGGCGCGGCGATTTGTACATCAGCATCCGCGTGGTGATTCCGGCGAAGGTGTCGCGCGAGCAGCGGCGGTTGCTGGAGCAACTCGGGCAGTCCCTGAAAGTGGAGAATAAGGCGGCGGAACGGAATTCTACGTTCTTCGATAAGGTGAAGGATATTTTTGGGTAGATGACGCCGGCATTTTTGCGGAATTAGTTATTTTCACCAGCGCTTCACATTTTTTCATCTGTAGTTGCGTGATTCTTCCCCCGCCACGATACAATCCAGACGATGCGGCGCCGATTTTTTGTGGATAAATTCGAGGATACTACTGCGACCGTGCGCGGCGACACCGCCGAACACTTAGCCCGCGTGTTGCGTGCGGAGCCAGGGCAGCTTTACGAACTGAGCGATGGGGAACGGGTGTGGCTTGCGCGCGTCGAACGCGTAGGGTTGCTGAAGCGTGGCGACAATCGTGTGGAATTTTCTTTGGTGGAGGCGATTGAGGTGCGGGAGCCGGCGCTGCATTTGCATCTGCTTATCGCGCTGGTGAAGTTCGATCGATTCGAGTGGTGTTTGGAGAAGGCTACTGAGTTGGGCGTGAACGAGATCACGCCGTTGATCGCAGCGCGGACGGATAAGGCTTTGGTTGCGGCGGCGACGAAGCGGCATGCGCGTTGGGAGAGGATTGTGTTGGAGTCGGCGCAGCAGTCGCGTCGTTTGCGTCCTCCCAAGATTGCGGAGGTTACTGCATTGCAGAAGGCTTATCGGGCTTCGAGCGCGGAATGCAGGATTTTGCTTTCGGAGCGGAGCAATGCGCCGCCGATTCATGATGTGTTGAGGGATGTTACGGCGCGGCGTGCGGAGATTTCGATTGGGCCAGAGGGTGGGTGGACTGATGCGGAGCTCGTGGCTGCGCGCGGAGCCGGTTTTGTGGAGGCGTCGCTTGGGGAGTTGGTTTTGCGGACGGAGACGGCAGTTTTGGCTTCTTTGGCGATTTTGCATTTTGCGTTGGATGTGTGACGGAAAGATTAACGGCGCAGACGCGGAGGACACAGAGAAAGGAAACGGCCGGAGTGCGACCGAGGCTCAGAGAGAGATGCGAAAGATTTTATACAGAGGACAAAGGGGAAAGGCGGAGGAGAATTTGGGAAAGACGTAGCATTCATCTTCCAGCCTGCGGCGGGACCGGCTTGAGGCAAAAGGTGCCGTCTCAGGATGACGATGCTCAGCGCAGCTCCAGAGAGGGCCGACTTTGTCGAGTAAACTTCGGGTGCGGAGGAGAGCTG
>Ga0210391_10001276_pt1 | contig 23254 bp, 17 predicted proteins | sample IncBWC12OmetaG_FD_160573 | JGI IMG/M metagenome (GOLD analysis project Ga0210391, IMG submission 160573) | Forest soil microbial communities from Barre Woods Harvard Forest LTER site, Petersham, Massachusetts, United States - Inc-BW-C-12-O ...
GTCTTGAGCAAGCCAAATTTTGACGACGTCACGTTGGCAGTGGTCAGCGTGGTCTCAGTGGAATTGAGGCCGGTGCGGGCTACGTCGTAGTGGTAAGTCACGACGTCCCGGCCGGTAACAGCCGCCACGCTGACGCTCACCGGCGCGGTGTGGCTCAACATGCCCGAAGTCCCGACAAACTGTGCGGTCACCGTGGAAGTGGCGGCGGTTGCCGATGCGGCAAAGCTCATCTGCTGGGGACTGCCCACCGTGAGCGACACGGTAGCCGGCGTGGCCGTGACGCCGGTAGGGAGGCCGCTGACGGCCACCTGGATCGTCCCCGAGAATCCATTTTCGGCTGTCGCGGTGAGCGTCACCGGGACGGCGCTGCCGCCGGGCGTGAGCGTCACGCTGGTCGCGCTGGCGTTGAGGACAAAATCCGGCTGTGCAAGGACGCGTGAATTGGAGCCGCAACCGTCGACCAGGATCCCGAGAATCGGGAGCAGCAGACCGAGAAATCGAAACTGCGCGTTGCGGCGCATGGGGTGAGGCACAGTATAGAGCCGCGGAACAGCAATGCGCACAGGTTTTCAATTTGATTCATGCGGGTTTCGGGACCATGGTTCCGCTTGACACCGCTTCGCCCCTAAGGTGTAGTGGAATCAGTCGGAATGGTGAAGGAGTTCACCTTTAACCGCTGTCCCCCTCAGCACGGGACAGATGATGACTCCTGGCAGGGTCCCCTGTCGTGGAGTTGTTCGTCCCGGCGCGATCCCTGCAAACAATCTGCGATGTTGGTCCATAGCTGGATCAGGCGTTTCTTGCGCGCATAGCGGCAAGAAGCGCAGGAACCGCATGCGAGGACCGGAGGAGGGAGTTTGCAGAAGTACTTGCTGATCGCGCTTGGCGGCGCACTGGGGTCGATCGCTCGCTACTGGGTCGGTGCGTATATCATCGACCGCTTCGGGTCCAGGTTTCCCTACGGAACCCTGGTCATCAATCTGACGGCCTGCCTGGTGATTGGGTTCTCGATTACTTTCCTGACCCAGCGATCCGGAATCAACCCGGCGTGGCGCTATCTGGTCCCCATCGGATTTATTGGCGCCTACAGCACCTTCTCCACCTAGGAGTGGGAGACGCTGAGTTTGATTCGCGGCGGGACGTTCTCGGCTGCGGCGGTCTATGCTTTTGGCAGCCTGGTGCTGGGGTTGGCCGCGACGTGGTGCGGCATTATGGCCGCGGAGTTCCTCTCATGAGAGGACGGCGAACGGGGCAAACCGAAGGGGGCAATCGATGCTGACGTCAGGAAAGGCGCTCAAGGTCTCCATCACTGTGAGCGAAGGCTCGACCTACCACGGGGCATCAGCGTATTCGAGCATTCTGGATTATCTGTTTTACCGCAATGTCTCCGGCGCAACGGTGTTGAAGGGCGTCGCGGGGTTCGGCGCCGACCATCATCTGCACACCACGGGCGTGGTGGAAGTCTCAGACAAATTGCCGATTCGCATCGAGTTTGTCGATAGCAAAGAAAAGGTCGCCGAACTGATGGCCAAGCTGGAAGAGATGGTTGGCAGCGGGCTGATTGAAGTCCAGGAAACGACCGTCACCAGGGCCGCCGCTGTTTCAAAGAAGCCGAAGCCGGCAAGCGAGCACATGAAGATGGAAGGCAAGGCCCGCCTGATGCGCATTTACATTGGCGAATCGGACCGGTGGAACGATAGGCCGCTGTTCGAGGCGCTGGTGCAGGCCATGCGCGCCAACGACATTGCGGGCGTCACCGTGTATCGCGGCGTCCTGGGATACGGGGCGCACCGGCGCGTTCACAAAGAGAAGCCGCTACATCTTTCCCACGATGCCTCTATTATGTTGTCGGCCATCGATACGGAGGACAAGCTGAACGCATTTCTGCCCGTCGTTGATCGCATGGTGGAAGAGGGCCTGGTGGTCCTGTCGGACGTGGACATCATCAAATACTCCTGGCGCGCAGCCGAGATCGAAGAGGAATAGCACGGAGGACCGCACGTGAAACAGCAATTCGAAGCGCGTATGCTGCGCATTCACTTTGGCGAGAGCGATCAGTGGCAGGGCAAGCCGCTGCATGAAGCGATCCTCGCGAAGTGCCGGGAACTTGGGCTGGCGGGCGCCGTTGTGTATCGCGGGATCGAGGGCTACGGGACCAGCACGCGAGTCCGGCATGCGAGCCTTTGGAGGTTCTCAAAGGACGCTCCCATCATGGTGAGCATCATCGACACCGAAGAGCAGATTGCGAAACTGGTGCCGCATTTGGACGCGATGGTGGGCGAAGGGCTGATCGCGATGTCGAAGGTGCAGGTCATTCGATACACGCGGGCCACGGCAGAGCCGAAAGCGTCCTGAGGCGCCCTATTCCGAACGCAGGGCCTGCATGGGATCGACCGAAGCTGCGCGGCGCGCGGGCCAATACGCCGCCAGCAGTGCTGTAGCGATCAGAAAAACTGCCACCGCCGCAAACGTCACCGGATCATACGGCGTCACGCCATAGAGGTATCCAGCCATGGCGCGTCCCACGCCCAGCGCGGCGCACGCGCCAAGAGCGACCCCGGGCAAAGCGAGGCGCAAGCTGTGGCTCAGGACTCCACTGAAGACATCTCCGCGCCGCGCCCCCAGTGCCATGCGGATGCCGATTTCGCGCGTCTGCTGGCCCACCGAATACGCGATGACGCCGTAAATCCCAATCGCGGCCAGGACCAGCGCCAGCGCACCGAAAAAGCTCAGCAGCAGCATGGAGAACCGGTCCTGCGCCATGGCTTCATCGGTCAGCGTGCTGAGGGTCGCGATTTTTGCCAGCGGCAATCCAGGATCGAGCGAATGAATTGCTTCGCGCACTCCGCCGATTGCCGTTTCAGGACTCCCCTGCGCGCGCAGTACGACCTGCATCTGCGCCAGCGGGGGCCAGACGTTTTGCGTATACGGCTCAAACATTTCTGGAGCGGGTGCCTCCCGCAGCGAAGTATGTTTCATATCGGCAACCACGCCAACAATGGTCGCCGGAACCTGCTGCGAGGGCACGAGGACTTGCTGGCCGATGGGGTCCTGCCCCGGCCAGTACGCCTGGGCCATGGCGCGGTTGATCACGGTGACCGGCGGAGCAGCGAGCAGGTCGGCATCGAGGAAATCACGGCCGCGCAGCAACGGCGTTCCCAGAGCCGCGAAGTAGCCGGGCGACGCGACGGTATAGTTGACGATCGGGTTGCGCCCATCTTTAGCAGCGGGACGGCCCGTAAGTCGGATCATGGTGGATTCCGTCGCACCGCCCATGGGAACCACTTCGCCTGCGGCTGCGTTTTTGACTCCGGGAACAGCGCGCAGACGGGGCAGCAGTTGCTGATAGAAGCGGGCAATGCGGTCGCGGTCCGGATACTGCGTTCCGGGCAGAGATAGCTCAAAGGTAAGCACGTGCTCGGCGCGGAAGCCGGAATCGGAAGCGAGCAGCCGGAAAAAGGTGCGGGCCAGCAGGCCTGCGGCGACCACGAGCACCAGAGCCAGGGCCATCTGCGCCACGACCAGCGCATTGCGCAGTCGCGGACGGCTGGATGCCGTGCCCGCTTTCTGCCCGCCATCTCGCAGAGATTCCACCAGGTCGACGCGAGCCGCGCCCAGCGCCGGGGCCAGGCCGAAGAGGATTCCTGTGATCAGCGTGACGCAGCACGCAAAGGCGAAGACGCCTGGGTCGGCTCCCGATTCATGCAGCCGGGGAAGGTTCTCCGGGCCGAACTTTCTCACCAGCGACATCCCCACCGCGACCACCGCACAAGCCAGCGCGCCTCCGGCGGAAGCCAGCAGCAGGCTCTCGGTCAGCAACTGGCGCACCACGCGCCTGCGCCCAGCACCCATCGCCACACGCACCGTGAACTCGCGCCGACGGCCCAGAGAGCGCGCCAGCTGCAATCCGCCAACATTGAAGCACACGATCATCAGAACCACGCCCACTGCTCCGAGGATCAGCAGTAGAGGCTTGCGCGTGTCTCCAGCCACTTGACGAACCAGCGGTGTGACGCGGGACTGTGACCAACCTTTCATCACCGGATGCAACCGGTCCATCTGCGCGGCAAACAGATCCATGGACGCCTGCGCCTGCTGCACGGAGACGCCCGGCTGCAGGCGTCCGATGAACGCCAACTCGGAGGGCGTGTATTTGGGAGTGACGGCAGGCAGCGCGATGGGCACCCAAAGCTCCGTCTCGCGCGCGAAGTCAAAGTCTCCGGGCATCTCATTGGCGCGCGGAAAACCAAACCCGCGAGGCATGATCCCGACCACGGTCCAGGGCATGCCATTCAGACGAATGGCGTGGTTCAGAATCGATGGATCGGCATGGAAACGGCTGCGCCACAACGCATCGCTGATGATCACTTCATGCTCGCGGCCGGGCGTGTCTTCGTCCCGCGTGAAGAAGCGGCCCAGCTCCGGCTCAACGCCCAGCGCTGGAAAGAATCCCCAGGAAACCTGCGCGCCCTCCAGCATGGCTGGGTCTCCGGCTTCAGTGAGATTGAAATTGGCGCTCTGGAAGGCGCCGAGAAAACGATATGTCTTCGTCTCCTGCTCCATCGCGTGAAAATGGATGGGACTCCACGGAAAATCCGTGAAGCCGCCGATGTTCACGCCTGCCGGAGGAATATTCCAGGGAATCACCAGCGTCGCCGGGTTGGGATACGGCAGCGGTTTCAACAGGACGGCGTCGACGAGGCTGAAGACGATGGTCGCTGCGCCGATCCCCACGCCCAGCAAAATGATCGTCGCCAGCGTGAAGCCGGGCGATTTGCGCAGTTGACGGGAGGCGAATTTCAAATCCTGCGTCAGAGTCTCGAGCCACGGCAGCGTGCTGCGTTCGCGGACCGCCTGCCTGGTCTGCTCCATTCCACCGAGCTGGATCAGCGCCTGACGCCGCGCCTCCGCAGGCGTCATGCCGGCGCGGACGTTGTCGTCGATGTGCATCTGCAGATGGCTTTCGAGTTCCGCGTCGATCTTCTCGCTCGCGCGCTGCGAGCCGAACATCCCGAAGATTCGAATCCAGAGAGCTTTCATCTTTCGCATCGTGTCCTCATTCCGAACGCAGGGCCTGCATGGGATCGACGGAGGCTGCGCGGCGGGCGGGGATGTAACTCGCGGCCAGAGCCACCAACAAAAGAAGGGCGATAACGCCAAGCATGGTAAGGGGATCCCACGAGCGGACGCCGTAGAGAAGCGAGCCGCTCATCAGAGAAGCGCTGGCCATCAGCCGCGTCAGGATGAGAGCCGCGATCGTGCCTGCGCCGACACCCGCGAGCGCGAGCACCGAGCCGCGTTTGAGCACCCAGCGCAGCACGTTGCCGCGATCGGCGCCGAGAGCCATGCGGATGGCCATTTCCTGCGTGCGCTGGCCCACCAGATACGAGATGACGCCGTAGAGCCCAACGCTGGCCAGCAGCAACGCCAGCCCGGCAAAGATACCGAGCAGGATCATAGAGAAGCGCCGCGCGGCCAGAGTGTCCGCGATCAGCTGGTCCATGGTCCTGGGACCGTAGGGCACTTGTTCGGCATTCCGGTGGCGCAGCACACGCTCGATGTCGGCAGACACTGCGGCAGGATGGTCAGCGCGGACAAGAATGTCGGTCGCGGTTCCGTTGGTGGAGACCAGATTCCCGCCTGGCTCCTGCGCAAAGGGCAAGTAAATTTGGGCGCGCAGCGAAAACCCTGCGTCGTCGTCAACCTCCCACTGCATGATGTGCCGCAGAACGCCAACGACGGTGACGCGCGGCTTCTGTTCGTCGTCGAGGTTGAGCGTCTGTCCAATGGGATCGGCGTCACCGAAGTATTTGTGAGCCAGTTCTTCGTCGATGACGGCGACAGGCGGCGCGCCTTCGCGATCGGCATCGGTAAAGAAGCGGCCGCGCAGCAGCGGCGTCCGCATCACGTTCAGGTAATCCGGCTCGACCACGTAGCGCAGCGCCATGTGCATGGCCAGGCTGTCCGTGGGCTTGGCTTCATTCTGCAGCCAGAAGAGCTGTTCGTCGTCGTCGCCAGTCATGGGGACGGCATCCCAGGCAATGGAAACGGCGTGCACGCCGGGAACGCGCTGAATCTCGCGATCGACCTCGTGAAAGTTTTCGCGCGCGCCGTCGGGCGTCGACGTTCCGGGCGAGTTCGGGACGCCGAGCGAGAAATAAAGAATGCCCTTCGACTGAAAGCCGGGATTGGCGCGCGACAACGCGACCAGGCTGCGGATCATGAGGCCGGCTCCAGCGAGCAGCACCATGGCGGCGGCCATCTCGAAGATCACGAGCCAGTCCTGGGCGCGGTGGCGACCTCCGCCAACGCCGCGGCCGCCTTCCTTCAACGCGGTCTGGGGCGGCTGCGCCGCCACGCGCCATGCGGGGATGAGCCCGAAGAAAATTCCGACCGCGCAGGAGATGACAAAGGTGAAGCAAAGCACCAGTGGGCTGAGGTGAATGCGCGATGCGTGGGGCAGCGCGGTGGGTGCCAGTTGCAGGGCGGCGCGTGTGCCCCAGGCTGCAATCGCAAGGCCTAGCGCACCGCCGGAGAGAGCCAGCAGCGTGCTTTCCGTGAGCAATTGGCGAACGATGCGCGTGCGGCTGGCGCCCAGCGCAAGGCGGACGGCGAACTCCTGCGCGCGAGCATTGGAGCGGGCGAGGAGCAGGTTCGCAACATTCACGCAGGCGATGAGCAGAACAAATCCCACCGCGCCGAGCAGCACCAGCAGGATGGGCTGCACGTCGCCGACGATGGTTTGGCGAAGAGGCGTGAGCGCGGCACGAACACTTTGATCGTCTGCGGGGAACTGCACAGCGAGATGATCGGAGACGGCATTCATATCCGCCTGCGCCTGCGCGAGCGTGACGCCGGGTTTCAGGCGCGCGACGCCGCGGATGCCCAAACCGTCGCCGCGGATATTGAGAGCTTTGGTGGGCCACGCGCCAATGGGCAGGTAAATATCTTCCGACTTAAACGAACGGAAGTTCAGGTCGAAATCGGCGGGAATCACGCCGACGATGGTGAAGCTCTGTCCGTCGAGCGTGAGAGTGCGGCCGAGGACGTCGGGCTGTTTGCCGAATTTACGTCCCCAAAAGCCTTCGCCGATGAGAGCAATGTGGCCGCGGCCAATCTCATCTTCTCCGGGCTCGAACAGGCGGCCCAGCACCGGCTTCACGCCGAGCAGGGAGAAGAAATCGGAAGAAAGATATTCGCCGTGGACGCGCTCCGATTCGCCTGTCCCGGTGAGAATGAATCCGGCATGTTTGAAGACGGCGAAGTCGGCGAAGGTGCGGTTGTCCCGCTGCCAGTCGCGGAAGTTGGGATAGGAGATGGATCCAAAGGGGAAGTTGGGTTTCGCCGCATCGACTGCGACCAGCTCGTTGGGGTGCGGCAGATCCACCGGATGCAGCAGGACCGTGTTGACGATGGAGAAGAGCGCGGTGTTCACGCCGATGCCGAGCGCCAGCGTGACGATGACGATGCAGGCGAAGCCCGGAGACTTGCGAAGCTGGCGCAGCGCGAATTTCAAATCCTGTGCCAGGTCCTCAAGAAAGGGGATGGTGCTGCGCTCGCGAACGGCCTGGCGCGTCTGCTCCATTCCACCCAGATGGATCAGCGCCCGTCGGCGCGCCTCCTGTGGCGGCATGCCGATGCGGATGTTGTCGTCGATGTGCAGCTGGAGATGGCTCTCCAGTTCCGCGGCAATCTCGGCACTCACCTTCGCGTTCGCCTTGGCCCCGCCGAACAGGCTGCGGAACCGGGTCGACCATGCTCTGAGTCTTCGCATAACGTCTCCTATTCCGACCGCAACGCCTGCATGGGATCGATCGAAGCAGCGCGGCGTGCGGGCACATAGGCCGCCAGTGCAGCGATGCCGCAGAGAAACGCAACCGCCGCCACGTAGATCCAGGGATCGGCCGCGTCGTGACCCACCAGGCTCACGCTATTGCCCATCGCTGAATCGGTAAACGACACCGCCGCGATGCTCCGCCCCGCTGCCAGCGTGAGCAACACACCTGCGGCCAGCCCCATCGCGGCCAGCTTTAATCCCTGGCGCACCACCATGCCGAGGACCGCCGCCGGACGTGCGCCGAGCGCCATGCGAATGCCGATCTCCTGCGTGCGCTGCGCCACAGACCACGCCATCACGCTGTAGAGGCCGATGGCGGCGAGCAGCACAGCCAATGCGCCCAGCGCCGCGAGCAGCGTGGCTGCCATGCGCTGCGGATAGAGCGATGCGCCAATGAATTCCTTCAACGGCACGGCATCGAAAACCGTTACGTTGGGATCGATCTTGCGCACCACGGCGCGCAGCGACGGCAACAGCCGGTCAGGATCGCCATGGGTTCGCACGTAGAACGCCAGATTCATATCCGCTCGATAGACCTGGCGGAACGGCACATAGAAATACGGGACCTGCGACTCTGCGAGGTAGTGATACTTGCTGTCCTGAGCCACGCCGACAATGCGGTACCAGTTTCCCCAGCCATGCACTTTGTGCCCGATGGGGTCGCGCCCTGCGAAGAAGCGCTGCACAAAGGCCTGGTTCACGATCATGACCTTGGTCGAATCCCTATTCTCGTTGTCGCCCTCGGTAAAGTTGCGCCCCTCGACAAGCGGTATGCGCATCAGATCGAGGTAGCCCGGCGAAATCACGTTGCGAAACATCTTCATGTTCTCGCCCGAGGCCGGTGCGTAGCCTTCGATCCGCAAATCTTCCCACCAGCTCGGCTCAAATCCGAGCGGAACACCGTCGGAATACGCCACGTTTGTCACGCCGGGTGTGGATTGCATGGCGTCGGCCAAACGCCGGCAGAATTGCACGCGCTGGTCGAGACTGTAGCCGTTGGTGGCGAGATAGAACTGATTCAGCAAAACGTGATTGGGGTCGAAGCCAGGATCAATGCGGCTGGTTTTCTGAAAACTCCGGACCAGCAATCCAGCGCAGACCAGCGCTACCAGCGCGAGCGCGACTTCCGAAGCCACCAGCGCGGAGCGCAGCCGATGGTGTCCGCGCGCGGCGACTCCGGTGCGACCGCCCTCATTCATTTTTGCGTTCATATCCACGCGGCTCGATTGCAGCGCGGGCACCACGCCGGCCGCCACAGTGGTAATGACGCAAATTCCCGCGGTGAAAAACAGCACACGCGCATCGAGGCCTGAGCCGATGGTTAGTGACAACTGCCCCGGCGGCATGAGCGCCTGGAGCAGGCGGCTGAGCCACGGAGTGGCGGCGATTCCCAGAACCGCTCCCGCCGCGGACAGCAGAAGGCTTTCCATCAGCACCTGCTGCACCAGCCTGCGGCGGCCCGCGCCCAGAGCCAGGCGCGTGCTGAATTCTTTCTCGCGCACCGTCGCGCGCGCCAGCAGCAGATTGGCCACGTTCACGCACACAATGCCCAACAGTAAAATGCAAACGCCCATCAGGATGCGCAACGGACCGCCCAGCATCCCCTGCGGTCCATGCGGGGACTTTGACAACGGCAGCAGCGTGGCGCTCATGCCCTGGTTCGTGTCGGCGTCGGCTACGGCCATGCGGCTGGCCAGCGCTGCCAGTTCCTGCCGCGCCTGATCCATGGTGACGCCAGGCTTGAGCCGTGCAATGCCCAGCATGTTGCGGTCCTGGCGGTCGCGCAGCATCCACGTCCCCACGCCGTTCAGCACCGGCTGCTGCATGTAGGGCACCCAGAGATCGAAGGCTACCGCGGCAACCGAACCATGAAAATCGGGCGGGGCCACGCCGATCACTGTCAATTCATGCTGGTTCACGCGGATGGTCCTGCCCACAATGGCGGGATCGGCCGCGTAGTGCGAGCGCCAATAGCGATCGCTGATGACGGCCACGGGGAACGCTCCCGGCTTATCGCCATACTCATTGGGGGAAAAAATTCGGCCCACCTGCGGCTTCACGCCGAGGACTGCCAGGAAATTCCCTGAAACCAATTCACCCCACACCCGCTCAGCGTGATCGTCTTTGCCGATGCTGAACGCTGCGGGATGCGTCACGGCAATGCTCTGCAGAAGCTGCAGCTGGTCGCGAAAATCCTGATAGTCGGGATAGGAATTCGGCACCCATTCGCCGCCGGGCGTTACGGACTCCAGCGCGACCAGACGCTGCGGATCGGCTACACCGCTCAAAGGCCGCAGCAGCACTGCGTTGATCCAGCTAAACGCCGTAGTGCTGGCGCCGATGCCTACCGCGAGAGTGAGAATCGTCACCGCTGCGAACATGGGATTCCGTGCGATCATCCTCACGCCGTAGCGCACATCCTGCAGCAGGGTTTCGAGCCAGGGCAGGGTGCTGCGCTCGCGAACCGCCTGCGCCGTCTGCTCCATTCCACCTAACTGGATGAGCGCGGCGCGGCGCGCCTCCTGCGGCGTCATGCCGGCGCGGACATTGTCGTCAATGTGCATCTGGAGATGGCTCTCCAGCTCCGCGGCAATCTCGGCGGATGCGCGATCCTGCGCAACGATTCCACGCAGCCGGGCGAGTATGGCTTTGAGCTGACGCATCGTGCCTCCTTACCGCGCTTCCTCGGCCGGCGACAGAAAGCGCGCGACGATCGCGGTGGCCTGCTGCCAGTCCTGCGTGGCGCGCTCCAGTTGCTTGCGGCCGGCGCGCGTCAGCTTATAAAACTTTGCCTTGCGATTGTTGTCGGAAGTGCCCCACTCCGAGGCGATGGCGCCTTCCTGCTCCAACTTCAGCAGCATGGGGTAGAGCGTGCCGTAGTTCAGCGCGAGCACGTTGCCGCTGGTCTGTTCAATGCGCCGCGCAATGCCATAGCCGTGCTGCGGGCCCATGGTTTCAAGGGTCTTCAGCACCATCAGCGCCAGCGTTCCCTGCCACACATCTGTTTTGTCCGTCATGGCTTCCTCTTGGAGTCCCATATATAGCACCGCGTCTTATGGGAATGCAATAGGAAGTCGACACAATTTTCGAAGGGAGGGTTTGTGCCTCTGCGCGGGCGCGGCTGCCGTGAAATAATCGGCTGTTTATTCGAGGGTGAAGCATATGCAGGTTAAAGCGAAGATTCCATTTTCCTTTGAGGGTAAGACCGCGGTGATCACCGGTGCGGCGAGCGGCATTGGACTGGCCATTGCGCATGCGTTTGCACGGCAGGGCGCGGCGGTGCGCATTCTGGACCGCGAAGCGGCTGCGGCCGAAACTGCCGCGCAACAGATTGTGGCGTCAGGCGGCCGAGCGCTGGCGCACGCCTGCGATGTTGCGGACGCGGCGAGCGTGGGCTGCATATTTGACTCGATTTTTGCCGACGGACGCGTCGACATCCTGGTGAACAACGCCGGGATCGCGCATGTTGGAAGCCTGGGGTCCACCAACGAGGAGGACCTCGACCGCATTTTGCGTGTGAATGTGAAGGGCGTTTATCTGTGCATGCGGGCGGCGATCGAGCGCCTGCGGGCACAGGGCCGCGGGGTCATCCTGAACATGGCGTCGGTTGCAGCGACGGCTGGATTGGAAAACCGATTCGCGTATTCCACAAGCAAGGGAGCGGTTCTGTCCATGACGCTGTCCGTGGCGCGCGATTATTTGCGCGACGGAATTCGGTGCAACGCGATTTCTCCGGCGCGCGTGCACACGCCCTTCGTCGATGGATTTGTGGCGAAGAATTATCCGGGGCGCGAGCCGGAGATGATGCAGAAATTGTCGGCGGCCCAGCCCATTGGGCGCATGGCCCAGCCGGAAGAGGTCGCTAACCTCGCCGTCTATCTGTGTTCGGACGAGGCGAGTTTCATTACCGGCCAGAATTATTATCTCGACGGAGGCTACATGAACTTACACGACTAAATGTGTGACCAGCTGGCTACTCGACGGTGACGGATTTGGCCAGATTGCGCGGCTGATCGACGTCGCATCCGCGACGCACAGCGATGTGGTACGCGAGCAATTGCAGCGGAATCACTTCGAGAATGGGCAGCAGCAGTTCCGGCGCACTGGGCACGAAGAGCACGTGATCCACCAACTGGCCAATGTGCTCGTCTCCCTGCGTAGCGACGGCAATCACCTTCCCCGAGCGAGCCGTCACTTCCTGAATGTTCGACAGGGTCTTCTCGTAGCGCTGTACGGAGTCGCGATTCGATTCGTCCTTGGTGGCCAACACCACGACAGGCAGCGTCTCGTCGATCAGTGCGTTGGGGCCGTGCTTCATTTCTCCGGCTGGGTAGCCTTCGGCGTGGATGTACGAAATTTCCTTCAGTTTGAGCGCGCCTTCGAGGGCAATGGGATAGTGGATGCCCCGGCCAAGGTAAAGAAAATCGCGCGCGTTCGAATAAAGACGGGCCAACGGCTCGCAGGCGCTGTCGCAGGTGCGCAGGATTTCCTCGGCTTTACCCGGCAGCATGTTGAGCGCATCGAGCAGCTTGCTGCTTTCTTCTTCGACGAGAGTGCCACGGACCTGCGCCAGATGGACAGCGAAGAGGAAAAGAGCCACCAACTGCGCGCTGAAAGCCTTGGTAGAGGCGACGCCGATCTCCGGCCCTGCGTGCGTGTAGATGGTGCCGTGGGCTTCGCGCGTGATCATCGATCCAACCACGTTGCAGACTGCCACGGTGGGCGCGCCCTTCGCGATCATTTCGCGTTGCGCGGCCAGCGTGTCCGCGGTTTCGCCGGACTGCGTGATGAGCATGCCGACGGTTCGCTCGTCGACGATAGGGTCGCGATACCGAAATTCGCTGGCGTAATCGACTTCAACAGGCAGGCGCGCGAGGCGCTCAATCATAAACTTGCCCGCCGTCGCAGCATGCCAACTGGTGCCGCAGGCGGCGATATGAATGTTGCGAGCCTCGCGAAAGGTTTTGTCGGCAATCTTCATTTCGGCGAGGAAGACGCGGCCAGTGTCGAGCGAGATGCGGCCCAAAGTGGTGTCGCGGATGGCGCGCGGCTGCTCAAAGATTTCTTTGAGCATGAAGTGCTTGTAGCCGCCCTTTTCGGCCTGAATCGGATCCCATAGAATGCGCTGCAGGGTGCGCTGGACGGGCCGCCCGTCGAAGTCGGTCAGCGTAACCCCCTTAGGAGTGAGCACGGCCATATCGCCGTCGGCGAGGAAGTAGAGGTCTCGGGTGTGGTGCAGGATGCCGGGCACGTCGGAGGCAACAAAGTATTCACCGTCGCCCACGCCGACGATGGCGGGCGGCCCATTGCGCGCGGCGACGATTTTGTCCGGCTCGTCCGCGGAGAGAACGCTGATGGCAAAGGCGCCGGTGAGGCGCTTCACAGTGCGGCGCACCGCGTCTTCAAGCAACAGCTTCTCGCCTGCTTGCTTCGCGGTCGACAAAACCTGCTCGAGCAGATGCGCGATGATTTCAGTGTCGGTCTCAGTCGCGAATTTGTGACCCTGCGCGATGAGTTCCTGCTTGAGCGCCAGGTAATTCTCGACGATGCCGTTGTGCACCACGACGATGCGGCCGGTGCAGTCGCGGTGCGGGTGAGCATTTTCTTCGGTGGGGCGGCCGTGCGTGGCCCATCGAGTGTGGCCGATGCCGTAGGTCCCGCTCAGGGGGTGCTCGCGGATGACCTCCTCGAGGTTGCGCAGCTTCCCTGCCGCACGCCGCAACTGCAATCCATCGCCGTTGCCGCCGACAGCGATGCCTGCCGAATCGTAGCCCCGGTATTCGAGCCTGCGCAGTCCCTCAATGATGACGGGAACGACTTCCTTCTTCTTGCCGACGTATCCGACGATGCCGCACATATTCTTTCAGCCTTTCGCATGGGCTCAGACACGAAATGAGGGAAGGGTCTCCTTCCGGTACTTCCGGCGACTTTATTCCAACTGAAAGGTGTATTCCTCGATCACCGGATTGGTGAGAACTTCGCGGGCGATGCGCTCCACTTCGGCGCGGGCAGCAGGCTCCGCGATGCCATCTTCGAGGGTCAGCACAAAGTGCTTTCCCTGGCGCACATCGGCAACGCCCTCGTAGCGCATCTTACGCAGCGCGTTGTGGATGGCCTGCCCCTGTGGATCGAGAACAGTCTTTTTCAGCGTGACGTAGACATGAGCCTTCATTGTGCCCGATTATAAATGGAGGCCCGTCCTTCGTCGCATTTGCGCGCATCCACACTCCCCCAACATCAGCGATACTGGAAATGTATGGTTAATTATCTTGAATTGCCTGTAGGCGAAAAAGCGCCCGAAGTGTTCAACGTCGTGATTGAGATCCCGGCGGAGGGCATCAACAAGTACGAATACGATAAAGAGCTTCACGTGTTTCGGCTGGACCGCAATCTTTACTCGCCCGTTCATTATCCTGGCGACTACGGGTTCGTGCCCTCGACGTTAAGCGACGACGGCGACCCGCTCGACGTGCTGGTGCTGGTCGATGCGCCAAGCTTCCCTGGCTGCGTCATGCAGGTGCGCCCCATCGGCCTGCTGGAGATGCTGGATCAGGGCGTGCTCGACGAAAAAATCCTCGCCGTGGGGAAAAATAATCCGCGCTACCGGGATGTGTGGAACTACTCCGAGATTTACCCCCACATGCTGAAGGAAATCACGCACTTCTTCTCGATTTACAAGGATTTGGAAGGCAAGCGGGTTGAGATCAAGGGCTGGCACGATGCGGCGCATGCGCGGGACCGCCTGATGGTTTCGGCGCGCAGCTTTGAGAACAACCAGAAGAAAAGGCTGGTCGAAGCGGGCGCGAAGAAGTAGTGCCCCTTTTTCAGCTCAATCCCCAACTGCAACTTTGGGGCGGCTTCGCGACCAGACGGACTTCGAAATCAGATAACCGATGGGTCCGACAGCGGCAATCAAGCCGCCCAGGGCAAGTGCCGGCATGCCCGCCATGCGTTCATGCCGCGACGCATACATCGCGTAGAAGATGAGCGCGGAGGGCACAGCGGCGATCACGCAGGTGACCGCCAAATTGCCTGCGCGGAACGGCCGTTCCAGGCTGGGCTCGCGCAGCCGCAGCACGACCAGGGCGACAAATTCCAAAATCAGACTCGCGCCGTAAAGAATCAGGTCGATGGAGATGAGCCGTTCGAAGCTGAATCTGAGCGCGAGGGCCCAGGCAACGGCGCAGGCCAGCACGGCCACCCAGGGCACGCCGCGGCCATTCCGGCGCGCCAGCACGCGCGGCAGCAACCCATCTTCGGCAAGCGCCATGGGCAGGCGCGCGTACGACATGGTGAGGGCGTTGAACATACCCAGCGAGGTCACGGTGCCGCCCACGACAATGGCGATGCCGAGCCACTCGCCAGCCATGGACCGCGCCACTTCCGCCCACGATCCGGTGCTGAACTGTTCTACCGGGACGCGCGCCCAGGCCATAGCGGCGAGCGGAATCACGTAGCTCACCGTTACGATGGCGGTGCTCAGCAGCATCGCACGGGGATAACTTTTTTGCGGGCGGTCGACTTCGCGGGCGACAGTGCTGGCGTTGTCCCAGCCCATAAAGTTCCACATCGCCACGAGGATGGCCGTGGTGATCCCGGCATGAGTGCCGGGCGCAGTAAACATTTCCGCATGGTGGAGATGCGCTCCGCGAATCGCCGCATAGCCCACCAGCACCACAAAGGGCGCGAGCAAAATGACGAACAATCCCATGGAGCCGTCGCCGACGGCGGGAGCGCCGAGCAGGTTCCACACGCAGCAGGCTGCGATCAGGACCAGTTCCCAGGCCAAACCGTGCCAGCCTGCGGTCCACGTGGGAGCAAGCGTGCCGAGGTACAGCACAAAGAGCGTCGGATAAATGGCCATGTCGAAGATGCTGGCCGCCAGCGACAGCCACGCTTCCTGGTAACCCCAGAAGGGCCCCATAGCGCGTCGCACCCAAATGTAAAAGCCGCCCTCCTCAGGAAGAGCACTGGCCAGCTCGCCGATCATCAGCGCGGTGGGCAGGCTCCAAAGCAACGGCAGCGCGAGCAGGATGATCAGACCATTGAAGTAGCCCGCGGTGAGGATGTCCTCAATGCCGTAGGGTCCACCGGACACCATGAAGTAGGTGGCGGCGGCCAGCGGCAGCATGCGCATGCCACGCCGAACTGGATCGGAACGCTTGATCCCTGATTTCCTCTCGCGATGACGTGAAAATCCGAATCTATCCTGCTTCGACGCTGGTGCAAAGCAAAAACGCCACCGGATTTCTCCGGCGGCGTTCTCGAGGCATTGGTTGGGAGGATGGTTTAGGAGGCTTTACGACGGAAACTTTCGTCGGGGCGGTAGTAATTGCGCATCCGGCCGTAGATTTCGATGCGGGATCCCTCGCTGGCTTCTGTGGCGCCCACAATCGATTCGAAACGCACACGACCGTGATTGCGCTCCAGAATGCCTTCCGCGAGCGATGCGCGGCCGCCGGGAGTGATGGAGACGACTGCGCCGCCGCGGTTCAATTCCGCGCTCAGGCTGCGTGCATCGCGGGTGCCAAGGCCCATGCCGAGGAACGAGTTTTCGAAGGACGGCTCGGAATAATCGTAATCCGGGAAAAGATGCCCTTCGCCCGTGCCGAACTTCGTGCCGGAGTTACGTTTCCCGTTCTCAGAGCCATCGCCGAAGACCTCGCGCATGCGCCGGCGGCGTGCCTCTTCGTTGTCCATGCTTTCAACAGTGCCTGCACGATTAACCGGAACAGGCTGAGCGGGAGCAGCGGCGACTTCCAGGTCAGACCGCAGGGTGCTGGGAATATCGTGGCGCAACTCGTGCCGCAGCGTCGAGGGAATTCCGGAGCCGGTGATCGGTCCCGGCTTCGACGGCGGCGGAAAAGCAGCGCCCGAGCCGGGAGCCAGGCCCGCCGGCGTAACTGCTTCATCCTGCGAGGCTGGGCCGCCCACGGATCCGGAAACCGCCGGATTCGGAGTCGACATTCCCTTACCCCGTCCGCCCTCAGCGGCCTCGAGGCCGCTACGCGTTGTTCGGAACGCAGCTCCAATCTCTGCAACTTCAAAGCCTTCGTCGATCAGCTCGTTGATGGCGCGCGACGCATCGGCGCTTTTTGAGAAATATCCCACTACTATGCGATCGTCTGGGTTTTGTTCCATATCCATCGTTTTAATTCCCTCTCTGCAAACTGCTGCGGCGAAACGCCACGAGTGGTGAGATGCACGGATGGATGCCTTCGCTTCCCTCGGGTGCCAAATCGCGGGGAATCTGCATGCTGAAAGAGAGTGGCGGAAGATGCCTCCCTCTTCCTATATACTGACCACAACAACCGAGCCGGAGAGATGGCCGAGAGGCTGAAGGCGGCGGTTTGCTAAACCGTTATAGGGTTGAAAAGCTCTATCGAGGGTTCGAATCCCTCTCTCTCCGCCAGCTTATATACACGGACGCCATGTAAGCCAGCAATTTTAAAGGGCTTGCAAGGAATCGCCGAGCGACTCAGTTCCCGTGTTACAGTCTCGGTTACACTTTCGCTCCATACATAATCGAGTTCTGCTGCTCCTCGCGGGTATTTATTCTCAGGAGCCAATCATGATGAACCCCGTGGTGCGCGTCTACATTCGCGTGAAACTGCCGGATGGATCGCGGCCATTTCTCGACCCAGTCTACTCACCATGAGGTTTACAAAGGAACGCGAAACACTTGGAAAGAACTCAGGGCCAACCTGTCCAAAGTAATCCCCACCGATGAGCAATTCAGGCAGGCGTTCGAGATGGCTACCGTAGCAAAGGCAGCGTTGGCTCGTTACTACCTTCGTTCTCTGGAGATGGCTGCCAAACAAGAAGCTGCGCCATGGTTCGTTCCGAATGATGATAGACAGACAATCAATCTTGAGCATTTCTTGCCGGAAAAACCGGAAGAGAACTGGCCGACTTTCAGCGAGGATCAAATTTGGAGCTTTTCCAAGCGCCCGGGAAACCTTGCCCTGCTCCTGGCAAAAAGCAATTCGACGCTTCGGAGCGCAGGATTTGAAACCAAACGTGTGGTCTATGAGCAGACTCCCTATGTGCTCACCAGCCAGATTGCAGCACTTAGCAAATGGGGAGAGAGGGAAATCTCAGAGAGGCAAAAGGCACTGGCACGCCTGGCACTGAAGGCGTGGCCAATCTAACCACCCTCCGTTGCTTCTCTGACAATCCGTGCAGCGGCCTGGCTGAAGTCCTCGCGTGGAACCCTCTTGCGTTTATATTTGCCAGCGGAGATTAGCTTCTGGGTCGTGATCCTCGTGTTCCGCTGGAGCGAGTTGAAGATCTGACGAGGCTTGATTCGCAGGGCGAGGACGTTCTCCCTTTCAGTGCGCCAGTGTAGTAATGAAAGAGGTATTAATGTACTTGACAATCAATAGGACTTTTCCTTAGACTTTTTCGCTGTAAATGTATCCGGTTACACGCTGACGTGGGTCAGGGACTGTATCAAGACTCACATGTGTGATCCCCTCTTCGATTGAGGCCGCTTGACTTCCCAGGGCACGAATCTTTTCAGTCGATCACGGCTAGGCTTCAAAGCTGAATGTAAACGTTATCTCTTGAGAAGGGAAGAATACGATGTTCCTATTTTTCAGAGGCTTGGCGCTCGTTTCGGTGCTTGGATTGTTTTCCGGCATTCTGTGGGGTCAGGACGCTACCTTTACGGGACGCGTTACCGATCCCGAAGGCGCGACGATTCCCAAAGCGCGAATCATCGTTCACAACCAGGCGACCGGCGTGGACGTAACTACAAATACGACAGGATCCGGTGACTATACCGTTCCCTATCTGACTCCGGGCGAGTATTCCGTTTCAGCGGAGGCAGTGGGGTTCAAGAAGGAAAACAAAGTCGACATCACCCTGGATGTGTCGAAGACAGCGGTCATCAATTTCGCTCTGCAAGTGGGAGGCGTAACCCAGACCATTACCGTGAACGCGAATCAGGCTCTGATTGATTTCGGCAAAGCCGACCAGGGGGAGACGGTCGAAAACACGCGAGTGACGGAATTGCCACTGAATGGGCGCGATCCCGGAATGCTGTCCATTCTGAGCGCCGGCGCGATCTGGACGGGTAATCCGCTGTACCAGCGGCCGTTCGACGATACCCAGGCCAACCTTGCAGTGAACGGCGGACAGCCGGGCAACGTGTCGCTTATGATGGACGGCGTTCCGAACACCGCGTCGCCGATTAACAACCAGGGCCAGGCGAACATCGCGTATGTGCCTCCGGTCGACTCCGTGCAGGAGTTTAGGATCATCACGAATGCGTACGACGCGCAGTACGGGCTGATGGCCGGCGGCGTGGAAGATGTGACGCTGAAATCGGGGACGAACACCCTGCACGGCGATGTCTATGAATATGCGCGGCGGACGTGGCTCGACGCGAATACCTGGCAGGATGACTACACGATTCACACGCTGCCCCCGGGTTCTGACGTGACGCCATATACAACGCCGAAGATGAAGTGGGATCAGTACGGGGCGGAACTGGACGGACCGATTGTCATTCCGAAGCTGTACAACGGGCGCAACAAATCGTTCTTCACCGCGCAGTATGAGAACTGGCACGAGATCGAACCCAACACTTTGTACGACAATGTGCCGGGCACTGGCTGGGTGAATGGAAACTTCACCAACCTGGTGTACTGGAACGGGACGAACAACCAGTACGAGCCGATCAGCTTGCTGGATCCGGAAAACATCCACCAGAATCCGAACGGGTCATGGACTCGTGTGCCGTTCGGTCCCACAGACGCCATCAATCCAACGTCGGCCGCCAACATCGTTCCCGCATCGCGTATCAATGCGATTGCGCAAAAGATTGTGAGCCTGTATCCGGCGCCGAACACGACACCGCCGAATGGTTCGAATCCGTTCGCGGACAATTATGTGGTTCAGGGCAACGATGTTGATCGGTACCGTAATGCGCTGGCGAAGTGGGACCAGATCGTGACCTCGAAGGACCGCATGAGCCTGCATTACGGCTACTGGGAACGCGAGGAGGTTCGCAGCTACGACGGATTCACAGGGCCGGAGCAGGAAGGCCAGTTGCCGCATGGCGAGCGCAGCCACACATTCACTCTGGAAGAGACGCATACGTTCCGGCCAAATTTGATGTTTGATTTTCGCGCCAACGTATCGGTACGCGCCGATTACAGCTACAACGGGCCACCGTTCAATCCGACGACGCTGGGATGGAGTCCGGGGCAGGCGCTGGCCATGGGACCCGCAGCAGCGGCCGAGTTTCCTTATCTGGACATCAGCGAATTTGCCAGCATGGGCACCGACACGAACGGACAGAACGTGAAAAACTCGCTGGCGATGTTTCCGTCGGTGACCTGGGTGAAGGGGAAACACACGATTCACGGCGGGCTGGACGTGCGCCTGTGGCAGGTGGGCTACGACGTCATCGGCGGCGGCAACGATTTCTGGATCGATCGCACGTGGACGCAGACGAATTGCGGAAGCTGCGGTTCGTGGGACCCGGCCAGCGGCAACTCCATCGCTTCGCTGCTGCTGGGGAATCCGACTTCGGGCAGCGACACCATCGATGTGAAAACCTATTGGAGTTCGCACTACTGGGCCCCGTTTTTCCAGGATGACTGGAAGGTGAGCCCGCGGCTCACGCTGAACCTGGGCCTGCGCTGGGACTTCGTGGATCCGGAAACTGAGCGGCATAACCTGGCGAACGGTGGATTCGATTCGACCGAAGTGAATCCGATCAGCTCGCAGGTGTCGATTCCTGGCTACGGAAAGCTGCTGGGAGGCGTGACATTCCTGGGCGTGAACGGATATGGCCGGTCCGCGTATCCGCTGACAAAGAACGACATTCAGCCGCGCGTCGGATTGGCGTTCGCGATAGATCCTCGCACCGTGCTGCGAGTGGGTTTTGGGGAATCGATGCGCAGCCCCGAAAACGCTCCGAACAGCATCGGCTACAGCTCGACGACGAACTATCAGTCCTATGACAATGTTCATCCGGCGCAGGTCTATCCGAATACCGTGAATACGATTTCAAGTCCGTATCCGTCGGTGATACAGCCAACGGGAAACAGCCTCGGCATGCTGACAGATCTTGGCCAGGGCCCATGGACGATCAACCCGAAGTACAAGATTCCCAGCTTCTGGAATTACTCGGTGGGAATCGAGCACCAGTTCTTCAGGGATGATGTTGTGAATATTTCGTATGTTGGCAGCCAGCTCTTCAATGGCGATTGCGATAACGGGACATTTTACGGCGATTGTCCCAACATCAATCACGAGAGCGCCGCAGCGATGGCGCCCTGCAATCCGGAAAACGGCGGCCGCTACGAAACGTGTAACAACAACAACATCCCAAATCCATTTGAGGGCATCAGCGCTTTCAACGGATCGAGTTACTACACGGCTTCAACGATCAACGCGCTCAACCTGACGCGACCGTTTCCGGAGTTCACTGATATGACGATGTGGCAGACCAACGTCGCGCATACCTGGTATAACTCGCTGCAGGTAACTGCGTCACACAAATGGAACAGCTCCCTGACCATGCATGGCACCTGGACATGGTCAAAGATGATGGACGCAGGCGGCACGGTGGACACGACTTATCTGGTGCCATTCCGGGAGATCGATTCTACGGATTACACCAATCGCGTCACGATCTCCGGCGTTTATATGCTGCCGGTAGGGCGGAACAGAATGTATTTCTCCGGTATGAACAGGGTCCTGGATGGCGTGATCGGAGGCTGGGAACTCGGGAGTCTGTATATCTATCAGACCGGTGCTCCGTGGCTGCTGCCAGGAAACCCCAATGAAGTTTATCTGCAGAGCGCATACGTAAAGCCCCATATTCAGAAGGACAATGGGTTCATCCGGCTGGTGGCGGCGTGCGCCGAGCAATACCAGGAGAACAGCAACACCGGGGCTTACTCGATTGTGCCGCTCAACTCGTACGACTACGACGGGAACTGTTCGCAGGGGGCCGATTTCCTGCAGGTTCCGAATTACGCTCCGAATGCCAATAACGTATACACCGGCATCCGGAATCCGAGGTCGGAACAGTTCGATGCGAATCTCTCGAAGAACTTCGCTATCCGGGAAGATATGCATCTGCAAATCCGCGCGGAGGCTTTCAATGCGCTGAATCACCCGGTATGGGATGAGGGCCCGGACAGCAGCACCAATGACTCCGACTTTGGCCTGATTCAGAGGGGTGAAGTCGGCCAGAGTAACCTGCCGCGCCAGATGCAGCTATCTGCCAAGGTCGTCTGGTAAACAGATCGGAAGATGGAATGAGACCAGTTCGACGATGGCTGAAGGAGGGGCAGGTGTGGGCTTATCGATCTGCCGCAAAGCCAGCCTCTTACAGTCCCCATGGGACCAGCACCCATGCCTTCAGGTTCCCACTCCGATGATGATGCGGTGAGCCGCACGGAAGTCCCAAGGTCCAAACCCGAAAACAGGAAACTGCATCGCCATCCGTACAGGAAGCCGGTCAAGAGTGAATTCCGCGAAACGGTAGCGCTTCTGTCGCAAGACATGCAGGCGAGAGAATCCGCAAAAGACGATGCCGCTACGCTGAATACCGGCGGCCACACATGTGTCAATCAGGTTTTCAACTCTCGCGATTGCTGTTGACAGCCATGGCTGGTTCTATTCAATCGGCGCGAGAAAGGAATACGGATACCAGGTATTATTCGCGACCTGCGCGGCGAGGAAGGTGATCCGTTCATCGCACAAAGCTTCAACCGTTGAGATCATCCCGATGAAATGCGTTATGGCCTGCCCAATCTCTACGATGCCGCCGGGGTACGCCTTTTGAGGCGCAGTCAAAAAGGTGCCATCGACGGTTCAACTCCCCATGAACTTTGCAAGGCGGATAAGGGCCGATTGATTCTGCCAGGCATTCTCATTGCGAGCCTCAGCAATGGTCCGATTCCACTTCCCGCGCGCACCTGCACCACAGCCAACAGCCCCGATTTCACATTCGACCTCAAGAGTCGTTATGATCTGCCGTCGGGAGGATATACGATTCGCTTCCACTATCGTCGGACCGCTCCCCCGTACAAAAGCTCCAGCCGAAAGATTCTCCCCCAAGGTGTGAGCCGCTGTTGCGCGGTCGTGGAATCGACTTTCCCGGAGGCGATGGAGTGTAAATGGACTCGAGGTTCGTCCCAACGGCACAAGGCCAGGGTTTCCGGAGTTTTTTATTTGCTCGCCCTACTGTCCGCGGTATTTGTCGAGGCTTTCGTTCGCGGCAGTTTGCTCTATGCAGCCAGGTCATTCTCTATGCAGCCAGGTCATTGCGGTTGTCCTCCGCGATTGTGACGCTGCTGCTTTATCCGATTCTGATGCCGGTGAAATCGGGGTCCGTTCAGGTCACGCTTGTCTCCCAGAACGAACAACAAGGGAGTCGCAGGGTCGACCTCG
>Ga0210391_10001277_pt1 | contig 23253 bp, 13 predicted proteins | sample IncBWC12OmetaG_FD_160573 | JGI IMG/M metagenome (GOLD analysis project Ga0210391, IMG submission 160573) | Forest soil microbial communities from Barre Woods Harvard Forest LTER site, Petersham, Massachusetts, United States - Inc-BW-C-12-O ...
GTCACCTGCCAAGTCACCTGCCAAGTCACCTGCCAAGTCACCTGCCAAGTCACCTGCCAAGTCACCTGCCAAGTCACCTGCCAAGTCACCTGCCAAGTCGGAATGGCAACACGAGCTCGCCACCTTCAATGTTTCGTTTGTTGAGTCTACTTGCGTCGTGCTTTTGGCAAACTTCGACAGATCCAAGGAGCGGACGACCCTCTCAAGACCGCAAGATGGCGCCAGCGAAACCTCGTGGAAACGGCGAGAAAACCCGCGGATTGTGGCGGGCGGTGACGGTCGGCGCGACATTCTGTCGCGCGAGCTCGCGCGAATTCACAACGTGCGATGCGCCCATATGGCTGCACCATACAGACTTGATTCTTCCACGCCGGCTGCATTGCGAGCCGCACGGCGTCGCGAGCGCACGGCCGTTTTGACCGCCGCTCCTCGCGAGTTCTCTTGACCCCACTGCACAGCGACCCGCACACTTTCGTCGAAATGCATTCTTCGCTTCGCCGGATGCGGGCCGGTCGTGCCGCGACCTTCGCCTCGGCCCTTGCGGCCGTCGCGTTCGTTGCGTGCAGCACCGGCCCAACCCGGCCGGAGGCGACGGCGACGTCCGCCGAGCCGATCCAGGGCGGGACGACGGATTCGACGCACGCTTTCGCCGTGGCCGTCGTGGATCACGCAACGGCATCGCAAGAGACGGTGGCCATCTGTTCGGGGGCGCTCCTCGCGCCGAACCTCGTTGCTACGGCACGACATTGCGTGGCCCCGACGTCGGACCCCGAGGACGTCCAGTGCGCGACGGCCATGTTCGGCTCCGTCGTTGCCGCAAGCCAGCTTTACGTCTCCAACGACACCGTGCTCGATACGAACAGCACGTATCACACCGTCGACGCGATCGTCGTGCCGCCGGAGTCGCCGATGTGCGGCAACGATCTCGCGCTCCTCATCCTGCACGATTCGGTGCAGTTGCCGGCCTACGTGACCCCCGTCATCGACCCGCCGATGACCGATCATCAAGTGTATTCGACCACGATCACGGCGATCGGGTACGGCGTCTCGACCCCCACGGACACGGCGGGCGACACGGTCGGCACGCGGCGCATTCGCGAGAACATCGACCTCGAATGCATCCCGAACGACACGACGTTCGCCAACTGCTATTCGGACCCCGACGCGATGCAAGCGATCGCGCCGCAGGAATTCCTGGTCGCCGACGGTGCCTGCGGAGGCGACTCCGGATCGGGTGCTTACGAGCAGCGCAACTTCAACGCCGGTTCGTGGGTGAGCTTCGGCGTGCTGTCGCGTGGCAGCGTCACGGACGACGGCGCCACCTGCTACGGCAACATTTACACGCGCTTCGATGCGTGGGGCACGCTGCTCATCAACACCGCGCAGACCGCCGCCGCGAAAGGCGGATATGCCGTTCCGGCGTGGGCCGCGGGCGACGGCGGAACGGCGAATCCGGGAGGCTCGGCGTCGTGCTTGCCGGCGGCCGCGGGGTGCGACGATGACGGCGACTGCTGCTCGAACAACTGCATCTCGCTCTCCGCGACGGGGCCCTTCGCTTGTTCGGCGTGCTCCGATTCGGTTCCTTGCGACACCGGCTTCGTCTGCAACCAGGGGGTGTGCGTGACGCCGAGCGACGCGGCGGTCGGCAGCGGGGCCGGGTCTGCGAGCGACGCGAGCGGCGGAGTTGCGCATCCTGGTTCCGGCGGGGGTTGTTCGGTCGTGCCGTACGGCGGCGGCACCTCGCCTCTCCCCCTCGCCGGCTTTGCCGTGTTCGTTTGCTTGGCGCAAGTGCGGTCCCGTCGCCGCGCCCAACCCCGTTTCGGCGCGGTCCGCCGCGCTGTTGAGAAGGCGAGATCATCATGACCTCTTCAAGCACTCCGATGTCGTTTCGTTCCGCCGCTGCGAAAGCGGGATTGTTCGTCCTCGTGCTCGCGGCGCTGCCGGCGGTTGGTTGCGGGGGCGACAACGGAGGGGGTTCGCCCGACAGCGGAATGCAAATGCAAGCCACCGACGCGGCCACCGTCTTTCACCGGGACGCCGCAGGCACTACCCCGTCCGAAGCTGGAGGCGAGGCCTCGCTCACCAGCATGTACGACGGCACGGTGGGCATGCCCTGCGCGTCGGACGCCGATTGCCAGCCGGCCGGGGGACCGGGGGTCGCGATATGTTCGCTGTCGTTGACACCCACGGTCTATCCGACGCCGGTCTGCATGCTTCTGACGTGCAATCCCGGCACGGACAACCTGATTCACTATTGCGACGGCCCCGACGATCCTTCCTCGCCGGGCATCTGCATCCAGGTGTCCAGTACGCAGAGCTTGTGCCTCCCGCAATGCGTGTTCGCCGCCGACGGATCCACGGCGCTGGGCTGCAACGGACACGATGCGTGCTCCTTTTACGGTGCCGGTGTCGGGACCAACAATGAGGTCATCGGTGTCGGGTATTGTTGGGGGGCTTGCACCGCGGACGCGGACTGCCCATCCGGCAGCTCCTGCCAGACCAACCAAGGCGAGTGCGTCACCACGCCGACGACACCCACCAAGGCGCTCGGGCAAGCGTGCACCGACGCAGACAACACGAGCGGCGCGTGCCTGTGCGACGTGGATCTCAGCTCCACGGCGGCCAACCCCCCGGGCCTGTGCACACAGTTCTGCCAGGTGGGCCTGACCAGCGACGCGTGTCCCTCGGGCTATGTGTGCCAGGCTTTCGAGCCCAACACACTCACGGGCTCTACAGCGGGTACGTCGACACCGGGCTTCACGACCCAGAACACGGGCCTCTTGGGCCTGTGCGAGGCGGCGTGCACCGCGGGGGACGGAGGCGGCGGAAGCGGCGAAGCGGACGCCAGCTCCGACGAGGGTGGTGTCACGACCAGCGATGCATCAAGCGCTAGCGGCGCCGATACGGGCGGCGGTGGCGCGTGCCCCACCCCGGCGACGTGCGACACGTCGACCGCCGCCGGCGCGACGTGCATCCCGTGAACCTCCCGTGATCGCGCGGCGAGCCTCCCGGTCCGGGCCGTGGCTCCTGGCCGCGATGCTCGCCTTCGCGGCCGCAGGCCTCGAGGGAAGGCTCGCGCGTGCCCAAACGACGAACGAGACGAACGAGGCCATCGAAGAACCGGTGACCCCCCAGCGGGGCAATCCGACGATCCCGGACTCGCGCAGAAACCCCATGGCCGGGTCGGTGCTGTTCTTCGAGCAGGAGCTCTCGACCCAGACCGCGCAGATCGAGCCGTCCCCCGAGCTCTCCTACGTGCCCTTCTACGCCTGGTGGTTCTCGCTCCGGCCGCGCTGGAACTTCAACGACCATGTTCGGGTCCAGGCGCGGTTCGACTACACGAAAGAACTCACGAACAGCGAAGAGACGACGCTCCTGCACGAGGATGTCTTCGGCGATATCTGGACCGACCTCGTCGTCGAGGGGGCACTGCCGCGCGCGAAGAACACGCGCCTCACGGGCGGGGCCCGTCTCATCTGGCCGACGTCGCTCGTCAGCCAAGGCGCCGGCGTCTACGTGAAGGCGGGTCTCTTCGGCGGTGTGAACCAGGAGATCGTGTTCAAGCGCGGCGCTCAGTTTTTCCCGTCTGCGCGCGTCGGGGCGCGCGCCATCTACTTGCACACGTTTTCGGACGCCACGACGCCGACGGCCTACGGAGGATTTGCGTACACGCGCCAGAACGTCGACGAGTTCTCGTTCTCGAGCGACCAGATCTCTGGCCAGACGCTCGTGCACGACGAGCTCGATCTCGTCGCCGAGGGAGGCTTGCAGATCATTCCCAAGCTCGAGCTTGTGCTCGACTTCGTGGTGCTGCAGCAATGGCACTACGCCCCGACCGACACGTCCGTGGCGACCCAGACAGGACCGGTGTTCGTTCCCCGCATCGGGGACGACCAGACGACCGACCTCGTCTGGGAGATCGCGGCGCTCGACTACGACGTCATCCCCGAGATGTCGCTCTCGCTCGGATACTACAACCTCACGAACGAGATTGCGCCGGACGGCACGCTGCGCGGACCCTTCACGGGCGGTGAGGGTAACCTCTTTTGGAGTCCGGAGGCACGCGTCTTCTTCACGATCACGGGGAAGCTCGATCGGATCTGGGACGACGTCGCGGGCAAACTGTTGCCCTCGACCCCTCCGTCCAGCATGGCCGCGTCCCGATGAGGGAAAGCGCGGGGTTCTCGTTTCGTTTCGCGGAGCGTAGCTGAAGGAGCATCGGGTATGCGTTCGAAGAAAGTGCGATGGCTGTCTCTCCTCTTCGTCCTTTGCGCGAGCCTGGCGATCGCTCCCGGCTGCGCCCAAGATCGCGCCCCGATCAACCGCGTGCAGGCGGGGGCGCTCGACAAGAGCTTCTTCGTCGGGCCCAACCTGAGTAGCTCCGCCGATGACCCCGAGTTCTACATGGGAAACCGGATCATCGACGAAGGCTATGGCGTCGGTCACGGATTCTGGCTGATGCAAGGCCTCGGCTCGCTCGCCCGCATCAAATGGGAGATCCAGGAGACGCTCCTCATCGCGCGTCTCACGTACGACCGGATCCAGAACAGCGACTACAAAGGGTCGCAGACGACGAACGACGGCCAGATCATCGCCGAGTTCACCATCGAAAGCCATTTCGACATCGAGCGCGACTACAATACGCAGACCGGCGAGCAGCTCAACGTCATCGTCGAGAACACGACGGATCGGCCCTGGTACGAGCGGCAGTACTTTCGCGTCGACTGGTCGAACAACCTCATCACCGACGCGTACGACTTCGACTTTCTCGCGGACGGCGCCGCCATCGACGGACTCCAGATCGACCCCGAGGCGTATTACGTGCAGGATCCCAGCGATCCGAACGCCCCCGTCTTCGATGCCGAGAACGGCTACTTCGACGTCACGACGAAGATCATCGCCCGCCCGCAGACCGTGCAGACGCCTTACGGCTCGTTCCCGCTTTGCATGCTCTACGGCGACGTGGGGCCCGTCACGGGCACCTATCCGGCGGTGGATTGCAACCCCGCCGAGGTGACGCTGCGACTCTCGTTCAAGAAAGTCGTCGACGACGATTACGAGCCGGAGAACTGGGACGGCAACCATATGAACGCCTTCGGCTGGTTCGAGGTCGACCGCTTCGGCTACGACCGCAACTACGGCATCCTCGATCAGGACTGGCACCGTTTCGCGACGAAGTTCAACATCTGGCAGCAAAGCCACGTTCCGAACACCCAGTGCGCGGTCGACGAATGGCGCGACGCGGCGGGCAACGTTCAGAATTACGAAGTCGACGCTTCGGGCTCGTTCGTCTTCGACGACAACGGCTTGCCCATCCCGGACCCGAGCGGCAAACCGTTCACGAAGAGCGCGGTGGGCCTCGACGTGCACCGGGACACGGACAACGACGGGACCGAGGACGAATGCCAGTTTACGACGCCCGCGGGAGACGTCGTCAATCCCGGATCGCGCTGCGACGAGTTCACGAACAAATGCGATATCCCGCTCTACTTGCGAAAGACGAAGACGACGCCGTTCTATTACGGGCCCACCGCCGACCCGACGCTCTTCGCGCGGACGGCCCAGTCACTCGCGTCTTGGAACTTGGCCGTCAAGCGCGCGTCGCAGCTCGGCAAAGTCGTGGAGGCGAATCGCGCGGGCGTCGACGTCGGCCAGGCGACGTTCTTGACGAGCGAAGCGGACCTGACGAGCGACGAGGCGGGCGCGCACACGGTGTCGGACATCTTCGTGATGTGCCACAACCCGGTCGTGAGCGGCGACTCGCCCGCGTGCGGGCAGCCGGGGCTCGCCGTGCGCCTCGGCGACTTGCGATACAACGTCGTCGACCTCATCACGGATCCCCAGCTCCCTTCGCCCTGGGGCCTCATGACGGACTTCGACGATCCGTTGACGGGCGAGAAGGTCCAGGCCAGCGTCAACGAGTGGGGTGCGGTGCTCGACACCGCGGCCCAGTTCGTGGAGGACCTACTCCGCTGGCTCGATGGGGAGATCACGAACCAGCAGATCGCGAACGGGCAGTACCTGAGCGACTGGGTCGCCGGTAGCCAGCTCGGGCTGCGTCCGTATCTCCCGCCGGCACTCTCCCAAAAGGAGATCCTGTCGCGCCTCTCGTCGATCGACACGACTGTCGCCGCGCAGAACGGGCTGACCCCCACGGGCGCGTCATCGTCCGCCGGAGGGCACGCGACCCACAACCCGTCTCTCGCGCGCCTGGCGTCGCAGATGGGATCTTCGCTGCCTCTGACGCTGCTGCGCCAGACCGCGGCGACGAATCTCGCGAACGCGCTGGGCCCCTCGCTCGACTCCCAATTCGAATCCACTCGGCAACTGATGCTGGGATCGTCGTGGGAGACAGAGCTCGTGACGCCGGATCTGCTCCAGCAGGCGGGCTTCGACCCCACGCAACCCGTCGCGGGCAACGCGACGACGATTTCGATGGCCTCTCCGCTGCAGGGGCTGAACCCGCAGCTCCGGCGATGGAGCAAAACCGCGATTCAGACGGCGCTGACCCAGGACCGACTCTGCGTCCTCGAGGACGAGCCCGAGCCGGATTCGCTCAGCGCCCTCGCGCAGCAGGCCAAGCAGATGTTCCCATTGCCCGACCCGAGCGATCCGAACTACGCGACGGACCTCTTCACGCGCGACCAGAACCTCCACCAGTGGCTTCGCGAGCAGCTCCACGGGTCGGTCATCGCCCACGAGATGGGCCACTCGATGGGGCTCCGCCACAACTTCGCGGGGAGCTTCGACGCCCTCAACTACCCGACACCATACTGGCAGCTCCGCACGAACAACGGCCAGGAGCATTACTGCGGTTATCCGAACGCGCTCGACGCGACCACTCCGCAAGCCGACGGGAATACGTGCGTCGGGCCGCGCTGGGTCGATCCGGTCACGACCACGGAGACCAACGATTTCATCTGGAAGTATGGGTCCACGACCGTCATGGACTATCCCGGCGACCCGACACAGGACACGAATGACATCGGGCCGTACGACAAGGCCGCGATGCGCTTCGGGTACGCCGACATCGTCGATGTCGACAACGACAAGAAGTACAGCGAACCTTTGAACGGCGGCGCCTCGGGCAGCCACGGCGGCCTCGACTTCATCCAAGCGCTCGACGGCTTCGGGGGCATCTTCGGAAGCCCGATCGGCGGCAATCACTACAGTACGTATGCCGACAAATACAACCTGCTCGGGACGTGCACGGCGAATCCGAACCCACCCACCTCCGATCCGAGCGATCCGCTCTCGAAGGTGTGCTCGGGGTTCGACCTCGACTACGTCGCGGAGCGCGACATGCTGACGGTCGACAAATTCAGCGCTGCGGTTACCGCCGTGCGGCCCGACCTCGTCGCAAACTTCGCGGTGGACAGCGGGCTACCCATCTGGCGGCAGTCGAACCCCGCTTACCAGGGCCGCGTGCGCCATCCGTACCTGTTCGGATCCGACGAGTTCGCGGACGTCGGCAATGTGCCGGTTTTTCGCTTCGACGCGGGGGCCGACACGTACGAACAGATGCAGTTTCTCATCTCGACCTACGAGGATCGATATGTGTTCGACAATTTCCGCCGCAACCGCGTGACCTTCAACACGGCGGCGGTCGTCAGCCGGATCGAGGACCGCTATTTCGACAAGATCCAGGCGCTCTCGAAGAGCCTCGCCCTCGGCGTCGAGCTCAGCCCCGCCTCGGCGCTGACCGACCCGGGGAGTCTCATGCCGCTCGCGATGGGTTCCGCCGACGGCTTCGCGATGTTCATTCGCGCGCTCACGCGCCCTGCGCCAGGCGCCTACGTCGCGACACCGGCGGGAGCGCCCGGTGGATCCGGGCCGCCGAACGCGTGGGCTGGAGCCTGGCAGATCGGCGACGACAACGCGTCGTCGACGCCGGCGACGCCCGTGAACGTCGGACTCGGGAGCGGAGACGGGCGCTATGTCGAAAACAACTACAATTACACCCAGGGCTATTGGTGGTCGGAGTACCAGACTCAGGTCGGGAGCTACTATGAAAAGCTCCTCGCGCCGATGTACCTGACCGAGGCATATAACCAGTTCATATCGAACTCGGAGGACGATTACGTCGACGGGCGGTACAAGAACGTCAACTACGCCACGATCTATCCGAATCAGGTGCGCCGTCTCTTTGCGAACCTCATGGTGACGTCGAGCGCCACGCAGGTGAACGCATCCGGGTCGCAGGCGCAGATCTTCACGCTCGCACCGTATGCGATCCCGTCGACCGATACGTCCACCCCGAACCCGACCGTCGATCCGCAGTATCTGGCCTGGGACAAGTACGATCCGACCGATCCGACGACGACGTCGCTGACGTACCCGAGCAACGCGGTGCTGCTCGACCCGCTCGTCGGCTGGGAGGAGCAGTACCCGTCGCTCGTCAATCTCTTCTGGTTCGGGCCGACGACGTGGAGCATGGACCTCATCGATCAGATGCGGATCTTCTCGCCGGGCGACGCGGCGAGCCTCTCGATCCCCGACGCGCAGGAGGTGCGCTACCGGGATCCGCTGACCGGGATCGAATACGTCGCGAAGAACTACGGGACCGAGACGGTGAACTCGAACATCGGCTACGGCGTCGCCAAGAGCGTTGGCGCGCGCATGCTGCAGCAAGCGAACATGCTCGCGCAAACCGCTTACAGCGTCTCGACGCCGCCGGATCCGGTCACCGGCGAGCTCACGTATGACCAGGACGCGCAGGGCAACGCGATCCCGACCGCCGGGACGGCGGCGCAGTCGGCCGCGACCTTCCTCAAGGGCTTCACGTCGAACATCGACGTCGTGCGCCAGCTGACCTTGTTCTTCGGGTACGGGCCGCTCGGCCGAGGGCAGTAGCGCGCGGGCTCACTGCAACGGCGGCCACGCGGCGAGATCGGCCTCGAGGGCCGCCGGGGCGAGCATCGTGATCATGTGGCCGGCCTGCGGATAGTGGCCGACCGCGGGCGCGCGTTGCCCGTCCGGGTACGCGACCGTGAGCGCGCCGCCGTCGGAGTCGATGCGATCGGCCCCGACGATCGCCGTGAGCGCCGGCGCCAGAGCCCGAAAGGGCACGACGAGATCGAGCGCACCGTCGGTGACGAAGGCCGGCACGTCGTGCAGATTGTCGATGAATGCGGTGCCCTCGAAGGGCTGCGTCTCCCAATCGCGCGTCCATGTGGCGGTATCGGTGTCGGGCTGGAGCGGCGAGAAGTTGAGGTACCAGTACTGCCCGGCGAGTAGGGTGCCGAGGGCATCGAAGAGAGGCGTCTCGTCCGGGAGGCTCTCGTTGGGGTCTGCGGCGTTGGGCTGGCTGCACTTGAACCCCGCCACGCGCTCGCTCTCCGAGAGGCCCGCAATCGAAGAAAGCGGTACGCCGAGCAAGGCCGCCGCGCGATCCGGAAGGATGTGCGCATTCGAAGCGTCGTCTTCGCGCGCGGTCTGCTGGGCGAGGGTGGTTTCGAAGTCGTACGGGCTCCGTCCTGCGGCGTCCGCACAGGCGCACGCACCCGCATCCCCGCAGCCGGCGGGTACACTCTCCGCCACCGCCGCCGTCTCCTCCGGATCGACGCACGCCGCATCGATGGCCGCCGTGTGCGCGCCTCCGGCCAACCAAGCCTCGAGCAAGATCTGGCCCTTCGCCAGCGCCGCGAGAGGCCGCGTCGTGACGGCTTTCGCGATCGCGGCCGACAGCGTCGGATCGGAATAGTTGGCGAGGTCGAATCGCCCGCGCAGATACGCGATGAGCCAGGTAACGCGAACGCCGGCGTAGCTCTCGCCCAACCAGAACACAGGGCCCTGCAGCGACGGGTGCGCGTTGAGGAAGGCGAGCGCGCCGAGGAGGTAATCGGCTGCGTCCACGTACTCGTTGAAGATGTCCGCCGTGCAGTCGAGGGACCGATCCGGCGCGCGTCCGTCGACGACGTCGTACGAGTAGCCGGCCTGCCGCGGTTCGAGATAGACGAGATTCGCGAGGGCGGTCAGCGGCGTGGGATTCGAAACGACGGCGCCGCCGACGTCTACCGTCATAGGGCCCGTGCCGAATGCCCGCACCGTTTCGGCCGTGAAGCCGTTGCTGAGAAAGACGATCGGAGCGGTGACGGCGTTCTGGAGGGCGGGCCATTCGTTGTAGAAGAGCCGCGCCGTTGCGCCGATCGTGACCGATTGGCCGGCGAGCGTGACGGTGCGCGCCGGGACGTCGATGAAACCGGCTGCGGGTCCGGCGTTGGCGCCGTCGACGGCCGATTCGCTTGCGGACGCGTCCGGGATGGGGGAGGCGGCGTCCCTAGCGGTCTCCGTCTCGGAGGTGAACCGCGCGCATCCAGCGAGCGCGCCGGTGACCATGCAGAGCCAGGCGAATCCGACCGTTACTGCAGGCAGCTCGCGCAGGCGTCGGTCGCCGCACACGCGAAGAGCGTGTTCGCGACACCGGAGGGCCGCGTCGAGTCGGTGTAGTTGTAGTTGTTCAAAATGTCGTTCGCGCCGGTCGAAGAAAGGCCGAGGCCCGCGGACCCGGTCTTTTCGCAGGTCCCCGTGTTTTGCGTGCGGACTAAACACTGGGCCGTGAACATGAGCGTGCCGCAATAGCAGGCGTCTGGGAAGCCGCTATTGGCGCACGTCGCGGCTGTGCTCAGCGGGTTGCCCGGAATGGCCGGCGGAACCGGGCCATCGAGGCAACCTCTTTTTTGCAGAGTGTGGGCGGGCGCCGCACGGCGGCGGCGGCACGCTCACGGTGGCGATCGCGGTTACGTTGAACGCGAAGGCTCTCCCGGGCGCAGACGCTCGCGAAGCATTCGAAAAAAACGGCGTCCCCCCACGCGGTCGCCCAGCTCGTCACCGTCATAGGCATTGACGACGACGATGTCCCAAAAATCGCGGGACGCTCGGAGAAATGCCGCCCCTTCTGCGTGATGAACCGCAAGGCGCAGAATGTCGTCGAGCGCGAAAAACTCTCGGGCCAGCGCGATGAAGGCCGCCGTCGGCTCCACTACGTCGACGGCGATGCCGGGGTAACTCATCGCGAATTGCCTCGGCCCGACCGCTCCGCCGCACCCGATGAAGAGCGCACGCTCTCTCCGGCGCGCGAGCCCCGCGCCGACGTCGAGGCGATCGATGTACGGCCAGCCCGACTCGTTGGCGTCTTCCAAGGCCGCCCTCGTCCACACCATCTCTCGACCCGAAAGGAGATCGCGCGCGACCATTTCGCGAAAGGCCCCTTCATCGCGCACGCGGATCTCCGTCAGCCCCTCCCGCCGTCGAGCGAAGACTCGCTCTCCCCAAGGCCACCGGACGTGGCCCGCCTGGGGAAGCGGGCGGCGTCCGAGCCCGGGGAGACCCTAAGAAGACCGCGCCACGGCGAGCGCCGGCATCAAGAAGCTCGACGTGCATTCCGGCACGGACAATCCGCAAGGCGTTCGGTTCCCTTGCAGAGCTCTCTCCGATTCGCCCGAGATGCGCTTTCCACGCGGCCAGGGCGGTCCAGTGCACAAATCTCGGGAGCCTCTACCGGCGCATATGGTAATTTCGATATCGCTCGCCCATAGCAAGAGTGGGAACACCAGGCGGGAGCGAAATGACGCGAAGGGCGAGGTCATCGGGCGCATTGGCCGCAGTCCTCGGGGCGCTGGCATCAAGCGTTTCTGGATGGGGCTGCGGGGGTAACACGACGAGCTATGTGATCGAAGGATGCGGCGACGCGGCCTGCGAAACGAGCGCCACGCCGGGCTGTCTCGACGACGCGGCCTGCGTGTCTTCCGCAACCTGCGCGGACGGGGGTTGCGTCGACGGTGCACGTCCCGATGCCAGCCTCACGACGATCGATAGCGGAGGCCTTCCAAGCCCGGACTGCGACGGTGGCACGTGCGTCGCCTGCGTGGGGGGCGGCCCCTGCGCGCCGGACAATCCGTGCCATCGCGGCACGACCGTGTGCAATAGCGGACGTTTGGTCTGCGAAGACACGTTCGTGAACGTCACCACGGGGGCGGCCTGCGGAGGCGGGAATGTCTGCAACAACGGCCTCTGCGTATCCGAGTGCGACGCCAGTACGTGCAGCCCGACCTGCCCAGGCCCCGGATGTGACGGCGGATCGACCTGCACCGGGGCCGCCTGCGACGCGGGAATGACCTGCGCTTCGGCGGGAATGAGCTGTCCGCTCCCTGGGATTTGTTACTACGGCGTCATCCAGTGCATCGCGGGGCAAGCGCTCTGCGAAACGGGAATGCCCTTGCCGAATGGCAGCGCGTGCAACAGCCCAGGGTCCGTCTGCTTCAACGGCAATTGCAGCACGCAGTTCTATGTAACGGCAATGCTGCCGATTGCGTCCCCGACACTGAGCGTCAGCGGCGCGCTCTTCAGCGTGACCGACATTTTGACCTCCGATGTACCGAGTGCGTTGACCGCCGTCCTGGATTGGGGGGACGGCACGACTTCGACCGGGACCGTCGCCGGAAGCGGAGGCACATTCACTGTGAGCGGTTCGCATTCGTACGCCGTGCTGGGCGGCTACACGGTGACGCTCACGTTGAGCGGTGCAGGCAACGATGGCTTCGTCAGTCGGACTATCGCCGTCTCGGCGGGCTACACCACCTTTTCGGTTCCCAACGCGGGAAACAGCATCACCGCGGGACCCGACGGAAATCTATGGTTCACGATGCCCTATACGAACCAGATCGGGCGGATCACCCCCGCGGGGGCCGTCACGCCGTTCGCGATCCCGACGCCTGGAGCCGGACCTTCCGTGATCGCGCTAGGGCCGGACGGCAATCTCTGGTTCACCGAGACGACGAGCAACAAGATCGCGTCGGTCACTCCGCTCGGAGTCTTCAGTGAGTACAATATCCCCACGTTGAACGGCCAGCCCGACGGAATCGTGGCGGGGCCGGACGGTAACCTTTGGTACACCGAGGGACTCGGCGACAAGATCGGGCGGATATCGCCGACAGGCACGAATGCCGCCGAATTCTCCATTCCGATTGCGGCGGCCGGGCCCGGGCAGATCGCCGCGGGGCCCGACGGAAACTTGTGGTTCACACTGGCGTATGTCGGCGCGGTCGGGACCATCACCCCCGCAGGGATCGTCCACGACGTCATGATTCCAACAATGGATGTGCCTTACGACATCATACCCGGGCCGGACGGCAACCTCTGGTACACGGACGTCAGCGAGACGTCGCTCGGGCGCATCACGCCGAGCGGAATGGTCACCGAGGTCCAAGCCGGCATGGACACGACGGCTATCGCGGTCGGTCCCGACGGTAATTTTTGGTATATCGGTGGCAACTACGGGACGGACACCAGCAACTTTGGAAAGGTGACGCCCGGGGGCGTCATGACCACGTATACGCTGCCGTTCTATGCGGTGGCTCTTGCCGCGGGGGCCGACGGCAATATCTGGATAACCGGAACCGACGCAATCGTGATGGTCGTGCCGTAGCTCGACGCGTAGGGCGGGACTGGGGTTGGACGCCGCAATCCGAAACCGGCTCCATGTCGCGACCACGGATCGGGCTCGTACCGGCCCGGTGTCCAATGGGCCACAAACCCGCAAATATCGATTGCCGGATCGATCAGGCTATCGCGGAACGAAGCTCTCGGTCTTGCAGCCGAGGATGACGTCGACCTCACCCGTCGCGTCGGCCTTGAGGGCCGTGCACGACACCGGGCACATCTCGATCGTCGTGGGTGTTCCGCCTTCGGCTGGGTCGACGTTGTAGTACCAGCCGCCGGCCGTGGGGTCGCACGCCGCTGCCGACTCCACGTAATACACCGTGGACGTCGTGCCAGCGGACGTGAGGCTGACGTTGATCTTCGAAAAGTCGGGGCTACCGCTCGCCGGCGTCGGGACGGCGTAGTTGCACGGAAGCGACGTACCCCGAATCGACGCGAGGGCGGCGGTGAATTGCTGCTCCACGCCGGAGTTCGAGCCGATGATGAAGGGCTGCGAAGTGCCGCCTTGGGTCGCGACGGCGTCGAGCACCGTCGTCCCCGCCGTCAGGTCCGCAGGTGTGAAGACGCCGATTGCGAACGTCTTGATGCTCGGCGTCGACGCGAGGGCGGTCGCCGCGACTTGGGATACGCCATTGTCCGCGGCCTGCGTGGTGATCTGGTTCGTGCACTGCGCGCCGCTCGCGATCTCGTCGGGCTCGCCGTCCGTCGCCAACACGACGGCGACCGTATCCCCCGGATGCGCCGTCGCGTACGCCTGCGCGCCGGCGATCGCCCCTTGGAGCGCCGCCTGCGTGGGCGTGTTTCCGAGCGGCTGATGGCCGGTCAGCCAAGTCGAAATGACCGTGGCATTACCGGGTAGCGGCGCAATCGGGACCGTTGGCGTCTGGTAATCGGTCGCCGTGCAATCGTCATTGGCCGCGCAGAACGATGCCGTGGCGGCGACGCAATCCCCGCGATCGAAGCCGTTCGCGTCCATTCCACACGGCATCCCCACGGTGCAAAAAGTGTCTTGTTCGTTGGCACAGACTCCCGATGTCTCGCACGGATAGAGCTGGCATTGCCCCGCGGTCGTGCAGAATTCGCAATCCGACTCCGAATCGCAAGCCACGACGTCGGTGCTCGGCGCCTGGCACGTCTTGATGTAACACGGGCCGGCCGCGCCGCAGTCGGCGCTCGACGCGCACGAAGACGGGACGCCGGGCGCCGTCTTTGGAAAGTAGGAGAGACCGACGCCGAGACCTGCGGAGGCCGAATCGTTGATGAACGTCTGGATGGCCGCCGTGACCGCTTGCCACTTCGTGGTTTGTGCAGAGACGAGGTCGTCCATCGACAGCGAGGTGTCGAGAAGGAAGAAGAGATCGAGCGGAAGGAGTGTCGCCTTAACGCTCGTGGCCGCGCAGCCGACGAATGCGTCGGTGACACCGGCGTCCGTGGGGGGGCCCGAAGTCGCGCCGGACAGGCTTCCCGAGAGTGCCGTCCCGGTCGTTGCCGAGCCGCTGAGAGCGCCGGATGCCGAAGCGCCGCCGGAAACGCCTGCGCTGGCGGAACCGCTCGAACCGGCGCCCGCGCCGCTCAAGCCGCCCCCGGGACCGGGACTGCCGTTGCCCCCCGAGGTCGTGCCGCACGCGGCGGCGAATCCGAGCGTCGCGACGATGGTGCCGAAATAGGCGCGAACTCGCATCGACGGACCCTCCGAGCTGCCGAACTTGCGGCCCTCATGAGCCTACCGCCACCACTTGGCGCGTCCAGTGGCAGCATCGTCGCGCAGACGAGGGCAGGCGAGGCGCCATTTCCTCACGCTGTTTTCCAATCGGCGTCTATCCTCGCAGCCCTCGAAGATCGCTCCACTCTCGTCCATCACCCCTCGGATGAAGAAACTCGGCAGCCATCGCCGTCAGTAAGACGGACCCATCACGACGCACGGCAAAGGTCCTTGTTTTCCGCGGCTCTGAGCAGCATCGGACGCGTCGAGGGGAAAAAGGCAAGTCAAATTACAAAATGGTCGCGGCGCTGTATCGCGATGGCCGGCTGCGCTCAGAATTTCGGCAGTTTCGCGAGACAACGCTTCGCCTTCGAGGTAAACGGTGGCGGGGTGGGGCTGGGCGGGCGCGCCTGCAGCCCAAGGCTCACTACTCTTCGAGGTTGTCATGAATATCCGCTCGCGAACTGCTCTTGCCGTCGTGATTCCCATCCTTGCAGTGGCCTGCGGGTCGAACGGCACCACAGGAGGTGGCGGCGGCTCGACCGGCCAAACCGGATCGACGGGCGGCACCGGGTCGACAGGCAGTGGCACCGGGTCAACCGGAAGCGGTACTGGCTCGACGGGTAGCGGTACTGGATCGACCGGCAGCGGTACTGGCTCGACGGGTAGCGGTGCCGGATCGACCGGCAGCGGTACGGGGTCCACGGGTAGCGGCTCGGGATCGACCGGCAGCGGCACCGGCACAACGGGAACCTCGGGCACGACGGGCAGTGGCACCGGCACGACGGGCACTACGGGGGCCTCGGGGACCAGCGGCTCCAATGGCGACGGCGGCAGCGGCTCCTCGGGGAGCAGTGGTTCGGGGGGCGACGGTGGCACCGGGCCCGCGACCGTGCACCTCGATCAGAAGGACCAGACGATCGAAGGATTCGGCATCAACGATATGTACCAGGGCAGCGCTCTGCCCTCGAGCCTGTTCGATCCGACGAATGGGATTGGCCTGAGCATTCTGCGGCTCGGCATGGATACGGCGGGGGCCGGAAATCTAAATAACTCAACCGTCATGATGGCGGATATCGCGACCGTGAAGGCCGCCGGAGGAAAAGTGATCGGCTCCGTGTGGAGCCCCCCGATCGCGCCGACCAATTGCAAGTCCAACGGGGCAACCAACGGTGGGGGACAGCTCTGTTCATCGGAGTTCGTGTCCATCCCGAGTAACATGACGAATTCGTGCACCTCGAGCGAAGACAGCTCCTGTCCCAATTCGTGGGCCACGACCATTACAAACTTCGCATCGAGCAACGGCCTCTACGCCATGAGCGTCGCCAACGAACCGGAATTCGCGTCGTGCGGTTCCGCCGAGCCGTGCAGCGGCGACTATCCGACCGCCATCCTGACGGCCAACGAATTGGTCTCGTTCGTCAAAATCGTAGGCCCGATGCTTCAGGCCAAGGGAATCAAGGTGATCGCTCCCGAAACATCGGAGTGGCTCCACCTTTGGAGCAACGATTCCGCTTGCGGGTCCGCGCCCTCGGGCAAGAAGAGCTCTGACCCGATGAACTGCGGCTGCTTCATCGCCAACAGCAGTACGCCGAGCTCGACTTGCGCCGCGGCCAGCACCACGTGCGCCAGCGCGTGCTCGACCGGAAGCGGGTACGATTACGGCCATTTCCTGGCCAACGACTCAACCGCGTGGGCGGCGTTCGACATCATCGGGACGCACGAGTACGACTCCCAAATTGCCTTCCCATGGCCCTCCGACGTGACCGCTGCCCGCAAAGAAGTGTGGCAGACCGAGATGTCGGGCGTGGAGTGGTGGCCTGAACAAGGGCCGAGCTGCGACATCAACGACGGCGTCGTCGTCGCCCAGTGGATTCATTCTGCACTCGTCGTCGGTGAGGCGTCGGCCTGGCTCTGGTGGTGGTGGGACGGCGGATCGAGCGCCAACGGTACGAACGAGAACTTGGGGAACGTCCAGGGATGCCCCAGCGGCGGCCCCGATCCGAAGCGCCATTACACGCTCGGCAACTTCAGCAAGTACATTCGCCCGGGCTCTTCGCGACTCCAGATGACCGGAGCGACTCCGTCGGGCGTCCTTCTCTCCGCATACACGGATTCGGGCAAAGTCGTCATCGTCGCCATCAACAGCGGCACGTCGACGACCACCGTGCCGATTACCATCTCGGGCGGCACCGCGCCTGCCATGTGCACGCCGTACCTGACGTCGTCGAGCGTGAACCTGACGGCGCAGACCGCGGTCGCGGTGAGCGGCGGCGCCTTCATGGCTTCGCTGGTCGGCCCGTCCGTCACGACGTTCGTCTGCCAATAGGCTCCAGGCGGGCGCGCCGTTGCGGAGGGGCCGAGGGTTCCGAGGGCTCCGAGGGCACCTCGGGGCGCGGCCCGCCCTTTCCGCGATCGAATGCCTCACCACCGCGGGAAATTGCCCGAGCGGCGAGATTATTGTCCCAGCGGTGGAAGGCACTCGCCTCGGACGCGCGCAATGCGTGTCTTTTCTTGTGTGCCGCTGCCTGGAAATTTGGGCGAGACTCCTCAGACCTACCGAGGTCGCCGCCCGTATGCTCTTTCGTTCGCTTCGTTCCTTTCGTTCGTTGTGGCTTTTCCCATTCGTCGCCGCTTCGCTCTGTGCCCTTGCTTTGGGGTGTGGCCGGTCGACGATTGACGGCCTAGATCTCGCCCCCGGCTCGACCGTAGATGCGAGCGCCCACATCGATTCGGGGGATCTGTTCGTGGTCGACGCCGGCCCACCCGATGCGACCGAGCCGCCGATCGACGCGCCGACGACGGAAGACGTGCGCGCCGCGGACGTGCGCAACCCGGATACGGGCATCCTGGACGCGACGAGGGACGTGAACCTCGACGCTCCGGTGGATCACGAGGAGCACGAGGCCGCCACCTGTCCTGCGGGCGACAACGCGCTCTGCGGATCGACGTGCACGAACACGTTCACGGACCCAGCCAACTGCGGCGCCTGCGGCAACGCTTGCGAGACCGACGCGACAGGCCTCGTGTGCCTCAACGGCGTTTGCACCGAGTCGTGCGCGACCGACAGCGGGCCGGTGCTCTCGGAGTGCCTCGGCGGCTGCGTGAGTCTCCAGACGAGCGTGAACAACTGCGGCTCCTGCGGCGTGACCTGCCTCGCGGGCGAGGAATGCCAGAACGGCTCGTGTACCTGCATCGTCGGAGGGCCTAGCGCGCTGTGCGACGGCCAATGCGTCCGCTTGGCGGCGGACCCGAACAACTGCGGCGCGTGCGGTGTCACCTGCGGTGCAGGCAAGGTGTGTGATCTCGGAAATTGCGTTGTCTCTTGTTTGGACGCCGGAGGCGCGACCGACTGCAACGGCAGCTGCGTGGACATCGCGAACGACCCGGACAACTGCGGCGGCTGCGGCATGGCCTGCGGCGGCAACGCGACGTGCTCGAACGGCACGTGCACATGCCCGCTCGGCGAGGTCGAATGCTTGGGCAATTGCATTCCGGACACGGCCGACCCGAACAACTGCGGCGGTTGCGGCGTCGCGTGCGCCACCGGTGAGACCTGCACGAACGGGCAATGCGTCTGCCCCTCTGGAGAGCTGGCGTGTGGCGCTGCATGCATCGACGTCCAGAGCGACAACGCCAACTGCGGAGCGTGCAACACGCAATGTGGAAGCGGCTACGAATGCCAGGGCGGCGCTTGCGTTTGCGCTAACGGAAGCATTGCGTGCGCCGGGGGCGCGTGCACGGCGATCGCGAGCGATCCGGCCAATTGCGGCGGGTGCGGACTCGCCTGCGGCGCGGGCCAGGTCTGCGACGACGGCGTGTGTTCCTTGTCGTGCATGCCGGACGACGCCGGAGACTCGTTGACGACGTGCGGCGCGGCTTGCGTCGATCTACTGGACGACTCGTTGAACTGCGGGACGTGCGGCACGCAATGCGCCGTCGGCGCTCGATGCACCGACGCGAAGTGCGCATGCAGCACCGGCGATACGCAATGCGGGACGACATGCACGAACACCCAGGCGGACGACGCCAACTGCGGCCGCTGCGGCAACGTCTGCCGGCTCGGAACGACGTGCCAGAGCGGAGCCTGCGTGGCGGGGTGCGGTACGGGCGGGCTGACGGCTTGCCCTCTCATGGGCTTCGGCCCCATGGCTGCGATGGTCTCGGCCTGCGTCGACCTCAGCACGAGCGCCACCAACTGCGGCGCTTGCGGGGTCGCTTGCAACATCGGGGCGACTTGCGTGGAGGGGCAGTGCACGTGCTCCGCAGGCTTCACGCAATGCGGCGCGGCCGGCTTTCGCGGTCTCGGCGATTGCGAAGACCTCACTTCGAGCAACGCCGATTGCGGCGCGTGCGGCCATGCGTGCCCGAGGGCGACGCCGCTCTGCTCGGAGGGCACCTGCGTCGTCCAGTGCCTTTCGGGCGAATCCCTATGCAACGGCACCTGCGCCTCGCTGGCGACGAGCAAGACGAACTGCGGCAACTGCGGGGAGATATGCGGAGGCAATCTCACGTGCGTGGGCGGAGCATGCGCGTGCAATTCTCCTTTCACCGATTGCGGCGGGAACTGCGTCGACACGACGACGAGCGGCACCAACTGCGGCGGGTGCGGCACGACGTGCACCGCGCCGTCGACGTGCCAGAGCGGCAAGTGCCAGTGACTGGGCGCCGCTTGGGCGAACGAAACGTGCCTCACATGGGATCGTAACCGACGACGGCGTGATCGCGCGCGAGCGTGCGTGCGACCTTGGGCTCGAGCTTGCCCTCTCGCACGACGCAGATCGCGTCTTTGTCGGCCACGGGGTAAAGCTTGCCGAGAGTCGGGCCGGCGCCGAAGCGGATCGCGCTGGTCGCGATGAGCCGTTTCTGACGCACGTCATCGTCGCTGTCGCTGTAGACGACGGTAATGCCGTGAGTGCGCGGCGGTAGCTCGATTCGCAGGCGCACGACTCCGCCGCTCTCTTCGCGAGCCACGGCGAGCGCCGCAGGGTCGGGGTGACCCGCGCCGGCGAAGACGCGACCGTCGCTCGTGCGGATGGCCCACTGCTTCGGCGGGTCCGCGTCGTGGGCCGGGAGGCAGAACTCCCCGAACGACTCATCCTCCTCGGAGGTCCATAGTTCCACGTGATCGTCGGCCACCCAGTTCGCGCTCGGCCCGACCCAGTGGTCGTCGTGAAGCTCGACGAAGAGCGTGCTCTTGGAGGCGACGACGCGCATGGAGGCGTCCTTCGCTGCGCCCGGCGAGCCGAAGACCACGAACCCGAGTCGGCCGGTCGAGTCGACCTCCGCGGCGCAGCCGCCCAGCGCCGTCTTGCGCCATAGGTCCTCGGTGAAGGCCGGCGCGAACTGCAGCTCCGGGATATCGATGTAACGATATTGCCGTGAAGCCGCGTTCCCGGGATCGTCGGTGACCCCGTCGTCCGTCGGCGGGTTGCCGTCGGCGTCGCACGTGGGCGAGGTCCACGCGTCGGTTCCACGGAAATCATCCCAGCTCCACTTCGCCTCTTCGGTCTGCGCGCCCAGAGTGAAGTTCCTCGTCGTGGTGTCCGTGCGAAGGTGCACCGGGTCGAGGCTCACGGTCCATTGCTCCGCGTAGCGCCAGTTCGATCCGCCCGACCGGGTGATGGTGACCGTGCGATCGCCGACATTCACGGTATCGGCGCCGATATCGGCCGCCCCGTAGCCATCATTGCAGCTCGTGAAGAGGAGCTGCGTCGTGAAGCTGGCCTTCACGGGAATGGCGAGCCAGTGCTCGTAGCGGTGGCACGGGCGCATCCACAGCGAGGGCCCCATGTCGTCCTCGCGGGCCGTCGCCTCGAAAACGGCCTCGTCCGCCCCGGCGTCATCGGTCGCCTCGCCCGCGGGAGGCGCGGCCGCCGAGGCGTCCGGGTCATCGGGTGGGGCGAGCCCAAGGTCGACGGTCGCGACGAGGAGTGGGCGCCCCTGACGGTCCTTGCCGGCCTGACGCACGATCATCGCGTGACACGGCTTGCGCCCGGCGCATACGGTCGGTTCGAGCCCAGCAGGGACCGCGATGCCGATGCGGGCGGCGACCGGCGCGGCCGCCTCCACCGCCGCGTCGCTTGCGATGCGTGCGTTCGCAGGCGCCGCCGCGTCGCTCGCGACGCGTGCGTTCGCGGGTGCCGTCGTCTCGGGTGCGTGGCATCCAACCGACAGGGCGAGAAGCGACGTCGCGCGCCACATGCCGACATCATGCAAGGACGCCGCACGAAGCGCCCGCATTTTCCGACCGCGCGAAGGACTACAAACACGCCACCGGTTGCGTCGGGCACTGCGCCGTCGCCGTGCCTTGCGCGGTGCAGCCGAAGGCGTCACGCAACTCGATGGCCGTGGGAGCGTACGCGCAATGATCCGAGAGCCACGTGTTTCCCTGGGCAGCCCGGCGCTCCTTTTCTTGGGCCTCGCCGAGCTCCTGGAGCAAGCGGGTATTCATTTGCCGCAAATCCGCGATTCGGCTTTTCGCGGAATCCGCGACGAGCTCCTGCGTCGCCAAAAGAAACGCGTCGATCGGATCGTGAATCGCGGCTCCCTCCGGCCCGAGGGGCCGATTGGCGTCCATTGCGGCAAAGACGGCCGCGCACAGAGCCGCGCGGTCCGGCACGCGCCCGCAGACCGACTGCGCCTCATTGTACAGATTGCACGTAAGGCTCTTTTGCGTGGCCTGCGGCGGGCTCGGTTGGTTGCAACCCACGACGAGACAGAGATCGAAGCCGAGTGTGATGTCGAGCCCGGGGGCCGCGCGTTGGCGGTCCGCGAAAGGCCCGTCGAGGGCGACGAGCGCGTCGGCGGTGGCTTCGAGTTGGACCGCGCGCGCGACCCGGACCCCGAGACCGATCCCGGGCCGGTATATCGATCCCGAAGGACTCCAAGTGAACAGAAAATCCGCGGGGCGCGCCAACAGGTACGAATCGAAGATGTCGTCCATGGCAAAGCTCCATCGGAACGCCAAAGACGCCTGAAGTCCCAAGAGCGAATGCGCGTCGTCGCCCCAGTGCCCAAGAACCACGTCGGCGCCGAGGCTCAAACGGAAACGCTGCTCGGCATCGAACGGACGAGCGACTTCCAGGCCCAGATAACCCGCAGGCCGCATGGTTCCGGGCGGCGCCCAGTCGCCCAGCTCGCCCGCCTTGATCCAAAGTTCGAGCACTCGCGGCCCGTAGGCCGGGAACGGCGTCGGCGCAGGTTGGGCAACGACCGTATCGTTGCAGACGGCCGGGGTGGCGGCGGCGGGCGTCGCCGCGGCGGGCGTCGCGGAGGCGCGGGTGGTGCCGGTCACGATTGTGGCCGCAAGGGTGACGGTCCCCAAACTGACGAGGGCTCGGAGGCGTGCGGTCTTCACGGGATCTCCGGGTGCTGGCGGCAGTCGGCGGTGGCGTCATTCGCCGGTGGCGGTACGACGCACGCGTTCGTGCCCGCGTCCGCTCCGGGCGACACGAATCCGCTGCACGCGTCGGCGGGCAACGAGGGGCTGCACCAAGCCGCGAGCCGCGATCGAAGCGGATCGGCGGGGTCGGAGGGCACCGGAATGCCGATGAGCTTCGCGACCGATACGCACGACGTGCGAATCGCTTCGGCTCCCGCGAGGAACAAGCGCTGCGACTGCGTCGGGTCGAACGCGTAGCCGTGCAGCGGCTCGACCCGCGGGTCTCGGAAGATCGACTCCATCTCCCAGAAAGGCTCCATCTGGATGTCGAGCGAAGGCTTTCCCAGCGAAGGCTTTGCCGGCAAAGGGGAAGATGGCGGCGGCGACGGGCCGGCCGGCGGGCTGGGCGCGCAGACTTGACCCCAATCCGCTTTGCAAAGAGCGTCACGACATCCAGGGCGGTCGGGGGGGCATAGCCCTTTGGAGTATCCTGTCGCCGGGTCGAGCTCGTCGCTGCAGGCGTCCATTTCCGCGAGTCGCAACGCCTGTGCGTACGCCTGCGATTCCGACAGCTCCGTTTCGACCAGACCGTCCAGAGTGACGTCGATGTAGCGAGCCGCCATGCGCAAACCGTTCGGCGGCAAGTTGGAGGAGCTCGCCACGGACGAATCGCTCCCGATCACGAGCACGCGCTCGGCGCCGCGGCGCACCACGGCCATCACGGGAA
>Ga0210391_10001280_pt1 | contig 23193 bp, 16 predicted proteins | sample IncBWC12OmetaG_FD_160573 | JGI IMG/M metagenome (GOLD analysis project Ga0210391, IMG submission 160573) | Forest soil microbial communities from Barre Woods Harvard Forest LTER site, Petersham, Massachusetts, United States - Inc-BW-C-12-O ...
TCCGAGAAACGTCTCAAGGCGCCACGGTCCCAGCCAACCCAAAAAACTGGGGAGTTTGAATGGTGAGACGCGATTGATGCGAAACATGTTTACGGGCGTTGCGTTATCGCTGAACATCAACGGCCCACCCAAACTGGGGCCCCACCACAGCGTCTGAGGTCCGAAAGTAATCTGCCAGTTGGAAAAATTCAGACCGACGTAGGAGTCCAATAATTGAAAGCGATTCACGGCGGCGAATGGTGCGGCAGGAGCAACGGAAGGCAAACCGTTGCTCGTTGAAATGAATTCCCGAGCGCTCTCGGATAATGCAGGTGCTGAAGGTGCGTGTTCGTACTCCGCGCGCACGTAAACTACGAGGTGGCCTTCCGTGGCCCATGCCGAGAAGCCGTCGGCAGAATTCAATCCCTCTTCGAATGGCCTTCCGTAATCATTGATGATCGTCTGCCCAAAGTTGAATCCGTCAGTGAGTGGCTGCCCAGAGATTCCGGTGACGCTTGTGTAGACCGATTCTACTTTCGCCCCTCTGTTCTCGCCGCCGCTCATTTCTTCTAACTCGCCGGCAAACTCCTTCGAAAGCTGTACATAGGTTTTTGCAGCTTCCAATGAATTGTCATCATCAATGCGATGATTTTCGGATTCATTGAGGAGTCGGGCACATTCCAAGCGTGTCCAAGGGCGCATCCCAAACATTCCGCTGTTCACATAACCCATTGCGGCGAGGCGTTCGAATGCGGAATAGACCCAGCTATCCATGGGAACATACGGTGAGCCCATATTGCTCGGCGTGAGATTTCCTTCGCTCTTGAACACTTGGCTGATCGATTTCCAAGCTTCGCCGCCCAGCCCTGCGTCATGATTTCGGCTGTAGATATTCTGTCCGATGAGGTTTCCCATCACGCTTCCGACAAAGACATCGGACGGAAAATGCTGGCGTCCATGAACCCGCGAAAAATCCACCAACGAAGCGAGGCCATAGACCATAATTTTCACAAATGGACTGGGATATTCGTGTGCGATGACTCCTGCTATGGACCACGCCGCTGCAGCATGCTCCGAGGGAAACGATGTGCCGCCCTGAAAGAACGGCCCGGTCCCATTGCCTTGGTAGGGCCGCTCACGTCCCAATGAGTATTTGAGTGACTCGACCATTACCAAGCTATTCAAGGCCGCTTCACCGGCCAGAAATCCAGTCTCGCTCCAGTGCTCGTTGTGCTTGATGTGACCCAAGAGCCACATTCCACCGGCACCTCCGACGAGCGCTCCGATTCCTACTGTCGAAGCGGTGTTGTAGTGGCCAATCGTCGTGGGGTTGTGCGAAAGACTATTGCTATAGCTTGCGTCTGTCACGAAAAGACCCGCTGTAATTCCGCTCAGTGGCAACAACCACTGAACATCCGAGAGTCGAAGCTTTGCAGGACTCGTCCAGATTTGTTCTTGGTCTCGCAAGAATTCCTTCCCTAACGCTTTAAGGCTCAAAGGTCGTGCCGCGTTAAATTCCGAATCCGGATCCGTAAGGTTCTTTTCCCCCGGGCTCAATTCCTTTGTTTTCGAGACTGAACTGCTTTCTTTTGAAACCTCCCCGGCTCGCTCCTCTGCCTGAGGAGGTGCAGCCAGAGATGCAGCCGCGGTCAGCGTCAAACTCGAAGCTGCCCAGCTAAACGCCAGCATGATAGGCCACCTCCGCACCATGAGGATCCTTTGTCACGGATGAAGGTACGACGCTGCCAAGGCTACAGACGCGGCTACCGACACTGATTGCATGATCAGCGCCCAGTTAGTACCGCCGATCTTGGGTGCCTTTTCGGGTACGACAATGGTGTCTCCCGCTCGCAAGGTTGCGCTCATCGGATCGCCGCCCCACCAACCTTCACTGTTGTTTTTTGCCGCGATCACTGAGCCGTCAGCACGAATCACGAATACTGCCTTCTTATCTGCGATCTGCGTCACTCCGCCAGCTTGGCTGAGATACCACTTGGCGCTGTGGCCTGGCCGATAACTGATCGCTGTTGGATTGAACACTTGGCCGTTCACCATTACGTAGCCCGCTTTTTTAGGAACAAAAAGAACATCGCCCTCGCGAACTTGCACGTCTGCCGCCGTGTTTTGCCAACTCTTCAAATCTGGCGAAATATGGATTACCACGCGGCCGATCGGAGCACTTGTTTGCAGTTGAACGAGAGCTGCTTCAGTCTGACTAATTGCCGTCAACTTAGCCTTCTTCTCGTCAGCACTTGATTCCGGTAATGCCTTGAGCGTCACCTGTTCCGCCTTCACTCTCTGGACTAGCTCCATATGGGACTTCAACTCGACATCAAGTACTTCGCGCCTCATTAATACCGCCCCATACGAATAGGCTTCCGAACCAAATCCTCCGCTTCGCGCCAAGACAGAGCTCAACCGCTCGCCTGGCTCGATACCGTAGGTACCCGGGTGCTGAACTTCTCCTCGGACGGTCATTGCTGCACCAATATCCTTCCAGCGCGGAAGCTGCCGAATTGTCAGAACGTCTCCGTCGCGGAGGGGAATGTCTGCCTTCGCATCTCCGTTCATGGCTTCCGTAAGGTTAAGCTCCAAGCGATCGCTGGGATTCGATCGCGAGGCGTCCATATCGAAACGCGCAAGATCTGCACTTCCCGTGTAGGCACTCCTCTTCATTCCACCTGCAACGTTAACGAGATCTTCCACTCGCATGTTTGTGGTGAGCGGGTAGCGGCCCGGCTTGGCCACCTCACCCGTAATGTAAACCGTTGGCGGATCCACTCGAGCCGAATTGCGATGAATCAGCAATCGATCGCGCGGCAGAATCAAAATGTTGTCCTTTGGATTTCCCGCGAGGGCTTCGCGCAGATCAACGCTAAGAATTTTCATCGTGCCGTCTGGCTGGGTACGAAATAGCTGAACAGAATCAAGCGAGGCGTCCTGTGTGACCCCACCCGCCAGGTAGATCGTGTCTCGAAGGTACGTTTGACCAGAAGTGCGATACTTCCCAGGTTCGCGTACTTCTCCGCCAACCCAGACCTCCGGAGCGGGCTCAAAATCGTATCGGCTGAAAACGCGAACAGTATCGAGGGGCTGCAGCTTAGGCCCTGAGGCAGGATTCGTCAGCGCCGCGCTTAGATCAAAACTTTCGACGCTCGGATGAAAATCGGGAGGATTGAGCCTGATGATTTCTGCATAATGCGGCGCCGGCTCTGGCAACAAATCTTTGTAGGAACCAATAAGGTCAGACAGGTTCATCCCTTGTTTGTAAGAAAATCGCCCGGGTCGGAGAACATGGCCCTGAAGGTAGATCGCGTCTTCGTTGTACGGAGCGATTGGGAAAATATGCACTTCATCGCCATCGTTGATTTTGAATGCGTCAAGCTGCTTTTTAGTAGAGTCGGGGTCGCCGGAAGGGGAGAGATCCAGGGTGAGCATGGTGCGCTTCTCGTGCGCTTCGACGCGCTGGACCTCGATGTGCCGTAGCGTAGCCGTCGGGAGGATTCCACCTGCGAGTTCGAGGACGTCAGCAAGAGAATTCTCGCCGTGTAACTCATAAATAGCCGGGCGCCGCACCATTCCGTCCACTGTCACCTGCGGACCCAAAGAAGGGACAAGCAGCGTGTCGCCATTCTCCAGGCGGCTCATATCGGCCCGCACTCCGTGCAAGAGCAAATCGTAGGCGTCCACCTCTTCCACGAGCTGCTTGCCTCGCAAGTGTTTGAGGGCGCGCAGCGAGCCGCGAGGCGTTACTCCGCCCGCGGCAAACAAAGCGTTCAGCGGAGTAGAGAGCGAGCTGATGTCGTATGCGCCAGGCTGCTCAACATCTCCGACCACATACACACGAACTGTCCTTAATTTCGAAAGGGAAACTTCAGCCGAGACATCCCGATACTCGGTTCGTAGCACCTGTTGCACCGCCAGCTGCACTTCGCCTAGACTTCGCCCGCTAACAAGAAGCGGCCCAGCTTCTGGCAGCGACACGCGCCCTTCACGATCGACGACGCGATACATTCTTTGTGAAACTCCACCCCAGAGGTCAATCTCCAGACTGTCGCCTGGGCCTAGGACGTAGTCAGGTCCGACTGGAAGATCCATCGGTATCGCATCAGGGTCATTCGCAGTGTTGCGGAATACATCCATTCCAAACCGTTCGGTAGGTTTCTGACGCGTCGATGCCTGGACATACATGTCATACAGTGAAGGAATGTCGGAATAGGGATTCGCGCGGTGTACCATTCTCACTGGTGAAACGTCTTCCTCATTCCTTTTATCGCCCGTCGTCCTTGAGCGAGAGGGTCGTTCCATTCCGTTCCTGTCTGAGTTAAGACCTCCATTGCCTCGGCCTGGCGCGCTGGGTACTGAGCGCGCGTCTCGGTCCACAAGAGAGCCATCATTGGCGCCTTGACCCATAGCTTGGGAGCCGCTCACCGAAGGATTGGTGTCACGCCTTACCGAACTAGAAGTCGATGCCAGGTTCAGCGAAGAATTAGCACTGATGCCACCGTCCAACGGATCCGCAGACTGCGGCAATCCGTCCGCTCGTAGGATTCGGGACGGGCTCTGCGAAGGTTGTTGATCAGGCACCGGCTGCCGATTCTGCTCTGGCGACGAGATCCCGTCGGGAGTGCGCATATTCTGGCTGCGGCCAGAAGGAGGTTGCTGCTGACAATCTTCATCTCGGCGAGGATCGCACGTCGCGGTACGCTCCAGATCCCGATCGTTTTTTTGTGGCCGAAGTGCGTCTGTGTCTTCCTGCGCCTCAATCTGAACTAGCCGACGAGCCCGCTCCTTGAGCACGAATTCGTTTTCTTTTGCATACTCCGAATCTGGGTTCGGCGTCGGTATCAAGTATCCATATCTCTGCAAGAGTCGCGTAGCGATTGAGCGAAACGTGACGTCCCTGTCCAACCGTTCGAAGATAGCTTGATCTGTGAGCGTCGAATCTTCCACGACCTGACCGTTATCGGTGGCTTCCTTCGCTACCCAGCGCTTCAATTCGACAAGCAGGCCTTCATCCTTAACGAGCACCATTCGAATCTGAATCGCGGAGGCCGCCACTCGGCTCAGGTTTTCCTGAGCAAAGTCCGGTGATTGTTCAACACCATAAGTGTTCCGTCCTTGTTCGCGCGCAGCAGACTGCTTTTCGGTTTGCTGTTGCGCACGGACTGGTGAGCAAAAAAAGAATGACGCGGCCAGCCCCAATAAAATGTTACTCACTTTTTTGAAATTCACCATAATTTCACCCTAGTGCTGGGGTTGGAGTTCTTCAATTTGTTCTGTCCGTGACCATCGAGCCTCGCAAAGCGTTCAGCATTCCTTCTTCAGAGGCTTCGATATCGCTGGAGTGAATATCGAGGGAGGCCCAGTAGTAGACGATGAAATTCTTCGCCGGCGCCACCGCGATGACTCGCACTTCCGGATGCTCACGGAAAAGATCGTCACATACACGCGGCCTTCTGCCAGGTTGATCGAGTGCGATGACTACGAAATTTGGCAGAGTCTTCTTCACAGATTCCATAATTTCTGACTCGTCGGCAACCTCACCGACAATTTCGATGTCGGGTTGGTCCGCGAACGTTGTGAGAATAGTCTCCCGCAAGAGACGAGGACGATTCGCCACAAGAACCCGAATGGCTTTTTCCATAGGACGCTCCGTGCGGCACAAGTATCTAGTTGTCTGTCAATTGGCGAAAGACTCAAAATAAAACTATCGACAAGGACTAATACGCGATGGGTTAGGAAGGTATCAAGGGTTGGTAGATACTAATTTTGACCTACTGCAACTCATCATAAGTACTAACGGCCAAAAATGGCACAAGGATTACAGACTGTCATTTTTTACAGTGGCTAGGCAACCCCTACGGGGAAGATACTGCATCCATAGACAAAGATCTGTATTACCTTTGTTTTTTGCATGCGGAGTACGTCATTAATCCAAGATTACACGGAAACGAGTATCGTTCTTCTTGACAATAACGAGAAATTTGGTTTAATTTATGCCAGCAGATTGGCGACCAGGTTTTTGTATTTGTATCGGAGCCTCATCCGTCGATTGCTACACCCGGCAGTGAGTGATGGACACTTGTGAGCGAACTTATCCCCAGTTCGTCTATTCGTACCTTCCTACTAATTGAGAACCGTTTGCTGCGTGAAGCGCTCGTCAGGCTCTTCTGCAAACGGGCTGATTTTCTCGTTATTGGACAGAGTGGTTGTGCAGAAGCGACGGCACTCGCCGGGCTTGGCTCTAACTGTGATGTCCTGATCATCGATTCTTTGCAGATACCCTGGCTTGCCGCAATGGTTACTCTCGAGGGTACAGACCGTGCTTCCTTTAGAACCGTCGTCATCGCACGGGAATCCGACGAAACGCATTTCTTGGCCGCTGTCCGATCGGGTGTTACGGGCTATTTGTTGCAAGATGCGTCTGCTACGGAAGTCGTGGCTGCTGTACGTGCCGTCTATCGCGGGGAGGCAGTGTGCCCTCCCCAGCTCTGCTCGACGCTATTCCGTTACGTTGCTCAAATGGCGCGGGAAATACCTGTTCTAAACACACCTTCGAAGCCCGATCTCACTTTGCGTCAACAGCAATTGGTGGCACTTGTGGCTAAAGGCCTCACTAATAAGGAAATCGCTTCCCACTTGAATCTTTCTCAGTTTACGGTGAGGAATCATATTCATAGGATCTTAAAACAGGTGGACGCCGGTAGTCGGAGCGAGGCTGTGGAAACGATTCGCGCCTACGGCTACTCAATCAGTTCATGAGGACTTCTTGGCTCCTTCCTTGCGGGCTGGTTCTGATTGTGATCTTGTAGGTTTGCACGACTTATACGCGTTATGGAAGTCTGAGGAATCGACTTGCTAATCGCAACTACGACGTTGCTGATTTTGGCGCTTCTACCTTTCGTTTACTACTTGCTTTCCCTTTATTGTGTGATTGCCCATTTCCGCGTTGCCCACAGAGCTTCGACTCCAAAAGCGCCTTTTATGCCTCCCGCTAGTATCGTGAAACCCGTCCGCGGATTGGACCATGAGGCCTACCAGAATTTTGCCAGTTTTTGCCGCCTAGATTATCCAGAGTACGAGATCGTCTTTGCAGTCTCCGACCCTAGCGACCCAGTTATTCCGGTGATCGAAAAACTCCGGGCTGACTTCCCCTCTCGCTCGATCCGCCTGATAACCAATGTTCCTCATCTGGGAACAAGCGACAAAGTGAACAATCTTTGCCAGTTGGCTCAAAACGCGAAATACGATCTTCTTGTGATGAGCGACAGTGACGTACGCGTGGAGCATGATTATCTTAGGCAAGTCGCCGCTCCTTTTGCCGATCGAAAAGTCGGAGTCGTCACCGCGTTCTATCGGAGTCTGAGCCCGGGGAATCTGGCATCGAATCTGGACGCACTTGGCATGTACATGGATTCCGCCCCCGGCGCACTCGTGGCGAAAAAGATCGAGGGTCGGCTAGGGTTTGCTTTTGGCTGGACCATGGCCACATCCAAGAAACACCTCGCGGAAATCGGCGGCTGGGAAGCGATCGTCAATCATCACTCGGAGGATTTTGAGCTCGGCAAACGCGTCGCCCAGTGCGGCCACTGCGTGATATTAATGCCAAAACCTGTTTTCATGGTTTTTTCCAAAGAGACCGTTGCCGAGTACTTTCACCGCGAGCTCCGCTGGTCGATTGCATTGAAGAGCGGCCGTCCGTCTGGTTATCGGGCGATGCTCTTTACCCATGGATTGCCCTGGGCCTTGGTTGGGACCGCGGCTGCACTGTCCATCGGTTCGCCGCTATTAGCTGTATCTTTCCCACTTATCTATGCTGTTCTTCGAGTTGTGATGACTTGGCTGACGGGAAGCTGGGGCCTCGGTGATCGCCAGCTTTCCAAAATCATTTGGCTTATTCCAATTCGTGACGCGATTAGTTTTATTGTGTGGCTCGCAGGATTTTTCTCTGAAGAAGTCATTTGGCGTGGCCTCGAATACCGGCTTCACAAAGGTCAACTCATTCCACTTGCATCCGCAACCGTAAGCCTCCCGGCACGCCGCGAATCAGTATCTTCAGTAGTTGGCTAACCACTCATTCTCCCTCCAGCAGGTCTTCTCTCGTTGCCGTTCCAACGAGAGGCTCTCAACGACTGGCTTAGGAGTATTTTGAGGCAGCTTTGCTCCTCGAACACTCAAATGTGAAGAAAATGCCAAAAAGCCGGAAAACCCATTTGCTGCCATGGCAGAACTTGGAATTTTTTGGTGGGCCCGCCAGGATTTGAACCTGGGACCAACGGATTATGAGTCCGCTGCTCTAACCGCTGAGCTACGGGCCCCCCCTACCTCTCAAGATACTACAAGAGAAAGACTTAATGCAGCGATTCAGCTCATCCTAGCCGCGCCGCCGGCCAATTAAGTGGCTAACGGCAGTTTCGACGCACACAAATGGACTTCGCTTTAAAAAGGGAATAGCATGCGCGATGGATGAATAATCTACAGCTCGCTGGAGACCGACGAGGATGACGCAACGTGCGAAATCAGAGGAACGCATCGCACTCGCGTTGGACTCTTTTCAGATCGAATTGCCTTCCTGGGGCTTCGCAAATACTGGGACACGATTCGGCAAATTTCTGCAGCCAGCCGCGGCTGCGACCATCGAGGAAAAATTCAGCGACGCGAGAGAAGTCCACCGCCTGACGGGCGTCTGTCCTACGATTGCCTTGCACGTTTTGTGGGACTTGCCGGGCGGGATTGCCGATGCCACGAATATCAGGGCGCTAGCCGAAAAATTCCGCGTGCGGCCAGGCTCCATCAACCCAAACGTGTTTCAAGACCAACTCTACAAGTATGGTTCCGTGGGCAGTTCGGATCCCGTCGCGCGAACCGCTGCGATGGCTCATCTCCTGGAAAGCGCCGACTTGGCCAAACAACTGGGCAGCCGCGACGTGTCTCTGTGGTTTGCGGACGGTTCCAACTATCCTGGAACGGCAAACATACGCCAGCGCCGAAAATGGTTCCAAGAAAGCCTCGCGACACTTCACGAGCGACTTGCCCCTGATCAACGAATGCTCGTCGAATATAAACCGTTCGAACCAGCGTTCTATCACACCGACATTGCGGATTGGGGAATGGCATTGTTGCTCGCGAAAAAGGCGGGGCCGAGGGCGAAGGTGCTCGTGGACACCGGCCACCACTACCAGGGACAAAACATCGAGCAAATCGTGGCATGGTTGCTCGCTGACGACATGCTTGGCGGGTTTCACTTCAACGATCGCCGCTACGCCGATGATGACTTGACGCTCGGCTCCATCGATCCCTATCAGATATTCAGGATATTCCATGAGATTTTCTATTTTGAATGGGAAACAGGAAAGCGTGCGGACGTGGCGTACATGATTGACCAGAGCCACAATTTGAAGGGCAAGATCGAGGCAATGATCCAGACGGTGACTACCGCGCAAGAACTGTACGCGAAAGCAGCGATTGTTGATCATGAAAAGCTGGCCGCATGCCAAGCGAAATGCGCGCTCGTGGACGCGGAGGTCTGTCTCAAGGAAGCCTTCTCAACGGATGTCCGACCTGCGATCCAGGAATGGGCACGTTCCAAGGGCTTGCCGGAAGATCCGATGGACTCGTTTCGAAAGAGCGGCTATCTCGAACGAATCACCGAAATGCGCAGCAAGCGAAACGCAGCGTCGGTATCGAGTTATGCATAACGCTGCTGGACCGCGCGTTCCCTCCTGAAAAATATGTCAGAAACATCTGGCGGGTCCACATACCTCGCATTCGACCTGGGCGCCGAGAGCGGCCGCGCCATTCTGGGGCGATTCAATCCCGGGCTTTTGTCCCTTCAAGAGATTGGTCGATTCCGAAACGAGCCGCTGATCAGCAATGGCGAACTGCACTGGGATGTGCCGCGTTTGTGGCACGAAATGCGATGCATACTGAGTTCCATCGGCACGCGCGGCATAGAACATCTGGATGGAATTGGCATCGATACTTGGGGTGTGGATTACGCTCTTCTGGGAGAGAATGGCGCTCTGCTCGAAAATCCATTTCACTATCGCGATGCCAGAACTCGCGGAGTGATGGAACGCGCACTTAAGATTCTGACGCCGGAATTGGTTTACGGGGTGACGGGAATACAATTCCTGCCATTTAATACGCTGTACCAGCTATATGCGACTCAACTCCTAACGCCGAGCAAATTGGAAACGGTCAAACATTTTGTGACCATCCCAGACTTATTCAATTTCTGGCTGACCGGGAAAATCGTCTGCGAGCGCACCAACGCGTCCACCACGCAATTCCTCGATGTTCACAAACAAGAATGGTCCATGGAAATCCTGCACAGACTGGGAATTTCCACTCACATGCTTCCGCCTCTCGTGGAAGCGGGCACGATCCTTGGAGATCTTCTTCCCGAGGCGGCCGCTGGCAATGATGCTCTCGCGAGAACGTCTGTGATTGCTCCTGCTTGCCACGATACTGCCTCCGCGTTTGCAGCAGTGCATTCTGGCAAGACCGTAGCTCTAATTAGCTCAGGAACATGGTCGTTGCTAGGCACAGAGTTGAGCGGCCCTATTGTCACGGACGAAGCTCGTCGTTTGAATTTCACAAACGAAGGCGGCGTTGGCGGGACTGTGCGGCTGCTGAAAAACATCTGTGGCTTGTGGCTTCTGGAGCGCTGCCGCAAAGATTGGCAGTGTGAGGGCAGAGCCATCGAATATCAGGAGTTGTTCGCGCAAGCTGCCGCCGAGCCACCTCTGCACCACTTGGTCAATCCGGATGACAGCTCTTTCGTTTTGCCACAAAACATGCCGCAGGCAATCGCGGCGTTCTGCGCAAATAGTGGACAGCCGAAACCCATCGGACCGGGGTCGGTAACTCGTACTGTCTTGGAAAGTCTGGCGCTGAGATATCGCCAAGTTCTGGAGTCGCTCGAGAACCTCGTGGGAACGACGTTTCAGGAAATCCGCATCGTAGGAGGAGGAGCGCGCATTGATCTGCTCAATCAATTCACCGCGGACGCCACCGGGCGCCGCGTGCTTGCCGGCCCAGTCGAGGCGACAGCGCTTGGAAATCTTGCCATGCAAATGGTAGCGACGGGACGCGTCGCCTCACTCGACGGAGCGCGCGACATTATCTCGACGAGTTTTCCCACGCGAGTTTTTGAACCGAAGAATTCAGATAGGTGGAAGGAAGCGTTCGAACGGTTTCGCGCGCTATCGACCAACTCCACCGACTGAATCACGCGACCGTTCACCGAAGAAAAGCTTCAGGCAGTCCGCCGTCGACCGGAATGATGTGACCTGTTGTGCAGCGCGCCTGTGCGCTCGCCAAGAACAAAATTGCGCGAGCGCAATCCGCTGGTTCGACCGGCTGGTGCGTTAGAGTTCGCTGTGCGTAAAAGCCTGCCAGCAGAGAACGTAACTCGTCATCGCTTTGTTCTTCCCTGAATGCAATTCCGTATTTCTTAAGCGACGCTATCACGCGATTACGGGGAAACATCGTAGAACCTTTGACCACAGCCGCAGGGCTTACACCGTTCACGCGAACTCGCGGCGAAAGCGAGACAGCCAACTCGCGTATGAGATGGCTCACCGCCGCTTTGCTGACGTCGTAAGCTTCGCTTCCGCGCTTGGAAACCACCGCGTTGGCCGAACTGGTGAAAACCAGTGACGCGGCGAGATCCTGCTTGGCGAAAATCGCGGCGGCTTCGTCGGCCAGCAAATAGTTGGAAGTAACGTTGAGATCGAGCGTGCTGTGCCACTGCTCATCGGAAATCCGTCCGTCGTGAGAGGACGGAAACAGCGCCGCGGTGTTGATCAAACAATCGAATCCGCCGAACGCCGCGACCACAGCATGCAATCCGCGCTGAATGGATTCGCGGTCGCGAATGTCGAGCACCAGCGCAAATATATTTTCCTTGCTGCAAAATAGTGTAATTTCCGTTGCGACACCCTGGGCAGCCGGAAGATCGCGGTCGGCTACCACGACATGCGCTCCACGCTGCGCCGCTTGCAATGCGGCTTCTCGCCCTATACCGCTGCCTCCGCCAACGATGACGAAAACTTGGCGGCTGAACTCTTTCTCCGGAGGCTGCCGCCTCAGTTTTGCTTCTTCCAGGGCCCAATATTCAATGCGAAACGCTTCAGAAGGCGGCAGCGCTACATAGTTGTGCTTCACAGTGAACGCGGAGTGCGGAGCCGCGGGTCCAGCTTGCGGCACGCTGGCCTGCGGGTTTCCGCCTTCTAGTGCCGTAGCGCCTTCCATCACGTGGATGGCATTGGTGTAAAACTCTCCAGTAATGCGTGCTTCCGTCTTGCTCTTGCCAAAACTAAACATCCCCACGCCCGGTACGAGCACCACCGTAGGATTCGGGTCGCGAATCGCGGGAGAATCAGCGGTGGCGTGCTTTCCATAGTAGAGCCGATATTCTTCGCGATAGTTCTTGATGGCCGGCTGGATGGCAGCGTGAAACTCTGCAATATCGCCTTGCGGATTCCAGTCAACAAATAGCGGCCGAATTTTCGTGCGTATGAAATGATCAGGGCAACTGGTTCCCAAGTTTGCCAACTCTACGGCCCAATTCGAATTAACAAACTGCAAGACATCCGGCAAACCGCTGTAACTTCCGATCAGACGCTTCTCACCGGAGACCATTCCTCGAATGACAGGAAAGATGACTCCGGCAATTTCATCGCGATCCGGGCGCATCGCATAGCGTTGACCTCCGAAGGCGGAGCCAGCCTTGCCCTCAGCGTGGCTAAGCACAAACTGTCCAATCTGGTCGATGATAGTAATTGTGTTGAGATAGCATTCGCGCTGCGTGTCGCCCCACGTGAAGAGCCCGTGCCCCCCCAGCACGATGCCATCGCAATCTGGGTGAGCCTTCACCGCATTCTCCATCATCAGGCCCAACTCAAATCCAGGACGCTGCCAGGGAACCCACACGAGATGATGATTAAAGCGCCGATTGAATTCCGCGAGGCGTTCAAGTCCGTTAGCTGTTGCAGCCAGCGCGATGCCCCAGTCAGGATGAAGATGATCGACATGACGAAAAGGGAGGAAAGCATGCAAAGAGGTGTCGATGGAAGCAGCCACCGTGTTCTTGCCAAAGGCACAGAGGGGATAAAAACCCACCATTATGTCTTCGTGGGCAACGCCGCGATAGCGGCTCTTGAGGCTGACAAGTTTATCTAGGTAAAGAGTGGCAAAACCGCCGCGCTGAATGCTTCCCAGGTCGCCGCCACTCCCTTTTACCCACAATACTTCGGTGGAAGCGCCGCTGACAGGATCGGGCTCGACGATTTTGGAGCTGGTGTTTCCGCCGCCGAAATTTGTTATGCGAAGGTCGGCTCCCAGAAGATTCGAGCGATAGCGTAGTAATTCCGGTTCGTCAAATTTCGAAGCCAACTCCGCGTCCCAAAGATCCTTCAAATACCGCAGTTCGGGAGCTACGGGCCTGGACGCCTCCATGAACTCCTCCAAGTGGGAAATACGATCGGCGCAGTGATGCTGATTCCATCGCAATGGGACGTTGCTATCTTACATGACGCAATGGTTGTGGGCGAAGAGTGCATACATCTGGACACCGCGAAAATATTGCCTGGCTGAACTCCCATCGAGTATCATCCGGCGGCGGCCGGGTTCGCGAACTCTCTGGCCGCCCGCAGGCTTCACATGCCTCCTTCCTCATTGCTGGAGATCAACGGAATCTGGAAACACTACGGCGCCACGGTCGCGCTGCGTGATGTCTCCGCATCTCTTCAAGCGGGAGAAATTCTCGCGCTGATGGGGCACAACGGCGCTGGGAAATCGACTCTGGTGAAAATTCTTGCGGGCTCCGCGCGGCAGGATTCCGGCGAGATCATTGTGCAAGGCAAAACGCTTTCGGGCGGAGTACGAGAGGCGCGCGCCGCTGGGATTGCTGTGATTTATCAGGATCTGAGTCTCTTTCCCAAACTTACAGTTGCGGAAAATATCGCCGGGGAACCTGCCGGCCAGTTCGGTTATTCGTTTCGTGCTTCGAAACGCGCCGCCGCTGCAAGCCTGGAGCGCATCGAGACGAATTCCCCGCTTCTTGCGCATCTCGACCGCAACGTGGAAGATCTCCCGCTCGCGATGAGGCAACGTGTGGCAATCGCTCGCGCACTTGTCTACGATTCGCGAATCCTCATTCTGGACGAACCTACAGCCGCGCTCTCCCTGCAAGATACCGATCACCTGCTTACGTATCTGCGTAAACTTGCCGCGGGCGGCGTCGGAGTAATTTTTGTCAGCCACCGCCTCTCCGATGTGCGTCGGACCGCTGACCGTTATTTGGTTTTGCGTGATGGCGCTGTCACGCTTTCTGCAACCCCAGATGAAGTCGGCGGAAACGCGTTGGCGCGAGCTATGTTCGGCGAAGCTGAGCAGAATGTCTCCAATAAACCTGATCGCGCATTCGGCAAGAAACAGAGCAGCGTGCCTCAAGATGCGCTAACAGTGCGCAATGTGACTCGTCGCGGGGAATTCAGCAATATTTCTGTCACGCTGCGCTCTGGCGAGATCGCTGTGCTTACCGGCTTGACTGGGTCTGGCCGCACCGAGTTTGCTGAATCGCTGGTAGGCTTGCGGCGTTTTGATCGCGGCGATCTGTATATGTCCGGAAAACCACTGAATTTTTCTGGCCCCCGCGGCGCGATGCGCCATGGATTGGTCTATGTTCCAGAAGACCGGCTGCGCTCCGGCCTCTTTGTCCGGCGCAGCACAGCGGAAAATCTGGTGGGTGCCACCGAACATCAACGGGCACGCTTTGGTTTTTTGAGCATGGACACCGGCAGAGCTACTTCGCGCATTTCCGATTTCGGCATACGCTGCCAGGGACCAACTTCGACACTTGAAACTCTCAGCGGTGGGAATCAACAAAAAGTCCTCCTGGCCCGCTGGCATATGGCCGGAGCACGCATTTTGATTCTCGATGAACCAACTGCGGGCATGGACGTAAGCGCCAAGGCGGAAATTCACGAGCGATTACGAGCGTGGGCCGACGCCGGGGCAGCTCTGTTGGTGATCAGCTCCGAAACGGACGAGGTGCTGGACGTCGCTGATCGCATTTTGGTTTTTCATGCGGGTTCTCTGGTCTTAGATATCCCCCGCACAGAAATAAACCGCGAACAATTGATGGCCGCCATGTTGCACGGCAACGCAGCGGTGGAGCAAACGCCGGCGCGGAGCGAGTTGTAATGTCCTCGAGCTTGAGCGCCTCTGAACGGTCGCGTCTGACTTTTCATCGCCACGAAACGAAACTAGCAACCCTTCTGTTTGTCTTGGGAATTGGACTCGCCATCACCGCGCCAAGATTTTTCTCTTCGGTAAATCTGGCGCTTCTCGCGCGAAGCATGGGCGTCTTGCTCATTCTTTCCGTTGGCATGCTAAACGTAATTCTGGCTGGAGGAATTGACGTTTCCGCAGGTGCCATTCTGGCGGTTGTAAGCGTCGTGCTGGTGCGCCTAGGAAATCATGGCCTCCCGGCGACCGTCGTACTGCCGCTGGGCCTGTTGACAGGCGCTGGACTCGGCGGTGTAAACGCCGCACTGATTGCCGAATTGCGAATCCCTCCGATCGTCGCTACCCTAGGCACCGCGGGCTTGTTTCGCGGATTGCTCCTCGGGTGGACGCAAGGAGAATGGGAGAGTTCTATTCCGCCATGGCTAAACGCCATCGGTAGCCCGCGCTGGGGCGGCTTGGACGTTTCCGTGTTGGCAGCGGCGCTAGCGATGCTCGCGGCAGCTTGGATCCTTCATCGCACGCAGATCGGCCGCGCCCTGTTTCGATTCGGGGATTCACCAATCGCCGCTGCTCGCACCGGAATTTCCCCGCGGCAACCAATTTACTTCGCCTACATTTCGCTTGGCTTACTGACCGCCATCGGCGCGCTTTTTTACGCCGCGCAACTCGGCGCTGTCCAAGGGAACGCCGCAAATGGGTACGAACTCACCGTCATAGCCGCTATCGTTCTTGGCGGCGCGGATATTTTGGGAGGCCGCGGAAGCTTGTTCGGCACGTTCCTGGGAGTTTTGCTTCTCTGTTCGCTGCAACAAGCGCTGGTGCTTCTCCACGTTGCCACCTATTGGCAAAACATCGCCACCGGCGCAATCGTACTCCTCGGTGTAATCCTCAGCAGCGCCCCTCGTCTTCAACGAAAACTTGTCCTTCAGCAGAGTCCTTCCGCATGACTTCGTCCTCATCTGTGTCTCTAGGGAAATTCGAGAATCCCCAGTCGAAATTCGCAAAACGAATGATGAGACTGCGCCAATCAGGAAATTTGCAGCCCGCCATCGTCTCGCTGTTGGTGTTATTTTTCTGCATCTACGCCGGCTACCGCAGCGGCGACTTTTGGTCGGCGCTGAACTGGCAGCTCCTCGCACAACCGCTCGCCGAAGCTGGGTTGGTCTCTCTTGGGATGATGTTCGTTATCGCCTGCGGGGGAATCGATCTTTCCGTTGGAGCGATTGTTGGTGTCGCGGCGGTAACAGCAGGCATCGCCACGCAACACAAGTTGCCCGCCCCCGCAATCGAATCAGCCGCGCTTGCTGCTGGAATACTCTGCGGCGCTTTCAACGGAATACTGATCGGGGTTCTTCGCCTCTCCTCAATCCTTGTCACTCTCGGCAGCATGATCCTCTTCAGTGGTGTTGCATTGGCCCTGAGCAATGGAAACAGCTTCGCGGGTTTCCCAGAAAGTTTGCTGTGGTGGAATGATGCAACGTTGTTAGGCATCCCCGTCGAATTTCTTCTGTTCCTCGCAACCGGCGCTGTTGCCGCAATTCTTCTGCGCTACACATTGTGGGGACACTATGTCATCGCCATCGGCAGCAATCCCATCGCCGCGAGATATTCCGGGTACCCCGTCGCACTCACTCTGTTTGGCGTTTACACTTTGCAAGGGCTGCTGTGTGGGATGACCGGCATACTTCTGGTGGCGCGGCTTGCAAGCGCTCGCGCCGACATGGGGCAAGGTCTAATGTTGATGGCCATCGCGGCCGTAGTCCTCGGCGGCGCACCCATTGTGGGAGGTTCGGCTTCCGTCGCAGCAACGCTGATTGGCGTTGCTGCGTTCTACATCGTTCAAGACGGCTTGCTTCTCCTCGACGTTCCACCTTTTGTTCAATACGCTCTCACTTCGGCCATGCTGCTGGTAGCGGTCGCCGCAGGAAATCTCTTGCGGGGAAACTGTGAGGACAGGAGATGATGCGGTGCCAACGGCGCCGATTCGCGAGTTTCGCATTGACTGCGCTTCTGCTCGCCTCAGGCTGTTCGCGCCTGCCGCGCAATTCAAAAACACTCTTCGTGATGGTGCCAAAACTGGTCGGCATCCCGTACTTCAACTCCGCACGCGACGGCGCGTCGCAAGAGGCGAGTCGATTAGGCCTCCATTTTTTCTACACCGGACCGACCGCGGCACACGCTGGCCTGCAAGTGGACGTTATCGCCGGTTTGCTGGCAAGGCATCCGGCCGTGCTCGCCGTTTCCTGCGATGACGCCAACGCGCTCGCTCCGGTCTTGCGCCGCGCCCGTCGTTACGGCATTCAGGTCCTGACTTGGGATGCCGACGCGCAGCCGGACGCTCGCGATTGGTTTGTCAGCCAGGTCGAGGACGAAACGCTGGGCCGCCACGTTATGGATGTTCTAGCCGAACAGCTTGGCGGCCGCGGGCAATACGCCATCATCACCGGTTCGCTGACCGCGTCCAATCTAAATGCCTGGCTCTTCTGGATGAAAAAACAGCAGCAGGAAAAATATCCGGAGATGGAATTGGTCGCGGTAGTTCCCGGCAATGACGACCAGCAACAATCTTTTGTGCAGGCGCAGGGCTTGTTGCAGGCCTATCCGAATTTGCGGGGATTTATCGGAAACAGCTCCGCCGCGCCGCCGGCCATCGCTAGAGCCATCGAGCAGGCGGGGCTCTCCGGCAAGATCGCTATCGCTGGACTCTCGACGCCGAATCTGATGCGGCACTACATCGAAAACAAAACCGTGAAGACGATTACGCTGTGGGATCCCGGAAAATTAGGCCGGTTGACGGCCGCCGTGGCTGCGATGATGCTCCGTAACGAAACTCCCCGCGATGGCATGGACGTTTCCGGTGTCGGGCAAATCCGTGTGTTCCCCGAGACCCACAAAATTGTAATGGGTTCGCCGCTGGATTTTACGCGAGAAAATATCAGCCAGTATTGGTTCTGAGTGTGACTTCCTCACGGAATCAAACGAGCCCGAGACGTTGCGCGCACGACCGAAGTATTTCCGGCTCCCATGCCGGCCGCTCTGGACTCTTTGGATGAGTCCGCATCGACGGAATTCGCCCGGTCAAATGTAAGAAAGCCGCGGCCGAATGCTTGTAAGCTGGCACTGGCTCGCGGAAGGCTACGTTTCCCAAATACTGCAGCGAATCCGAAAGCGCGTAATATGCAGGGTCACCTGTTTTCCAGAGGCGGTCCCGCTCCGCAAATTTCTCCGGCGCGAAGGTTGCAAGCCCCAACAAATAGTCGGATCCGTATTCAATCATGTTAATGCCCAGATCATTGCCGGTGTAGATGCGAAAGTCAGGACGCCGCGCGTCGCGCAAAGCTAGCCGTTCAAGCTCCACGAGCCGGTCGAGCGAGGAGTGTTTCATTCCTTTCAGTTCGGGGATATCCATTAGGCCCTGCACTGTGTCTACTTCAAAAATTTCACCGTTGGCTGCGAACATGCGCCCCAATTCGAAACCCAGCACGTGCGCGTATCCGTGACACGCTGCTCGATAAGCCGCCACTTTTTCTCGCGAACTTCTTCCGTGTAGCCGCGTCGTTTGAAACAAGATGGGTATGCCACCCTTTTTTACGATCGCGTCCATCTGCTGCCTGTACAGTGCAACAACTTCGTCGTCGCGCCCTTCGATATATGCACCGGCAACAAATGGCACCCCCTCGCCTAATGCCTCCTGCGTCCAGCCGAGCACCTCGAGCTTTTCCGTATCGCTCAGATAATTTACGTAACCGGTGTCCATGTTGACTGCATTCATCAACCCCGCGCGGTGCGTGGCCGTGAGATGCCGCTGAAATGCGTCCACAGCAACTTGTCCGTTCGTTTCGTAGGGCAAAAGCGCGGCCGCGATGCCTTGCACTTCGCGATTTAGTTTTCTCCGCTCCTGTATCGTTTTAATGGTCATCCCAGGATTTTCCTGTCTCGTCTCGACAAGCCGCGTCATTATCTCCGCGCTTTGGCAACCTTAAGAAGTTCCGCCGACGCCGACTTCTTGTAGTAAGGGTCCAAGGGGTAACACCCAGACGGCAATCCGTTGCGCGGCGCCGTCGTGCAATCGCTGAATGTTCTGCAAACAAGCTTGTGTTGAAGCGCCCGGCCCTCCACTACATCGGAAAGCATCTCCGGATAGCTCAGCACCATTCGCCCCAATCCAACTGCATCCACCCATCCCAAACGCACCACCGCCTGCGCCACATTCGGCAAAAAATCCTGCAAGTAACTGTACGCCGTGCCAACGATGATAAGTTTCGGAAAACGTTCCTTCAACTGCTGTACTGCTTCCATCTGCCGCGCTACACCGATCAGCGGATCTTCCGGCGGCTGATAGCCGTCCGACGGCGGATAAAACGCCGGCCGCTGAATGTGCGGACAATAATAAGGACTCCCCGCCGTAAGATTCACGAGGCAAATATCCAACTCCTCCAGCAAACTGAAGAAGCGCATCGTCTCGCTAAGATTCGGCTGCGTTGGATCGTTCTGGTTAACTCCGAATCCCCATTTGTAAGGAATCAAATTCTGATGTTCCACCGGAATCCCGGGGCCCAACTTTCCCGGTGTCGAAAGCGCAGGATCTGGTCGAAAAGGAATCGCATCAAACGCCGAAAGCCGCACTCCGATTCGCAATCCTGGAGCAACCGCGCGTATTCCTTGCACCACTTCCCTCAAGAATCGCGTGCGATTCTCAAAGCTTCCGCCATACTTCCCTTCCCGAGTGTGGGCGCTGAGAAACTCGTGTCCCAAATAGCCGTGGCAATGCTTAATGTCGACAAAGTCAAAGCCCAGTTCGCTCGCCATGCGCGCGGCACGGTGAAATTGTTCAATGATTACTTCGATTTCCCCGTCGGTTAGCAGCGGATAGTCTGGAGACAAATTCAGCCTGCGGTCCAAAATCGGGTGACGGTATAAAATACGCGGCTCAGGGCGACCCTTTTGGTTTGGGCAACTGTAGCGCCCCGAATGCGTCAACTGCAGTCCAATCAAGAGACCATTATCGGAACCCGCAGCTTGGCGGTGCTCCGCAATCAGCGCCTCCTTCAGCCGCGCCAAACCTGCTTGCGTGTGCGAAGCCGCTAACAGTTGATTCGGATTGGCGCGCCCTTCGTGACAGACTGCAACCGCTTCGCCGCCCCAGATTAGCTTTGCTCCGCTGCGTCCGAATCGCTGCCATCGGCGTAGCGTATGTTCGCTGGGATTGCCATCAGGCGTTCCGTCCCAGCCTTCCATGGGATTAATCGCGATGCGATTGCCAATTTTGATTCCTTCGCGAATGATCGGCTGGGCCAATGGCGACTCCGACCCACGAATCAGCTCAGAATCACAGGGGATCTTTAAGTGCAGCGCCGCAAGACGCTCCCGGAAATGTACGACGTCTCGAATGCTGCCCAAACGCATAATTTCGGTTGGGTTCATGCAGCTCCGCAAGGGGAGAGAAACTTTTTATCGGCGGAATTCTCGTACGTCAAAGCTAAACATCGCACAAATCCACCGCTTGCCGCAGCGAGGTTAGCGGATCGCGCGAAGGCACGAACTCGTGCGCCACGTAGCCCTGGTAATTGGTTGCGGCGATTCCACGCATCACTCCATCCCACTGCACTTCCTGTGTACCGTCAAGCTCATGCCTGCCGGGAACACCGCCCGTGTGAAAATGACCAATCCACTGGATATTCTGCTGGATGGTGCGAACCAGGTCTCCTTCCATGATCTGCATGTGGTAGATGTCATAGAGCAGTTTGACGCGCGGCGAGTTCACCGCTTGCACCACTTGTACTCCCCACGCCGTGTGGTCGCACATGTAATCTTTGTGGTCTACCTTACTATTCAGAAGCTCGATGCAGATAGTGACGCCGTAGTCCTCGCCAATTTTCTTAACGCGGTTGAGCCCAAGAATCGTGTTTTTGGCACCTTCTTCGTCGGACATGCCCCCGCGGTTTCCGGAGAAAGTGATCACGTTGGGCACGCCGGCTTTGGCAGCGATCGGAATGTATTTGCGAAAACCCTCCTCGATCTTCGCGTGGTTTTCGACGCGGTTCATGGCTTTGCCAATCTCGCCGCCGTCCGCATAGCCCATGCTGCAAACTAAGCCATGACGCGCGGGTACTTCGTACTCATCCGGATTCAGCAGATCGACGCCTTTCAAACCAATCTGCGCCCCGTAAGCGCAGAGCGCATCGAGTTCAATCCCCTTGTAGCACCAGCGCGAAACGGATTGCTTGATGTGACCCTTGCGCGGGATCGGAGTCTTCTGCTCCTGCCAGGATATGGACGGGATAGAAGCCACGGTGGCTCCCGAGATAGCACTCTTTAGCATCACGCGCCGCGATAGTTTAGTCATGGGAAATCCCCCAAAGTGTACCGGAGAACGCTGGATCGGCGTAAGTACAGTTCTCTGTATATCTGCCGAGACAATCGAATTCACGTGAATCATCCATCGCGTGGTATGAAGCGTTTAACCTGAGCTGTGTGCAAATTTTGTACATTCTTCCTTCCTCCTGACTGTTCCTCGAAAATTTTCAGGTCATCCAGGTAAGCAACTTCTGGAGATCAACTGGCGTAGTCGACTCGGTCCCGCGAGGCATCGAAGGGCCAATAGCCACCGCTTCGCCGTGATTCTCGAACCACACCAAGAACGATGATTGCTCGGCTCCCGTCAGCCGTTGCTGGTTCAACCAGTTGTAATACGCTCCCATATCCGCATCGACTAGCGACCCCAAGGGATCGAGTTCCACATGGCTGTCGGCTCCAGCAGCCAACATTTCGTTCATGGGCTTCTGCCGTTGCCGTGGAGCGAAGCGGACAAGCAGCGTAAGCGGCTGCGCGCGTCGCAGCGCTTCGCGTGCTGCCCATTGCGCGAAAGTCGTGCTGAAAATTTGCGTCCCAGAGCCCTCGGTCAGCAGCTTGACCTGAAAGCGATCCATCACTGCACCCTGCTCGAGGCCAAGATCCGCGGGCCGCATCTGCGCCAACAATGTCCGTAGCGTCTCCGGTCCCATGCCCGGCCGCTCGATTTCCACTCGTATCTTGCTCGACAAAGCTGCACGCGCCGGCCCGAGTTTCTGATAAGAGACACACGTAATCGCGGAGTCGTGCGTCGCTTCTTGCCCACCATCGATATACCAGTGGCTTTGAGCAACGGGATGCGCCTTGGCCCGAGCAGCCACTTTGTCCAGAATCTGCTTCAACCCGTTTTCCGGCTGCACGCGGCTGTAATACACGCCATGCGGACGAAGTTTACGAAATAGCGGTTCTTCTGGAGTCGTAACGCCCCGACCGATGACGGTGATTCCCAATCGGGGTATCGCTGGAGGTTCGGGCGGCACTGCCTCTCGCAAACGGTCCGCGTAAGCGAGCGCCGCGACTCGAAATGCATCCAGCTGGTGCGTCGTCCAGAGGTACGCCGAGAGCTGCTCTACATACTGCGCGGGTGTGTTTACCCAATCGAATTGCTCGAGTTGCGAGGAAAGACGGATTTGCACGAAGCCTTGAAACCAGTCCTTTGTCTGTTCCGGCGAGAGAGCACTCAGATTCGCCAGTTCCCTTTCGATCGCTTTGCGCTCCGCGGGAAACTTGAAATCGTAATCAATGACCTCTCGCAACAGGCTTGGTAAAAAACTCAATGGCAGCCGCTGCAGCGCTGCAAGATTGGCAATGGCGAGTTTTCGCGCTTCCGGCGGGTAGCCACTGAATTGGTCGGGCTTGAGGTCGATGGAATGCATAGAGTTAGGCAAGCTCAATGATCGGCTTGCCTTGCGCAAGCGACGCATCAAACCCAAGGATCGATCCGATCGATGGCACAAGATCTGTCGATTCCAGCGCGCGATCGATAACGACTCCTTCGCGAACTCCCGCGCCCATCGCCATCATCCATGTTGTGCGTGAGAGCGCATCGCCGGTGCGGTGATGCTGAAATCCGTTGCCGCCGGAATCATCGTCGGAGTCGCG
>Ga0210391_10001282_pt1 | contig 23168 bp, 23 predicted proteins | sample IncBWC12OmetaG_FD_160573 | JGI IMG/M metagenome (GOLD analysis project Ga0210391, IMG submission 160573) | Forest soil microbial communities from Barre Woods Harvard Forest LTER site, Petersham, Massachusetts, United States - Inc-BW-C-12-O ...
GCAAAGGCCAGGAGCGCCAGCAGCAAGGGGAGCGGCTGGTGCTCGAGCAGCGCCCAGTACAGGGCACAGGTCGACGTCGGCATCACCACGCACAGCGCCGCCGGCGCGAAGACGCCGGTGAGGAGAAACGCGCCCGTGACCAGCTGGGCCACCATGGCAAAGGTCAACAAGCCCGAGTGAACAAAAGCGCCCATCAGCTCCACGGCGAGCGGTTCATGACCCATCGGCACCGACCACAGTGAGAGAAACAAATAGTTGGCGCCGCTGATCAACATCCAGGCGCCGAAAATCGTGCGCCCGACCAGTACCAGCTGCGGCATGGACGGTGCCTTCGGGCGCAGCGGGAACATCGCGCGATAGCAGCCGATGAAAGCTATGCACAGGAGTATGTCGCTCGCCAACACCCTGCCGCCCGCCAGGACACTGCCATGGTTCCACATCGAAAGCGGCGCGTCCCACCAGAACACGCAGATCGCAACGGGCATGCACACCAGCAGCATCAGGGGGGTAAAGAATCCCAGAAGCACCGCGATCCCGGTGAGCAGTTCCACGCCCTTGACGACATCGAACAGATGACTGTCAAGGAGGGCAAACAGCATCTCGTGAGCCAGGGGTCGAGTGGTGTTGTACCCCGGCTGCGGGAAGATGTGGATGAAGTGCTCGAGACCGGCTGGAATCATCCAGGCGGCGTACCAAAGCCGCACGAGCCAGACTGCATATTTCATGTTCGTCGCCCCCCACTAAAATCGTTGTAGTCGATCACGCTCGGCAGATGCGTGATGGGCCGAACCGCCCCGGCCCGACTTAGCAGCGCCATCCATTCCCCCCTGGCGCTAATCGGCGCGGAGCGCCGATTTCCACCGGCGCCTAGGATGTGGCGCAAGTCGTTGACAATGCAAGTCTTCCAATAATAAGCGGCACCTATGGCTCTGAAGAGCCGCACCACCTAGTGGTTGCTAAATCACAACACGTCGCTTCCGGCCAACTCCGCGACCAGCGGCCGGTGCGCAGCGGAGCGCCCCGACATCAGCCAAGGCAATTGGCGTTGAAGCCGCAAGCATGCCGCCGAAGGTAGGCTCCTGGGTAGCAATACAACGCTCATGCCACGCCCTTGGATGGAGAGAAATACCAAAGGACGACCGCGACCAGCACCAGTGCAGGCACGTCACCAACGAGGTGTCCGTGTTCATGAGGATCGCCCACAGCCTGCACCGCCATGATTGCTGCATGGACGAGGCTCGACCACACTGTGAAGGAGATCAGGCTGCGATGAGCGGTGGGATTCCTGGCGGCGAGGATCAGGAAAATACCGAGCACGGCATAGATGCCGGCGATCATCTGCAGGTAATAGCCCCCCATACCTCCATGCCACACCCAGCCGGATGGCCAGATGAATCCCAGCGGATAGACAAAGAGGAAAATGACCCCGAACAGTCGAAGTGCTAGCTTCAGAATCTTCTCTTTCTCGCTGCTATTCATGATTCGTGACTCCGTTTATTGTCCTTCATACCACTACCTCAAAAGGCACAATCCCCCTGTCCGGCACATAGAATATCGAGCATCGGTCGAGAAGCAAGTAATGGGTGCGCCGTGTCTTTGAATGTCTTCGATCTATCGGTTGGCGTGTTCGTCCGCGGACTGACCAACTTGAAAACGCAGTTGACGAAGGCGCAAGCCCATGCAGCTGCAAACGGCAGCAGTGAAGCCGCACTGCTGGACGCGCAACTCGGCGCTGAAGGGCACGGGCGCGGCGCGGGTAACGCGCCGGCCGATCTACATAGGTACCCGCTCGCCGCGCAAGTCCACTGGGCCGCCGAGGGAGCCAGGTTGGCGATCGCGCACCTGTTGGGTGTGCCAGAGGTGCCGGCCACGCACGATGCAAAGAGCTTTGCGGATCTGCATCAGCGCCTCGATGCAACCATCACGTATCTCCGAGAGATCGCACCACGCGACCTGGAAGCGAGCCTGGATCGAGCGATCGTGATCGAGCACCGCCGTGGTTCGACGCGCTCCCACGGCGGACAGTTTCTGATCGCATTCGCGATCCCGCATTTCTTCTATCATTTGACCGCCGCCCACGGAATCTTGCGCAACCAGGGCGTGCAACTCACGATGAGCGACTATTTGGGCCACTGGGCGGCGACTTGAGCTCCGGTCGAGTTCGAATACCGACTTCATATTCCCTGAATTGGCCGTTCGCGAAAGTCCGCCTTGATTGCAGAACCTGCATTGCAGGAGATGTCGAGCCAACGGTCGGGTTTCGGGAATCGCTTCAGGCGCATTCGGCCACAACCGGTCAGTCGATGGTGCGAAGGAGCTTTTGGGATTGGAACTGGAAGGTACGGCGACGGACGCCAGTAAATGCCGCTGGACACTACTCGATGTTCTGCACCTGCCGAACTGCAGTAACGTAAACTATTAATTTCAAACAGAAATTATTTTTCGGGCGATCTCGCAGCTACCGCGTTGGCTACAGCTCGAACTCATTTTGTAGCTAAATTTGTTGGACAAGTTTTCGCTCCGAAATTCTGCTCGTGGAATAGTCCGTTTCGAGTTTGAAGCCTAAAGATTCTTGTTCAGTTCAACGTCTTTAACAGTCCGGGCGCGTCCCACGCGGGCAGATTTCCTAAGGTGCCAGAGAGCGGACTGAAAATCCGCGTGTCGGTGGTTCGATTCCGCCCCTGGCCACCAGTTCGCTAACCCCTTGCTTCTACTATTCTTTTTTCGCTATACCGCATCGTCTCCACGGAAATCGAATCGGTGAGTTGCGGGCATTTTCCCCGATATTCTTCGCGCATTCTCTGCAATTGCGTGTACGCCATCTGAACGTTTGGAGTGCCTAGGGGTAACTGCGGGGGTAACTCTCGAGATTTTGGTTAGCGCGGGGGCAACAGCCTCAGGCGCTATCCACAACACTTCGGGAGATATCCATGCCTCTGACTCAAACGCTCATCGTTGACGCACAGCCTCGCGAGAAGATGTATCGACTCTTCGACGGCTCTGGCCTCTACCTTGAGGTCACGCCACAAGGCGGTAAGCGGTGGCGGATCAGGTACCACTTTGCCGGCCGCGACCAACTGCTGTCGTTGGGCACATTTCCGGCAGTGAGTCTCAAGTATGCACGGCGCCGCTGCCTCGAAATCCGCACGCGACTCGCGTCGGGCGTCAATCCGTCCGAACTTCGCAAGGAGGCCAAACGGCAGCTCGCGCGCAAGGAGGAAACCTTCGAGGCAATCGCACGCGAGTGGCACGAACATCTGGCGGGGCAATGGACGGATTCTCACGGCGATCGCATCTCGAGTCGCCTGGAGAGCCATGTGTTTCCGTGGATTGGCAAATTGCGGATTGCGCAGGTCACCTCGCTCGATGTTCTTGAGTGCTTGCGGCGGTTGGAACATCAGAATACGCACGAGACGGCGCGGAGGGTTCTGCAAATCTGCGGTCAGGTTCTTCGCTATGCGATCCTGACGGGCCGAGCGCAGACCGACGTCACCCGACATCTGCACCGCGCCCTTGCACCCCGCAAATGCAGGCACCACGCTTCCATTCGCAGTCCGCGAGAGGTCGGTGCACTCATGCGAGCGATTGACGGCTACGACGGCCGGCTCCTCGCAAAATTCGCCCTGCGCTTGATACCTCTGCTGTTCGTAAGGCCAGGCGAGCTCCGCCATGCCACATGGGGCGAGTTCGACTTTGTCCAACGGGAGTGGCGCATTCCGGCGGGACGAATGAAGGCGCGACAGCCGCACATCGTACCGCTCTCACGGCAAGCGCTTTCAATACTTCGCGAACTGAAAATGCTGACCGGAAGCAATCGCCTCCTCTTTCCGGGAGAGCGCTCCACAGACCGCCCCATGAGTGACAACACTCTGAACGCAGCACTTCGCCGCCTTGGGTACACCAGAGATCAGATCACGGCACATGGCTTTCGCGCTATGGCGTCAACACTTCTAAACGAGCTCGGCTGGAACGGCGACGCCATCGAGAGGCAGCTCGCCCACGGCGAGCGCAAGGGCAGTCGCGCGGTCTACAACTACGCCCAGTATTTACCGGAGCGGGAGAGGATGATGCAAGCTTGGGCGGACTACCTCGATCACTTGTGGTCCGAGGCTAGAGCCCAAGAAAGTCGAAACCTTCTGAATATTCAAATGGCTGAATCTCAGGCAATTGACGAGAAGCCGTGGTTGGGCCCGAATCGCCTTCTACTGGGTTATACCAACGTGTACGTACTGCACCCGCCGAGGCGTTGATTGCTCAGGGGCGCGGGCTACGGAGACCCTCCAAAGGAATTCGCGATTCATTAGTGTTGCTACCTGCTACTGAATACCGAGCTCTACACGCTTTTGCAGCCAGTCGTTTACCAGATCGCGCAGAATCGCAAGATATCGCATCGATAGACGATGCATGCCGCCGCTGTCAGCCGAACCCAAGTATTGCGCAGTTCCTGCGAAACGCCACAGGATGACTGTAGCCCCGGGAGCAACGTCGGGCACTGTAGACCCAGTCACGAGCGCGGTATCGCGCTGGGGATACACGACACCCTTATGTACTGTATGAACTCTGCGCTCGTTGAAGAACTTTATTAAAGGCGCATCGGCGGAGTCCAAGATTGCGGCCATACGAGTTTCGTACCATTGAGTAAGGGCAGGGTACGGGCCGGACTCCTTTTGCATGACCAGGGTTACGCTGCGCCCCATGTCTATCATCGCATTGATGCATGAGCGGACAACGGCTTCGTCATCTGAATTCGCGGCTATGTCGAATTGGGTTACGGTATCTCGCAACTTCGTTTCTGTGTCGGTCATATCACGAATCGCCGAACGATGAGTTCGTAGCGAGATTTATGCTTTTCGGCACGATAGAGACATAAGGGACGCAATCCTGCCTCAGCTCGCTCAGTAAGAATGTCCCTCGTCGCGTTGATGACGTCTCCTCCAGCCGCGCAACCAAACACAAGGCCGACCAAGGCGTTGGGGTTGAAGTTGAAGACCGATCGCGCTGCACCGATTTGGATAATCCGGCGCTCCACCTCGTACTTCCATCGGGGGTGTTTTCTTCTGAGTATTTTTTGGATCTCGTACTTGCCTTCTAGCCAGTTGATCACTGGATAGCGATTCAGGTAGTCGACTTTCAGAGCGCGTGCGAACGTGAAGAGATCTTGGGCTGGTTCGAACTGCAGGCAGACGCCTCTGTGATCGGCCGCGTAGTGGCTCCACATGAGAACATCACGTGGATCGCCCTCCACGAAACAAATCACCCCGGTGGAGTCTCTTTGGCGTTCAAATGAAGGTCGCAGCAATCCCAGTATCTCACTGTCTGCCAGTGCGGCGGTCCGGGCACAAGCTTCTTCGACCTCGTTTTGAGTCGCTCCAGCCGGCGCGTAGGCTTCTACGAGCCCCCGTATATGCTTCGACCTCTGCGCCTTCGTGCCCTTGATCTGAAAATTTCCCATGGTGTCAAACGGGTCGTTGAAATCGCTTGGACTGCTGAACCAAAGCTCGGAATTGACCACGATTTGGCGTAGGCGCTGCATATACAGATCCCGTGCGGCCGGACTTGAGTCAGCAGGTGATGCACGAAATTTATACAAGAATCGCGGTGGCGGCGGCTTCAGGTACTTTTTGACACCCAGTCGGCGCTGGAAGTAGGGCAGGCCGAGGAGTGCCTCGAACATAGGACGTATACTGTCCGGTATAGGGCTCAGTTCGGTGCTGGTCATGACGATATCAATTGAGGCTAAATTCTAATTAAACGAAGTGGCTGCTTAACCGCGGGAGCGCAAGTCAGATGATTTTAAGAGGTAGCTGCCTTTGTGGCGCCGTAAAGTACGAGATAGACGGCGATCCGCAGCGTTTCTTTCATTGTCATTGCTCTCGCTGTCGCAAGGCGACCGGAACCGGGCACGCGTCGAATATGTTCCTTCAGCCCGCGGCGCTTACCTGGCTCACCGGCGAGGAGTACGTCAGGTCCTTCAAGGTGCCCGAAGCGGCACGATTCACTAACCAATTCTGTACCCAATGTGGCGGCCGCCTACCGCGCCAGCCCCCGAATGCCGACACTGTCGTCGTGCCGGCCGGATCTCTAGACAGCGATGCCCCAATACTACCTCAGGCGCGCATTTTCACTGGCTCGCGCGCGAGCTGGTCCTGCGCCTCAGATAACCTGCCGCATCACGAAGAGCTACCGCCCCGTTAGCTGTCGGCTCTCTATCCAGTACGCGACGCGCTGGACTGCCTTAAGGCGCTCATCCAAGCTTCGCGGAGGTTAGATATCGCTGAACGAATCGATAATTGCTGCGACGCAACTGGCTAAGCTAGCGAACATGGTCCTCTGGTAGAAGGCCGCCGACCGATCGTTCCTTGCATCCACAACGGGCGCCACGCCGCCAATGGGCTGAACGTGTATATGGTCCACTATGCCGGATGGTCGGGTCAGAAATGAACTACTACTTACTGACAGGCGCAGGATTCAGCGCTAATTGGGGCGGGTGGATCGCCTCGGAGGTCTTCGAATACCTGCTCGGCTGTCCTGAAATCCTGGCGGATGACCGACTTCGGGATCTGCTGTGGAACTGCCAGCTCAAAGGTGGATTCGAGGACACCCTTGCAGAATTGCAGGTCAGACACTCTGCGGGATTTGCTCAGCAGTGGTCCGACAAGCAACTGCGCAGCCTCCAGAATGCGGTCGGACGTGTGTTCGATGACATGAACCAATCCTTCGCCGGGCGAGGGGCTCTGGAATTCTTGCGCCCGGAAAGATTGCTGCAGACAACCGCCGAGCGCGCGTTGGCTGCGGAACGGACCGTTCAGCATTTTCTGATGCGTTTCAGAGCGATCTTCACTCTGAACCAGGACCTGCTACTCGAGCATTTGTATTTGTCCAAATCCGAAGTGGCGAATGGTGTAAAGCCAGAGTTGCCAGGATTGGAACGTATCCAGGACGCTCGCGCCCCAAGTGGGCAGGCGTGGGCGGACTCCAGCTGGCGCCCCGCACCTCACCAGGCGCCCGCGTTGCACGAGAAGTCACAGTCGTATGTCAAGCTGCACGGTTCCTCGAATTGGTACGCGCCGGATGGCCACCGAGTTCTGATCATCGGCGGTTCAAAACAACAAACCATCGGCACGTTTCCCATCCTTCGAAGCTATTTGAACATGTTCGAAGCCGCACTTATGACATCCGGTGCTCGACTCATGGTGATCGGTTACGGGTTCCGCGACAACCATGTCAACGAGGTCCTAGAGAGGGCGATCTCCGCCGGTCTACGTCTCTTTATTGTGGACCCCAATGGGGCAGAGCTTGCCTTCAAGTTGAATCGAACTCGCACGGCTGGACAAATTGCAGCAGCCTCAGCCCTCGAAACGATGTTGAAGCAAGCCGTTGTGGGGGGATCGCGACGCCGACTAAGTGAGACATTCGGGGTCGACCATACTGAGTACAACAAGATTGCCCGATTCTTCGAATCGTAGCTATTGTTCACTGACAGCAACTGTCCCGAGACGGCCCGTCCTCGCACGATGCTTCCCACCGATACACGTCCATCGGCTCCGACACGGATACCCATAATCATGGATGCACCAGTGCAAGACTACCTCCTCTCAGTCCTGCAGCACCTGGAGCGAGAATATGCTCGAATGAGCAGCTTGTTTGGCGCTCCGGTTCCCGAGCGCGTGGCCACGAAGCAGTCCGAAGGCTTCTGGTTCAGATACACCAATCAGTCCGACACGCTGTTGTGCTTCCTCAAAGGGGTCAAGCTCATCAGTACCCTAAATGCTGCGCTGGTACTGCTGCGCGCCGGCTACGTCCAAGAGTGCAGCGCACTGTTCAGGATTGCTGGCGACTGCTATTCGGACATACTGTTTTTCCTCGTGCCGGGCGCTGACGGCTACGCCACTCGGGATCAGGAGCGATTTTTCAAGGAGTTCTTTCAGGAGGAATTCGAAGATTCCGCTCATCCTCTCGGCTCGAATCAAAAGCGTGACATGGTGTCACGCAAGACGATCTTCGCATCCTTTGGAAACCTCGCTAAGGACTCTCTGAACGCTTCGGATGCGCAGAGCACGCTGTTGACGCTCCACAAGGCGTTCTCAGGATATGTGCACGGCGCTTATCCGCACATCATGGAGCTGTATGGGGGTAATCCTCCGCGGTTCCACATGTCCGGAATGCCGAACACGCCTAAGCAGGTTGAAACTCTAACGCAGTACTTGACTGAATTATATCGAGCGATCATGGCATCAGAACTGGTCGCCCGGAAGCTTGGATTCGAGGAGTCCCGGGTCGCAATGCGTGCGCTGCTGGTCGGCTACGAAACAAAACTGGGGCTTAAGCCAAAACAAAGCCCCGAGTCCTTAGTCCGAAGTGCGAAGAAGAAGAACTGAAAAAGGGTGACGGGCCATCGGAGCGAAGGCCCTCGGAGTAGAGCGCCTTCGCATAGATGTCGTCCATGGTCATAGGGCGTAAGGCCCGCGGCTATGAATGCCTTACGCGGACTTTTGCTCCAGAGGATCCGGTCCCCAGATACCATTTCTTGTCTCATGCGCTCTCACGAGGGTGCGATAGGTCCAGATGATTCCATCCGGCTCCGCGGCGTCGGCCAAGGCACTGAGGGAACCGCGCATCAGGTCCTTCTTGAGCGTGATGGAGGCAATCTTGTGCTTCTGCATATGCTGTATGCGCTCAAGAACGAACCATTTAAAGAGACTGGTTCCCCAATCGGGTGAGTCCGGTGAGAGACTCTCGCCTTCGAACCATGGACGCTTCAGCTCATAGTCTTTGCGCGATTCCCAAGCCAATGCGTCTGCGGCCTGCAGTCCAGGCGTGTTCGTGGACCCGATCGGTCCGTCCGGCGGAAGCACCGCAACTTTCGGAAAGTTGCGCACCGACGGATAGTAAGAGTCGGTCTCGGCGTAGCCCCTAGCGAGGCTGATCTTCGCGTGCCTCTCCGCCATACGGTCCAACACGAATTCCATAGGGTCGGTCGGGTGTCGTTCCCGGGCGCCGAGCGCGCATGCGTAGATTGCGAGCGCCTTCGGATCGACCCCGGCGCCCGTCTCAGCATTAAAGCGCCTGAGGTCCGCCAGGACGATTGTCGCGCCAAACGCTTCCAATTTGGCTCGACCGATCACCGCTGCGAGTTCACCAAAGAATCTCTCCGCGGTCTCATCCCCTTCGGGATCGCCCCTTCCCCATGACTTGAACGCGCCGCGGCGACTTTGCAGCTCTTTCATGTGAAGGTAGGGCACGCAGTATTCACGAAGCACGCGCCGCCAGCCCTCATCAAACGCCGTCCATCCCTCGATGGGACCGAGATAGCCCGCGACCGACAGCGCTGCGTGCTGAGGGTCTCCGGCGTCGCCACTTTCGTCGAAAAATCCCCTGAATGCAGGCATCAGTCTGTACTCCAATTCCGCCGCCCCCGGGGGCGACGCATAAACTTAGTGACCTAGCAAAGCTCGGTGGGGCTTCACAATGGTACACCGTGGGAACTATGAATCAATAGTTCCCATATTGGGAACTATGTGGTAGACTCTTCCGCGAAATCTTGAGGTCTCATGAAGATCACGGGCCGAGGCGTGCTCGCCGCTTTTACGCAGGAACACGCTGACGCGAGGCGGTGGATTGAGAATTGGCTGGCGGAAGCGGATGGGGCCACCTGGAAGACGCCTCAGGACATCAAGGATCGCTATGCATCGGCTAGCTTCCTCCCTGGGGGACGGGTGATCTTCAACGTCAAGGGCAACGACTATCGGCTGGAAGTGATTGTCGCTTTCAAGACCGGTGTGGTGGTGGTGGACTGGGTCGGAACGCATGCCGAGTACGATCATCGCAACCAACGACGCTAGAGAGAGCTTGCAGAGAATGGAAGTCCGAATCATCAAGACTGACGAGCAGTACCGCCACTTCCTGGCGGAAGTGGCGCGGCTCGCTGGTGAGGATCCGGAGCCAGATTCGGCAGCAGGGGCGCGCCTTGAGGTACTGGCTAAGCTCGTGGAGGACTACGAGAAGGCGAGGTTTCCGTTCGATAAGCCCGATCCGATAGCGGCAATCCTCTTTCGCATGGAGCAGCAGGGCCTTCGTCAGAAGGATATCGCCGAGCTGCTAGGGGGTAAGAATCGCGCTTCGGAGATTCTCTCGCGCAAGCGCGCTCTGACCCTCCCGATGATTCGAGCTTTGAACGAGAAGCTTGAGATTCCAGCCCAGCTCCTGATCCACGAATTCGACGATCCAAGCGTCGATCAGATCGAGGGTACGGTGGACGAATCCGTGGCGCCGATTGATCTAATAGTTAGCCGGGGGTGGTCAGCCACAGAGGCTGGAGCTCTTAATCTGTGGAAGCGCCTCGTCAATGAACATCCTGGGAGCCCGGCGTATCTCAAGCACACGGTGACCTTCGGGAAGAATCGCAGTACGAATCTCACGAACGTATGGCTCTGGTTGGCTCAGGTTCGCAACATTGCCGACGCGCGAGAAGGTGTCCATCAGCGATTTGAAAGGTCTTCGCTGACGGAGGATCTGATTCGTTACGTTTCGCGACTCAGCTGGATGCCCAATGGTCCCCGTCTGGCCATTAAGTTTCTTGAGGACCGAGGCATTTCGGTGGTCGTGGAACCCCATCTCCCTGCGACGCATCTGGACGGTGCTGCGATGCTCAGCAGCCAAGGCACACCCGTGATCGGGTTGACGCTACGCGAGGACCGCCTCGATAACTTCTGGTTTACCCTGATTCATGAACTCATCCATGCGTGGAAACACCTCAACGCCAAAGGATATCGAGCAATCGTGGATGAGCGAATTGAGCTTGGCGAGGAGAATGAGGGGATTGAGAAAGAAGCAAACCAGCTTGCCGGAGAGATCCTGATTCCTCGCGCCCAATGGAAACGGAGTCGGGCTTACCTGCATCCGACGACCGAGAGCATTCACAGGTTCGCTGAGCAACTGCAGATCAATCCTGCAATTGTCGCCGGCCGAATTCGGCACGAGCGCAAGAACTTCACGCTCTTTTCCAAACTAGTGGGCTACCACCAGGCGCGAATTCAATTTCCCGAGATTCGATGGGCTTAACGTATGCCGTCGGCACTCTACTATCCGATAATCCGCGGGCGACAGGGCGAGATCAGCGCCCTACACCATTTGTCGCCGACTGCACGGGCGCGAATCGCGCCTCTAGTAGACCTGCCTACCGGTGCCGCGGACGACTCGCAGCCCCTCGACGACTACGTTGGGGGGTTTATCGCAGATCTGACGCCAGCCTGGGGTACTGAACACCCGATCTACGTCGACCTGACTCGCTATCACCCCGGGCACACAGATCGCCGCGGACGCCAGATAGCGGAGCTTCTGTTCGAGTGCGCGTCTCAGCGCAATCTGAAGGCTATACCGGTCGCCGGCACGTTGTTAGAGCGAGGACCCGGAGCGGCCTATCTCGAGGCAGTGGCAAAGATTGCAGGACGGACCGGTCGCGGTGCTGCCCTGCGGATATCCCACACCGACTACAGCGACCCTGATACGCTTAGTCGTGAGCTGGAGGCGGGGCTAAAAAACCTGGCGCTGCCGCCCAAACAGGTCGACCTGTTTCTCGATGCCGAAAGCATCGCGCTCATGCCTGCTGAGCTATCTGGTGAGGAACAATTGCTAGCAGAGCTAGTCGAAGCTCTGCGGGTCAGTGATCCGTTCCGTTTCCGAAACGTAGTGTTCATTGGCTCGAGCGTTCCCGAAAATCTGCGCGGCACGAACGACGGCAAGCCCCTGACCTTTGCTCGCAAGGAGTTTCGGGTCTGGAAACAGCACATGTCGCGTCCAGGCGCGTCACTGGTGCTCTTCGGCGACACCGGCGTCTGGAACCCTCGACAGCCCGATACCGGAGGCGGTGGCGGGGGTCCCCCGCCAGCTCGAGTCCGAATCCCTTTCGAAGAGCATCAAGTGTTCTTTCGAGCCGAGGCAACGGACTATCGCGGTCTCTGCCAAAGAACCCTCAGGTACCCCGGCGTGCGCGAGTTACCTCGGTGCTGGGGATTAGACTCGATCAGGAGGGCGGGTCGCGGGTCTGGAGGCGTGGAAAATGCAACGGGGTGGGTAGCTCGAGACACGAATCTGCACATCGAGACCACCGTCCAGCACGTCGAGCGCTACTTGCAAAGGCACAACCGACTTTCGGAACTAGTTCTTGCACCTGTAAGGCCTGAGCCCTGGCAGCAAGCGAGTTGGATCGAGGCGCTGGACGAAGAGATCTAAAATGACAGCGCCCGGACAACTATAGACTCCGATTGTCCGTGGTTGGATTCTCGGGATCGATCAAAAATCACCCCGGTAACTTTGCTCGAGCACGCTGATTAGCCGCCTCCCGCAGACGGCCAACACCTGCCGGTAACGATTCAAGTCAGGTTTTCTCCAAGTGGTCACTGGAGCGGGCGCATTCCGTTCCGTATATTTGGTCGCCGACGTCCATCCACTACTTGCTGGGCGGCCCAAAGCATGTCACTTGTCGAAAGCCTAGACGAGGCGGTGCGCAATCGCCGCCACGAAGTGAGTGAGACTGTTGCAAAGCAGTATCACACATCGGTCCGCGCAGTCCTCGCGAGTGCGGATGGGAAGAAGCCACGCATTATCGGAAGCTGCATGCTGTTGCGGCTCGACGGGCGCAACTATGTTGTGACAGCCGCGCATATCGCCGATGAGCTTGACGCTAATGCGTTGTACATATCCGGCACGGTCGGAGCCGAAATTGTCCAGTTGGTTGGCGTCATTCGCAAAACTGCGCCTCCACCCGGAGGGAGGGGGAGGGACAAGATTGATATCGCTTTTTGGGAAATTGATACTCAGAAAATACAAGCACTGGGAGATGTGGTATTTATTGGCGAATCTCAATTCTCGATGAACAGAGCGCCACTGAAGAACCGATTGTATCTGGCAGCCGGGTACCCGTTTTCGCGAAACAAGAAGAACGTCAACAACATAGCCAAGTCGATCAAGCCATCCCTTTCCAAATACACGGCAGAGCTTACGGAAGATCCAGCCGTGGCCCAAGAATACGGTGTATCTGGGACGCAACATCTTTTCCTAAAGTATCAAAAGTTCTCGGAAACCGGCTCTGGAGAAAAACAAAAGACGTTTTCTCCTGTCGGACTCAGCGGAGGTCCGCTAATTGATCTTGGAAACTTTGCGTCTCCAGAACGATATGTCGCAGGCGCCGCGGTAACTGGATATATCGCAGGGATGACTATAGAGCTGATCCGCAAGTACAACGTGCTGGTAGCCGTGCGGACTCAGGTGATTGTTGAAGCCATACGGTTGCGTGAGACTCCGGATCAGGCGCGGCAGCGTGGCTAGAGGGAAGGACGAAATATGCTCGAAAATGGCCTGGGTAACTCTCTGGGTACCGCCCGTTGACCGAATTACGAAATGTTGTAAATCAAGTTGGAATCGCGCTGTATTGGATTCCGCCCCTGGCCAGCAATTAAATTAGCTTGTTACGTCGGTTCTTCTCGCCAGGAAAGCGAGAATTTATCCGTTGGCGCGATTTGGTGCCCAAACCGCGTTGCTGCGTCGCCGCCCACCGTTAACTCTCGCTCCCCAAGCGCTCGGCTTCCGCCGCCCCAAGTCTCGCGTGCAACAAGAAGACGTCCACTAATAGGTGGTGCTCATAGTTACCGAGTGGTTCACCGGCATTGAGCTTCTGGGCCATGCTTGCCCACATCTCGGAGTATTTGTCGCCCTCCCACCCCGGTTCCGGTATCAGGCGAAGAGCAAATTCAAGAAGCTCACCCGTGAGGGGTTCGCCCGCGTGGAGCTTTCGTTTTACCCAACCGCACTTTCTGCCCGTTTCGCTCATGAGGGCGCCTCCTCGGTAGTCGGAAAACCGTAGCACATTCCTGCGCAGTAAAGGCACGCCTTATTTTGTGCCAGGTGGTCCTCGCCACCGTGCGATCGAATGACGAGCCGCATCCGTCGAGGTGGTCTTGATCAGACACTTACTCTGACGGAGTGCTTCACTCGACTATAACAGAAAGGCCGCGCTCAACCAGACTGGACCGCACGTTGCGCCAATGCCGCAGCGATCGCGTCGGTGCCACCGCGACGTTCCTTCGGGAGCGGATGCGAGTAGACCGCGCGCATCACGGCGATCGAATGCCTGGTGGTCGCTGAGACATCGCCTTCGGTGACGCCGAGGTCTCGCATCAAAGAGACCGCCGTGCGGCGTAGGTCGTGGAAGCGAACCGCCTTGCCGGTCTTAGTTTTCAAGTCGTAGATGCCCGCGCGCTTCAAGGCCGGATGCCACCCACGCTGTAGGACGTTGGCATGTTATTGGGGCTTGCCGCCGCTGGTGGGAAAGATCGAGTCGTGTCCCTCGACGCTGATGCCGATGTTGCGCAGCTCGGTCTGCCAGCGCCTCAGCTCGTCCATTAGCGATTGCGGGACCTCGACCCCACGATAGCCGTTCTGCGCCTTCGGTGGGTGGTAGGCGCCATCCTTCCAGGTGCGAGTGACGTACAGCGCAGCCTTCGACGCGTGCAGATCGTGCCGTTGCAACCCAAATATCTCCCCCTGGCGCAAGGACAGCGATATTCATAGAACGGTCACACGCGCGTTTGGCATCGCCGACGAACACGGTTACCAGTTGGTCGACTTCGATTCCGATGGTCTCGGGGCCGGAGTGCGAGGCGACGCCGAAAACATCAACCAGCAGCGCGAGCAGGCCGAGCGACCTCGAATCAAGTTCGTGCCGTTTCGTGGCTCGGGTGCAGTGCAAGATCCAGACGACGAAGTGCGAGCAGGCTCGGGCCGTACGAATGCGGATTACTACGCGAACTTTAAGGCCCAGTGCTGGTTCGCCCTGCGCTCGCGCTCTCAGGCGACTTACCGCGCGGTCGTCGAAGGATTACCGTACAAAGCAGACGAGCTGATCAGCATCGCACCCGGTCTGCCCGAACTGTCGGCCCTGTTAGTCGAGCTGAGCCAGCCGACGTACTCGATCAACACGGTTGGCAAGGCCCTGATCGACAAGAAGCCCGAGGGCACGAGGTCACCGAATCTCGCCTACCCCGTAATGATCGCCTATAACCCAGGCCGACGCTGCATCGAAACCTGGCCGAAGCTGGTTTGACACTGCACTGCGCTCGGTGCGGTAATACAGTAGTCGATGTACTCCGCTACTGGTTAAACGGTAATGCGGGCCCGGCTTGCAAGTGTGACTTGCATCACCGACAGTCTCCCAACGGCTCTTGAATGCTGAGCAGCATCACCGAAAGCTCGGATACTGCGACATGGATGCGCAGGAGTATTTCGGGGTTAGCCGATGGAGCAATGGACATGTCGGTGACAAGCATTCACAGCTACTTAGTCCACCCAGGAAAGGTGGACAAGTCAGCCCCCAGGGTGAGCGGTGTTAAGGTCCCTCACACGGGCAAGCTCTTTCAAATGGTCGAAAGGCTAGATCGCGACGCCTTAGGCGAGTGCGACATCGACATTGTGTTCAAGCCGGCGGCGGATGGCACAAAGCAGAATAATTGTCGCGATCTGTTGTTGACTCATCTGCGCAAGAAGGACTTGGCGTCCGGGCTTGCGATTGCTAGCCAGCTGCAAAAGGCAACGTCCGGCAAGCCGGGAATCGGCCTCCTGTTCTTAGTCACAGCCAAAGATCAGCACGGACATCGACTCCTAGTTGCGCGATTCCCTGCCGATACGGGCGTGATGGCAGAAGAGAAAGGCGCAAAGCTCAATGTCACGTTCGTCGAAAAGGTGTTCATGAAGAACTTACGCGCGTACAAGAGCGTTCTGTATAAGTGCGAGAAAGTCTCGACTGGATTCTGGACGGGCGTGGCTGTTGATCGGCAGATGGACGATTTGCATGGTACTGCGAATTACTGGATTGGCGACTTTCTCGCCTCGAATCTTTCAAATACGGCAGCGCAAGGCACTAAACGAGTCGCGTCGGCATTTCAGCATGCGATCAAGAACGAGCCAGATCCCACTGTCCGTGAGGAACTTTTGATCGCGTCGCAGATGGCCCGACAACAGGGTGGTCGACATACATCGGCGGCGAAGCTTGCACAAGATTTTCGCCTAAGCGAGAAAGCCCAAGACGCATTCAGAAATGCATTTCCACGCAAGGATTTGTTTTCTGCAACTTTCAAGTTCGACCAGTCCGAATACAACTCGGTTCTTTCATATCGTGCCGTATCGCTAGATAGCGGCGGCACGATGATTGCCAATGATTTGCAGTTCGAAAAGGTATTCCACAGCGAGCAGGTTGGTTCCGATCGCGCACGGCGGCGCTACACAACTGAGGGCACCGTCGTCAGCACGCGCCTTCAAAAGAACGCTGGGTGATTCGTGACGTTGGAGTCGAAATATCAGAAACGTCACGATGAGATCCTCGTGCCAGTTTCTAGGTGCTTGCAGGAATATCTTTCTGAGCAGGTCTTGACCGTCGAAAGAATCGATCGGGTGGCGGTGCGCGCGAAAGGAGTTGATCGATTTCTCGAAAAATCCAAGAAGCGCAAGAACGGCAAACTAGTGTATTCGGATCCGCTCGGTGAGATTCAGGACCAAATAGGCGCTCGGATCATTGTTTTCTACACGAGCGACGTCCAACCTGCGGTTGACCAGGTCGAAAAATACTTCGCCAAGATTGAGCAGCTTTGGAAAGAACCGAAGACAAATTCAGAATTTGGATACTTTGGGCGTCACCTAATGTTGCGCCTACCACCGGATTGCGTACCCGAGGGCATCGACCTCGACGATGCGCCGCCCTTCTTCGAACTGCAGGTGCGTACGTTGTTCCAGCACGCGTGGTCCGAGGCGGAGCATGACCTAAAATACAAACCGAAAAGAGAATTGACCAAAGAGCACGATCGAAAGTTCGCGTTTACTGCGGCCCAGTCGTGGGGTGCCGACTTGCTGTTCGACGAGCTATTCCACGAGCTGTCGAAACCCGAACCCGCAGCTCCCAGACGCAAGTCTGCCAAGAAGTAGAAATCAGGCGCATCTACAGCATCGATGGCCGCACCTACCTGTACGCCATACAGTAGTCGCGAGGCGCGCTTACTGATGAACCCATCGTTGGCGATAGCCTTACAGCATGACGCGCGAGAACGAACCCTTCACCCCTGACGACTCGCAGCCGTTACCGCACTTCACTATTCACTTTGTGATTACCGCCACATGCGCGTGCGGTCACTCCCGAGTAATTCACCCCTGGTCGATTCAGAAAGTCCTACGAATCGGCGTAACAACTGGAAAAATGCACGACGCGCTGCGCTGCCACAAATGCCAACAGCGTCGACCAAACATTACCGCGCAGCGCGAACAGCGGTGACTATACTGTCAGTCTGGACGGTACGTTGCTTATCGACGGACGGAACAAAATGTCAGATCGCATGTGGATGGTGCGCGGAGACAGCGGGAATCTGTTTGACGATTTCCACGACAATGGGTGCGTCGCCATCGGATGGCACGAACTCGCGACTGCACAGCCCGGCATGTCTAGGACTGACCTTTTCGCAATATATCGAAAGGCACGTCCTGAGTTTAAGACTGGCACCATCACGTCCGGAGTTGGTCAAGTCTGGCGGTTTCTAAACGAAATCAAATTGACTGACTGGGTGGTCACATATAACCCGTCGACTCGAAAGTATCTCGTCGGCGAAATCTACGGGGAGCCAAAATCCTATCCTCGACCCGAAGAACACATGACCTGGACGCGCGACGTCACTTGGCATAGTGAGATCGATCGAGATGCCCTATCCGCACCAACAAAGCGAGCGTTGGGTCCCACTCTGACCATATTCCAAATTTCTGCGTCGGCGGCCACCGAAATCCGCGCCCGTGCCCAGAAGCAAGAAATTGCTGATATCAGAACGGCCGGCATACCGATCGTGGATGAGAATGGGGACCCGATACCGGAGGACCTGGATGACCAAGAAGAAGCCGTTAGGCAAGACGTAGAGGCGCAGTCCATCGAATTTATCAAGGATAGAATATCTAAGCTCGACTGGGACGACATGCAGGAGCTGGTAGCCGGCATCCTTCGCGCCATGGGATATAAGACGCGCGTGAGTCCACCAGGGTCGGACCGTGGTGTCGACATCATCGCGTCACCGGACGGTCTTGGATTCTCCCCGCCTAGGATTGTCGTTGAGGTAAAGCATCGGCGTGGGCAAATGGGATCCAAAGAAGTTCGAAGCTTTCTAGGCGGGCGCCACAATGACGATCGTGGATTGTTTGTAAGTACGGGCGGCTTCAGTAAGGAAGCTCGCTACGAAGGGGATCGCGCAAAGTTTCCAATGATGTTGTGGGAGCTCGACGACATCGTGCGCCACATCGTGGAGAACTATGAAGCTCTTGACGCGGCCACGAAGCAATTGGTGCCATTGAAACGGCTTTATTGGCCTGCTTAATCGGGGAGGAGGCGTGGACCTAGCAGGGTTTCGTTGGGCGGCAAAGGTGTCCAAGCCACTTGGGCTGGCGTCAATTTGCGTCCTTGTTCTCTATTCGATTTATCGCTTGGTATTGCAGCTGAAGATCTTTTCGTCGCTCACAGGCGGCCAGACCTTCTCGGTAATTCAATCGATCGTAAATGACGTTTTTTACGTGGCGCTCGTGGGCGGCGCCATAAGCTTTGTGGCTCTGATTCTACGGCCGCGTGCCAAGCAGCCACAGTTCATTCGGGGGAATGTGCTCCACAGAAGCGGTTTACCGGCTGTCGGCGCCAAAGTATTCGTCGAGGGAATTGACCGCACCAAGGAAACTGATAAGACCGGATGGTTTCAAATAGAGGTCGACTCACTCCAAACTTATACTGTTCACGCCACTCTTGACGACTTTGATGCAACCGTCGAAATCCCCGTCTACCTGATCGACACTCCCGCTAGGTTGATTCTGACTCGGTCACCAAGCCCAATCGATAAATTACGTCAGGCAATCGCGGTCCCGAGTGGCCCGGGTCCCTTGAGCCCAATAATCGCGGCCAGCAAGCTTCGCTATTGCAGCTTTTGCGGAAAAAGCCAGGACGATGTTCGTGCTCTGATTGAGGGAAGTCAGGGAGTCTACATTTGCAATGAGTGTACTGATTTGTGTGGGAAGGCGGCGGACGAGGAGGGGAAAGCGTCGGAGGTTCGCGCAAGTGCGATAGATCTTATATGTGAGTTGTCATTTAGGTCCGCAAATCCGGAGCTGCGTCAAAGCGAGCGAGCGCGGATCGCTGAAGAGATACAGCGCGCGGCAGAAAATGTGAGATTTCGAAGGCATGCGGCGGTTGGCGACACGATCGCGGGAGCGCGACTAATTAGGGTTGTGGGAAGCGGGAATTTCTCGACAGTGTGGGAAGCGCAAGCGATCAGTGCTGAAGGAATTCCGATCGATCATAAACTTGCAGTCAAAATATTCGATCAGAACAAGCTCACCGTAGGATTGATGCTCTGGCGATTCCAGCGCGGCATTCGCGCAATGGAACATCTGGGCCGGATGGGAAAACTCGCGCCGAAGTCGGTGGTTCGACTTGGACAGGTGGCGAGCCACCGACTGGCCTTTTCCATGGACTTTTTGCCTAACGGGGATTTGGAGCGAATCGCCAACTTCCGGCTTGGAACGGCGAAGAAGGGGGAAATGTTTCTTCAAGTGGCTATGGCGGTGCGGTTTGCACACCAGCAAGGCATAGTCCATCGAGATATCAAACCCGCGAATATCGTCCTCGACGGCAAAATGCAGGCCGTCCTAACTGATTTTGATATCGCTGATCTCCAGTTTGCCCAGACTCAATCGGTGTATGCGGGTTCTCTTGGTACACCTCAATTTGCTGCGCCAGAGCAACTCATGGCCGGAACCGTGGTTGCGCAACCGACAGCTGATATCTATAGCTTGGGCAAACTGCTGTATTTTCTTGACCAGGAAAAACCCCCTCCAATGGGTTCAACCGAAGCCGACGTCACTCCACGATATTTGTTTGGCGTGACGGACGAATTGGTTCGCACCGTCATTCACAAGGCTATTAGCTACGAATCAAATCATCGTTATCAGAGCGTGGATGAGATGTTGGAAGCATTAAACTATCCGAAGTCCTCATGGACATCGAATGTGGTCGAGAGCACAGATTCAATATGAAACTGCCAGCGTCTGGCGGCGGGGAGGCCAATTCCTCCCCGCCTTTCCATGTTTCACAGTTTGTCTTAGACGCGGACTGGAAATGCCCACGCTTGGTACCCATAGTCATGGGCATCGTGGACCTTCTGGGAATTCTTTACCCGACGAAATCGCGTAAAGACCCATCGAAATCCCCTTGGAGCTGCTCGAACTGTTATGTCTCGCACATAAGTCACCTCCTAACCGAGGGGGTGACCCGTTTTCTCGTTGCGTCGACCGGCCTACTATAGCCAAGTTTGATGAAGCGGCTGTCTTTCGGCTGACGCGCGATATCCGTCTACATCTATAAGGCCCCAGTGCGTCGCAACCGGAGTTTGAGATTTGCGGCAGTTTGATCCACAAAGCCCACAGCGCCAGCCAGGCCATCTATGAAATTCGCTAGAATCCCCTCCCACATGCGGCGGGACCCATGACACAGACACCCCCCACTCCTCCCTCGCTTTCGGCACGTTGGAGAATGCTCAATTGCCGTGTCGAGCATGTAACTCTGCTAAAGGCGCGCGCTGATATGAAGCCGGCGTCAGGCAGCCAACTCGCAATCGGTTGGAGCGCCCGGACTCGTGGATGACCGATCGGTCAGACAGGCGACCTTCACGTGGCTCGACGAACAGACCGATGTCCACGGGTACTCCCTGAGCCGAACGCTACTGGCCAGGGGATTTGAATTTCAGGGCGAACAAATTCGGCTGGTCGGACCTCAGGGAATATTTAAGCCGAAGTGCATGGACCTTCCGCTGTCGATAACGACGGTGGCGGGTGGTCCGTACGAGGATTCGTTCCGACCGGATGGCCTGCTGAGCTATCGTTACCGCGGCACCGATCCCCGTCATCGAGACAACGTCGGACTTCAGGAATGCCTACGGCAGCGCAAACCGCTGCTCTATCTACACGGAATCGAGGCAGGAACCTACGTGCCGGCGTGGCCTGTGTTCATCGTCGCCGCTGACGATCGCACCCTGACCTTCACCGTGGCGGTTGACGATGCGCTCGCCCTGAGCCAGCTGGACACCCTGCCGATGGGATCGTCCGTGCAGGCCGGTTCCGAGATCCGGCGCGGCTACATCACTCGCCTCGTACGTCAGCGCATCCATCAGCAAGCATTCCGCGAGCGTGTGCTGCAGGCCTATCGTGATCAGTGTGCACTTTGCCGGTTGAAGCACGGCCTTTTGCTTGATGCCGCGCACATCGTCCCGGACAGCGACCCAGAGGGCGAGCCGGTTACCAGTAATGGCATCGCCCTGTGCAAGCTCCATCACGCCGCCTTCGACAAGTACTTCCTCGCAATCCGGCCTGACTATGTTGTCGAGATTCGGGCCGATCTGCTCGAAGAGACCGACGGACCGATGCTCAAGCACGGACTGCAGGGGTTGCATCTCCAGGCCATCGTTGTGCCTTCGCGCGAGGATCAAAAGCCAAACAGGCTAGCGTTGGACCAACGTTACCAGCGGTTCAAGGACGCAACACTGGATGCTTGAAAGTTGGGGTACAAGCGGTTTCGTGCGCATTGGCTAGATCGATAGACGCCAGCTCCGACTTCTTTGCGTAGGTTGCAGGATAGCCTTTCGGCGGCTCGTTGATCCAAAGCCATCAACGAGTTTCGGACTGCGACCGCCGTCCCAGCCTCCTCGTACTCGCCCCAGGATGAACACTTACGGGCCGGCCTGGGGTACCCCCAGGTTTCCGTACGTTTTGAACGATTTCCTGGGCTTCCCAGAAGTCCACCGATTGGGTCAAATGCCTGCCATGGACGAAAGCGCGCACCTTGCGACGTGGGTCTGTGCAACGACCAAGGGGCGGTTCGCAACGGCTGCCGCCCGTCAGGGACTCTCCGAATCGGCGCTTCTGCGGCGGCTCGTCCAGCAGATGCTTGCCAGTAGCGGGGTGGAGGTGGCGGCGCCGGACCCTGCGCCGGACTCCCGTGACAGCCGAGTGACCGTACGCCTGGTAGCGGAGGACCGAGTCTTGCTGCGGGAACGAGCGGCGGCGCGCGCGGTGCCGGCGGCAACCTACGTGTCATATCTTGTGCGCACGCACCTGCGGGGCGTCGCTCCCCTCCCCGAGCGAGAGCTGTCCGATCTGCGCGCCGTCGTCGGTGCTTTGTCCACCTATACCCGCGCCCTGCAGGCCATGGCGCAGCAGCTGCAAAGCGGGGGTCATCCCAACCCACCCGGCTTCACCGATGTGCAGCGCATGATGCGGATTGGCGACGTGCTTCTGGAGCGCTTCCGCGCGGTCATCAAGGCCAATCTCCTGAGCTGGACTACTGGTCGTGCGCCGTAGCCCATTCGCGCTTGGGTCGGAGAAGCCGCTATTCGACCTGCGGAGCTTTGGTCGCCAGGGCGCCACCAGGCGTGATCATCTGTCGCGTGCGCAGGTCGAGCAGCTCGTGCGTACCGTTTCGCGCGTCCCGGAGGTGATGGTCAAGGTATCCGGCGGCGCGAAGACTCCTGGGGGCGTCATCCAGCACCTGGCGTACATCGACCGCCAGGGAGAGCTCGAGATCGAAATGGACGACGGGCGGCGCCTCAAGGGCCCCGGCATCGAGAAGGATTTGTCATCGGACTGGGAACTGGAGGAGCTCTCAGCAGTGGGCAAGGCGCCTTACAGAGGTAAACCGGGCCGGCGCCCCGGGAAGCTCGTGCACAACATCGTGCTCTCTATGCCGCAGGGAACTGATCCTGAGAGGTTGATGTCCGCCAGCCGCGTCTTCTTGCGCGAGCAGTTCGCCCTGAAACATCGATATGCCTGGGCGTTGCATACGGACCAAGGCCACCCTCACGTTCACGTCGTGGTCAGGGCCGTCAGCGAGGACGGCGAGCGGCTCAACATCCGCAAGGCCACGCTGCGTGAGTGGCGCAGCCGTTTCGCAGAGCAGCTTCGCGAGCAGGGCATCCCGGCCAATGCCACGGAGCGCGCGGCGCGAGGTCAGAGTCGGTCGAATCTGAAGACCGGCGTCTACCGATCAGGCGCGAGGGGCAGGTCTCGTTATCTGCGCGAGCGTTTGCGCCGTATCGAACGGGAGATGCGCGCCG
>Ga0210391_10001285_pt1 | contig 23157 bp, 19 predicted proteins | sample IncBWC12OmetaG_FD_160573 | JGI IMG/M metagenome (GOLD analysis project Ga0210391, IMG submission 160573) | Forest soil microbial communities from Barre Woods Harvard Forest LTER site, Petersham, Massachusetts, United States - Inc-BW-C-12-O ...
CAAGCTAGGCCAGCTTCGAAGGATGCGTCACGAAGATCCGATTCTCTCCGCGATATCGAACGATTCGTTGTCCCGTCGTTCACATCAAGCTGTATAGGCTTTGGCCTTTGGCGCTAGCTTTCGAGCAAGAGACGGCGCAGTCCGAGCAAGCATCCATTTAACCATGAGCTGCGCAGTAAAGTCAGTCTTCATAGCCCTGAATAAGGCCTCTCGTGCTTCGTCGTACCGTTGCCCTTCCAGATACCAATTCGCCCAGGCACTGTGAGTTTGCCTGAGACTGCGCACGATGATGTTTCGAATCTCAGGCCGCAAGGTCGCGTCTCTTAACCATTTCTCCAGCATTCTCTGCTTATTCTGGAGGCGAACCTCTGCTCTCTCCCATGGCCGGATTGCCGACGGTGCGGGGCTGCGATCAAGCTGCACCAATGTCTTATTGACGTAACAAAACGAGGTGACAAGGGACAGCCGGAAATTAAAATCGTGATCTTCGCAAAACTGGATGCCTGGATCGAATCCGCCAATCTGCCTAGCCAGTTCAGAGCGAACCAGAAGAGACGTGACCCAGAAGTGATCGAAAGTCCAAGCCAGCCTTTCGACGACATTCTCAGCAAGCCCGATTTCCTGCGTGTAAGCCCTTCCAGTCTCGCGAAAGGAAGTCGTCTGCATTCCCGCGTCATTAACTAGCTGTGCATCACTGATACATGCGCCGCTGTCCTTGTAAGCTTCAACCGCACGGACTTGCCAGTCCAGCTTCTCTGGATACCAGATGTCATCCGAATCCAGGAACGCAATCCACTCGCCACGCGCTTCGGCGATTCCACAATTGCGGGCAGCGCTCGACCCTTGATTAGCTTGAAAAATATAGCGAAGTGGTGGGGCACTGGCAGAGCGGCTACTGATCAAGCTTTCGATGGATTGTCGAGTACCGTCCTTGGAACCATCATCGACTACGATGACTTCAAAGTTGGAATAATTCTGCGCGAGGACGCTGTCGAGCGCGACGGTAAGTTGACGCAACCGATTGTAGGTGGGGATGACAACGGAGACAAAAGGTTTATGCATAGGAATTACTGTGGTCGTGCGCAACCGTCCGTCTCTGATATCCCAGGATACGCTTACCGCGATTCGTAAGCCTCGCTAGGGGGGACGACGTTCCCGTTCATCACGTGCCAACGGATGCGAAACATTTCAACGAACATGGCGATGCCGTCGCGCAGCGGGCTAACCCTGGACCCTTTGTGATCTGCCCAGACGACCGGTACTTCGCTGATTGAGAACCCAAATTTTCTCGCCAGGCAGAGCAATTCAGGATCAAATCCCCAGCGATCGATTTTCTGTAAAGGGAAGATTGCAAGCGCGCTGCGCCGGGTAAAAGCCTTAAAGCCGCACTGAGTGTCTTTGAACCTCAAGCCCAGGATGATGTGCGTAGCAAGGTTAAAAATCCGCCCGAAAAGTTGGCGGTGCAACGGTTGCTTCTGAATCTGCAGATGCGAGTCAAGCCAGCGCGAACCGATTGCCACGTCCGCGCCATTCATTAGGGCAGTAAATAACTTGTCAGCTTCCTCGATTGGAGAGGAAAGGTCCGCGTCGGTGAACAGCAGGATGTCTCCATTCGCGTACAACATTCCGTTGCGGACACAATACCCTTTGCCCCGGTTTTCAGGACTCTCCAGCAACCGCACCAGCGGATAGTTCCGCGCATACTCTCGCACGATTTCTCGCGTGCCGTCACTAGAACCGCCATCGACTACGATGATTTCAGCGTTCCAGCCACGCTTTGCAATGTAGGCGAGAATCTTGCTGAGCGTGTCTGCGATGCCTGCACTCTCGTTGTATGCAGGCAAGACGATGCTATATGTAAGTGCGGCCAAATGAGTTTCCCGTCAGCGGCCCTTAATGCGCCAAGTTTGGATGCAGCCAAAGCTGAAAGTTCGTCTTAGATGGTTTCAAGTTCAGTCGTCACCGCGATGGGGCACTGTATTCGACCATCTTCGCCAGTTCGTCCTTTATAACTTTTCCGGTCGGGGTTACCGGCATGGCAGAGACGATCAATACCTGCGACGGTCGTTTATAGGGAGCAAGTTGCCTTGCGGCGTATTCGGCCAACTCCGCAGACGTGACTGACGAGCCAGGAATCAGCTGAACGAAAGCTATTACCTCTTCGTTTCCTTCAACCGATCGGCCGATCACTGCGGATTGCGCGACTGCAGGATGAGCATTGAGCACCGCCTCGACTTCTGCCGGGTACACATTGAACCCAAAGCGGACGATCAATTCCTTCGTGCGTCCGACGATAAAAAGATTCCCATCTTGCAACCGAGCCAAGTCACGCGTGTTGAACCATCCTTCAGCATCGATAGCGGCCGCGGTCTCATCTGGGGCGCGATAGTATCCTTTCATAACGCTGGGCCCACCCACCCGTAGTTCACCTACATCTCCATCGGCGACGGGTTTGCCATCACGCCCGACCAGTTTGACCTCAACTCCTGGGAATATGGGACCGACTGAGACATCGCTGCGAGGTGCTTCGATCCTGGTCTGGGCGATCGTGGGAGAGCATTCGGTCACGCCATACCCGTTGTGCAGCACCATACCAAACAGGCTTTCAATCCCTGATTTGATTGCCGCATGCAGTGGAGCACCGGAAGAGGAAATGATCCGAAGTTTGGGAAATACGAGTGATTGGACTCCGCGTAACTTCGCGTATTGCAATAACAGCGCGAACATGGCCGGCGTCCCAAGCACTACTGTCAACTGGTCCTGCTCGAGCACCCCACGTGCCCGCATCGGATCGAACCGCGGCGCTAAGTACAGCGTCGCACCGCTAAGTAATGAGCCCAACAGAACTACCGAGAGCCCGACCGCATGAGACATTGGCAAAATTCCGTACAGACGATCCGCAGGGGTCAGCGCCCGTATCCTCGCCGAGACCGCGGCTATGAATAGAAGGTTCCTGTGGGTCAACATGACCCCTTTCGGAAGGCCAGTCGTACCAGAGGTATAGATTAGCGCTGCGACGCGGCGCGCAGTGTCCGAGTCAATTAGCTCGGGGTCGACTTGTTCGTTCAGCGGACCGATTCCGATCGGACCCAAATCTCCAACATCCGCGATGACTGCGTCGTGTCGCTTGGCATGTTCTGCCGCATGCGGAGACACGTTGGTTGTATAAATCACGCGACGCGCTCCGCAATGATCTCGAACCTGCTCAAGTTCGCGAGCTGAGAGGCGGGCGTTGACAAGGACGGGCCAGGCATCCATGCTGGCCGCGGCCAGCAGGACTGCAACGAATGCCCGAGAGTTCTCTGCAACGATCATGACCCGATCGCCGGGCCGGATGCCTGAAGCGACGAGCCAGGTTCGGGTCTCGACGACAACCGAAGCCAATTGCCGATATGACCACGTACCAGCAGCTTCGACCAGAGCCGGCCGATCAGGCGAGCGCTCGGCCCATGGCTCCACAACATCGCTGATGCGACTTGGAAGCATGGGGAGAACGTCGAATGAGGGGTTCTCAGGCATGGGAGACCATCGAGCTATTTCGTTATTAACGACGTGGATCGTGTGTTGCGAACTCGAGCCAATGCAGGAACGGTAGGAGTTTCAGCTTTCTTGACCAACACATACCGAAGCCAATTGCTATAAATCGCCATAGCGGACGAGTGCCAGGTCTTCCGCAATGCGCCAGCTAATCCGCTTTCAGGAAAGCTTTCCATTAGCTCTTCTCGCCGATCGGAGAGAACAGAATCTCGAAAATCGGCAACAAGATTCGTGCCTGCCGGGTCGAAATAGCTCTTCGGAATGGAGGGGTATGTCTCGCGTTCCCTTCTCAAGAAGCGCTTTATGTCTCTTCGGTACTCTTTCAAAAGAGTCTGCGCGCCGTACTCCGGATGACCCTGGAAATGCAGGAAGAGGCTCTGCTTTTTCTTCTTCACGAACGAGTCAACGCCACCAGCCGCCGATTGAGTGAGCACCAGGTAGCCACACGCTGCCAGTGCGTCCGCTTTCACTTCGTTCCATCGAGAATGCGGAAAACGTACGGATTGGGTCGTGCCGCCAGTCAGCGGGTGATTTGCGGACTTGGCGAATTCAAAAACGCCAAATTGCTTGTCATTCAACGGGCATCGCTCGATGCCGTCGCTGTGCAGCACACCAGCATGCGCCGCCAAGCAGGACAATACTGTCGAAAGGGTGTTACTTTCCGCCCAATCCAGAACATTCGCCAGCGCGGACCAGTAGGACTCATTCCGCAGGTTGCGTTGGCGTGGCTCCGTTCCAGTCATAATCACAGCATCAAAGCGAGTGTTCAATAAATCGTTGGTGCTGAAGTAGAAGCTGTTCAAATGCTGCTGTCCCCGTTCTCCGCGCGGAACTCCCGTCAGCGAGTACAGACTAATGAACACGGGAACGTCGCCGGACGCCTCGTCGAGTAGTTCGAAGAACTGCATTTCCGTATCTTCGAGCGCCGGGTCTGGCATGTTGTTGATGAAAGCGATTCTGACGGATTCCCTCCCCGTACAGTTATCGTTCAGGCCTTTAGGGCGCAAACTCGTTCGCACTGCCCAGCGAGGTGGCACTCGCCCACCTTCGACAATCAACGGCATTTCAACCCACGATGCGTGCCGAACCGCAGAAAACCGTACTACTCTGCACTTTCCAGCGCCTGACCCAAATCCTCAAGAATATCGTCGATGTGCTCGATGCCCACGCTCAGTCGAATCATCTCGGGCGTGACCCCAACCTTTTCCCGCTCTTCGGGAGTGAGTTGGCGGTGAGTTGTTGAAGCCGGATGGCACGACAACGACTTGGCATCGCCCATGTTCACCATCCTCTTGAAGAGGCGGAACGCGTTGAAGCATTTCCGGCCACCCTCATAACCGCCCTTCACGCCGAAGGTCAGCAGCGAACAGAAGTTGGAGCCCAAGTATCGATGGGCCACCGGATAGAGGGGATTGTCGGGAAACCCGACATAGTTCACCCAATCAACCATGGGATGAGCGCGGAGAAATTCCGCGACCTTGCGCGCGTTCTCGACGTGGCGCTCCACCCGCAGAGCCAGCGTCTGAATGCCTTGCAAGAACAAAAACCCGTTAAACGGAGACAGCGTGGCTCCAGTATTTCTCTGGCATACCGTTCGGCAGCGCGCGACGAATGCGGCTTCTTTGTAATGATCGACGTAGACTACGCCGTGATAGGCGATCTCCGGCCGATTGAACATATAAAACTTTTCCGGATACTTGCGCCAGGGAAACTTCCCGCCATCCACAATCATTCCGCCGATACTGGTGCCGCCCCCTCCGACGAATTTCGTCAAGGAATGTACCACTACGTCGGCGCCGTACTCGATGGGCCGCAACAGAATTGGCGTGGCAACCGTGTTATCGACCACCAGGGGCACGCCGTGTTTGTGCGCGACTCGCGCCAGCCCTTCGATGTCGGCGACGTTTCCTGCGGGGTTCCCTACGCTCTCGCAATAGACTGCGCGGGTATTCTCGTCGATCAACTTCTCCACATCTTCGGGACGATCAGTTGCCGAGAAGCGCGAACCGATTCCGCGTTTGGGGAAGATGTGCGCAAGAAGGGTGTAGGTCGCGCCATACAGTTGCGGGGTAGAGACGATGTTATTTCCCGCTTCCGCGACATTGATGAGCGCGTACTCAATCGCGGCCATGCCGGAGCTGACGCTGAGTCCGTCGACACCGCCTTCGAGCGCCGCCATTCGCTTTTCGAGTACCGTGTTTGTAGGATTGCCGATGCGAGTGTAGATGTTTCCTTCGACTTCCAGATTGAATAGAGCGGCCCCGTGTTCGGCACTGTCAAACTCGAACGCGACAGTCTGATAGATCGGCACGGCCACGGCTTTCGTCGTGGGATCGCCATCATACCCGGTGTGAATCGCGATCGTCTCTCGCTTCATGCGCGTACCAGCCTTCTAAGTCGCAATCAAGTTCTTACTTTGCCGTAGTGGCAACCTTTGCCACCAGAGCGGAAGCAGGACTTTGTGCTAATGCTTTGGCGATGGTTTGCGTGATACGCCGAGCAGCGAAGCCGGCCCCGAATGCGAACCTCATTACCGGTCCGAAGCTATTCGCAGCCGCAACACCCACGAAATAAATGCCGGGAACCGACGACTCAAAACTCGATGACAGCACCGGGCTGCCCTGGACTGTCTTGAATCGTGAGCGAATTTCGGAGTTTAGGAACTTCAATCGTTCCAAATCAACTCTGTAGCCTGTAGCCGCAATGACATGTTCTGTAACAATCTCCCGCTCACTGCCATTGGCGGTCAGAAGCCTTAAATGGACTCTGCCATTCTGAACCTGGGCACCTTGCGGCGTGCACCCGAGATGCAACTCCACTTTCCCGATCACTTTGTCTCGAATGAACCATCCACCCGAAGGGCCAAGAGTTGTGCGAACCGTTTTCACCCGAAAACCTTCGGGCAAATAGTGAAACGCCATCGGGGAATTAGCAAAAAAGCGCGAGCGCATCCCAGGACCGAGACCGGATTGCGGATGCCTGATCTGCTGCCACAGAGAGCGTGGCTTGCCAGTCGGCTGGCTGTGGAATTTCAGTTCCTGCCTGCGACTGACGAGTTGCACGCGGGCGCCCGCTTCCTGTAGCAATCCCGCCAAGTCAAGCGCCGAAGCTCCCCCGCCGACCACGACGACGTTACGCCCTCGAAACGGCGCGACCTCGCGATGGCGGGCACTGTGAGAAAGAAATTCATCCGGTAGCTGTGCCAGGTTCTCGGGAATGTAGGCGAAATGCGTAATACCGACCGCCAGCACCACCTTGCGGACCTGGAAGGTTTCACCATCTTCAAGCTGGAGAAGGAATCCGCTTGGCAACCGGTCAACCTTGACGACGAGCTTGTCCTCGAGCTCCGGCACCATGCGCTCCCTGAAGGCGAGACCATATGCGGTGAAAGTATCGAGGTGCACAGGTACGCCAGTGTCGGCATACTCGATGCCTCGCTCCGCGCAAAACTGTCTGAGAGTAAAAGCGCTCTCAGGATCGTAGATGTCGGAGGCAAAGCCGTCCGATTTAAGCATCATGCCCTTTGGCATGTGCGCCAGCCAACTATCCATCGGCCGACCGAAAATGCGGAAAGGAACACCACGCTGTCTGAAATGCGCGGCAACGGAAAGTCCATAGGGACCAGCCCCAATGATCGCAGCTTCTAGCATAAGTTTAGGAACCACTCTAAGGGTCGTTTATGTTCTGGTTGGTACCTGATGCCCAGGAACCGTAATCGGGGGGATTGCTGTAATAATAGCATGCTTGCGCAAGTCCACCTGTGGAACAGCAAACTTTCGTAACTGACTTGTTTTGTGCGGCATGCGCCGAAGCATCCACGATCCTCGCAGCGCACTTCACTGCCAGAATCCGGTTTACCGGACCCCGCCGTCGGTCCGCAGCCCGCACAGATCGACATGTGCGACGACGGACGACCGAAATTGGATCCTCGTTATGGATTAGACCGGCTGGTCGACTCTGGGTTTGTTGCGAAGCTTTCTTTCGACGAATGCGGCAACTGTCTTTACCGATTCGAGATTATCTGGGACGACTTCGTTGTCCTCCACAACGATGGCAAAACTGTCCTGGAGAAATACGACCAGTTCGAGAACACCAGTGGAGTCGATCACATTATCCAGAAGAGACTCGTCGTCACGCAGTGCTTCGGTCCGGCCAAAAAGATAGTTGTTTACGAGAAAGGTTCGGATTTCACGTTCGATGTCTGTGGTTTGCATATTTTTGAATGGACCCGCCTATTGGTTTGTGAATTGTGTAGCTAAAAGTTGAGTTGAAAGAACGCCAGATCAAAGCCATCGTCCCTCACCCGCCGGGCTTCGCCGGGCAGAAGCCGCTTGCTCATTTTCAGGTTAGACTCGCCAGAACTGAAACTCCTGACGCTAAATTACTAACATCCCCTGCTGATACTATGGCAGACTGTTTTCCACTGCGCACAATTTCCGAGCGCGAACTGAATTCTTGAGAACTGCTGCCCCATGGTCGCAAGTAATCAGTCCTCAAATAGGATGACCGAATTGGCGGTTGCCGCATTGGTTGCGTCTTCCACCCTACTCTTCTTTGGCACCGGCCCTCATCCCGTATGTTGGCTGACTTGGTTTGCCCCTTTGCCTGTGTTCTTAGTCGCTGCACACCTTCCCGGGATGCGCGTATTCGCGATAGCTTCCCTCTCATGGTTTATCGGCGGTTTAAACATGTGGCATTACTTCCGACGTCTGCTTGAAATACCGCCAGGCATGACGTTCACCATTCTTCTGCTGCCCGCCTGCGTTTTCGGTGTCATCGTCCTCGTTCACGGTCGTCTGATCCGTCGTGGCGAACTTTGGCAAGCGGCTCTGGCGGTTCCTACCCTATGGGTTTTCTACGAATACGTCTTTTCGGTTGCCTCGCTACACCGTACCTTTGAAAGTATTGCTTACACCCAGATGGGCTGCTTGCTTGTTCTACGTTTGGCTTCCGCTGTGAGCATTTGGGGAGTCAGCTTCTGCTTGCTTCTACTGCCCGCCTCGGCTGCGGTGTTGCTTGGCACGGGAGGCAACAAATTGCAACTGGTGAAGGCCCTGGCCGTGGTGGGAGGCGCTTTCCTGGTTGCTGGGACTTATCATTTTGTGTCACGCTTCCACGCTGATCACCTGGCAACAAACCGCGACACGCCAGACTATCGCCAGATCTTTGATCGCGCCACGGTCATGATTCCGATGAGGGACGGCGTACGGCTTTACACCGAAATCTATACCCCCAAAGAAGGCCGCACACAGCCGATGCCTTTTCTGATGGAGCGAACTGCGTATACCCTCGAAGGCGACGCGACCCATTACACGACCAGCCTAGCGGATTTCACGGAGATGTTTCCCGACAAATATATTTTCGTCTTCCAGGAGATTCGCGGACGATACTCCTCCGAAGGACAATTCGTTTTCTTCCGCCCGCCCCGTGACCGGAGCGATCCAAACGCCATAGATGAGTCAACCGATGCCTACGACACGATTGACTGGCTCGCGAAGAATATCCCAAATAATAATGGGCGTGCGGGCCTGTTTGGCGTCTCCTACGGCGGCTGGCTGGCCACGATGGCTTTACTCGATCCGCACCCCGCCCTCAAGGCCATCTCAGAACAAGGTGCGCCCGCCGACCAGTTTCTCGGCGACGACTTTCATCGTAACGGCGCCTTCCGTCTAAGCTACGGTTTCGAATTTACGGTCACGACGGAAGCTTCAAGAACGAGTTTCACCTTTCCATTTAATAAACACGATATGTTCGATTGGTATCTGGCCCTCGGCCCGCTCTCGAATATCAATGCTCTGTATGTTCATGGACAATTGCCTACCTGGAATGATTTTGTCGCGCACCCGAACTATGACGAATTCTGGAAGAAGCGGGCATTCCACCGATACCTCTCCGGACTGACGCCCATCGTACCGAACTTAAACGTGGCAGGCTGGTGGGACCCCGAAGCTCTTTACGGACCGTTGAAAATCTATGAAGATCTCGAGACACATGACACCGAACATAAAAACTACCTGGTCGTTGGTCCATGGAACCATGCGGGCTGGATGCGCGCCCACGGCACCAAACTCAGCGTGGTGGATCTCGGAAGTGACACAGGGGCATTTTTCCGGCAAAAGATTCAAGCTCCCTGGTTCGCCTACTGGTTGCATGGAACGGGCAGCCCGCCGAGCGAAGCGACGATATTCGAGACTGGATCTAACCAATGGAAATCTTTTGACGCTTGGCCACCGCAAACAGGAATAACCCGGCGCAAACTCTATCTCCGTGCAAACGGGCAGATGTCATTCGATCCGCCGCCAGAAGCCGAGAAGGCATTCGATTCCTACATCTCTGATCCGGCAAAGCCTGTTCCTTATCGAGAGCGACCGATTGAAGTAACGTATTCGACGGGCAGCCGATGGCATACGTGGCTTCTACAAGACCAGCGATTCGTGCAGAAGCGACCAGACGTGCTGACATGGTCCACAAGGCCGTTAACGGAAGACTTGACAGTATCCGGAGACAGTGTTGCCCATCTCTTTGCCTCTACGACCGGGACCGACAGCGACTGGATCGTCAAGCTCATCGATGCTTACCCGGACAAGTTTTCTGAAGACCCAGAGCTTCAGGGATACCAACTCATCATTTCCAATGAGGTGCTGCGAGGGCGTTTCCACGAAAGTTTCGAGAATCCGAAACCGCTCGTGTCAAACCAGGTCACGCCATTTACGATAGATCTACACGCAAACGATCACACGTTTCTGAAGGGCCATCGCATCCTGGTGCAGCTGCAAAGCACCTGGTTTCCCTTGATTGATCGGAATCCGCAGAAGTACGTTTCGAATATCTTCATGGCCACGCCTAACGATTATCAGAAGGCTACGCAGCACGTTTACCATTCCCAACAGTATCCTTCGAATATTGAAATTCCAGTATCTGCGCCATGACGGGCCGACCTACCCCTCGGGCGAGGCATTAGCGTCCATTTCCTGAGGAAGAACCGACTAGTGCGCACGGTTCGGATCGCCAACATCCGGCATGTTTTCTTTAGGTTCCGGAACGAGAGTAGGCGGGAGATGCAGGTATCGCGCATTTTTGCGTTTGGAATCGATCATCGCATAGGCTCTTTTAACCTGGTCTTCACTGAGACCGACGATCGGCGCCAGTTCTCCCGCCTCCATGTTGTGATCTCTTCCATAGAGGCAGAGGTCCATCTGCTCTAGTGGCATGGAAAAGTAAAACTCTTCCTGAGATTGAGCAAGCGAGTAGGTGTCGGTCGTTGGAGGACGCCGTCGAATCTCTTCAGGCACATCCAGATATTCAGCCAGTTGATACACTTGCGATTTGTAAAGGTGCGCGATCGGCTTGAAATCAGCCGCGCCGTCTCCGCCTTTCACAAAGAAGCCCAGATCGTATTCCAAGCGGTTCGGAGTTCCGGAAACCGCGAAATTCAAACGGTCAGCGTGGTAATACTCGATCATCTTACGAGCGCGCTGCTTGAAATTGCTGGCGGCTAAGATGCCCAAGTAGGCATTTAGTGGCAAGCGAGCCTTTTTTATTTCGCCCGACGGCGACTGCACCACAACTGAAAAGACAGCGTAACGGTCCTCCGCGAGAAGATTAGGCAGTGTGATCTTGCATTTGTATCCGTCGCCATACTCCGGTACAACGCTGCGAATTGCTTCATCGCGGCGGCGATAGCAACCGGCACCTTCGAGAATTGGTGTGATGTCCTCGACGATGGGGAGAATTCCCAAGCGGTCCGTGAGAGCGCGTCCAAGGTCGAGATTCTCTGCCGCCGACTCCGACTCCGGCATAAACAGAGCGACAACGCGATCTTTCCCCAGGGCATGAGCACATAGCGCGGCAACTACACTGCTGTCGACACCACCCGATACGCCAACAATCGCGCCCTTGCGCTTGAACTGCGTGAAGACCAAATCGCGAACTGCGCTCGCGATGCGATCTACTTCTCTTGCAGGATCGATTCGCAAGAGATCAGAGGCGGATTGTAAAAATGTCGGAATTGGCTTTCCTTTCTGAATTTAGCGACGCAACCGGTAGAGGTGAATACTAGGTTGGAGATTGGATAAGGACTGTTCAACCCTAGGCGCTAGTCGCGACATGCGCGCTATTTTGATGTTCCTCTGCGATCAATCGCTTACTGATCTTGCCCGATTCAGTTTTAGGCAGCGAGGCCCGAAACTCGACCAGCTTCGGCATCATGAAATCTTCAAGTCTGGCTGAGCAATGCCGAAGCACGTCCTGCTTCGTAATCTGCGCTCCCGGGCGAAGCGTTAAAACGGCCTTGATCGCGTTACCCAGGATAGGGTCGGGCACGCCGATTACGGCCACCTCCGCCACTCCTTCAAGCGAATAGATTACGTCTTCCACTTCCCGCGGGCTGACCTTTTCTCCACGGGTCTTGATAATGTCGTCTTTCCGGCCCACGAAATACAGATATCCTTCTTCGTCCGCACGAAACAAATCACCGCTATAAAGTACTTTCTCTCCTAGCAGTGGGCCAGGTTTCAGGCAACGGTCAGTCTCGTCCGGCAACTCCCAATAACCCTTCATCACATTGGCGCCACGGATTACAAGTTCACCAACAATCCCGGCGTCGACCCGATTGCCATTTTCATCGACTATGTAGACTTCTTCATTCGGCATGCCACGGCCAACGGAAGCCGGCCGGACATCAAGTTGATCGGGTGGCAAGTATGACACACGCTTGCACTCCGTCAGCCCGTACATTGAGTAAAGCCTCACCTGCGGGAAAAGAGCTCGCAGTTTCTTGATGTGCTCGACTGGCAGAGCCGCCGCTGTGTTGGTAATGTAACGCAGCTTCGGGAACGCGTACTTTGAAAGATCCATCTGCAGCAGCATGGCAGATGCTGTAGGAACGATGGGAAAACCGGTTACACCTTCGCGAATGACCTTTTCGATCACAACGTTAGGGAATGCGAACGAGTCGTGGAGCACCAGGGTCCCACCAACTTTGAACATCATCAACAACTGATACAAGCCGTAGTCGAAGGCAAGAGGTAGCATGTTGATCACGACGTCATCGGACGTGTTCGCCAGGTATGTCGTAATCGACGTCGCCGCCGATAGAATGTTCAGATGTGTAACCATCACTCCTTTTGGTCGACCCGTCGACCCCGAAGTGTAGATGAGCGCAGCAAGATCGATGTCAATGCATTGCTTGACCGGAGGCTGAATATTTTTCGCTCCCTGCCGAATCTGTTCCAGCGGGATCAGTTTCTTGCCGGCAGACTGAACAGCCTCGGTCTGTGCTTCCCTTGCTCCTAGCACAAACACGGAATGCAGATGGGGTGTATGTGTCCAGCCGGCTGCGTCGGAGGAAACCCGTCCGCCCCCTGTAATCATGGCCGAAGCCCGGCAGTTGTTGAGTATATAAGTCAATTTGTCAGGCTTGGTAGTTGGATTCAACACAACGAATACCGCGCCTGCTTTGAGGGTCGCGAAAATAGCCAGCACTGCTTCCACTGAGTTAGGCAGAAATGTGACCACGCGGTCACCACGCTTTACGCCTGCCGCGATTAGTGCATGCGCCAACTCGTTGGCCCCATCCTCGATCTGCCGATAGGTTAAGCGTTCGCTTCCATGGACCAGCGCTACCTTGTCCGGCCATTGCCTTGCACTGTTCTCCAGAAACTGTTCGACCTGCATGCCAGCCTCCTAAACCACGCAGCTAATTTTTCTAGCCACGTATGTGGCAATGTTCCTCACAGAGTCCAGGTTGTCGGGGATGACTTCCTCATCTTCCACCTTGATCGCGAAATGCTCCTGAAGGAAATCGACCAACTCAAGAACACCGGTCGAATCGATCAGTCCCTTCCCCAATAAAGAGTCCTCCGGCTGCAAGTCCGTGGGTTGACCGAATAGGAAGTTGGTTATGACAAAGCTGCGGACTTCATTTTCAATGTCTGGTGTGTGCAAGATTCGAATCCTTCTATGCGTTGATTTATAAACTGGTGAACCAAAAGTTGAGTCGAAAGAACGGCCACCATGGCCATGTTGTCTTTAGCACCGTTAGCGCGACCACCCCTAAACTTGCTGACCAAAGCCGTAACTGCGGGAGCATCGAAGATTCCGTTCTGACGGACAGCATCGGGCGAAAGAAGCTCCTCGGCATAATCCACCGCGGCCGAGCCAAAGAAGCACTTACCATCCGGCGCGCGATACGGTTGCTTCGGACGGCGGACGATCGACTCGGGGACCAATCCATCTACTGCTCGCTTCAGCAGGTGTTTCTGATCGAGTACCTTCATCTTCAGGTTCGGAGAAAGCTTGCCGGCGAATTCGACGACCCGGTAGTCAAGAAATGGATAACGTCCCTCCACCGAGTGAGCCATCGCCATCCGGTCACCCTGTGAGGAAAGAATGTATCCGGGAAGCAAATACTTCGCCTCAAGATACTCCGCTTGGCTGAAGGTTGACCACGATCGATAAGCCGAAGGCAACGCCTGTTCGATCTCGCTGACTCCGTCGTAATTGTCGGTGACTTCGCGCACATCCGCGGAAAATAACATTTTCAATTTTGCCGTGAGTTCCCACCGCGGCAGATGAGAGAAAAACGGACTTGCGAGATCCTGCTCAGTCACGCGGAAGAAATGTTGGAGATATGCCGCCGGCTGCCGCTGTATGTTTTCCATGTACGGATAAAGACGTCTCAAAAGCAGCGGTCGCCAGCGCGATTTCAGGTTTCGCCCCCAGAAGCGCCTGATCTTTGCTTCTTTGAAGATGTCGTATCCGCCCAGTACTTCATCAGCACCTTCACCGGTCAACACGACTTTGAAGCCATTCTCGCGCACGAGCTTGGACAGCAAGAACATTGGCGCCGGCGCCGTACGAATGATGGGTTGTTCCGTGTGCCAAATTACCTCCGGGAAGACGCGAGCGATGTCATTGGAGGAACAGGAAACGTTACTGTGCTGGGTACCCAGGAATGCGCTCGCCTCATCTTGATACGACTGTTCGTCGAATTCGGCATCCTCAAACGTGATTGAAAAACTTCGGAGCCGATCACTTGCGATTCTTCTCACCAGCGCGGTCGTCACGGTAGAGTCAATCCCACCGCTGAGGTAAGCTCCCACCGGCACATCGGAACGGAGGCGAATCCGTGTGGCATCCTCTAACAAGTGCAGCAACTCTTCGGCGAGCGGTTGTTCGTCCGCATCGTGCAACTCCCCGGTGTTCGCATAGGACACCGACCAATATGGCCGAACCCGCACATCGCCATCCTCGATCGTAAGCGAGCAACCCGGCGGCAACTGGAAGATATTCTTGAACGCGGTTCTGGGGGGCAACGTCACCCAGAAAGTAAAAATTTGATCCAGGCTCTGGAGATCAATTTCCGCCGGCACCTCCGGGCAGGTTAGGAGTGCCTTGATTTCCGAGGCGAACAGGAAGCTGTCCGCCGTCTGCGTATAAAACAGAGGCCGAACCCCGAACCGGTCACGCGACAGAAACAGCTTTCGTTCTTTTGTATCGCAAATCGCAAACGCCCACTGACCGTTGAAGTGATGAACGCACTCCTCACCGTATTCGCGATAGGCGTTAAGAATTACCTCCGTATCGGAACGAGTTGCAAATCGATGTCCTTTGCTGAGCAGCTCTTCCCGGAGTTCAATGTAGTTGAAGATTTCGCCGTTAAATGTGATCCACAAACCGCCATCGCTTGTGCACATCGGCTGGGCACCGCCCTGCAAATCAATGATGCTGAGCCTTGCATGGGCTAATCCGACTGTTCCAGCAAGGTGCATGCCGCTCGCATCCGGGCCCCGATGGCGCAATGAGGCAATCATCTTGCCAAGCTGATCGCGACTGACACGACTGCTATCGAGTTTTAATATTCCCGAGATACCACACATAAAAACTTTTCTGGCTTGTATTCAGACTTCGGCGTTGCAGCCGCAAAGAATTGCCGCGGGTACCGGCGGCTCCCAAACTGGTACACGATTCGACGAACGACCCATGCGGGGGACAATTTGTGGAGCGTCCCTCGAACGGCGATTCCAGAAGTCGCATTCCCAGCCTACGTTCAGACCTGCAACTTGAGAATGGCTCGGACGTGCCAGTGCAACAAACAATGTCAGGGCCAGCGCCAATTTGCACCCCAAACCGCACTACAGAACGGCTGCCGACTCGGTCGTCGGTGCGCTGTAGAGACTCTCTTGTTTGGCAGTTCGCAGATGCGCCAGAGCGCACACGGCGCACGCAATCACACAGGTCCCGACACAAAGGGCGATATCAGCCGTAGGCCTCGTGGTCAAGCCAAGACGGCGGCTACCGAGAACGACGGCCAGCATCCCGGAAGACCCTAATGCCGCAGGAACGAATGCTTTTCCGTAGCGAAACAGATCCAATCCGGTGAGTGTACGCATGCGCATAACTTGAAGGACATAGCTGACAATAATCGCCACTAAGGCCGCGAACTGACCTCCTACTATTCCGAACAGCCTGCAGGCGGGGTAAATCGCAATCAGCATGACCACTGCAGAAGCGGCGACCGCGCGGCGATGCAGCGCCGGAAGGCCGATACCGTTAAACACGCAGGTGATTCCAGCATTCAGCACGTTCAGGAACACCACGAGGGCTGCGACGGCTAGCGGTCCGAAGGCCGCGGCGTATCGAGCCCCGTAGATGACTGTGAGCAAGGAATGCCCGCACAAGTAAATTGCAACCACGCCGGGTAGCCCTATCAGGATCATCCAGGATGTTGTCTCCACCAGGATACGGTTAATACGTTCTTTATCGTCCTGAACATGGGCGAAGCTGGGAAAGAGAATTTGTCCCATCATCCTTGTGATAAAACTTGACGGGGTCTGAACCAACAACACGCCCATGGTATAGAGCCCTAATGTTGTCGTCGAATAGAGCTTGCCCAACACGAAGACATCCGTGCGCGAGAAGACAAGATTTAGAAACGATAGCCCGACTACGGCGCGGGAGAACTTATAGAGTTCCCGCACAACCCGGCGGTCCCACCCCAATGACGGCAACCCGGGACACAAAATATATGACAGCAAACAACGAAAAGCGTTCTCGCTGCAAGAACCAATCGCCAGGGCCCACACATCGCGAAGATAAAAACTGAGAATCACCGTCGTGATGACTCCAAGGATAGCGCCGCCGTTGCTGATCGCCATCCACTTCCCAAATTTCATGTCTTTCTCGGGAAGAATGGACCGCGGACTCATCGCGCCTTCGAACAGGATGGTGATTAGCGCCACTCGAAGCAACGGGGATAGTTCTACGTTCCCGTAGAAACGCCCGACAAACGGGGCCGCAATAAAAATAATGGCGTACATGCAGACTGCACGGCCCATCCCCATCCACCAACCGGCGTTGAGGTATGCCTTCTCGCGGCCTCGAGGGTTTTGAATGACTGCCGCTCTCTGTCCCACATCTGTAAGAGTCCCGATAATTGCAGAACAGGACATGACAATCGCCATGGCCCCAAAAGCGCCTGGCGCGAGCAACCGAGTCAACAGCATGTTGCGGGCAAACCGGGCCACCTGCTCAGCCAGGCTTCCGCCCCCTAGCCAAGTACCACCGCGCATCGCCTTAGCCCTCAGCCCGTCACTGACGAGCAGGTCGCTGATACTCACTTTGACCCGATCATAATTTCGTCTTAAATCCATCTCGATCCTTTAGTTGTTCGCTAGCTTGCAATCTTGTACTTGAGTCGATCGCCGATCCGCTTTGCCAAGGCGAGTTTGGCGTGATCAGAACCTTTTCCTTCGATTCGCCAATTGCCATCCTGGCCGACAATGCGCATTTCTCGTCGCGCTCTCCACCAACGATCGATTTCCCCCGGAAGTGCGGACCAAATATTTTGTTTCCGCCCCAATCCGCGCATGAAAGTCAACAAATCTCGGTAGACGCCCCGGGCCCGCTCTTCAATCACGTAATCAGGATGGACAATAAAACTCACCAAGCCATTCCTCGCGACGATCAATTCCGTCTGCGCTTTCCACAACTCGATTGAATAATCATTCAGCAGGTGGAACAAGGTGTAATCTTGCGTGGTTGTAACGGGAATCTCGAGAGTCTCACCGAAGAAATACGGCATCACCGTGCAGCATCCGCCTCTCTGGGGATCAAGATGCGCGACATTTGGAACGGACATATCGAAATCAAATTGAAGCGCATCGTACCACTGCAAATTCCTGTAAAGCACAGCTGCCCGAAAACCCGAGGCACCGTAGGTCTTCCTGTATTGATTGATTCTCCGCGCCCGCTGCCTGAACTCCGCGGCATCGCGAAAGAGATTGCCGTCGTGGTTGAGATCCTGAATATTAACTTCGAAGCCGCGCTCGCGAATGGATTGAAGGAAAGCTTCGGATATCCGGTACCGCCCCTCAGGCACAACTTGAAACGACGCCTTAATGCCGAAAGATTCATCGACATTCATTAGCTCGGCGCAAAAATCTCGTCCTTTTTCAGTCTCGACATCGTGAGTCATTACGATACAGCTCTGGGCCCCATCCGGCCAGAACCAGATAAATGGAACTTCGTCGATGCCTTGAGCCTGCATCGACAACAGCAACAAGCGTTCGCATAAATCCTCCACAGTCGTGTCCACCGGCCAATGAGGAAAAGAAATGTCGCGCCAGCCTTGGATGTGAGCGCGTTGAACGTGCTTGCGGATTCTTATGGGCATTAGCGGCCGAAAGACGTAGTAGGCATCTTTCAACAACCGCTCCCAATGAATCAAACCGCCGTGGCTATCCTGGTTGGCGTAGCGTTCGAGACGCAAATTGTCAACTACCTCAGTCGGATCAAATGGAAGAAAAGCCGTGGTACCCCGAACCGTCACGTCTGCAAGAGCGTCGTAGAGCGTAACGTCAGCCCGATCGGCGCGACATCCTGAAGCGGATCTTCCATAGCAGGTGTTCTGACCGAACCGAAAATAGCCGGCATCATCGGACAATCTCCCAGCCAACTGGAGATCAACAAACTGCTCCGGGCACAGGTAGCGATCAAGCAGCACTTGGTTCATTGCATTCGGCCTGCGAGGAAACTTCTGTCTGCTCGTGTCTTCAGTCCTGTTTTCGCGGGCGGCCAGCCTACGAGGTGCGATCACGGCCGTTTCAAGCGACTCAAATTGCGACGATCGACCGGTCTGAGAAGCCAATCCTTCTTTTTCAGACAGACCCGCCGTGCCCCCTATAGCGGTCCTGGTCGCTACCACGGCCGAAACCTCCTACACAGTTGTCGAGGAACCTTCATGTAGTTTCTGTGTGATAATTCGCAAGCCAGGGAGTACTCAACCTATGTGTCTGTATAAAAATCTGCCAGATGCAACAAAAACCGGCTTGGGAATCCAGGAGAATATCCCTTTCGCGATTTGTGTCCGCCACGCGGGACGCACCGCATCAGCAGTTGCTACGACCGGGTACCGCCAGTAAGGCAGCATGGTCTTCACGGCGCCCAACCGATCCTTGAATTGAATCAGGCCGGGATGATTTAACTCGGAACGACCGAGATCCAATTCGCGCATCCCCTGATGCTTGCCTTCCTCAATGGTCTTCCAAAGCAGAAACGGCGTACCCCCCAAATTGTGGAACCTCTCGTCGGAGCAACCATATTTGAAAGTGACCGTGGTCTTGTGTGACAACGTGAGTATGGCCGCTACCGGACTTTGCTCCTTTGAGACCATACGAATGGTCAAATTTTCACCCATCGACTCCAGGAGATTCCGAAACCACTGCAAGGGCTGTGGTGGTAGGCTGTGGCGCCGACGCGTGCGCAACAGTAGCTCGTAGAAGACGCGCAAGAAATCTTCGGAGTGCCCGCTCTGGTACGCCAGGCCTTCTCTTTCCGCTCGCTGGATTTTGCGTTGAATGCAGTTTTTATGCAGGTTGCGGAACAACGTGTCGAGTGGTAGATCCAGCGACATCCTGTGCAGACAGAACGTTTCGTCTGGCTGCAAGCTGGCTGCCATGAGGCGTTCAGGCTCTTCCGGTACGGTCGGCCGTATCTCGGCGTGTGCGTAGCCATCTAGAGTCACACGCTCGCAGACATGAGCCAGCAACTCTGCTTCGTCGGCTGCGGAATTGACCAGCAGATTGCAATGATCAGAGAACGGGAGCGAAACCAAACGCCGACCTGTGATCCAACTTCTTACCTTGCAGAAAACCAAACTATTTGTCAGTTGCTCGCTGGGACGGCAGGTGGTAAATGCCACCGGTTCGTAGCCGTAAGTTTGCTTCAGGCTCGACAACCAATTGGACGTGTGAAATATACCAGCGCGCGGATGCCGGGCTACAAGTTCGTCCCACCTAGCATCGGTTAACGGGTAGATTGTGAAAACAGGCAACTTCGGATCCTTGGAATCTGCTTCCGGCCCTACGAGGAAGTCCTTACGCGACTTTCCCCATTCTTGGAATGAGGAGCTTTTGATCAAATCTCATTGCCCAACCGGATCTGCCTGGCGCGCGTGGTATTCTGCCTTAACTCCCCTGGATCCATGTACCCAAATCTTCTTCTCTGGATCGTATTGCTTCACAATCTGCGCGGGGTTGCCGGCCACAACCGAATAGGGGGAAACACTACGCGAGACTACTGCATTCGCGCCGACCACTGAGCCTCGTCCTATCACCAGTTCACCCCGATTACACATAATGACCGCTCCGAATCCGATCCAGCACCCCTCTTCAATCCGGATTGTCCCACCCGGGGTCATCGGTTGACGAGCAATGGGAACAGTGACATCTTCGAAGTTGTGGTTGTGATCCATTACGAGAACCGAAGGCGCAAGAATGGTGTTCTCCATAATATGAATCTGGTTCTTCGCCGAGATCACTGAGCGCCGTCCGATACCACAGCCGTCTTCTATTACGATGGCAGCTTCATTGCAAATGGAGACGTTCGGAATGTTCAACCAAACGTCCTGCCCAAGCGTCACCCGACGGCCTATCTTGATATAAGGGGCCCTAGATCGCGGCAGGTCGCAGGAGTAGTGTATGGACACTTTCTTGCCGATCGCAGCGAATGGATAGGTCCATCCGAGCCACAGACTGTGCAGTTTGTTCCTTAAGCGAGAAAGTACTGCAACAGGATCCTCTATAGTCTCTGGACGAAAGTTGCTCATTCGTCGCTCTCCTTCTCCGGGAACGCGCCGTGCTCCGATACTCGCCTGACCTGTTTCAGCCGTGCAGCAATTGTGGCATGATTTCGCGGGGGTTGTGCACGGACGGCGACGCAAAACCTGTGATCCACGATGGAAATGGACGTTGCGGGCATGGACATCGTGCTCCAGGTGAATAACGTTCTTCACAATATTACACTCCCCACCCTACAAGGCAGTTGTCGCACCTGCGGGTGGCCGAACGCATCCTAACACCCATTTTCCCTTGGAAAAATCGTATTGCTTTACGATCCTCGCCGGGTCGCCGGCGACAACCGAATACGGCGGAATGCTGCGCCGAACTACCGAATTTGCTCCTACCACGGAGTGTCGTCCAATGACCAATTCGCCCTGTTCGCAGATAATCACGGTTCCGAAACCAATCCAACACTCTTCTTCAATTCGGATGCTCCCGCCCACGGTTTCTTGCTTCCGGGCTCCCGGATCATCTCCCACCTCGCCGCTGTGATCCATCACCAGTACGGAATGAGCGCATATGACATTTCGCATCAGGTGGATACGGTTTCGCGCCGAATAGACGCCACGCCGCTGCAGGCCACAACCCTCTTCCACAATAAAGAGCGGGGAACCGTTGCCGTTCGTGCCGCGAACGTCCAATCGGACGTCGCGTGCAATTGCCACATTTTTTCCAATGCTTATGTGGGGCGCAGCGGACCGGGCTACATGAGAGGAGTAGTGTGCCCAGGTTCCCTTACCGAAGGAGGCGAAGGGATAAGTCCACATCAACCACATTGTGTACAACTTATTAGCCATGCGAGGAAGCCACGCCAGAGGATCTTCGTTCAGTAGGTCGCCTGGGTGGTTAATTCCGACCGATTTGGAATCTTTATCGAAAGTATTATCTGTCATGCAACGTCACTTCGATATTCGCGAGATCAACTTCGGAGCGCTCTCCGGACTTCTCATCGCCGCCAGCCTGCTTTACTCCAGGGCTCTGTACAATCCGCGCCGGATTCCCCGAAAGTACTGAATTTGGTGGGAAGCTCCGGGCGACTACGGCACCAGGAGCAACAATGCAGTTTCGCCCTAAAACGAGTTCACCTTTGTTGCTGCACAATATCGCAGCTCCTTGACCGATCCTACATCCCTCCCCAATCCGAATTCTTCCCCCCGGCGTGGCACCCTGGTCCTTAATCGGAATGTTTATATCTTCGTAGGCATGGGCGTGATCCATGACAAGTATGTCGGATCCCAGGACGACTTCGCGCTCAAGATGAATCGAGTTCGCGGCTGATATCGTGCAGCGCGGGCCGATCCTGGAACCGTCCTCAACGATGATCTTCAGAGCGTTTTTGTCTTCGATAGTGGGGATCGACCAGGTATGGAACCAGGTGTGCCTTCCAATCTCCACGTGATTCCCTAACCGAATGTGAGGCGCAAGGGTGCGCGAAATCTCGCTCGCGTAGTGCGCGGACAGACTGCGGCCAACGCCCGCAAACGGATACGTTGCCGCCAACCAGAGACTGTTCAGTTTCGTCAGTACCCGTGAGAAAAAGCCCTCATGGTCATCGAGGCTGGCAGATGTTACGCGAACGGATCGAAGCATGACTGTCACGCTGAGACTCTTTCCTTCCGGAAAATCGCATGGATGGACTCCCCTCCTCCAACTAAGGGAGCCATTGCCAACAAACCGCGCAAGATGGTCATGCGTACCAGCTTTCGCGCCGCCCTCCATGGAAGGCTGGCTTCCTCTCGGTAGGCCACCGGTGTTCGCCGGATGCCGACGGCACCAAAAACATCATCCCCAACGTAGCGCAGGCTTGTCCCCACGGCAGGATTCCGCCGTGTTTCGAGCGACACCTCCCGGAGCCCCGCCGACTCGGCCAAGAATTTGAGAGACGCCGGTGAGTAGTGGAATAGGTGTCGAGGTAGTTCCAGCCCGTGCCAATAGCTTCCAAAAACGCGAGCTTCAGCAGAGTCCACATTGGGCACTTGGACGTAGAAGATCCCGCCCGGCTTTAGCCATTCCCGCACCTTGGCCATCACTTGAAGGGGTTCGTACAAGTGTTCCAGGACGTCGAAGCAGGTGATGACATCGAAAGATTCCGAGGGAAAAGGCGCATCTGGAATGTCTCCCACAAAGACCTGTGCTCCGGTCCTTGCTTCGGCTCTTCTTGCGCAGTCGGCGGACATCTCGATCCCATATAGCTTCCAGGAATCGCCCCGGAAAAACCCGAGGAACCCACCCGAGCTGCAGCCAAGGTCAAGTATCCTTCCAGACTGCTTGTGTTGCTTTAGGACGTCTAGGCGGTCGCGCCAGCGGCGGGGTGAGTTCTCGCCCGCAGCCGAAATCAGTTCGAGATACGCATCCGTGTAATGCAGATGCATGTCGTCTGGCTTCGGCGGCTGGCTGAGCCAAACGAGAGAACACGCTGGGCAGCGCAACAGCGTATATTTCTCCTTCCTGCCGTGGAATCGGTCCGGTGCCCGGTGCCATTCCCGCGTGTTCGAATGTT
>Ga0210391_10001286_pt1 | contig 23131 bp, 23 predicted proteins | sample IncBWC12OmetaG_FD_160573 | JGI IMG/M metagenome (GOLD analysis project Ga0210391, IMG submission 160573) | Forest soil microbial communities from Barre Woods Harvard Forest LTER site, Petersham, Massachusetts, United States - Inc-BW-C-12-O ...
AAACATCGAGAAGTCTCCTTTGAAATGGAACGCCAATCCGCCGCAGCTACAGAGAGACTAGCAAAGGAATCTACATATGTAAAGTACTTTGTATTACAAAGACGAAACCCAAGAACCGCGGTGTACATCCAACGTTACGGCGTCCGGCCTGAGTGGGACGCCACCCGATGGGGATTCCGCGCGGTTCGGGGCTACTTAATTGCCGCTCTGCGCGAAAATCCTCTATAATTTCGAGGTACATTTTTATACAAGCGCGAGCGGTGCCTCTGATCCGCTCGGAAACGCTTACCAATGATCGACCTAGCCGAGAAGATCAAAAAAAAGCTGCAAGACGAGATCGCGGTTCTCGAACACGAGCTGCATAACGAGCTGCCGAAGGAAATTTCGGTGGCGCGTGCGCACGGCGACCTTTCCGAGAACGCCGAGTACAAGTACGCGAAAGAGCGCCAGGGGTACGTGTCGGCGCGGCTGGGCCAACTGCACAAGCGGATGGCCGATCTTTCGATGTTGAATCTAAGCAACTTGCCGAAGGACCGTGCGGCGTACGGATCGCGCATCACGGTGCTGGATGTGGCAAAATCGACGAAAATCGAGTACAAACTGGTGACGGTGGAAGAAGCGGACGCGCCGCAAGGACTGATTGCGACCAGCTCTCCGATTGGGCGCGCGCTGATGGGCAAGAAAGTCGGCGATGAAGTGGTGGTGACCACGCCGGCGGGCCAGAAGGAATACGAAGTGGTGAAGCTCTCGACGATTTACGACGAGGATCTGTAAACGTTTGCGGGTGAACCTGATTTCATGCTGACGCGGACCATTGGCCGGTACCTGAGCTGGCCGGTTGAACGGCTCGCTGCAGTTGTCGCTCTGACTGGAATTCCTCCCAACGTTATTACCTGGTCGGCCCTTATTCTGAATTTGTGGGCGGGTGTGCTTTTTGCCGAGGGGCGGTTTGCCGCGGGGGGCGGGCTGATGATTCTCGCGGGGCTGTGCGACTTGCTGGATGGGCCTGTGGCGCGGCGGCAGGGACGTGTGTCGCTCTTTGGTGGATTCCTTGATTCGATTTTCGACCGATACGCCGATTTGATTTTGTTTCTGGGGCTGCTCGTTTACTACTCAAGCGTGAACCGGTTTTTGTATGCGGTGCTCGCTGGCGCGGCGATGGCGGGCTCCGTGATGGTGAGCTACGCCAAGGCGCGCGCGGAGTCGCTGACGCCGACGGTGGAAGTGGGATTCTGGGAGCGGCCTGAGCGGCTCGTGTTGATGATTTTGGGCGCGCTGACGAATCGCATGGATGTGGCGCTCTGGATTCTGGCGATCGGGCCGAACGTAACGGTGATTCACCGGATCGTTCATACCTGGCAGTCGACGAAGGGCGAGGGACTCGCGCCGGTGAAGTCGGCTGGGCCCGAAGCGGTTGGCGCGATGTCTTCTAAGCGCGCGGATGCGTTCGCGGCTAGCGTGCAGGCGGCGGATGCGGCGAGTCCTGCGGGCGTGCTGCACCGAACGGCGCGGCGCGGTAATTGAACTAGTTCGGCATTGTAGTAGTAAACTTCCTTACGTAATTCCCTTCCGTAACTCCGTAACCGATCCGACTCCTTGTTTGCGTTCTGAAGTTTTGGTGGTTTGCGGCTGCGCTATCATGCGAAGTCGGTTATGAAACCTGCACTGATTTTGCATGGCGGCGCGTGGGCGATTCCCGACGACGCCGTGGACGATTGCCGCGAAGGGATACGAAGCGCGCTCGAAGCGGGCTGGGAAGTTTTGTCTTCTGGCGGCGCTGCGATCGATGCGGTGCAAGCCGCGATCGTGGTGTTAGAGGACGATATCGCGTTCGACGCGGGGCTTGGCTCACATCTGAATGCGGCCGGTCACGTTCAACTAGACGCGATTCTGATGGATGGCGCGACGCTAAAGGCGGGCGCGGTGGCGGCGGTGGAGCACGTGCGGAATCCGATCTTGCTCGCGCGCAAGGTGCTTGAGAAGAGCGAGCACATGATGCTGGTCGGCGAGGGCGCGGAGCGGTTCGCGGAGTCGCATGGGATTTCGCTGTGCGAGCCGGATGCGCTGGTGATCGAGAGGGAGCGCGTGGCGTGGTCGAAGTGTATTGGGAGCGAGCACGCGGCTGAGCATCACGTGGGGCACGAGAGTGGAACTGTGGGCGCGGTGGCGATCGATCGTAGCGGGCACATGGTGGCGGGGACGTCGACGGGGGGAACGTGCTGCAAGCTACCGGGGCGCGTGGGCGATTCGCCGCTGATCGGCTGCGGATGCTACGCGGACCAGGAGGCGGGCGGGATTTCGTGCACGGGCCACGGCGAAGGCATCATGAAAATCGTGATGGCGAAGATGGCGGCGGATCTGCTGGGTGCAGCGGAGAGTGCGGGGAGTTCGTCGCGAAAGCGGCGCGCGAATGTGAAGTCGGCGCGAGTGAGCGCGGCGGCGGCCAAGGCGGTGGCATTAGCGGCGGGCGATGGATCGCAACACACGGCGCAGTTTGTGGCGGATGCTTGTGTGAGGAAGCTGGCGCATCGGGCGCACACGACGGGCGGACTGATCTTGCTGGATCGAGATGGGAATCCGGGGGCGGCGTTCAACACGCCGCGGATGGCTTACGGGTTCGTGGATACACAGGGAAAGTTCAAAGTCTTCCCTGCACCTGTGCATCGGTAGCCCCACTACAGTCGACAGCCGGCCTGTGCCACTTACTTTCTCGGTTGTGGTGACCGCGCCAAGCTCTTCGAGGTTGCCAGGATTGGGATGGCTCAACCCGCGACCCACTGAGAGTGGGTCTCGCACAGACTCAAGAGTCTATGTTAGAGCGCCCGCTTTGGCGGGCGACCTAGGCACACACGGGCGAAGTCCGGCGGGTTCCGGTTGAATCTGCGGGGCTGGTTAGAATTTTGCTTTCAGGCGGCTGAATAGCGACGCTGGCGAATTCGAATTCTTAGCCGGAGCGCTGGCGGTCTGCGCCGAGGATTGAGTTTGCGTCTGCGGCTGAGATTGCTGCTGTGGCTGGGCTTGGGCGTTCGCCTGGGGCGGCGCGGCCTTTGGGCCTTCGCCCATCTTGTACTGGCTGCTTTCGCCGGGCGTGCCTGCGGGGCAACCGACGCCGAAGCAGGGGCCGGTGTAATGGATGAATGCGCAGCCCGACAGGCTGGCCGTGCACGCCATGAGCACAAGAATTCCGCTGAGTCGCTTTCGCATAATCCCCTCACCCACAGTTTGAACTTCGCGGAAATTGACGAGGATGCCTGGGTACAGCATGGCACGAAAAAGGGGCGGGGCCCTTCGATTTGCGGGCTTTCGCTACGTAAACGCCAGCAAATGGAAGGCGAAAACTGGCGCGCGCTCGGAGGCGAAAGTCAGGAGAAACGCGGAAGAAAGAAGCCGGTGCGGCGAACATGTTCGTCAAACGCGGGGCCGAATTCGCTCGCTAGATACGATTCTTCTTTCTTGGCTTTCCGCGCGAAGCCGATCGCGATTAGAACGAACGCGAGAACTCCACGGACTTCGCCGATCGCGAGCGCATCTCCCACGAGCATAAGCAGAATTCCGGTATAGATCGGGTGGCGGATGTATCTGTAGGGGCCGGAGCGGATCAGTTGGTGGCCTTCCTTAATCTGCACCTCAGCGCTCCAGTTGCTGCCGATCGTAATGCGCGCCCAGATCGCGAAGGCGGCGCCGAAAAGCGCGAGGCCAGCGCCGGTCCATGCGATCCATGGCGAATAGGGGTAGAGCCGAGCGCGGAGGAGCGGCCACGGCCAGTCGTCCTTCATCAGCAAAATCGCGCCCAGCAGCAGAAATGCGAGATGCGTCCAGCGCTCGCGCGAGGATTCGGCGCGCGCCGGTCTCTTGGCGCTGAACCACGTAATTACCCAAAAGAGAGTGAGCGCGACCCACGCGACATTAATCCATTGGAAAGGACCGAATGTGGCTGGATTCAAACGCGAAAGGATGTTCATGGCTCGGGTCCTTTGAACTCAAGATGCGATGAGGAGAACAGCGACTGCCGCACAGTGGCAAAGGCCTGCGGCAAACCAAAAGAGATCCATAACGGCGCGAAACACAAAAAAGACGACGGACAGGTCGTCGCTCATGACGATGCTCATAACGATTTGCTCCTTGTGCGGTTCACGGATTTTTCGGTTGGCGCGGTGGCCAGCTTGCGCAACTTTTCAATCCACGCGAGTTCCGACTGTGCGCTGCCTGCGAGAAACGAGACGATCTGACCCGGAAATCCTTCCATATCGGGGCGCTGCTCGAACGCGTTGAGTCGCGACGCGCGCTCTTCGAGATAGGACTTCCGCTGGTCGAGAATCGCGATCCGTTCTGCTGGCCTGAGAATGTCGAACAGGCCAACGCGAACGCTGAACTGCTCGATCGACTCTGCCTCGACCGGCGTGAATTCGCGGAGACGCGCGACGAGTGCTTCGCGGCCCTTTGGAGTAAGCGAATACACCTGACGAGTCTGGCCGCGCTCCCCTTTCGCGGTTTTCACAATGACCCACTTCTGGGCAACGAAGCGGCGGAGGAGCGGGTAGACCAGGTTGTTGTGCATGTCGCGCGGGCCAAAGATCATGGCGGCGCCTTTTTTTAGGGCGTAGCCGTGTTTGGGGCCCTGGAGGAGCAGCGCGAGGATCAATAGGTCATTCATGACTGTGTCAGTATTGTACTAATGGAACGCGGCCTGTCAAGCGCGTTTTTGGGCGACCGGGGCCTACTGCGGTTCAACCAATTTGGGGCTTGCTGGGCGCGCGGCTGGTGGAGCAAGCTCGCCGTCATGAAAAAGCAAACGCACTCGCGCAAGCTTGCCGATTCCACGCTGGCGATCCACGCCGGCCAAGAGAAATTCCGCGTTGCCGGGCCGGTGGGGACGGCGATCTCGCGCACTTCGACATTTACATTCGCCGACACGGAAGAGATGAAGCTGTGGGCCGAGGGCAAAGGCTCGTTCTACATCTACACGCGGTACGGCAACCCGACGCTGACCGTGGCGGAGAAAAAAATCGCAGCGCTCGAAGGAGCCGAAGATGCGCTGGTGACGACATCGGGCATGGCGGCGATCTCGAGCGCGCTTCTGGGCGTGCTGAAGGCGGGCGATGAGTTAATTGCGACGCTTTCGCTTTACGGCGGAACGTACCGGTTGCTGCGCGACATCTTTCCGCGAATGGGAATCAAGGTGAAGTTCGTCGGGACCGATCTGGCCGGCCTCGAAAAGCTGGTGACGCCGCGAACCAAGGCTCTGTACATCGAGACGCCGACGAACCCTGCGCTGCGCGTGGTCGATTTGAAGCGCGCGATCAATTTCGCGAAAGAGTGGGATCTGGTGTCGCTGATCGACAACACGTTCGCAAGCCCACTGCTACAGAAACCGGTCGGGTTGGGGTTCGACTTGGTGTTGCACAGCGCTACGAAGTATCTCGCGGGACATTCGGACATTCTTGCGGGAGCCGTGGCGGGAAAGAAGGCGCTGGTCGAGAAAGCGCGGCAGATGGTTATCTACCTGGGTGGCTCGATGGATCCGGAGGTCGCTTTCCTGCTGATCCGGGGAATGAAGACTCTGGAAGTTCGCATGGAGAAGCAGTGCCGCACAGCGATGGCCGTGGCGAAATTTCTGGAGAAACATCCGAAAATCAGCCGCGTACACTTCCCCGGTCTTGCCTCGCATCCGGACCACAAACTGGCGAAGCGGCAGATGAAGGCATTCGGCGCGATGCTGGCGTTCGATATGAAGGGCGGGCTTGCGGCGGCGCGGCGGTTCTGTGAGCGCACGCGCGTTTTTCTGCTCGCGGCAAGTTTGGGAGGCGTGGAATCGCTCGTGCTGCTACCCGTGTATTCCTCACACTACAACATGACGGTCGCGGAGTTGAAGTCGGCGGGAATCGAGCCCGGGACGGTGCGCGTTTCGATCGGACTCGAAGATGCGAACGATTTAATTGAAGATTTGCGGCAAGCGCTCGCATAGAGCGCGGGCGTGCTACTAATGCGAGCTCGCGGGCGCCGGCGCGGAAGGAGCTGGGGGCGCCTCGTCGTCGTCATCGGACTCACCCGCGTCGGGTGACGGCGCGTCGTCCGATTGAATTTGCGCGACGCGGCGGTCGTGGTCGGTGCGAGAGATCAGGCCGTTCCTCAAAGCATCGTCGAGCGCTTCGATGCGTTCGTGAGCTTTGCGCGATAGCGCCGGTGGCTTGGGCTCACGGTAAAACACGGCGAGAACCAGCAGCGCGCCCAGGACGAGAAGCGCCGACAATACCGCGACTTTTTTGAGCGTGTTTTTCATTTCTCCCGGTGATTTACCGCCGGATCCTTCCAAACCTACCGACGGCCGAAGCAACCAGACGTCCGACTGACGGAGTCGAATGGTGAGACGCGGGCGTGCCGCCTAGCCACGCAGCGAGGGCCGAGTTCGGTCGAGACGGGGTATGCCCGGGGTAGGGTCCAGCCTGGAGGCAGAAGTACGCCGTGGTAAAGCTCATTTACGGGTTATAATCTGCGGAAAGCGGCCTCGGCAATCGACAGTTAGGGACAAGTCGGGACATCTAGGGAAATGGGCGAGTATAACGAGGAGCAGCAACGTCCCGGCCAACGGTCTGAGAGTCCTCCAGGGAAACGGTTCGAACGGCGAACCGATCAGCGGCTGGACACCTGGAAGGAAATCGGCGCGTTCTTTGGACGCGACGAGCGGACTGTAAAGCGTTGGGAAGATCAGCGCGGGTTACCGGTGCACCGGGTTCCGGGCAGCGGCCGTGGGAGCGTTTACGCTTACACGAGCGAACTGGCGGAATGGCTGAAGACGGCCGACACGCGGGTTTCGGTGACAACGACCGTCGACGAGACGGTCGCCGAAACTCCAGCAAACGATGCGGGTGCGACATCCACTGAAAACGTACTTCCCTCCGAAAACCTCGAAACAGCTATCGTCGAAGAAAAGCGCAACAAGCGGCCGTGGATTTTTGTGGCTGCGGGTGTAGTGCTCGCGGGGCTCCTCGGCGGATTGTGGATTTACAAAGCCGGCGGACTGGCCACGACGAAAGCGAGTGCGAGGGCGGTCGATCCGCAGGCTCAGGAACTATATCTCCGCGGAATCTACTACTGGCACAAGCGCACGCCGGAAGGGCTGACGCAGGCCGTCGACTACTTCACGCAAGCGATCGTGCGGGACCCGAACTATGCGCCGGCGTACGTGGGCCTGGCGGATTGCTACAACCTGCTGCGCGAATACACCAAGATGCCGCCGGATCAGGCGTACCCGCGAGCGAAGGCTGCCGCGGAGCGCGCGATTGCGCTGGACGATTCACTTTCGGGCGCACACAGTTCTCTCGCATTCGTCGACTTCTACTGGTTGTGGGATGCCAAAGATGCCGAGCGCGAATTCAAGCGCGCAATCGAGCTCGATCCGAATTCGGTGGTGGCGCACCACTGGTACGCGACTTCCTTGATGCACATGGGACGCTTCAAAGAAGCCCTTGAACAGATCGAGATCGCGCAGAAGCTCGATCCGTCTTCCATTTCGGCGCTGGCGGATAAGGGCGCAATTCTCGAGTACGTGACGGGCCGCGAGGACGCGATCAAGCTCGAGAAGGAACTCGAAACGTCCGACCCCAACTTCCTTTCGCCACACAGCTATCTTTCAGGGCTGTACTTCCGCCAGCAGGATTATTCCGCCGCGATTAAGGAGACGAGAAAATACGCCGAGCTAATCAAGGACGATGGGCTGGCGGCAGTGTCCGACGCAGCCGAGAAGGGCCTCGCCTCGGGCGGGCGCGAAGGAATGCTGAAGGCAATGATTGCCGCGCAGCAGAAGCTCTATGCCGAGGGCAAATACTCGCCCTACATGATGGCCGATTCCGTCGCGCAGCTTGGCGACAAGCAGGCTGCTATGAGATACCTGGCGGAAGCGCTCGCGAAGCACGATGAGCGGATGATCGCAATCCGCATCGACGAGAGTTTCGCTCCATACCGCTCTGATCCCGCGTTTCAGAGGATGGTGGAGCAAGTGGGCTTGCCACCTTACCAGTGAGCGTGGCTTGGACTCCGGCCGCCGCTTGATGCTATAAGCCCATCCAGAAGCAGTGGTTTAGGGCGATTGGCCGCGATACCCAATGTCCCGTTTCTGCCATTGACGGGTACGGTAAGCCCATTGACCCGGTCGAAACGACCTCGTAAGCTTCTCCGATGCGGCGCAAGCGAGTACTAGAGCTTGTGCCGGTCCGGCAGCGCCACGGTTTTCCTTGCTCTCGCAAGTCAAGGGAGATTCCCGGCCCAGCCGATAGAGATTCGAGGGGCAGAGAACGATTCATGCGCTCGAAAGCGATAGTTTGGGCTGCGCTGGTTGCGGGGACGCTGGTCTTGAGCAGCTGCGAGGAATCCGCTTCGCCGCAGCACGCCAAGGCGCACGCGCCGGCGCTGGTGCCCGCTCCGACCGCTGATTTTGCCACGATCGAACTCCCGTTGTACCCGAATCGTCCTTCCCTACTGGCGCTGACGGATACCCGCCCGCGCATCGACATTCTGGTGGAACGAGCGCAAGCGCGCTTTGACGCCGCACAGAAAGAATACAAAGCCGGACAATTCGAAAGGGCACACGCCGATTACAACGCGATCATCGCGATGGTGCAGTCGAGCGGCTTCCAGCCTGACTCCGACCGACGGCTATCTGACCTGCTCGACCAAGTGGGCGAATCGCTGCATTCCTACGAGGTGAACGCGGAGCAGGAGTCGTCAGACGAAGGGGACGAGACGGCGCAGACTCCGGCAAACCCGCTGGATGCGTTCGCTTCGATGACACTGCCGCCGGGCGATCCACGCCTGGCAACGCGCGCCGAGCAGGAGATCATGCGCGTGCCGCACGATCTGCCGCTCACGGTGAACGATTCGGTTCTGCAATACCTCAGCTATTTTTCCTCGCCCAAGGGCCGCGCGACTGTGGCGCACGGCATCGACCGGTCCGGCCGGTACACGGACATGATCCGCCGCGTGCTGAAGGAAGAGGGCGTGCCGCTGGATCTGATGTATCTGGCTCAGGCGGAATCGGCGTTTCAGCCGGTGGCGGTTTCGAACAAGGGCGCGCGCGGCATCTGGCAATTCATGCCATACCGAGGCGAAGAGTACAACCTCGACCGGACGTACTGGGTGGACGAGCGCAGCGATCCGGAGAAGGCGACGCGCGCGGCGGCGCGGCATTTGCGCGACCTGTACGACATGTTCGGCGATTGGTATCTGGTGATGGCCGCATACAACTCGGGACCGATGAACGTGACCAAGGGCATCGAGCGCACCGGTTACGCGGACTTCTGGGAATTGCAGCGGCTGCACGCGCTGCCCAAGCAGACTCAGAATTACGTGCCGATCATTATCGCGCTGGCGCTCGTCGGCAAGGATCCCGCGATTTACGGTGTGGAAGTTGCGCCAGACAAGCCGGCGATGACCGACGTGGTGAAGCTCGGACACTCGGTCGATCTGCGGCTGGTGGCCGATGCGACGGGAACCGATGTTTACGATCTGCGCGAGCTCAATCCCGAACTGTTGCGCAACGTGACTCCCAACGATCCGAACTGGGAACTCAAGCTGCCGGAAGGTACGGGGACGAAGTTCGAAGGCGTGATCCATCAGGTGCCGGTGGACAAATGGACCAGCTGGCGGCTGCACACCGTGACGCAGGGCGAGACGATGGGCGACATCGCGAGCCACTACCACGTGACGGTGGCGGCGCTCGAATCGGCGAATCACCTGGAGAGCCATGCCGTGGTGCCGGCGGGCTTCCTGCTGAACGTACCGACGGCAGCGCAGACGGTAAAGCTGGTGCACTACACGGTTTCGCGTGGGGACACGCTCGAGAGCATTGCGGACCGGTTCGACGTCACAGTGCCCGAGTTGAAGAAGTGGAACCGGATTCGTGGCTCGTCCGTGCCGCGGGGCTCGCATCTGCGAATCTACGAGGGCGGCATCACGCCGGACGGGCAAGCGCCGAGGCCAAAATCGGCGTCAGTGGCGGCGACGGATGCGAGCGTCCAGAACGTCTCCAGCACGACGCATACGGGCACAACGGTGCAGCACAAGGTACGGCAGGGCGAGACGCTCTACAGCGTGGCGCATGCCTTCAATACGACCGTGGATAACCTGCGGGCGGACAATCCGTTCCTTAACGACGAGCCGCTCAAGGCGGGCGACGTACTCACAATCCGGCGCTAGAATCCGGGCGGCGCGAGACGATATTAAGTCTATTATTATCAACCGTTTGAACGCTGCGATACCTGGACTGGCGCGCGCTTCCCCTCCGCTTCGCAAAAAATCTCGCGAAATCGGGCGTTTCCTTGCTTGCGCTCTTGACAAAGTTTCGATACACCGTTTATAAGCGCCGTGTACTGATAAGAACTTCAGGCCGGGACCCAGGAGGATTTCGATGTTCAACGGCAAGCTGCACGACGAAGAGGACGACGAACTGCCGCACTTCGAAGAGGAAGAAGAGGAAAGCCTCGAAACGAGTCCTCACGACGAGACGGTGGAAGAGGTAGAAGAGATCGTCATCGAACAGGGTTCCGACGAGGAAGAAGAGGAACCGGCTGCGGCGGAACGCCGGTCGGCTCCCGCGCCCGCGGCGAAGAAGGCAAAACCCAAAGCGAAGGCGAAACCCAAGGCCAAGCCGAAGAAGAAGGCGCCGGCAAAGAAAAAGGCCAAGGCGAAACCCAAGAAGGCCGCGAAGAAAAAGAAGAAGCGCTAGTTCGCCGCATTTCGCACGGCAAGTTTAGCCCAAGAATTCGAGCCGCCGCGTTGTCCGCAAGGATGGCGCGGCGGTTTTTGTTTTTCACGACGCGCCGGGACAGCCAGAATGAAACCAACGGCGAAACATTTCACAGAGAAAACCGGGAACGGCGGAGGACACGGAGGCGAATTGCCCGTGCGCGGGAGTGGATGGTGGTGGACAGCGCTTGGATCGGAAAGGCGGCGGGTGGTTCGCGGTTTTGGTGACGTTGCCGATTCGCGCACGTTCCGCATCGGAGAATATTTTATTGCTGCCGCGGGTGCGTGGCGGCGTTCGTATGCGTCCAGAATGCTGCTGGCAGTCGAGCAGGTGAAGCGGATGCGAGGCGGCGCGCAGGCGCAGCTAATGCGATGCTCGAACGGTGGCTATTACGTCGTCAAGTTTCAGAATAACCCGCAGGGGCGGCGGATCCTGGCGAACGAATTGCTCGGTACGAGGCTGGCGCGGAGGATTGGATTGCCGTCGCCGGAACCGGAAGTGATCGAGGTGCGCGAAGATTTGATCGCGCACACGGACGAGCTGGTGATCCAGCTGGGGCGCGGGCGCGCGCTCTGTTCCGCGGGGAAACAGTTCGGGTCGCGATATCCCGGCGAGCCGGCGAAGACCGTGGTGTACGACTTCCTTCCGGACGAACAGCTGCGCGAAGTGGCGAATCTCGGCGATTTTTGCGGCGTGCTGGTCTTCGACAAGTGGACCTGCAATACGAATGGACGGCAGGCGATTTTCTTCCGCGACCGCGACGAAGAGCGGTATCGCGCGCAGATGATCGACCACGGATTTTGTTTCAACGCGTGCGAATGGAACTTCCCCGACGCGCCGCTTCGCGGGCTTTACGCGCGGCATCGCGTGTACGAACAGGTGCGCGGCGAGGATGCATTTGAGCCGTGGATCGCGCGCGTCGAGCGGATCAGCGAAAGCGATCTTGACAGCGACCACAACGCGATTCCGCCGGAGTGGTTCGAAGGCGACTTCGACGCGATCGAGCGGATGCTCGCGCAGCTGGTGCGGCGGAAGAAATTGGTCCGGGAGCTGGTGGTTTCGGCGTGGAAGTCGATCGCGCAGCCGTTTCCGAACTGGAGGTAGAAATGAACGCGATGAACGGGCCGCCGGAGTTGGATCTGGAGAAGCTCGATCCGGAAAATCCGAAGGAGACATTTCGCTACAGAATTCTGCGGTACGCGCCGAATGTGGAGCGGGACGAGTGGGTGAACATCGGCGTGATTCTGGAGGACCTGCGCGCGGGGCGGCTTGCGGCGCGGGTGATCGAATCCGATCCGGAACTGGCGCGCGTCGCGAGAATTCATGCCGATCTCGACCAGGAGTTGCTGCGGGCGCTGCCGGTAGAATTGAGCGAGCGGCTGCGCGGGACGGCCGCGGAAGTTGGAACGTATCTCGAGAAACTCGACCAGTCGCTTTCGAATGCGGTGCAACTGAGCCCGCGGCGAGGGCTGCTGGCCGACAATTTCGACGCGGAGATGGACCGGTTGTACCGGATCCACGTTTCGCCGCCTTCGAGGCGCGCGGGAGGCGTGCTGCAATCCATTCACGATTTCATCCGCGAGAAGGTGAACGACGTGTTCCGGCGGCACCGCATCCTCGGCAAGATGGAAACGCGCGTTCGCGTGGACGGCTTCACGCATCCGGGCGATCCGTTCCGGCTGGACTTTGGATATCAGAACGGGGTTCGTGGATTTGTCCACGGTGTTTCGCTGAAGCGCGATACGGCGCAGGCGAAAGTGCTGGCGTATACGGCTTCGAGGATTCGCGCTCGTGACGTGGCTGCGGAAATCGCGGCGATCACCGAGATTCCGCCTGAACCGGGAAACAGCCGGCACGAGTTCGTCACGCAGATTCTGACCGAACAGCACGTGCGGATCGTGCCGATGAATCAGGTCGAGGGATTCGCGGAAGAACTGCGGTTGCGGTTGAGTTAGCGAGCGCTGCGCGCGCCGTCAAAACTCTATTCAGCCTGCGCGACCTAGACCTTGTTGAGATGGCGCATCTCGGGATCGGGAACCTGCGTGCCGCGTACGCTGGCCCACCTCGGCGGTGTGCGTTTCCCGAGCAGGACCTCCGCCGCCCACGCACCGAAATACGACGAAAGCGCGACGCCGTGCCCGGCGAACGCGCCCACGACCAGGCCGTTGCGATGCCTCGGAGCGGAGTGAGGGTGCCAGCCGAAGACCGGCTTCCACGTGTCTCGAAACATGATTGGGCCGCCCCAGTGGCGGACGAGCTTCACCTTCGCGAGCGCCGGATCGAGACCGCGCACGCGGTGATCGAGCCGCTCGAAAATCTCCCCGGCTTCGGATTTTGCGATGTCGACGGTTTCGAGGCCGCCCACGTCGCTCGAAGTGACGAGCCCCGCGCCGAAAACGATGGAGCGGTCTTTGCGGACGCGGCCCCAAAGATACGGAAAATCGGTGGTGTAGAACGGGCGCCGCGACGCGAGACCGATCGCGCGCAAGACGGACTCGGGCACCGGTTCGGTGAGCAGCGCTAACGTGAGGCGCGCGTGAGTTCCATGCGTCATGCCGGAGACGCGAAGAGACAGCGCGTTTGTGGCGAACAGCACCTTACCAGCGGTGAGCGTGTGCTCGCCGCCGCTTGAACGCTTTGCGAGGCGCGGACGCTCGACGGTAAGCACCGGGGTCCGATCCCACGCAACGTGGGTTACGCGATGGTGCTCGTGAATTCCCGCCCCGAGGCGTTGGGCTGCCCTTCCCAGGCCAGCGACGAGTTTTCCGGGATCGACCGTGCCGCCCGGAACGTCTTTCGCAACTCGCAGAGTGCCGGAATCGTTCCACGCAATCGGCGAATCGGTGCGGCCACCCTTGCGCGCGATTTCCCATGCGCCGCGACGGTCGAGATCGCAATTCACTTTCAGCGTGCGAAGAATTTTCTGGAAACCGGCGAGGACGTCGCCGAGACCCGGCATATCGCCGGCGGCAGTTTCCGCGAGCGCCATGCCGCCGGTGCGGCCGCTTGCGCCCGCGCCTATAGAGAATGCTTCGAGAACGGCAACGGATTTCTCAGGCGCGAGCCGCTTGAGCCACGCGGCTGCGGCAAGCCCGGTGAACCCACCGCCGACGACGGCAAAATCGACGGATGAGGGTAGGCGGCTGGCGCGGGGTTTAAAGTCGATCGGCCAGGGAGGAGTTCCCCAGTTGTGGAAAGTACGAGGCATTTCAGTTCTCCAAGAGCGCAGATATTTGATTCGGCGAAACGGCTACGCGGTGCGTGCTAGCAGACCGTCGCCAAGACAAAGGCGACGAGAGATCCTTCGGCCGCTAAAGCGGCCTCTGGATGACGTCAGAGGCGGCGTCCGTCGCGAACGGCGGGTAGGTTGCCAAGGCAACGTGGCGCTGTGGCGCAAGTTCAAAACAAAAACGGGTTCGAGGCGTCAGCCACGAACCCGCCGGAAAGACAAAAGCGATGAGGGGTCCTTCGCTGCGCTCAGGATGACGAATCCTTGAAACTAGGACCCGTCGACTACAGGATGCTCTCGCTCCAATTCTCAAGTGTGTGCTTGAGCTTGGCCATGAACTGGTGCGCGACGGCTCCGTCCACGACGCGATGGTCGTAGGAAAGCGTGAGGTAGACCATCGAGCGGATGGCGATTGCGTCGTCCACAACGACCGGGCGCTTTTCGATGGTGCCGAGGCCGAGGATCGCGACGTTGGGCTGGTTGATCACCGGCAGGCCAAACAGGCCGCCGAACACGCCGGGATTCGTGATCGCGAAAGTGCCTTCGGCGACTTCGTCGGGCTTCAGTTTCTTCGCACGGGCGCGCTCGGCGAGGTCGTTCATCGTGCGCGCTATGCCGAGGAAGTTCTTCTCTTCGGCGTTCTTGATCACCGGGACGATCAAACCCCAGTCGAGCGCGACGGCGATGCCGATGTTGCATTCCTTGTGGAGAACTATGTTCGTGCCATCGACCGACGCGTTGACCGTAGGGAATGCGCGAAGCGATTCAACGGCGGCGCGAACGAAGAACGGCATGAAGGTCAGCTTGGTGCCAGCCTGCTCTTCAAACTTGTTCTTCATCTTGGCGCGAAGGTTGGCGATGTTGGTCACGTCGGCCTCGTCGACCGAGTAAACGTGCGGTGAAACGCGCTTCGAGAGCACCATGTGCTCGGCGATGCGCTGGCGCATCACGGACATGGGCTGGACTTCGTAATTGCCGAAGTACATCTTCTCGCGGGGCACGGCGTTTTCGAGGATGGCCGACGCGGAAGCGCCACCCGTTGGCGGAGGCGCCGAGGGGCGAGCGGGAACCGCGGCCGGAGGAGGAGCAACGTACGACGCAGCCGCTGGAGCGGGCGCACTCGAGCCGCCTTCGACGGCAGCGAGAATGTCCGCTTTGCTGACGCGGCCGCCCGCGCCGGTGCCAGGCACCTGCGCGACGTCGATGTTGTTTTCGCGGGCGATCTTGCGAACCAGCGGCGAGCTGCGAACCTTGTCGCCGGAAGCCGTGACGGGCGCGGCAGGCGCTGGAGCGGCGTTCTGTGCGGGCGGCGGCGGAGCGGCCGCCGGTTTTGCCGCAAGCGGTGGCGCGGCAGCGGGCTTCGCGGCTTCCTGCTTTGGAGGCGCGGCCGCCGGAGCGGGCGCGGAAGCCGCCGAGCCTGCGACGTCGATCACCGCGACGACGGTCTGAATCGGCACCGTCTGGCCTTCGTTGACTTTGATTTCCTTCAGCACGCCGGCGGAGGGTGACGGAATTTCCGCATCAACCTTATCGGTCGAAATTTCAAACAGCGGCTCGTCGCGCTCGATCTTGTCGCCCGGCTTTTTCAGCCACTTGGTAATCGTACCTTCGAAAATACTCTCCCCCATCTGGGGCATGATGACGTCGGTTGCCATGGTGGTTCCGCTCCTGTGACTTCAAATCGAAACTCGCGTTTTGGGCCGCACGCGCTCAAGGGCGGCGGCTGCCGAACGACTACTAAGCGGCGGTGAGACACTCCTCGTGCCACACGCCCGGAATTCCATCGAGCGTATAAATCTCGTCGCCGCCGGTGAAGAACTCGACGTTCTTCACGGTTGCCGTGCGTCCGGCAAACTCGAGCTGCTCGGGCTCGAGCTCGTTGTGATACTGGCCGGCTTCGAGAAAGTCCTCGAGAAACGGGCGATCGGCGATCTTCACGCTCGTCCCGGCCGGAAACTCCGCATTGTTCACGCCTTTGGTCTTTCCCATGTTCCCCCGTGTGCTACGCGCTTTAGTATTTTGCCAGTTCGCGCGCGGCCGCGACGACCTTTTCGGTATTTGGCATAAAGTATTCCTCGAGCGGCGGCGAATACGGCACCGGCGTATCGATCGCGGTAACGCGGGCGATCGGGCCGTCGAGATCCTCGAACGCGCCTTCGCAAACGATAGCCGCAATTTCCCCGGCGATGCCGCCGGTCTTCGTGTCTTCGTGTACGACCAGAAGCTTGTTGGTCTTTTTCACCGACGCGATGATCGCTTCGCGGTCAAGCGGGAGAAGCGTGCGAAGGTCGATGACTTCGGCGTCGATGCCCTCTTTCGCGAGCTGCTCCGCGGCTTCGAGCGAAGTGTGAACCATCGCCGCGTAGCTGAGGATGGTGAGATCGCGTCCCTCGCGCCGTACAGCCGCTTTTCCGATGGGGACCAAGTGATCGCCTTCGGGCATTTCTTCCTTGATTCGGCGGTACAGGAACTTGTGCTCGAAGAAGAGAACCGGATTGTTGTCGCGAATCGCGGACTTCAGCAGGCCCTTCGCGTCAGACGGCGTGGAAGGATAAATCACCTTCAGCCCGGGAGTATGAACGAAATACACTTCGGGGTTCGCCGAGTGAAACGGCCCGCCGTGAACGCCGCCGCCGGAAGGTCCGCGGACAACGATGGGGACAGGCGCGCCCCACAGGTAGTGGGACTTGGCGACGAAGTTGGTGACCTGATTGAAGCAGCAGGCGATGAAGTCAATGAACTGCATCTCCGCGACCGGGCGCAGGCCGAGAAAGCTCATGCCGCAGGCGGCGCCGATAATGGCCGTTTCCGCGATGGGAGTTTCGATGACGCGCTCGCGGCCGAATTTTTCGAGCAAGCCTTCGGTGACTTTGAACGCGCCGCCATAGGCTCCGATGTCCTCGCCGATCGCGACGACGGCCGGGTCGCGCAGCATTTCCTCAATCATCGCCTGGCGGATGGCTTCCACCATGGTGATCGGGCCGGTCTTGACCTGAACTGTCGACGACATTGTGGAGGACATGATCAGCGGCCTCCCTTGCCCTGCGAATTTTTGTCAAACGGGCGGCCTTGCGCGTTTTTGCCGCCCGGTTTTCCCTGCTGCTTGCCGAATGGCTTGCCGCCGTTCTTGGTGAAATTTTTCTGCTGCGCTTGCTGGCTGAAGTTTTTGCCCTTTTGTACGCGGCTGTAGACGCGACTTTCAGCCGTTTCGCGGAAGGCCTTGTCCTTTGGACCGCGGCCGAAAGGAACGCGCGGACCTTCCGGCTCGGCAGGTGCTACAGGCTCGACGACTTCATCTTCGGGATAAATCGATGCAACAGCTTTTGCGGGCTTCGCAGGAGGCTGCGGCTTTGGCTTGAAAGACTGGTTCTGCGGCGCAGGCTTGGGATGGCGCAAGGCGCTTGAGGTCGGCACGCTTGTGACTTTCGCGGCGGAGGAAGTGGCGTCGCCCATACCTCCCAAATCGGCCAGTTTATAGGATGTGTTGATGCTGGATTTCGGAGGCATCACCTCATCTTGCGCGCGCGACCATTGCGCTTCGATGGCATGGCAGCCGTCGCAATAAACGCCTTCGGCGGCAAATTCCGGCGGCGGCATCGGGGAGTCTTCTGCGAATTTCTGTTCGCCGTCGAGAAGCTTTTCGATTTTGGCGTCGAGTTCGGACTTGGTCTTGGCGTCCCAGATTTTGTTGTCGGTGAGGAATTTCTCATACAGCACGATGGGGTCGCGAGACTTCCAGAACTCGAACATTTCCTTGGGGACGTACTCGGCGGGATCGTGTTGCGCGTGGCCTCGCATACGCATGGTCTTCACTTCGATGAGGCGGGGGCCGCGACCGGCGCGACATTCTTCCACGGCGTACTTGGTGTTGTTGAAAACGGCGACAACGTCGTTACCGTCGACGATCGAGCTTTGAATGCCGTAGGCGACGGCACGGTCCGCGAGATTCTTTACCGGCACCTGACGGGATACCGGCGTCGAGTAGGCCCACTGATTGTTTTCAACGATCAGGACGAAGGGTGCTTTTTGCGCAGCAGCGAGGCCGAGGCCTTCGTGGAAAGCGCCGGTTGAGCTGCCGCCGTCGCCAATCCAGGTGAGCGCGACAATATTTTGGCCAAGATAGCGGCCAGCCATCGCGACGCCGGTCATCACGGGGATCAGGTCGCCGAGCATGGAGATGGGCGAGACGATGTGGAGGTCCTTCAGATCGCCGAAATGGCTGGTACCGTCTTTACCTTTAGTGGGCGAAGTGAATTTCGCCATGTGCTGCGTGAAGATGTCTCGCGGCGGAACTCCCTTTACCAGCAGCGCTCCGATATTGCGGATCATCGGCGCGATCCAGTCGCGCCTTTCCACCGCGTAGGCGGTGCCGACCGAAACAGCCTCCTGGCCGAGGCTCGAGTAGAGGCCGCCGACAATTTTGTTCTGGCGGAACAGGCGCACCATGCGCTCTTCGAGCTGCCGGTTGAGCTGCATGTAGTAGTAGAGGTCGAGGTGCTGTTCCCGCGTAAGCGGCTGACTCATGCCTCACTTCCTTTCCCTGCGGAGACTGCGAGTTCCATTTCGTACGGTGCTACTTCGGAGTGCGATTCAGACGCTGCGAGCGACTCGAAGAATTCGTCACGCGTAATCGTCAGCATCTCGCGATCAAAAACCTCGCCAAAACGCGCGACCAGCGACTCCGAAACTTCCGTTCGCGAAATTGCGCGGTTGAGAAGACGCTCAAGCGACGTTGCGCGTTTCCCGGAAATGCCGCACGGGACGATCAGGTCGAAATAGTTGAGGTTGGTCGACGCATTATAGGCAAAGCCGTGCGACGTGACCCAGCGGCTCAAATGGACGCCGAGCGCGGCGAGCTTTTCCTCTCCGGCCGGAGTGTCGACCCAGATGCCGTGCTTGTCCTCGAAGCGGTTCGCAGTGACGCCAAAGTCGGCGCTGGCGCGAATCATGGCTTCTTCGAGCTGCTCGACGTACCAGCGCACGTCCTTCTTATGCGCGGTCAGATCGAGAATCGGGTAGCCGACGATTTGACCGGGACCGTGGTAGGTGATGTCGCCGCCGCGGTCGGTCGAGTGAAACTCAACGTTCATTTGCGCGAGAACGCGTTCGCCGGCTTTGAGGTGCTCACGCTTGCCGTTGCGCCCTAGCGTGATGACGTGGGGATGCTCGCACAGGAGCAGGACGTCGGGAACGTCGCCGCGTTTCCGGGCTGCGACGGCACGCGCCTGCAACTCGCAGGCTTGCGCGTACGGGACGAGGCCCAGCTCGACGACCCAGCGCGTTGTTCGGGACGGTTGGCTCACAACTCTCTCGTACTTCGATTCACAACTTGCGACAACTGGGCCGTGAAGGCCACGCTCGCGGGCGCCGGGAACAGCACGCGCCGCGAGCGCTTGAACACTGCTCTTAAAAATTGATCGTCAAGCCGCGCACGCTGTTGTACGCGTCGCCCAACGCTTCCCAAACAGTCGGATGCGCGTGGATTGTAGCCGCCATGTCGTCGAGCGTTCCTTCCAAGCTCAGCGTGTTGACTGGTCCAGCGATGATTTCCGTCGCAAGAGGGCCGATCGCGTGAACGCCGAGAATCTCGCCGTACTTCGCATCGGCGACGACTTTGATGAAGCCTTCGTGCGAGCCGAGGATCGTGGCCTTGCTGTTGCCGAGGAACGGGAACTTGCCGGTCTTCACTTCGTAGCCCTCTTCGCGCGCCTGCTTCTCGGTGAGACCGATCGAACCGACCTGCGGCTCGCAGTACGTTGCGTTCGGGCAGCGCTTGCGGTCGAAGGGCTGAACGTCTTTGCCAGCCATGCGCCCGACGGCGATGATGCCTTCCTGCGATGCGGCGTGTGCTAGTTGCGGCTGGCCGGCGACGATGTCGCCGATCGCGTAAACGCCCGGCTCGTCGGTTTCCATGAAGGCGTTGGTGTGGACAAAGCCGCGGTCGACTTTGATCTTCGTTTTTTCGAGGCCGATGTTTTCGGTGAGCGGACGGCGACCGACGGCGATCAGCACTTTTTCCGCGCTGATCGTTTTTGATGCGCCGGACTTGTCTTTGTAGACGACGGTCGCGCCGTTCGCGTCTTTCTTTACGGACTCGACTTTGGCTTCGAGTTCGATCTTCATGCCCTTTTTGGTGAGGGCCTTCTGAAGCTCGGCGGAAATTTCCTCGTCTTCCATAGGCACAACGCGCGGCAGGGCTTCGAGGAGAGTGACGTCGGTTCCAAAGGTCTTGAAGATCGACGCGAATTCTACGCCGACAGCGCCACAGCCGACCACGATCATGGATTTCGGGATCGAGGTGAGGCCGAGGATTTCGCGGTTCGTGAGGACCGTGTCCTTGTCGATCTCGACGCCCGGAAGCGAGCGCGCTTCGGAGCCGGTGGCGAGCATGATGTATTTGGTTTCGAGTTCGGTGACTTTGCCGTCTTTTTCAACGGAGACGCGGCCCGGCCCGGCAATCTTTCCCCACCCCGTGATCGAGTCGACCTTATTCTTTTTGAAGAGCAAGCCAATGCCGCCGGCGTGCTTCTTCACGATTTTATCTTTGCGCGAGAGGATCGAGGGCCAATTGACCTTCACATCCTTGGCTTCGAAGCCGAATTCCTCGGCGCGCTTGAAATGATCGTAAATATCGGCGTGGTGCAGAAACACTTTGGTGGGAATGCAGCCGACGTGCAGACAGGTGCCGCCGAGAAACGAGTCCTTCTCGACTACAGCTACCTTCAGGCCCCATTGCGCGGCGCGAATCGCGGCCACATATCCGCCGGGACCACTACCAATCACGACAAGATCGTATTTAGCCAACCCAGTTCTCCCTTGCAGTTTTCAAGAAAGCGACGATCCATTCGATGCGCGGTGGGTTCGTCAGGATTGCGGGCTACTGTTACGCAAACGCTTGATTTTAACAGCCGTACGGTGAGGCCGCAACCGGGTTCACATGTCCCAACTCGTTGAGACGCAAGGCGCTCAGTCCATTTTGGCGGCCTGACTCAAAGTGAAACTTTCCGGCTGAAATTCTCGTACTATCAGTCAAACGCCGTCCCAGAGGAGCATGAAGATGAGTATGAGTTCGCAGCCCAACCCGCTGGTCGCCGATTCGGCGTTCAGCCCCGCACCGCAGCATCCCTCTGGCTTGAGCATCGTGTTCAGGGGCCCGAATGGGCTGCGCGCCGGGTGGCGCATTTTGATCTTCATTGCGCTATTCGCGGCCCAAGGCAAGGTGCTCAATATTGTGCTGCACAAAATCCCGGCCGTCGTCGCTATGCACAAGGGCTTGGCGGGCGATGTGATGACGCCGGGCGTGCTGATGTTTGACGAAGGGTTGTCTGTGGCGCTGCTGCTGCTCACCGCGTTCTGGATAACGCTGATTGAGAAACGCTCTTTCGCCGACTACTACCTGCCGGTGAAAGAGGCGTTTGGCAAGCGATTCTGGCAAGGCGTGCCGTACGGATTCGCGATGCTGTCTGTGCTGATGGCGATCATCGCGGCACTGCACGGATTTTCGATTCAAGGGTTCGTCACAGCGGGCGCGGTTGCTCTGAAGTTCGCGCTGCTCTACGCGATAGGGTTCTTCTTCGTCGGCATGACCGAGGAATTCCTGATGCGCGGTTACATGCAATACACGCTCGGTTCGGGGGTCGGCTTTTGGCCAGCGGCGCTGCTGCTCTCGTGCCTATTCGGTGCCGGACACATTCAGAACATCGGCGAGGACTGGTTCGGCGCGGTGATGGCAGGGTCGTTCGGGATCTTGGCGGCGTTCGCGCTCTTCCGCACGGGGAACATCTGGTTCGCGATCGGGATGCATCTGGGGTGGGATTGGGGCGAGACATTTTTTTATGGAGTTCCCGACAGCGGGTTCAAGGGGACGAATTATCTGCTCAACGGCGTGCTGACCGGTCCACACTGGATTTCCGGAGGAAGCGTGGGGCCGGAAGGAAGTGCGTTCGCGCTGGTCGTACTCTTGCTTGCGGGAGTGGGGATTCATTTTCTGTTTCCCGCAAAGCGAGTGGCTGCCTAGAGTTTCCCGCGCCTGGAATCCTTTCCATCACAAACAGCATCTACTTCTGGTCGCGAGCCGGAAAACATCCCGGCTCGCGTCCTTTTGCAGCTCACCGCATCGAACGGGGACTTCGGTTTCCAACCGAACAACATGCGCGATTTGACAGCGGCAGGAAGGACTCGTTAAAATCGCGGGATTTGAGTGAGGCATTTGGGCTCACCTAGGGAACAATCGATGGACAAGAAACGGCTGGACTACTACAAGAAAAAACTGGTGACACGGCGTGAGGAACTGGCTCGCGGCATCCTGAGGACCGAACAGGAAGGACGCGAAGCCGACGAGGATCCCACCGTGGATCTCGCCGACAAGGCTGCCAATTCCTACACCAAGGAATTTCTCTTCGGCCAAACGCATAACGACCGCTCAATGCTCCAGCTGGTGGACGACGCACTGACGCGCATCAAGGAAGGCACGTTTGGCGAGTGCGACTCCTGCCACGAAGAACTGCAACAGAAGCGGCTGGAAGCTGTGCCCTGGACGCGCTACTGCATCAACTGCCAGGAGAAAAAAGAACAGGGGCTGCTGTAGGCCCCTGTTCAGCAGTACCCTCGCCTGACGTTTTTCCACGCACCGCTTCGAGTTGTGCGCCGTGGTGTGACCTTGCGCGACGAAACACTTTGCACACGTCACCCGTCGGTTATATAACGTCGGTGTGTTCCTACGCTCTGCGATTGATGCTCTGGCGTCGGTCTTGGCGCCGGCGCCGTGCCGACTCTGCGACAAACCACTTCTAAACGCGAGCCGAATTCCTATCTGCCCGGAGTGTTTGGCGTCGTTTGTGCCGATCCGCGAACCGCTTTGCCAGTGCTGCGGGCGGCCATTTCCGGCAATCGTCGCAGAACATGCAGGCGCGCCACTGCCGCTCTGCCGGTTGTGCCGTGAGAACACGTTTGCGTTCGATCGCGCGCGAAGCTTCGGCGTGTACGACACTGCGCTTCACAACGCGATTCTGCTCATGAAGTACGAGGAGCTGACGCGGCTGGGCAACTGGTTCGCGGAGCGCCTCGCGGAAGTGATCGCGCGCGAGCCTGAATTGTTTCGTGCTGACGTGGTGGTGCCGGTGCCGTTACATCCGCCACGGCAACGTGAACGCGGCTATAAC